>Ga0181535_10002764_pt1 | contig 21033 bp, 23 predicted proteins | sample PEATcosm2014_Bin_44_FD_119774 | JGI IMG/M metagenome (GOLD analysis project Ga0181535, IMG submission 119774) | Peatland microbial communities from MTU Mesocosm Facility, Houghton, MI, USA - PEATcosm2014_Bin17_30_metaG | ecosystem: Environmental > Terrestrial > Soil > Wetlands > Peat | place... | reverse complement strand
GTTCAAGTATCTTGCGTATCTCTTCGAGAAGTTACCTCTCTGCGCAACTGCAGAAGAACGGGAAGCACTGCTACCGTATCGGCTCTCGACTTCGGACTACGCGGAGAAATAAGCGCTTACGAGCTAAAATCTCGAACTACAGAAAAAAGAGATTAAGAGGTATTTCAGTGCGGCATTTGCTTTTTTGCGACCATTCATATCATCGAAAAACCCATTCTACTGATTTTTTTGTTGAATTAATGCGTACGCGCTATGAGGTAAGTATCGCTTGGGATGAGTCTTGGCGAGGGAAAGCTGGACTTAGTGCCTTTCAAATTAATAAAGAGAAATACGATGCGGTCGTATTTTTCCAGACAATGGACCCGACTCTTGTGGTCGATCTGGAATGCAGAAATATCGTTTTTGTTCCCATGTTCGATGCTATCGACATCGGCGACGGGGGCCTTCTTGATCGTCTCGAAGGCGTAGGTATTGTGAATTTCTGCAGAGCTTCGCATGATGCTATATGTGCTCGCCATGAAGATTCTCTTTGTGTGCAGTATTATCCTGACCCTGCCTCTTTCTCAGAGTTGCAAAAAAAAGGGGAGGGGTTGTTCTGTTGGCAGCGGTCTCTTGCTATTGACTGGCCAATGACGATAAAGCTTATCGGGTCAAATAGAAGAATGCTTCCGGTTCGCATGCATGTCGCCTCCGATCCGGGGGGCGGATGGATAAAGCCGAGCAAGGACGAGGAAAAGAAATACTCGATCAGCTACAGCCAATGGCTCGGCTCCAAAGAGGCGTATCTGCGGGAAGTCGCTGAGTGCGAGTTCTATCTCTCGCCCAGAGTCAAGGAAGGGATAGGCTTCTCTTTTCTCGAAGCCATGGCTATGGGCAAGATCGTGATAGCCAACAACGCACCGACGATGAATGAATATATCGTCGACGGCGTGAACGGCTGCCTTTTCGATTATAGGCGGCCAGAGGCGGCCTCGGTAGGCGATGTTGAGAGGCTCAGCACCGCCGCCAGGGAGAGCGTGCAGGAAGGCTATGCGCGCTGGCAACGGGATACCGATACGATCCTGGATTTCATCGAGCGAAGGACGACGTCGTCCTTCGCTGGCCCGTCCCATAGGGGTACCACGGCGTTATGGGTACGGCACCTGCACGCCAAGTTCGTCGCCGCGGCTAAAATGGCCGCAGGCTATGCGAAAGCCGCCGCGAAGGCTGCCCTGCCTTATGCGACGGTGCTTCGATATCAGGGCAGGGACGAAGAGGAACTCGAACCGGTAAAAAGACTAGGCCTCGTCGGAATCCTGCCCTACGCGATCGGCAAGAAGTTATGCAGGAGACGAAGACCGACAGGGATGAGGATATGAAAAGCATCAAGGTGAAATTCGTGGACCATTGGTCGGAATTCAATCCGTCCGCGAACGTATTCATGCGCGCGCTTTCAGAACGCTTCGACGTAAGGTTGGACGAAGACCCTGAATATCTGTTCTTTTCGGCCCACGGCTTCGACTATCTCGAGTACGATGTTCCCAGGATATTCTTCACTCAGGAAAACCTGAGGCCTGATTTCAATACCTGCGATTACGCCCTCGCTTTCGACCGGATGACCTTCGGCGACCGGTATTTTCGCTTTCCCCTTTATCTCCTGGAACGCCAAGAGGCTCTTCTGGCCCTGAGCGCGGGGATGCCAATGAATCATGAAGGAGAAAAGGAGTTCTGCAATTTTGTCGTCTCGAACGGAACGCCCGGTTCGCGACGCGACGAAATGTTTCATTTGCTGTCAGCCTACAAGAAGGTGGACTCGGCGGGCGCGCATCTCAATAATGTCGGATACAAACCCAAAGACAAGATCGCGTTCCAATCCAAGTATAAATTTTCGATCGCGTTCGAGAACTCCTCGACGCCGGGATATACGACCGAAAAGCTCATCGACGCAGCCTACGCAGGCACCGTCCCCATCTACTGGGGCGATCCCGACATAGGTTTGGACTTTTATACCGAGGCCTTCGTCAATTGCGGCGACTATCCGAGCCTCGAGGCGGCCGCGCGGAGAGTGATCGAACTCGACCAGGACGACAATGCGTACAGGCGCGTACGCGACCGGAGCATACTAAGACGCCCCTTGGAAAGCTATTCCTTCGATGCCGGATTCGAGACCTTTTTTTATAATATATTCGAGCAGAATTGGAATAAAGCTTTCCGCCGTAACCGCGTCTTCTGGGGCGTAAGGTACGAGGAGCAGCTTCGGGATTTCGGAAGATTCGTACACCGGAGAGAACTGTGGTTCCCGAAGATCATCCGGCGCTTTATGACGCTCGGCCTCGTCGGCACCTTGCGCCGCACAAGCCAGAAAATCGCGCTGCGTTTGTTCGGAAAGGCCAAGGGCGTATTGCCTGAACGCTGACAGGCAATGAAGGATGGCTCCTTTGTTAACAAGCCAATACCATCGGTTACTACGGAAGGCGCGATGGACGATAGCCGAAGCGCGAACCAGGATGAGGCCGTTCTCGATCCCAAAGGTCAGGTATGATTATGAGGGCCAGGCTGCCAACGATCTGATATTGAAATACATGCTTGACGAAAAGCCCCGCTTGATAGCTAGGTTCGGCAACAACGAATTGTCGGCCATCATGAACTACCTGGCGGTGAGGGACCCCCGAAATAGGCTTTATAAGACCATCCTCTACTTGAGAAGCGAGATCGGTCCCTGTTGGTGGGACGAAGGCACGGCTGCCGACCTGTATTGGATGGCAGGCGTCTACCCCCGCGACTCGGTTACGGTGTCGCGTTTCGCGCAGCGCGTACTGGAGGATTGCAAGCTCGTCGATATCCTTGGTTCCTGGCAGCGCGACGAGTGCCGATTGGCTCATCTCATGACTAAAATTCTGACTGTCCCGCTGCTAACTCTCGAACCGTATTATTATGTAAACCCTTGGACCTCAGCCCTGGCCGGGCGCAAAGTCCTCGTCGTTCATCCCTTCGCGCAGAGCATCAAGTCGCAATATCTGCAAAGGAAGACATTGTTCAAAGACCAATCGGTCCTCCCCGAGTTCGAATTGCAGACGGTAAAGGCAGTCCAATCTGCGGGCGGCAACGCAACGGGATTCCCGACGTGGTTTGCAGCCTTGGATTGGATGTGCGCCGAGATTGCCAGGCATAGCTTCGATATTGCGATAATCGGAGCCGGAGCCTACGGGATGTCCTTGGGTGCCTTCGTCAAGAGTCTCGGTAAAAAAGCCGTGCACATGGGCCGAGCGACCCAGCTCCTCTTCGGAATCAAGGGGCGACGCTGGGATAAATGGACCTTCTACCGAGACGTGCTCTATAACGAGCACTGGATTCGACCCAGCGAGGATGAAAGGCCCAAGAAGGCCGATAAGATAGAAGAAGCTTGCTATTGGTAATGTATTTTCACGATGAAACACAGGGTCCTCTTCTAGGCAGACCCTGCGTTTCGAATTGATCCATGTCTCAACCATTAATCAGGTCACATGATTAAAGATTTTTGGCAAGGTTCCGCCCCCGAACATCAGGTACGAAGAGGGAAGAGCATTTGTTACGGGAATTCCCGATGCGACATTTCCAGTACTTCCAAAGCTTCCATTTGTTATACCGACCAACAGGTTATAATAAACACTGGCATTCATGGGTATAAGCGAATTAGCAAACGATACCGTAAAGGTATTTATAGAAACCTGAGTCGGGCCGCTTTCACCTGAACTTCCATACGAAGTCCCATAATACCAAGTTTGGAGAGCTTCATCGGCAACCCCAACTAGATACTCGGATCCGGAAGTTGGTGACCCGCCTGACCAATCTATACTCGTTGTGCCCGTCGTTGAATCAATATTGTAATTTGAAACGGGAGCGCTGATGGTTGGAAATGAGGCGAATTGCGTTCCGGAAGAATTATACTGTACGGAATCTCCCGGCAAGGTCACGAGAAGGCTGATCCCAGCGTTTGCGGCTATTGTAGGTACGCTTCCCTCATAATCATTATGACGAGAATTATAAGCGAAAGCCGTTCCATTAACCGTAACCGTCGCGTTTGTAATGGGCGCGCTGCCACTGCTGTCTGTATAAACGGAAACCGATTCATGAAGTGAACTGCCGTCTGTCGCGTTTGCAAAAATCTGCGCGCCGATAAATGGAGCCGGCGTTGCGCTAACCTGAGCCGACGACTCTGATTCGCCTGAAGATGTCACCGCCGTAATCAAATAATAATACGTTGTTCCGAGTGTCAGGGCCATATGCTTATACGGGCTTGTAACATTGGAGATCTTGGTGCCTGTTGCTATTGTGACTCCAGAGTTTGTAGAGTAATAAAGGTTGTACGATGTCGCACTCGCAATCGCGCTCCACGAAATGTCTACCTCGCCCGCGCTCACTGCAGTAGCGGTAACCCCTGATGGGGTCGATGTGGAGCCATTGCCAGGGATGTCCCCGTCGAGCAGCTAAAAGACATAGCAACAAGCACTGCGATTCCTAGAAAGAGCAATACTCTTTTCATACGAACCCCCTTTAACTGCTTTAACACAATACACAAAGAGAATATATAACACGACATTTCCAAGATGGCCTACGATTCCTGTTATTCGCGGGAATTCCCCCATCTGCGGCACTATTCTACTGTGTCCAGGCATCCCGTCAAGCTACGTTTTAGCTAATGAACGCACTGAATATCCACAAGGGTGAGCACCTCGGGCTCGAGTCTTCCTATTTATATGCGTCAGCACCATCGGAGCCGACTGGATGAGTATTAAAGATATCGACGTCTTCGTACCCGGCAGGATATGCCTTTTCGGCGAGCATTCCGATTGGGCGGGCGGCTACCGTCGCGTCAACAGCTCGATAGAGCCGGGATATTGCATAATCTCGGGAACCAGCCAGGGGCTGCACGCCAGGATCGACTCGAACCCTGCAAGGTTCATCTTCCGGTCCAGGGACTCGAGCGGTGAAAGGCAGACCCTCGATGAGCCCATGGAATGCCAAAGGCTCCTTTCTATCGCAGATGGCGGGGGCTACTGGAGCTACGCCGCGGGAGTCGCCTATCAGGCTCTGACCCACTATCACGTGGGCGGCATCGAGATCGACAACTACAGTTCGGACCTGCCGGTCAAGAAGGGCCTCTCCTCGAGCGCCGCCACCTGCGTCCTGGTCGCCCGCGCCTTCAACAAGATCTACGACCTGAAGCTGACGCTCAGGGGGGAGATGGACCTTGCCTATAGGGGCGAGATCACGACCCCTTCCCGCTGCGGCAGGATGGACCAGGGTTGCGCCTATGGCAACAAGCCCATCCTCATGCGCTTCGACGGCGATGCCCTCGATATCGACGAGTTGTCGGTCGGCGCCGATCTCCACCTGGTCATAGTCGACCTGCGCGGACACAAGAACACCATCAAGATCCTGGCTTCGCTGAACAAGGCCTATCCCTTCGCGGAAACCGAAGCCGCCACCGCGGCTCAAGACTACCTGGGAAGGGAGAACGCGGCCCTCGTCGAGTCCGCGAGAGTCGCGATCGCCGAAGGGGACGCCCGGAAAATCGGCACTCTCATGCGCGAGGCCCAGCAAGGCTTCGATCGCTCCCTCGCGCCCCTCTGCCCCGACGAGCTCTCCTCGCCGATCCTGCACGGACTCCTCGGCGAGCCTTCCATCCAGGACATGATCTGGGGGGGGAAGGGCGTCGGCTCCCAGGGGGACGGCTCGGCCCAATTCGTCGCGCGGGGAGAGACTGAGCGGAAAGAGCTGATCGCGGTCCTCGAGAAGATGGGCTTCGGGGCCTTGCCCCTGACCATCCCGAAGTCTCGGAAGGTCCACAAGGCAGTCATCACCGCGGCGGGCTACGGCACCAGGCTCTTCCCCATGACTTCCATCGTACGGAAGGAATTCCTGCCGGTCGTCGATCCGCGGGGACGCATGCTTCCCCTCATCCTCGCCAACGTGGAAGAAGCCTTCGACGCCGGCATCGAAGAGATCGCGATAATCATCCAGGAAGGCGACAAGAAGCTCTTCGAGGATTTCTTCCATCAGACCATCCCGCAAGAGCACTACTGGGCCCTCTCGGGCCCGGCGAGGGCCGAGTCGGAGCGGATCCGCGAATGCGGCCAAAGGATCGTGTTGATACCCCAGCCCGAGCAGCGTGGCCTCGGACACGCGGTCGCTCTGGCCCGGAACTGGGTCGGGCCCGAGCCCTTCCTCCTCATGCTGGGCGACCATCTCTTTGTCCCCAAAGGCCAGCTCCGTTGCGCGAAACAGCTTGTAGACCGATTCTACGAGACCGAGGCGAACCTTATAGGCATCCAGGGGACGGCGGAGACCGAAATAGGCCGTTTCGGCGCCGTGGGCGGAGAGTGGATCTCGACCGAATCGGGCGAAAAGCGCGATCTTCTCACCATAACCCGATTCAAGGAAAAACCCGACATCGAGTACGCCCGCGAATACCTCGCGGTGGAGGGGCTGCCCCCCGGATCCTACTTCACCGTCTTCGGCCTCTACATCCTCGGCCCCGGCATCCTCGAGGAACTCGAGCGGCGATCGAGCCTCGCGGGGCAGACGGGCGAGATCCAGCTCACCGACGCTCTGGAATATATGCGTTCCAAGGAAGAATTCCTCGGCCTGGTCATGGATGGGGAAAAGGTCGATATCGGCGTCCCTCGCGGCTATGTCGCCGGTTTGAACCTCTACACGGGCGGAGCTTTCTCCTCCGGACCCGAGATAAGCTGAGAAAATAGAGAATATCGGATTAACAAACTTCTAATGGAACTGTATACTCTTTCTCATAGAGGAGAAGTATACAGTGGGATTCAAAAACACCAAGGCTGCGCTCGAAAACATGGTCCTCCTGCGGGACGCCCTAGCCGAGCGCGGGGTGCCCCTCTTCCTCAATTTCGGGACCCTTCTGGGCGCAGTTCGCGAGCACGGCTTCATACCCTACGACCACGACGTCGACACCGGGATCTTCGAGCGCGACGCGGGGACCTTTCTCGAGACCCTGCCCCGGCTAGCCGAGCGTGGCCTGGTCGTCTGCGACATTTGGTACAATAAGCGCTGCTATTCCCTCCTGCGGGGCGAAGAGCAGATCGACGTCTTCGTCGCGCGCGAGCGCCATACCCCGCTCGGACGCCAGTGGAACATCGACGGCAAGGCCTCGATTCCCGCCCGCCACCTCGACAGCCTGGATGAGCTCGACTTCCTCGGCTACGCCTTCAAGGTGCCCCACGACCCCGCCGGCCTCCTCCGCAACCTCTACGGACGGACCTGGAACATCCCCATAGACGGCAAGGTCTCGCGCATCGACGTGGCCTCGCGGGTCGCTTCCGCGCTCCGCTCCCCGCGCAAGACCCTCGCCTATGTCCCGACCTTTGTCGGCAACAGGATCAAGTGGGCCGCGGCCGCGAGCAGGACCGTCCGCGGCAGGGGCCCTGTCGCATGACGACGACGCTCTTTACCGTCGGCCCGGTGGAGATGCATCCCGGCACGCTGCGCGTCGGAGGCGAGCAGCTCCCCTATTTCCGGACCGAGGAATTCTCCCGGACAGTGCTGGAATGCGACGCCGACCTCCGGGCCCTGGCGGGAGCTCCAGAAGGCTCGAGGACCGCCCTCCTAACCTGCTCCGGCTCGGGCGCCATGGAAGCCACGGTGCTCGACTTCCTGGGCCAAGGCGACCGGGCGCTGATCCTGAGCGGTGGCTCCTTCGGCGAGCGCTTTTGCGAGATCTGCGACGCTCATGACCTAGCCTACGACGCCCTCCGGATAGAGCCGGGCGCGGATCTCGATCTCGGCAGACTGACGAGCCTCGACCTGACGCGCTACAAGGCCCTCTTCGTCAACGCCCACGAGACCTCGACCGGCGCTCTCTACGATATCCCTCGCCTCGGCGATATCTGCAAACGCGCCGGGCTCCTCTTCATAGTGGACGGGATCAGCTCCTTCCTCTGCGATCCCCTCCACATGGAGCGCACGAATATCGATGCGCTGATCTTCAGCTCGCAGAAGGCCCTGGCGCTACCCCCCGGGCTGTCCATGGTCCTCCTCACCCCCCGCCTCGCGGCCTCCCTGGATGAGCGAAAGCCTCGGAGCTACTATCTCGGCCTCAAGCGCCACCTCGTGGACATGGAGAGAGGCCAGACCCCCTTCACCCCCGCGGTCGGCGTCATCCTCCAGCTCCACGAGCGCTTAGGGTCCCTGCGCGCCCTCGGCGCCGATGGCTGCGTGACGCGTTGCGCAGCCCTGGCCTCCCATTTCCGGCAAAGCCTTTCCGGTCTGCCCTTCAGGCTCTTTCCGACCCGCCCCTCGAACGCGCTGACCGCCCTCTGCCCGACGGACGGGAAGTCCGCCTTCGAGATATTCCAGGAGCTCCGCAGAAGCTTCGGCCTCGTGGTGACTCCCAACGGCGGAGCGCTCCGCGATTCGGTCTTCCGGGTCGGGCACATGGGGAAGCTCTCCGAGAAGGATTTGGACGCCCTGACCGAGGCGCTCGGGCGGATATCCGGATGAGGGCCATCATCCTCGCGGCCGGACGCGGGACGCGCATAAGCCGGCACATCGACGGCAAGCCGAAATGCACGGTCCCCCTGGGCGACGGCAGCACCCTGATCGAGCACAGCGTCGACCTCCTGCGCCGCAAAGGCGTCGACAGCATAGCCCTGGTCCTCGGCTATCGCGGCGACGCCATACGCTCGGCCCTGGGCGACCGGCTCGTGGACTACCGGCTGAACCCCTTCTACGACGTCACGAACAGCATCGCCTCGCTGTGGTTCGCCCGCGACGAGCTCGAGGGCGACGATCGCTTCATCCTCATGAACGGCGACGTCTTCCTCTCCGAAGAGGCGATGGACCTCATCCTGGTCGAGCGCCGCAGCCCGGTGCTCTTCTACGACGTCACCCGGCGCGAAGAGGCGGACTACAAGTTCCTCTGCGACGGGGACCGCCTCGTGAAGTACGGCAAGGACCTGGCCCTCGAGGAGACCACGGGCGAGTACATAGGCTGCGCCACCTTCGACGGGGCCTTCGCCGCGAGCTTCCTCGAACGGCTCGAGACCCTCATCGAGACCCAGCACCATTCGCTCTGGTGGGAGAACGTCCTCTACTCCATGTCCGCCGAGCGCCCGATAGTCGCGCGCGACGTGGAAGGCTCCTTCTGGGGCGAGGTCGACTTCATCGAGGACTACGACCGGATCATGAAGTACTACCAGACCCACCCCGCGCTGACAGCGGCCTTGAGGTAATAAGACTCGGGTATTCGCGGCGCGCGGAACGTCGCCATGAGGGACCAAGATGGACAGGCAGGCCTTATCGCAGATCGATGCCGAGACTCGATCGATCGTGGATCGGATCGTCAAGTATCGAAGACCGAGACGCGTAATTCTCTTCGGATCGCGAGGTCGGGGAAATGCGCGGGAGGATAGCGACGTCGATCTTTGCGTGCTCTACGAACGACTCGGAAAACAGAACGTCGATGTCATGGAAGAGCTTTACCTCGATCTGTTCGGACATATGCCGCATCCAGTCGATCTCGTCGTCCATGAAGAGGCTTCCTTTATCGACCGCTCGAGGCGCCCAAACAGTTTCGAATCGATCATCGACGCCGAAGGGGTCACCGTCTATGGGGAAAACAAAAATACGTTGTAATGACGATGGAGGAATATAATAAATTAAGAGAATATGAGCTTGAAGCGGCGATTATCGAATCGGAATTAGATATAAGAAACGGCAACTTCAAAAAAGGATCTGTCGAGGAGCATATTGAGAGACTAGAGAATGTTTAGCATCACATATCGGAGATCACGATGCATAACGCGCAAATGCACGTGGCTTTAGGCGGACTCATCCAAGAAGCATGCGACCTGGTGGAGCGTAAGGTCGACCTCGTAGAGCTCAACGGGCTCGAAGGCGAGGATCCCCGACTCGCGTACGAGATAGCGGCGAGCTCGGTCCTCCTTTTCGAACGTTCCGGCGCCGTCGCGGCGGATTTCAAGACAAAGGCCTTCCTGGCGTATTTCGACGCGAAGCCCCTTCTCGACTCGGCGGCAATCGCATTGCGCGATCGTCTCCAGTCCGGAAATTTCGGCAGGCCGATCCATGCTTGAGCGCTTAGGTGATCGTGGTACATACATGTAGCACGGAGCATCAATCATCTATTGACTATACGTATTGTAGGCGATATATTAATACGTATGGAGGGTGTATGGAAACTAAACTTACACTCAAGCTTGATGAGTCGATCATCAATCAGGCAAAGAAATACGCTCTTAAACGTCAAAAGAGTCTATCCCGATTAGTTGAAGATTATTTTCGTGGTTTAAGCAATGATGATAATCTTGAAGAAACAACCATCAATCCTATTGTAAAAGAGCTATCAGGAATTATTGATGAGAAAGATATTAAAGGATGGGAGTCTGACTATGCAAAATATTTAGAGCAAAAATATGAATAAGAAAGTATTTGTGGATACTGATGTAGTACTAGATCTATTGACGAAAAGAGAACCATTTTATAATTCGGCATCAAAAGTATTTAGCTTAGCCGCCGATAAGAAAATCGAATTGTTTATAAGTCCAGTATTGATATCAATTCTATTCCATATCCTAAGGAAAATGGTAGGAAGAGAAGAAGCGATAAATGCGATAAGAAAATTGAGAATATTAGTCAGTGTCGTTAAAATTGATGAGGAAATAGTAGACTTGGTTTTATCATCAAAAGTCAAAGATATTGAAGATGGTTTTCAATATTATGGAGCATTACAAGATAAAATCGGGATTTTAATAACACGGAATATTAAGGATTTTACGGGAAAGGAGATATCCATAATGAATTGTGAAGAATTCATTGAATATTACAAAACGGAACATATCCCCATAAAGCTAAACCGACAATAGAAAAGGAATATCGTGCACATAGTCAAATTGAACGGCGGCCTCGGCAACCAGATGTTCCAATATGCCTTCGCGCTGGCGCTGGAGAAAAGGTACGGCGGCGTATCCCTGGACCTGACCTGGATCAATGCGGATGGAGCCCACAACGGCTACGAGCTCGACCGGCATTTCCGCGTTCGCCTCCCTGTCTGTAGCGCCGAAGAGCGCCGGGCCATCGGCGATGTCGATCCGAGCGTATTCGGCAGGGCGAGGAGAAAGCTTCGCCTGACGAAAAAGTCCCAATTCTCCGCCAGATCGCTCACCTGGGAACCCTACTTCCTTTCCGTCAGCCGAGACAGCTATTTTTCGGGCTACTGGCAGAGCTATAAATATTATACGGGCATGGAAGATGCCGTGCGCGGCGCTTTCGAATTCGTCGAGCCGCTCTCCGAGAAGAATACGACTTTCCTGGCGAACGCGACGGGCAGGACCTTGATCGGGATCCATGTGCGACGCGGGGACTCCCTGGCGAACCCCACGCTCGCCCGCGATTGCGACGCGGAGTACTATCGGGCGGCCTCGGCGCTCGCGACCGCGAATACGCGGGACCCTCTCTTCGCCTTCTTCTCCGACGATCTGGATTGGTGCAAAGACAAACTCGCGGTCGCCGGCGAGGCTTTGTTCGTGGACTGGAACAGGAAGCGGGAGAGCTATGCGGACATGCGCCTCATGGCGGCCTGCGACACCATGATCATCGCGAACAGCAGCTTCAGCTGGTGGGGAGCATGGCTCGGGGAACGCGCAGGGCACACCGTCATCGCCCCCTCCCGGTGGTTCGCCGGTTGTAGGACGCGCGACAATCGCCATATCATGCCGGCCAATTGGAAGAGAATCGTGCCCACGTGAAAGCCTTCGTGATCAATCTCCGGACCAACCCGGAGCGCCGGGCCTTCATGGAGGAGCAGCTCGGACGGCTCGGCATCGAGCACGAGTTTCTCGACGCCTTCGCGGGCTCGGAGTACTTCTCCGACCCGCGCTGGCACGATCCCGAGCGCAGCCGCAGGGAAATAAGCCGCGAGCTCAGGCCCGGGGAGGTCGGCTGCGCCCTGAGCCACGCCTTCGCATACAAGCTCATGGCGGAGCGGGGCCTTCCCTGGGCCTTCGTCCTCGAGGACGACGCCCTCCTCCACGACGACGTCCCCGCGGTGCTGAAGGCCCTCGAGGAGGGCGTCTTGGAGCAGGGCGACCTCGTGTTCCTCGAGCGCTGCGATTACGTGCTCCCCGGCTCCTCGAGGAGACTGTACGGAAAGTACAGGATCGCCCGCCCGGTCTTCGTGAAGATCGGCTCCGTGGCACAGGCCGCGGGCTACGTGGTCACCCTCGAGGCGGCCAGGCGCATGATGGGCGCGAACGTTCCGGTCCACGTCCCGGCCGACGCCTGGGGCTTCTACAAGGGGCTCGTCCGCTTTCGAGGCGTGACGCCGACCCTGACCCTGGTGCGGCAGCGCGTCGACTTCGGCAGCACGACCCTCGCGGGCGGAGCGCGGGCCGAGTTCCGGCGCTTCAATCTTTTGATACTGCTGGCCTACGGCTTTTTCATGTACACGGGCATGGGCAAGGCGATGAGACGGGCGCTCAAGAAGCGCGGCCTCATGCGATAGCGGGGACGGACATGGAGACTCTTCTTCTGACCGGATGCGTCGATCCGGGCGACACTCCCTTCCTCAAGGTGCGGAACGCGGAGAGTCGGCTCGCCGAGTACGAGGCCAGCATCGCCCGCTGGATCGACGACAGCGATTTTGAGTCCATCGTCTTCTGCGAGAACAGCGGCTACGAGCACTCCTACGCGAACCTCGTCGGGCGCGCTCGGGCGAAGGGCAAGAGCCTCGAAGTCCTCGTGTTCAAGGGCAACCGAGGCTCCCAGGAATACGGGAAGGGCTACGGCGAGGGCGAAATCATCGAGTACGCCCTCGCCCACAGCGCCCTGCTCGGGCAGAGCTCGTCCTTCTACAAGGCGACCGGCCGCGTCTTCGTCGGGAACGTCAACTCCATCCTCGCCAAGGACTCGGGCAAGCCGACCGCCTTCATCCTCTTCACGTCGTGGAAATACGCGGACACGCGATTCTTCAAGTCTGACATCGGGTTCTTCAGGGAGAATCTTCTCGATGCCTATCGGGAAGTCAGGGACAGGGAGAAGATCAGCATCGAGAGAGTCTACAGGCGGAGGCTCAAGGGCAAGCGAATCCCCGCCTTCGGCGAGTTTCCCGATATCAGGGGGATCTGCGCTTCGTCCGGCGAGGCCTACGATCTCTCCCCGGCCCGAATGGCCCTCTCCCGCGCGCTGCTGAAGCTCGGATTGTACAGGGTTTAAAGAGGCAGAGCGCCTCGGCCAAGCCGTGTGGCAACCAGCTCCACGCACTCGCGGATTCCGCAGGCGGTGACGTCGCGGCGGAGCGGGTAGCTGCCTTCTACGAGGCCGACGACGTAGCTGTGCTCGGGCTCAAGGTCGTCCAGGGCCGAGTAAAAACCCTTTGTCGGGCTCGGAGCGCTCGAGGCTTTGCATTCGAAAGCGAGGGTGGTCGAGCCCCGCGCCAGGACCAAGTCGAGCTCGGCGCCGCCGGAGCTGCGGTAAAAAGACGGCCGCCAATCGGGGAAGGAAGAGCAGAGCGTCTCGACGCAAAACGCTTTCCAGCTCGAACCGAAGACCGGATGCCCGAGCAGAGCGTCGACCGAATCCAGCCCGAGAAGAGCGTGGCAGAGGCCGCTGTCCCTGATATACAGCTTGGGCGCCTTGACCAGGCGCTTCTTCATATTGCCCTCCCAGGACGGAAGAAGTCGGACGAAGAGGGCCTCTTGCAGGAAATCGAGTCGGGAACGGACGGCGGGCCCCGACAGATCGAGCGAGGCTCCGAGCTTGGCCGCGTTGAGTATCTGCCCTTGCAGATGCGCGCACATGCCGAGGAACCTCTCCATCGCCACGGAGGCGACCCTCGATCCGAGCATCGGCAAGTCCCGTTCGACGATGCTCTTGAGAAAGCTTTCGCGCCATCTGAGACTGGCCTCGCCCTTCGCGGCCAGGGCTGATTCGGGGAATCCCCCTCGCGAAAGCGCCTCAAGCACCGAAGGCGGGGATCCCGGCAGATATTCCGTCGGCATGAAGGGGGTCAATTCCCTGTAGCCGATCCTCCCGGCGAGACTTTCGGCGCTCCGGTTTATCAGGGCGCGGGAGGCCGAACCCAGGATGAGGAATCGCCCCGGTCTCCTGTCCCTGTCGATTTCCGAGCGCAAGACGGGGAAGAGCTCGGGAACGAACTGGATTTCGTCGATGCACACGAATCGAGCGGCATTGGCCTCGAGATAGAGCTGGGGATCCGAGAGCTTGACCCGATCGCGGGGATTTTCCAGATCGAGCCGCAGCGAGCCCGGGTAGGATTCTGCAATCTTGGCAGCGAGCCTCGATTTTCCGCACTGCCGCGGTCCGATCAAGGCCACCGCGGGAAAAAGAGCGAGGTCGGCCTTGAGGTCGATGCTCAGCGACCTCTCGACATAAGGTTGCATATCTAAAGCCTAACCGCGTTTTTGCAAGGTTACAAGACCCTCCGAAAGGCAGTCCATGACCATCAACGATTACGCATCCAAAGTCGGGGGCCGCCTGGTCCGCGCGTTCAACGCGGCGTTTTCCTTGCGCCCTTCCAGCGCGCCCTACGTGAGCGGAGACTCCTTCCGCGCGATATCCGATCACCGCTTCGAGGAGAAGGGGCGACTCGATCCCGCCCGGATCCGCGACGGAGAGCTCGTATTCGTCAAGGCGGATCGGCTGCCGCGCTTCTTCTCGGACTGCCTGCCTTCGATCCGCGCGCGTTTCGTCCTCGTCTCGCACAACGGCGACGCCAATATCGACGAGGGTCTCGCCCGCTGCGCGGACGACGACCGCATCATCCGCTGGTTCTCGCAGAACCTCCTGGCGACCCATCCCAAGATCGAGGCGATTCCGATCGGGCTGGAGAACCGTTGGCTCCACGCCAACGGCCAGGTCAGGGACTTCGATCGGCTCCGCTCGCAGAAGCGCGACAAGAAGAACCGCATCCTCTACGCTTTCGACGTCGGGACCAACCGGGCCGAGCGCGGGCCCGCGTTAGCCGCCCTCGGACGCTCGAGCCTGGCCGACGGACCGAGCTGGACCGTAAGCGCGGCATACAGGAGAACCCTGGCCGGTTACCGCTTCGTGGCCTCCCCTCCGGGCAACGGCTTCGACTGCCACCGGACCTGGGAGGCCCTCTATCTCGGCACCGTCCCGATCGTGAAGCGCTCTCCCTTCTTCGAGGCCTTCCCCGGGCTCCCGGCCTTGATGGTCGACGACTGGCGGGAGGTGACGGCCTGGGACGAGGATTTCCTGCGGCTTTCGTACGAGCGGCTCCAGCCGAAGATCGCGCCGTGCCCCTACCTCCGGATGGATCACTGGATCGGGGAGATCGAAAAATGGCGGGGCGAGTGACCATGGACTTCGAGCTTCTGATCCTCACTATCGAGCGGGATGTCGGCAAGCTGGCCTTCGGCATGCCGCTCTTGCGCCGCTACCTGGCTCCTCGAAGGACGGTATTCGTCGCGCCCGAAGCCTGCATCGCCCGGCTGGAACGAGAGCGGATACCGCGGGAGGGCGACCTGGCCCTCGTCGAGGACGAGATTCTCGAAGGCCTGACGCTTTCTCTCGTCCGTGATCTCCTGCAGGCCCGCGGCGCGGATCCTCGCCGGGCGGGCTGGTACTTCAAACAGTTGGTCATCTTCGCCTACGCCACGAGAGCTGAGGCCGCCGACCGTTATCTCGTATGGGACGCGGACACCCTGCCCCTCCGCGAAATGTCCTTCTTCGACGAAAGCGGAAGAATCGCGTTCGATGTGGCGGCGGTCCTGCACGCTCCCTATTTCGAAACCCTGAAGAACATGGTCGGCATCGAGCGCCAGGTCGACTATTCCTTCATTTCGGATCACATGATGCTGGAGAAGGAGATCGTGCTCGCCCTCCTCGACCGGATCATGGGCGGTTGGGTGCCTGCCGGGGACAGCCTCGCGAGGCGGGCTGTGTCCTCGATATCGGAAGAGGGCCTGGCCGGAGGCTGCGGTTTCTCGGAATACGAAACCTACGGCAACTTCACCGCGCTTCATTCCCCGGAGCGCTTCATCGCCAGAAAGAGTTCCCGCACGCGGATGGGGTCGAGCTTTTTCGGCCTGCCGCCCTCGGCCGCCGGCCTTTTCGCGCTGTCCCGAAAATACTCCTGGGCCAATTTCGAAAGTCCGACGGAGGCCGACCGCGCGCTTCGCAGACGCCTTAAATCGGCGGCATACCGGACATTCGGCCTCTTATGGGCGACCGCGTCCGTTCTGCTTCATCCGAAGGCTTTCGCCGCTTACCGGAAAGGCTTGAGCGCTGTCGCGCGGGAGCGCAGAAACCTGTAGAAGGCGAAGAGGCCCGGGACGAAGCGCAGCCGGGCTATGAGCTTGCCCCGTGCCGAGATGAAGAAGTGGGCCTTGGGGGCGTAGCCTCCCCGCGCGGGCTCCTCGAGAAAGCGCTTGATATCGGGCAGAGAATCGAGCCAGGCCTTTCTGCCCGCCACGCAGGATTCTCGCGCGGCGAGACCGAGCTCGCGGGCGCGCGAAAAATCCAGGGGGCGCGGATCCTTGGGATCGTACAAGAGGCCGTTTACGCCGTTACGGATGTATTCGTTCATGGTGGGCCTGTCGGGCGCGACCACGCAGTGCCCGAGCTCCATCGCTTCTATAAAGGAAAGCCCTATGCCTTCGGCGGGGCGAGGGGCGAAATAGACATTGGCCCGCTCGAGACAGGCGCGGTATTCGGCCTGGTCCGCGAACCAGAGAGTATGCTCGATCTTCGGGTCGGTCCGCTCCGGAGCCTCCACCCCGTGGAGGTGCATGCGCGCGAAGTCGGTGCCGGCCATGAGCTTCTGGACCAAACCCCAATCGATGCTGGGCAGGCGGGGCCAGAAGAAGCCCTTGAGACCCTTCCAGTCGACGGCGCTGTCGGGGAGCTCGGGATAGTACCGCGCGCCCAGAGCCTCGAGGCCGTAGGAGGAGAGCGCCCGCTCGAGGGTGGACGAGAAGCAGAGGACCTTGAAGCCGCGGTACCTGCTCCAGTAGGCTTCGTCGACGGGGCAATCGTCGAACATCGGCACGAGGACGACGCGATCGGCCCCGAAAGCCTCCAGCTCCTCGGGACTGTAGCGCTTCTGGTAGGCTATGATGAGGTCCCAATGGGCCTTGGGCAGCTCGATCCAGGCCCGCTCGTGGGGTATCACGGCCACGTCGCCGAAGAAGGAGCCCAGCAGGGCGATGAAGAAGTCCGAGGAATGGGTGAGGCGGATGTGGTTGGACATCGCGAGGAAGGCTGCACGCATGGATATCCTCCGGGGCGCCGTGCATTATGCGACGATACTGGCGCCGGTCGTCAATACGAGAGGCCGAGGGGAGCGCGATCCATGCTGATTTCCGTGGTGATGGCCACCTACAACGACAGGCCCGAGCACCTGGACGCCTCCCTGCGGAGCGTAGTCGATCAGAGCTGGAGCGACTGGGAGCTCGTCGTCTGCGACGACAGCACCAAGAGCGAGACGGTGGCGGTCATCGAGAAATACTCGGGTCTCCTCGGCCCCAAGATGATCCATCTGCGCAATTCCCCGAGGCTCGGCCTCGTGGGATCGCTGAACCGGGCCTTGGTCGCGGCCAAGGGCGAGCTGATCGCGCGGATGGACGGCGACGATATCTGCTGCCCCGATCGCCTCGCCCACCAGGCGGAATATCTCGCCGCCCGCCCGGAAGTCGGGATAGTGGGCGGCGACATCCAGGTGATCTCCGACGAGGGTGCGCCCCTCTCGATCCGGCGCTACCGCAAGAGCCGGGACGATATCCTCAAGATGAGCTTCATCCGCAATCCCCTGGCCCAGCCTACCGTGATGCTGCGTCGCTCCGTGCTCGACGCAATAGGCCTCTACGACCCGCGCTTCGCGAAGTCCGAGGACTACGAGCTCTGGCTCCGCGCCCTCGGGCGGGGCATCGTCGTGGAGAACATGGACGAGGTGCTGATCCGCTACCGGGTCCCGAGCGACTACTCGCGGAAGCGGGACAGCTCGAACTGGAAGTTCGCCATCAAGGCCAAGCTGATGCACTTCCGCTGGGGCAGTCCGCTCCGGTCGAGCTTCGGCCTCCTGGTGAGCCTGGCCCTCCTCCTGACCCCCTCGAGGCTCCTGGACGCCCTGTACCGGCGCGATCACCGCGCTCCCATCCTGTATCGCTAGGAAGGCGCGTCGATGGTGGCTGTCATCTCGGCGGGCGGTAAGGGCACGAGGCTCGGAGGCCTCGCCCTCGAAAGGCCCAAGTGCCTCATGCCCCTCGCGGGCGCGACGGTCCTGCGGCTCCAGCTCGAGGAGCTGGCGAGGAACGGCGTCTCCGAGGCGACCCTCCTGACCGGGCACCTGGGCGAGGCGATCGAGGACTATCTGCGCTCGGAAGCCCTGCCCATCAAGACGGGGACGATCCGAGAGAGCGAGCCTCTGGGCACCGCGGGGGGCCTGGCCGCCCTCCGGGGCAGGATCCAAGAGCCCTTCGTCTTCGTCTACGGCGACCTGGCGCTGCGAGTCGACCTCGGGAAGATGCTCGAGGCTCACCTGGCCTCGAAAGCCGTGGTCACGATGCTCGTCCATCCCAATTCCCATCCCTTCGACAGCGACCTCGTGCTGACCGAAGGCGGCGGCAGGGTGCTGGGGATCGCCGGCAAGAACGCCGAGCGCGGAGATCTCCGGGGCAACCTCGTCAACGCGGGCCTCTACATCCTGTCGCCCGAGGCGCTGGAGGGAATCGCCGCGGGCGTCAAAAGCGATTTCGAGAAAGACACCCTGCCTCCCCTCATCGCGAAGGGCAGGGTCTTCGGGTACCGGACGAGCGAGTACGTGAAGGACATGGGCACCGTCCAGAGGCTCGAGCAGGTGGAGAGGGACTTGGCCAACGGGAGCGCCGAGGCCAGGCGTCTGTCTAACAGACAGCGCGCGGTCTTCCTGGACCGGGACGGGACCGTCAATGTCTTCGCCGGCCTCGTCTCGCGCCCCGACCAGCTCGAGCTCCTCCCCGGCGCCGCCGAGGCTATACGCCGGCTCAACGACTCGGGCATCCTCTGCTTCGTGGTCAGCAACCAGAGCGTGGTCGCGCGCAACCTCTGCACGATGGAAGAGGAAGAGGCGATCAACCGCAGGCTCGAGGGCATGCTGGGGGCCCGGGGCGCCTTTCTCGACGACCTGCGATTCTGCCCCCACCATCCGGACTCGGGCTACCCGGGGGAGAACGCCGCCCTCAAGATCGACTGCGCCTGCCGCAAGCCCAAGCCGGCCATGATCCTCGAGCTCGCCGCGCGCTACAACGTCGATCTCTCGAGATCGTGGATGGTCGGGGACACCTCGATCGACGTGCAGACGGCGGCGAACGCCGGGCTCGGCTCCGTCCTCGTCGAGGGCGGGATGAGCGAGCCCGAGCCCAAGTACGCGGCTCTGCCGGACCTGCGCGCCGGAAGCCTCCTCGCCGCGGTCGAGAGGATCCTGCAGTGATAATCACGCGAACGCCCTTCCGGATCAGTTTCTTCGGCGGCGGGACCGACATCCCCGGCTTCTACGAGGAGCACGAGGGAGCGGTCCTCAGCACGACCATCGACAAGTACATGTACATCATCTTAAAGCCCCGCTACGACGACGCGATCGTCCTCAACTACTCCGAGAAGGAGATCGTCGGCAGGGTCGACGACATCCGCCACAACATCTACCGCGAGGCGCTGAAGTTCACCGGCGTCACCAAGGGCGTCGAGATCACGAGCATCGGCGACATCCCCTCCAAGGGGAGCGGCCTGGGCTCCTCGAGCTCCTTCACCGTGGGGCTCCTCAACGCGCTCTACGTCCATAAAGGCGAGGCCAAGGGCCCGCGCGAGCTCGCCGAGGACGCCTGCTCCATCGAGATCGGCATCATGCGCGAGCCCATCGGCAAACAGGATCAGTACGCGGCCGCCTTCGGGGGCCTCAGACGCTACAGGTTCCGGAAATCGGGGGCCGTGGATGTCGAGCCGATCGAAGCCGGGCGCGGCGCCCTGTCCGCCCTCCAGCGCTCCTGTCTCCTCTTCTATACGAACATCACCCGCAAGAGCTCCGAGGTCCTGAGCGACCAGTCGAGCAGGATCAGGGAGACGACCCAGTCGCTCGAGACGCTGCGCGACTACGCCGTCGCCATGGGCGGGGCCTTCGCCGAGGGGGACTGCCGAGCCATCGGGGAAAAGCTCCACGAGAACTGGCTCCTGAAGAAAGGCCTCTCCTCCAAGGTGAGCTCTCCCCACATCGATGCCCTGTACGAGACCGGGCTCGCGGCGGGGGCCTTCGGCGGCAAGCTCCTCGGGGCGGGCGGCGGCGGCTTTCTATTGTTCGTCTGCCCTCCCGAGCGGCAGGAAGGGCTCAGGGAGGCGCTGGGGGGCCTGAAGGAGCTACCCTTCGCCTTCTCGCGCAACGGGAGCTACGTCATCCTCAATTTCGAGGAGGGCGTCTATCAACTCTGACACCGGCGTCTCGACGGCGGTCCTGGTCCTCTCCTGCGACCGCTACTCCGATCTCTGGGCGCCCTTCATGACGCAGTTCGCCAGGTACTGGGGCGATTGCCCCTTCCGGCGCTACCTGGCCACCAACGAGATCGCGGCCGTTTTCGAGGGCTTCGAGACTCTGAGGCTCGGCGAGGATGTCTCCTGGTCGGACAACCTCTCCCGCGCCCTGGCGTCGATCGAGGAAGACTACGTCCTCCTCTTTCTCGAGGATCTGATATTGAAGGCGCCCGTCGACCGCCGCCTCCTGTCGGCTGCGATGGAGTGGGCCCGGGCGAACCGGCCCGATCACCTCCGGCTCAACGCGAGCGAGAAACCCGACGAGCGGGTGAACTCCTGGCTCGGTCGCATCCGGGAAGGCTCGCACTACCGGGCTTCGACGGTCCTCACCCTGTGGAAGAAGGAGGTCCTCCTCGCGCTCCTCGAGCCGGGCGAGAGCGCCTGGCAGTTCGAGTCCGCGGGCTCGGCCAGATCGGACGCCTACCCCCGTTTTTATTCTACCTACGCGGACTGCTTTCCCGTGATAAACTGCGTCATCAAGGGAAAGTGGCGGCC
>Ga0181535_10002761_pt1 | contig 21044 bp, 16 predicted proteins | sample PEATcosm2014_Bin_44_FD_119774 | JGI IMG/M metagenome (GOLD analysis project Ga0181535, IMG submission 119774) | Peatland microbial communities from MTU Mesocosm Facility, Houghton, MI, USA - PEATcosm2014_Bin17_30_metaG | ecosystem: Environmental > Terrestrial > Soil > Wetlands > Peat | place... | reverse complement strand
GTCGATTTCCCCGAGCCCGAGGGCGCCGATATCACGAAAATAGTGCCGCGGTAAAGCGGGGTATTGGGATTCGCAGTCACGTTAAGTTAGCGACAAGTGACAAGTGCTGAGCGACAAGTGACAAGCAAGCCGGAACGCGTCAGGGGAACTCGGGTTGTTTGCTTGTCGCTCGTCACTGCTCTCTTCACTCGATGTTTTGCGCTTGTTCGCGCAGTTTCTCGATTTCGGTTTTCATCTCAATTGCCTGCCGCGTAATTTCCAGGCCAACCTCTGGAACATCCGTGGTCTTCGAGAGGAGAGTGTTGGCCTCGCGATTCATCTCCTGAAGCAGAAAGTCGAGCTTCTTTCCGATTTCCGAAGTCTCCGCCAGAAGGTGGCGAATCTGGTCCAGGTGGCTTTGGAAGCGCGTCAACTCCTCCGCGATGTCGGAGCGCGACGCGAGGTACGCCACCTCCTGCGCCAGACGCCCGCTATCTAATTCTCCGCTGCCGGCAAGATCGCGGATGCGGCCTTCCAACCGCTGTTTGTAAAACTGCGGAGCCCTCTCTGCCAGGTGGAATATGGTCCGACGCAATGCTTCCAGCCGTGATAGCCGGGATAACAAGTCCTTTTCTAGCGACTCCCCTTCGCGGGCGCGCATTTCATTTAATTGCGCCAGTGCCTTTGCCATCGCCGGTTCCAACATCAGACGGATGCGGTCAAGTTCTTCCGGCGCCATGTCCCCGTTGCCGGCCACGACCAAGCCGGGGACGCGCAGCAACGCCATCAAGTCGGGCTCTGCCGCGGCGCCGAATTCCTGCCTCAGCGTTTGGTATCCTTGCAGGTACGCAGCCAGGAGCTTGCGGTCGATCTTCAACTCCGTGGCCCCCGCGCCGGTCAATCCCACGGAGATTTCCACATGACCGCGCGTAACATGCTCTTTCAGCAGGCGGCGCACCGTGGGCTCCAGGGATTCCAAGCTCGAGGGCATCCGCAATTGGGGATCAAGAAAGCGGTGGTTCGTGCCACGGATGCTCACCGTCAGGGAGAACCCTGCATCTTCGGTTTCCACCCGGCTGTAACCGGTCATGCTGCGAATCATAAGAAGCTCTCAGCTATCAGCTCTCAGCGTTCAGCTAACAGCTCTAACCCAATACTGCCTTACGCGTGTGCCATGCCCTTTTCCCGGCGCCAGTTCTCGCCAAGACGGGACCATGACCACTGCGACTGCCAACCCAAAACCAACAGCCTCTAGCTGAAAGCTGAATGCTGACATCTGAGGGCTTTCCTCACGGCTCCACATCCACAAACTGCATATCGTACAGGCGTTGGTAAATTCCCCCCTGTCTAACCAAATCCTCGTGAGACCCGACTTCACAAATGGCGCCGCGGTCGATGACCACAATGCGCTCCGCCCGGCGTACTGTGGAAAGTCGGTGGGCAATCACCACCACGGTGCGGCCTGCCATCAGGTTGGCCAGAGCGCGCTGCACCAGCATCTCGGATTCCGAGTCGAGTTCTGATGTTGCCTCGTCCAAAATCAGAATGGGCGGATTCTTCAGCAAAGCCCTGGCGATGGCGATGCGTTGGCGCTGCCCGCCTGACAATCGCTGGCCGCGCTCGCCGATCATGGTCTCATAACCCTGCGGCATTTCCAGAATGAAATCCTCCGCCAACGCCACGCGCGCGGCCTCCCGCACTTGCGACTCCGTCGGCAAACGGCTGCCATAGCAGATGTTGTTGTAGACGGTGTCGTTAAAGAGGACCGTCTCCTGGGTGACGATGCCGATCTGGGCGCGGAGCGATCCCAATTTGACGTCGCGAACGTCGTGGCCATCAATGGTGATGCGCCCCTGGGTCACATCGAAAAAGCGCGGGATCAAACTGGCCAAGGTGGTCTTGCCGGCGCCGCTCGAGCCCACCAGCGCCACCACTTCCCCCTTGCGGATCCGAAGATTGATGTCGCGCAGGAGGGCCCCCCCATCCTCGTAGTCGAACTCCACGTCTTCGAAGGCAATCTCATTATTGAAGGGTGGAAGAACGAGTGCCTTGGGTTTATCGACCATTTCCGGTTCGGAGTCGAGGTAGTGGAAGACCTGTTCCGAGGCGCCGAGAGCCTGCTGGTACGAGTTGCTGACACCCGTCAGCCGCTTCACCGGCTCGTAGGACTTCAGCAACACGTAGAAGAAGCCCAGAACTCCCCCGGGGGTTTGCATATGGTGCAGGATCAAACGGCGCTCGTAAAACAGAAGGCCGGCAATGGTCGCGGCGCCAAGGACTTCCATGAGCGGAGACGATACGGCCTGTGCGCGCACCCAACGCAGACTCACCCTGAGCAAACGACGCGTGGCGGTCCTAAACTTTTCGATTTCAAACGACTCCATGGCGAAGGCCTTAACGATGCGAATGCCCGAAAAGGTCTCTTGCAGGACATTGTTAAGCTCCCCCATCTTATCCTGGCTGCTGCGGCTGGAAGCGCGAATGTAACGTCCGAGCTTCGCCGAGGGGAAGACCACGAGTGGAATCAAGACCATGGAGATGAGCGCCAGCCGCCAATCGTAATAAAAGAGAGCGCCCAGCAGGAACACCAGGCTGAACGATTGCTTCAGCATGTCCGCGGCAGTTTGCGAAACGGCGAACTGAATACGTTCAATGTCGCTGGTGATTGCTGACATCAAGCGGCCCGTAGGGTTCCGGGCGAAGAAGGAGATGGATTGCTCGATCAGCTTGGAATAGAGCAGATTGCGAAGGTCGCGAACCACGGAGTGGCCGATGTAATTGATGAAATAAGTGGCGAGGAATTCCGAAATGCCCTTGGCGAGAGCTACACCAATGATGGTGATCGCCACCACGTCCCAAACGTTGTGGATCCAGTGGGGAACGATCTCCTGAAGGTAAACCGTGCGATGGAGGGAGGATACTTGAAAAAGGACAATTCCGGAAGTCGAGGCGCTGGGCGAAAGGACTTGATCGAAAATGGGTTTGATAAGGAGTGCGGTGACACCTTCGGAGGCTCCCACCACGACCATCAAGCAGACGGCTAGGAACAGGCGGAAGCTGTAAGGCCGGATGAAACCGAGCAGGCGTTGAACTTGATTCATTACGTATCGTTATGGCGCCGGGAAATAGCCCGCCACGCGCCGACTTCGTCGGTGCTGCACCTTCCCCGCCCCAAGGCGGTGATACCCCTAATCCCCTCAAAATTAACGATGTTAGATAGCGATGGGGCGTTCGTCAAGGAAATAGCAATATCTGTCGCCTCGTCCCGCTCCCGCGGGGGAAATACTCCCTTTGTTTACTTTTTGTTACGGACAATCGCGATTCTCGGCGGCTTATGTACTAAGTAGTATATACGGCCGCTGATTTCTGAACACCGTCGAGCGTAATAGAGTATTTGTCTCACCGAACCGCCCTAGATCTAGTCAACGTCAAGACCGAGCGCCGCGGCACCGTAAAGTGGCGAGTAGATTCCCAGTGCGGCCGTCACGATCTCCGTGGAGTAGGTGATGGTTGGCGAAGCAAACTCATCGAGGGAGACCTTCAAGGCGTCGAGAAGCACCACTCCAGACTGCGACACTCCCCCGCCGAGAACGATGACGTCCGGATTGAGAATGCGGATAACCATCAGAAGGCCGCGCGCGATCCAGCGAGTGGCCGAGTTCAAGATTATGTTGGCAGGCGAATCGCCTTCCGCGGCTGCTTGCACGAGACCTTTAGCGGTGATTTCGCTGCCTCCACTGAGTTCCAGCATGCGCCCAACGCGGTCGGGGCGGCGCTGTGCATGCTCCCGCGCACGCGCTTCAATGGCGCCGCCGGAGCTCAGTGCTTCCAGGCACCCATGGCCACCGCAGGAGCAGAGTTCGCCGGCATCAGAAAGTGGAATGTGGCCGACCTCTCCCGCCATGTAATCCTTTCCCCGCAGGAGCTTGCCCTCGTAAACGATACCGCCGCCAATTCCGGTGCTAATCGTGATGTAAACCATCAACTTTGCGCCGCGTCCGGCCCCATAATAGTATTCACCCAACGCGCCCGCGTTGGCGTCATTATCGAGGCGGCAGGGGATGCCCAGGGTTTGCTCCATCCATTTTCCCAGCTCAAAACCCCGCCACCCCGCTGAGTGCACCGAGGTCACAGTCTGGCGGGGGAAATCCACCGGCCCTCCGAAGCTCAAGCCGCAACTTTTGACGGGGACGTCAGTCTGTGCCATCAGGTCGCGGCAATGCACAGCGAGTTGGTCGAGCATCCAATCGCGCCCGGCCACACGGTCGGTATCGCCCTCCGATACGACGAGCCGGCGACCCTGCTCATCAAACAACCCGGTGCGAAAATGTGTGCCGCCAATGTCAACGGCAAGAACATTATTCACGAATGCCTCCGGAAGTTAGGGGTTAGGGATTTGGGGTTAGGGAAAAACCTGCACTTACCTTCGAGGCTTGTGTCTTAATGTAATTCAGAAATCGGGGCGCGCGGTTCGCAAAGAGCGCTAACTTCCCGAGGCTTGTTTTCAAATCAAGTCCGGAAGGCACATCGAGCCCCATCCCCTGACGCCGGGTTCCTAACCCCTAACCCCAAATCCCTAATTCCTATCTTCCCACGTCCCGGTGCGAGACCTTGGTTTTGTACCCTTCGTGCGCGAGTGCGCTGGCCACCTCTTCGGCCAAGAACACAGAACGGTGTCGCCCCCCCGTACATCCAATGGCGATAGTGAGATAACTTTTCCCCTCGCGGACGTATTGGGGCAACAAGTAGAGGAGCAGATTCATTAGCCGGGTCATGAACTCGTGGGTTTGCGGATGCGAGTTCATGAATCGGCGAACCCCAACGTCGCGGCCGGTCTTGTTCTTGAAGCGGGGAACGAAGTTGGGATTGGGCAGAAAGCGCACGTCGAACACGAGGTCGGCATCCGCCGGGACGCCGAAGCGGTAGCCAAACGACATCGAGGAAACCAACATCGAGCGGCGTGCCGCGATTCCGCCGAAGCGGGTTTGAATCAGGTCGCGCAGTTCGTGAACGTTGAGTCGGGTGGTGTCAATCACCACGCTGGCAAGCTGGCGCATGGGTTTCAGCAACATACGTTCAAGCCGGATTCCCTCGCGCACGGGCAAGTCTCGGCCGAGCGGATGCGGACGGCGAGTCTCCTCGAAGCGCCGGATCAGCGCTTTGTCGGAAGCTTCCAAGAAGACGAGTGAAGGCCGCAGAAGCGTATTGCGCGCGAGGTCGCGATAGTGTGTGGGAAGCTGGCTAAGAGCTTCGCCGCCACGAATGTCCACCACCGCCGCGGCGCGGTCAATGCGGCTGCCGGGCTGGTGGCACATCTCGGCGAATTTCAGAATCAGGTCGAAGGGAAGATTGTCAACGCAGTGGTAGCCAAGATCCTCAAAAGCCTTCAGAACGGAAGCCTTCCCGGACCCGCTCATCCCGGTGATGAGCACGAATTGCTTTGACTGCTTCTTTGTGGAGGCTTTCTTCTTCATGGAGAAGCCCGCTTCACCTGGCCCATCGCACCTTGTCAGCCGTCCCTGGTCCGGAATCCTTTGCCAGCCGTCAGGTGAATTATGAATTATGAATGCTAAATTATGAAGAGGATTCATGGGGGCGGCCAGGGAAGCTTGAACTCGTGCGCCCGTCGGCGGTTAGGCCGCCATCGATCTTCGGGGGTCGGCATCCCCATTCGCCGGTATCGTAAATACCAAGTCGTCGTGATAGGCGTTTGCTCCACCTCCGCCATCTCAACCAATGAGCCCGCAAACCGGTACGCCAAGCTGCCGGGATGTTGGCGATGAGATTTGCGAAAGGGAGGTCACATGAACACACGACAATTTAATGGACGCTTCGGGGGGATAGCTATCGCAACGGCTTTAGGCCTGGTATTGGCAGCCGGATTTGGAGTCACACGCCTTCGCGGTGACATGCAATCGGCCAATCCGCCTGCATCGCTGAAGTTTGCAGACCCCAACGAAGGCCCGAGCAGGAATAGTTTCGCGCCGATCGTAAAGAAGGTGCTGCCGGAGGTTGTGAATATCTCTTCTTCCAAGGTGGTCAAGAATCCGACGGGCTTTTCCGGACAGTTGCCCGAGGGGATGCAGATGGACCCCTTTTTCCGGCAGTTTTTCGGAGATAACTCCGGCCGTCAATCTCGCGCTCCACGGGAGGATCGCGAGCGGAGTCTCGGTTCCGGCGTGATCATCAGCCCTGAGGGTTATATCCTCACCAACAACCACGTCGTGGCGGATGCGACAGATATTCAAGTCACTACATCCGACAAGCACGAGTATCAGGCTCGCGTAGTCGGAACGGATCCCAAGACCGATATTGCTGTCCTCAAGATAAACGCAACGAACTTGCCGGCAATCACGGTCGGGGACTCATCCAAAATGCAAGTGGGAGACATGGTTTTGGCCATTGGCGACCCCTTCGGAGTCGGAGAAACAGTGACTTCGGGCATCGTGAGCGCCATGGGCCGAACCAACCTGGGCATCGAAGACTACGAAGATTTTATTCAAACCGATGCTCCGATTAATCCTGGGAACTCCGGCGGAGCACTGGTCAATGACCGCGGCGAGTTGATCGGCATCAACACCGCGATTCTCTCCCATGGGTCCGGCGGAAGCCAGGGTGTTGGGTTCGCGGTACCGGTAAACCTGGCCCGAAACGTTATGGATCAGATTATAAAAAATGGCAAGGTGACACGGGCGTACCTGGGAGTCTCGATCCAGGAAGTCAGTCCACACTTGGCCAAGGCGTTCGGCGAGGCTGAACCCCGCGGTGCTCTCGTGGGTGACGTCAGCTCCGGGAGTCCGGCGGAAAAAAGCGGCCTGCAAAAGGGAGATATCATCGTGGAGTTGAACGGAAAGCCAATAGCGGACAGCAACCAATTGCGTATGAGCATCGCAATGATGGCGCCCGACACCACCGTGAACCTGAAGGTATTGCGCAATGGAAGTGAGCGCGACATGTCGGTGAAGCTGGGCGTGTTGCCAACTGATCAACTGCAAGCTAGCCTTGAGCCTCAAAATCCCCAAGGGGCATTGGAAGGGGTTAACGTGGGGAACGTTACGGATGAAGCCGTTCAGCAGATGGGTCTGCCCGCCAATACCAAGGGCGTCGTGGTGACGGACATCGATCCCGGAAGCCCCGTGGCCGACTCCGGATTGCGGCAGGGTGATGTCATCCAGGAGGTCAATCACCAGCCTGTTACGAACGTCAGCGACTTCGATCGAGCTGTTCACAAAGCGGGAAAGGATCCGCTTTTGCTCGTGAATCGCCAGGGGAACACCCTGTTCATTGCCGCGTAACTGGCGGAATACTGGGATCGAGAAAGAGTGGAAGCTCTTCCTTGTTGTCCGCTTGGAGGGTACGGCTTGCCGTACCCTCATTTTCTTGTCCCGTGACCGAATCCATCTGGTACGGCAAGACGTAGCCCTTCAGTTTTAGGAGATGATTCCCTTGCGCACCGCATACAAGATCAATTCGGGCACGCCTTTCAGATTCAGCTTCTGCATGATCTTTGCCCGGTGCGTTTCTACCGTGTAAACGCTGAGGTTTAACAGGCTGGCGATCTCCTTGTTAGACTTGCCCTCCGCGACTAGTTGAAGTATCTCGCGCTCACGCGGACTCAGTAAGTCATAGGAATCTTCCGCCCCGCTCCGCCGCAACTTCCGCACGTAATCCTCGAGCAAGACCTTGCTCACCGCCGGGCTGAAAAATGACTTTCCCTCGGCTACAGCGTGAATGGCCTGCACAAGATCGGTGGTTGCGGAGTCCTTCACCAGATAAGCGCGTGCCCCGGCGCCAAGCGCCCGCAGGACGTAACCCTCATCGGCATGCATGCTCAGCATCACTATGGCAGCATCCGGCCGAATCTCCCTAATCTGACGCGCCGCTTCAATTCCATTCAGGTTTGGCATGCCGATATCCATGACCACAACATTCGGCTTCAAGGACTTGGCCAATTCCACCGCTTGCCTTCCGTCGTCGGCTTCGCCAACAACACTTAAGTCAGGCTGTTGATCAACCACCAGGCGGAGGCCGGCGCGAATCAGTTTATGGTCATCGGCGAGCAAAACTCGAATCGAATTCATGGTCGTTGGTGATCAGGCGTGCGGGAGCGGGAACTCCGCCTTCAGCCTCGTGCCGCTCCCAGGCTTCGATTCCAAGGTAAAAGTTCCTCCCAGGCGCCGCACCCGCTCTTCCATTCCCAAGACGCCAAGGCCGCGAACCCTCTGCGGATCGAAGCCGCGGCCGTCGTCAGAAACAGAAACCGATATTTTGCTGACAGTTTGTTCGACAGCGACTTTGGCGTTCTTGGCCGCGCTGTGACGCGCGGCGTTGTTGAGTGCCTCCTGCACAAATCGGTAGATGCAGATTTTGTAGTCCTCTGGGATTTTCTCAGAGATGTCGGAGGATTGAACCTCCACTTCCATTTCACTGCGGCGCGAGACTTCCCTGCCCTGCCACTCGAGAGCGGCGATCAAACCGAGATCATCCAGCATCGAAGGCCGCAGAAGCAGGGCTATATTGCGGACCGTTTCGACCGTTGTTTCTGCGACCGATTTGATTTTGTCCACATGGTCCCTGATCGATGTGTTATCAGAAGGAACCGCCGCCGCTAATCTTCCGACCTCCACCAGCAATGCCCCGAGGGATTGGCCGACCTCATCATGAAGTTCACGGGAGATCGACCGCCGCTCGGTCTCTTGGGCATCGACGAGCTGTGCCGACAAGGCCTCGAGCTGGGCGCGGCTCAGCGCAAGCTCCTGATACCGCCGTTCGGTCTCCTCTCCCAGACGGAGAAGGTAAATAATACTCGCAAGGGATAGGACCAATCCGGCGGTGAGAACGACTGTCAGCAATCTTGTTTGCCGCGCTTGCAAGCTCGCAAAACTGGCGAATATTTCCCGATCCGTCGCACCCTTTTGTTGACTGTTCCAAAGTTCGATTCTCTCCGATGTTGCCTGGATGCGCGATCGTTGCGGAAGAACTTCTTCATTCAGGATACGCCAAGCCTGCCGGCGGCGTTCTTCCCGGCTCCACGACAAGACCGGATCCAACATGCCTTGTTGGTCCGTATACAACTGTTTGAGGCTCTCGAGCAGCGCTCGCTCCTGGGGCTGACAATTCGCGGGGTACTTTCTTAGCGTTGAATTAATCTCCGCTTGGAGCCGGGAAAAGTCCTCGGCCCTGGGCCCGTCAGACTTCGGGTCCTGGCTCATCAGGTATTCCTCGATCCGGTCATTGTAAACGTAGATCGACGACGATAGGACCAAGAGCGGCTGGGTATGAGCTAGAAGGGTTTGGCGAATCTCTTCTTCCTGAGTGTGCATCTGCCTTGCGAGATGAAAGGCATCCAGGCCCGCGATGACCATCAGGCCCAATAACCCCCCAAAACTGATCAGCAAGATCAGGCGCAGCTTGCCCGACGGCCAGCCGCCATCGTTCTTAAGACCAGTCTCCGTCACCTGCGATAACACCTCCATCGAAACTGCCTCGGTTGAAGATGATAAGTCAATAAGACCACTTTCTTTCCCCCAAGGCAATTCCCAATGCTTCAGAGAACGAAGGTGTAGTCATGATTGTAGCGGGGGCATCTCCTCCGTCTTCCGTGGTGTTGGAAATTACCAGAGCACAGGAACAGCCTCCGGAGGGAGAGTGACGGTCCGCAGCGTCATGCCTCGATCAACATCTCGTGGAATCGGCATGAAAAGCCGCTCAGATTGGGATAGGATAACTGCCCATTTCTGGAATAGTGGCCAATCGGGAGGGGAGGGTTGGAATCGACTTTGGTAGAAGGGGGGCTAGTAATGAAGATTCGAGAAATCCGCTCAGCGGGCTTGCGGGGAGAAACGCCGCTCGGAGGTTGGGCCAACGAACCGAAGCCGAAGGATTGCATCCACACCCTCATCGCCGTGCTCACGGATGAAGGCCTGGTGGGATGGGGAAGCGCATTCACCAACGACGAGCTCGTGCGCGGCGCGCTGGGCGTTCTTCGTCCATTTTACTTGGGCGAAAATGCATTGGAACCCGAGCGAGTCAGCGAGAAGCTACACCAGAACACATTCTGGATGGGGCGCGGCGGCTCGATCACCCACACCATCAGCGGAATCGATATTGCCCTGTGGGACCTCCTCGGACAGGCCACCGGCCAGCCCGTGGGCAGGTTGCTGGGAGGCCGCTACCGCGAACGCGTCTTGCCCTATGCTTCGGTGCTTATGGAAGAACCGGCGAAAATGACGGACCGACTCCTTCCGCTCAAAGCGGAGGGCTTTCGGGCCTTCAAGATCGGCTGGGGACCCTTTGGGCGTCGCGATAAGGCCACGGACGAGGCCATTGTTCGCGCCGAGCGTGAGGCAATCGGGCCGGATTGCAAACTGATGGTCGACGCGGGCGCCAGCGACGCCTTTTGGCCGCAAGATTTCAAATGGGCCTTGAACACTTCGCAGATGTTGGCCAATTACGAAGTGGCATGGTTCGAGGAAGCGCTGTTACCGGACAGCCTTCAGGATTATGTGGCCTTGCGGCGGCAGTCTCCCGTGCCCATCGCGGGCGGTGAAGTGCTGACTCGGCGGCAATCGTTCCAACCCTGGTTGCAGGCGGGAGCGTTTGACATCGTCCAACCGGACGCAACGAAGGTGGGCGGACTCAGCGAGTCGCGCCGCATCGCCTGGATGGCCCGAGAAAACGGCGTTCGCATGATTCCGCACGGATGGAACACGGCGTTGGGCCTGGCGGCGGACCTGCAACTCGCCTCGGCATTGCCGGAGGTTGACCTGGTCGAGTACTTACCCGGTTCGCCCTTTATCGATAGGATCGCTGCCGGAGGATGGAAGTTGAATGCCGACGGTACCCTGCCGATTCCAGCGCTGCCGGGATTGGGTGTCACGGTCGATATGGACGCCGTAGAGCGGTACTCCGGGGTCAAGAATTTCCTCGCCTGAACGGGAGGTGAGCTTCACGATTCAGTTTCTCCCTCAACGGTTGCGGCCAGTTGCCGCGCCGGTTTGCGCCAGATCAAATACATCGGGATTCCCGTGGCGATGATGCCGAGCGCGGTAAACGACGGGCCGGGCGTCGTCACGAAGGCATTCACGACAAACCACACCGAAACCAGCATGAACGCGCCCAAGGTGTAGGGATAGCCCCACATGCGGTAGGGACGTTCAAGGTTCGGCTGCTTGCGGCGCAGAACGAAGACCGCCGCCACGCTGAGCATATAGAAAATCCAGGCGGCCACCATTGAGTAGGAAAACAGATTTTCGTAGGACCCACTGACCACAAGCACCGCGGTCCACACGCCTTGCAGCACGATGGCAAACGCCGGCGTCTCGAATCGCGGGTGAACGCGGCCGAAGCGGCGAAAGAAAAGGCCGTCCTGAGCCTGGGCGAAAGGGATGCGCGCGGCGGTGAGGATGCAGCCGTTGATGGCCCCCACGATCGAAATCAGCACCGTGACCGAAACCAGCGTGGCGCCGATTGGCCCCATCGTGCGCTCGGCCAGCGTGGCCCCCACGCGGGCGGTGGCCGCAATCTGCGGGATCGTCATGACTTTCAGATAAGCCATGTTGGCGAGCACATACAGCGCCATCACCCCGACCATCCCCAGGGTCAAAGACCGAGGAAGATTCCGCGCCGGCTCCTTCACCTCTCCGGCCACGAAGCTGATATAGGTCCAACCGTTGTACGCCATCAGGCAGGCAATCATGGCCGTGCCAAACTGGGGGAGCGAAAATGCGGACGGCGCGGGCGTCTGCAAGGTCGGCGCCACGGCGTGACTTAGGAACGCGCCGCCAATCAACAGCAGCAAGCCTGCGATCTTTAGAAACGTGAAGATGACTTGCACCGTCGCGCCTTCCCGGACTCCCACATAATTGACCGCCGACAGCACAGCAATCAGCACCAGGGAAATGAGTTTCGCCGTCATGGGAGTGAGGTGCACAAACTGGCCGGCATAGATCGAGAAGGTCACAGCGAGGAAGGCGATGCCCCCAGACAGCACGGCCAGCATGAACGTCCACCCGCAAACGAATGCGCACGCGGGGCCGTATGCTTCGCGGAGATACACGTATTGCCCGCCGGTCGCGGGCATCATCGCGCCCAGCTCCGCGTAGGCCAGGGCGCCAAAATACGAAAGCACGCCGGAGATGACCCAGGCCGAAAGAATGGCTCCACTCGAATGCAGGTTTTGAGCAATCAGGTTCGGAAGCAGGAAGATGCCTGACCCGATAACGATCCCGACCACGATCATGGCCGCGTCAAGCCATCCCAGCTTGCGCGGCAGTTCGTGATGGCTCAGATTCGCCGGTTTGTTCATGAGTTACTTTAGCGGCACGGCATGCTCTTTGACGTACTTCTCAACGCGCGGATCCAGGTCGGCGCCAGAAGCGCCCGGGGGAATGTAGTGGAATGCTTCGGCATACTCGACGCCGTATTGCCTGCCCAACTCGCGGTCGCGCCCCAACAGGAATTCCTTGATGTAATTATGATCGGCGGTGGCATCGTCGTCACCCAGCAAAGGCAGGGTCTGGCGGCGCTGCGCCAACTCCGCCCGCAAGTGTGATCCGGAGTGGCCGCCGGGTCCTTTCGCCACGTTAGCGCGGATCGCGTCGATTTTCTTATCGATCTGCTTGCTGGTATCAACCACGCGCGTGATCTCCGGCCGCCGCGCGAAGTAATACTTGTCCTGAACTTCCTTGGGAGCCAGGCCCGCGGCAAACTGCTCAGCGTAGTCGTGGTCTCGGCCGGCCATCCAGCACGCCGCCTCCGTAGCCCTGGCCACCATCAAATGATCGGGGTTCTCTTCGTCGTGTGCCCAGGGATCCCAACAAATGACGGTGTCGGCTTTCACCAGCCGGATGATAAAAATGAGGCGGCAGATCACTTCGTTTAATGAAACATCGGCCATGCGGTGGTTGCTGTAGTTCAGGTCAAAGTGCTTCTGGCACCCCAGAACGCGCGCCACTTCCGCGTTGTCGCGCTCATTGCCGACGACGTTGTCGCCAATCGTCCCCGGGGTGCCAAGCCCCGGAGCATCCCCCATATCATCGTTGGTCGCCCGGACAAGATAGCCGGTATACCCTTCTTCAATCAGTTTTGCCACGGTGCCCGAGGACTCCAGGGATATGTCGTCGGAATGCGCCTCGATGGCAAGAAGGACCTTCCCTTTGTGCGGTTGTCCAGACAGCGGCCGCTCAAGAAAAATCCCGCCTGCCGCCTGCGGTCTCGGTGGGCGAGATTCAGCAAGCTGCGCCAAGCCGCCCCCGGCAATCAAACTGTATAGGAAATCACGTCGGAACATGGGATGGATTATATCCCACACGAGGTAGACAAGCACAAGGACCGACTTACGCTGTAATGTGCAAACTTCGCGCGGGAGCGCCCCGCTCGCGCGAGAGCGGGCAGGATGCAGCGCTCCCCTCCCGGCACGCTCGAGGCGCAGTGATTGACACGATGTGGAAGAAATCAGTTTTCGCGAACCTGCCCACTAACCACTTTCCACGGCTCTTAGGGTTCCGGCTCGATGAGACCGAGATGGCCGTCGGGGCGATGGTAGATGACGTTCACACGTTCGCTCTCGGGGTTGCGGAAGACAACGGCGCCCGCGTGGGAGCGGTCAAGCGCCTCGATGGCATCCTCGACGCTCATGGGTTTTAGCGGGAGGCGCTCGGAGTGCACGATGCGGTGCTCATCGTGATCCACTCGTCCCGACCCGAGGACGTTCAGAAGTACCGCGGCCGTGGGTTTGGGGCGTCGCTTGGTGGTACGGCGGCGATCAAGCAGCCGGACGGCTTGGCTAGCCAACTTATCCACTGCCCCGTTAATCGAAGTTCGGATGTCCGCCGTTTCCTCTACACCGACCACTTTATGATCGTGGAATTTCAGGGTGAGCTCTGCGATCCGGCGGTGCTTTTCGGCCGTGAGGATAACGTGCAGGTCGAACTGCCCGCCGACCAAGCGAACGATTTTTCTAAGACGCTCCTGGGTATAACGGCGAAGGTCGGTACTGATTTCCACTTGCCGGCCCGTGTAATCAATGGCCATGACGCCACCTCCTGTTCGGGATACGGTAAACGGGACACGGGGGGAGGGACTCGGAATCCAGGGGTGGAGTTTAGTAATTCTGAATTCGGAATACCGAATAATTCAAATCTGAACCGCGCTACGGTAAATCCAAAAGGCCTTGTTTTCATAATTCAGAATTCATAATTAGCTTTCGCCCCGTATTCCGTATCCCGTACCCCGGCTTTTACGCTTTGACCCGGCGTTGGTGGGTGCTGGGGATTCGCATATCCTCACGATATTTGGCCACCGTGCGACGCGTCACACAATAGCCCACATCGCGGAGACGATGGGTGATTTCCTCGTCGGTCAGGGGATGCAGGGGTTCCTCTTCTTCGATCATTTTCTTCACCAGCCGTTTCAGATTGATCAAAGAAGTCAGGCCGCCCGCCGGTCCCTGAACAGCCTCGGAAAAGAAGTAACGCAGCTCGTAAACGCCTTGAGGTGTATGCGCGTATTTGTTGGCGACGGCGCGGCTGACTGTGGAGGGGTGCACTCCCACCTCTTCCGCCACCTCCTTGATCATCATGGGGCGAAGTTGGTCGATGCCCCGGTCGAGGAATTCCTTCTGGCGGCGGATGATCGATTCACACACACGGATGATGGTTTGCTTGCGCTGCTCGATGTTCTTGATGAGCTGAATCGCCGAGGTGAAGCGCTCCTTCACGTAGTTGCGCACCTCGCGCGTGGTGCCGTCTTCGCCCAACATGCGCCGGTAGTGATGGCTCAGGCGAAGCTGCGGGAGGCCATCCTCGTTCAGAACCACCTGATACCCGTCGCCGGTCCGAACGAAGGCCACGTCAGGCTCAATCAGACGCGTTTGCGAGGTATTAAAGCGCTGTCCTGGACGCGGGTCGAGTTTGCGGATGATCTCCACGCAACGCTCCACTGCTTTCACCGGCCGGTCCAGCGAGCGTGCGATCTCGCGGTATTGCTTGTTCTGAAGCTGCTTTAAATGGTCTGAAACAATCTGCTGCGCCAAGGTATTTTCGTGGGCGAAGGCACGCAACTGGATCAGGAGGCATTCACGCACGTCGCGAGCCGCCACACCGAGCGGGTCAAACATCTGGATGAGTGTCAGCGCTTCTGCCACGTGAGCGGGTTGGTGGCCGCCTGACTGGGCAATTTCTTCCAGCGTCGTCGGGAGGTACCCGTCTTCATTCAGGTTGCCGATGATGGAATGGCCGGCCTCGCGAACTTCATCCGTGCAAATCGACATGCCCAATTGCCATTCCAAGTGATCGGAGAGGGAGGTGGGCTGTGAAAGGAAATTCTCAAACGAAGGTTTCTCGATTACTTCGGCGGCAGGAGATTTGTAGCCCGGGTCGAGGTAATCGTCAAAGAAGGACCCAAAGTCAATTTGTTCAAAAGAGTCCTCGCGGTCGCCATTATTCGCAGGGAGATCGGTAGAGGGGGTAGCGGTTTTCTCCGGTTCGGTCTTCTTAGCCACCTCTTCGAGAGACGGCACGTCCTCAGGAACTTCTTCGAGCACGGGATTGGAAATCATCTCCTGGTTGATCATCTCGCGCAGCTCAAGCTTGTTGAGCGCGAGAACGCTGACCATCTGCACCAGGCCGGGCGTCAGAATTTGCTTCTGCGCCACCTTGAGGTTCAGGCCGATTCTAGGAGAAGGACCACCCATTGTTCCTCTTGAGCTGTCAGCCGTCGGCTATCAGCTAACTCCTTGGCTGAAAGCTGATAGCTTCTTACATCGCCAGGCGGAACGAGTCGCCCAGGTAGACCCGCCTGACTTCTGCGTCGTTGCCGAGCTCGTCGGGCGACCCCGCTCGGAAAATTCGTCCGTTATTGATGATGTACGCGCGATCGGTAACTTGCAAGGTCTCTCGCACGTTATGATCCGTTACCAGCACACCGATTCCAGAGTCTTTCAACCGAACTATGATCTTTTGAATATCCAGGACCGTCAAGGGGTCAATCCCTGAAAACGGCTCGTCGAGGAGGATAAACGAGGGCGAAATGACCAGCGAGCGGGCAATTTCGACTCGCCTTCTCTCTCCCCCCGAGAGCAGATAACCGTAACTCCGGCGAACCTGCTGAAGACCCAGGTCCTCGATCAACTCCTCCAAGCGGGCCCGGCGACCGTCGGCCGTCAATGGCCGCGTCTCAAGCACAGCCATTATATTCTCTTCCACAGTAAGTTTGCGGAATATGGAGGGCTCTTGGGGAAGGTAGCTGATGCCTTCTCTCGCCCGGAGGTACATCGGGAAATTGGTGATGTCCACGCCGTCGAGAAGGACCTGGCCCGCGTCGGGGCTGGTCAAGCCGACAATGATATAGAAGGTTGTGGTTTTGCCCGCCCCATTGGGCCCGAGCAATCCCACCACCTCTCCTTGAGCGATCTTAAGACTAATGTCATCAACAACCTTCCGGCCCTTATAAGACTTCGTTAGGTCCGCTGTGGAGAGAATCTGCATTGTCGCTCATGGTGCGACGCGGTGCTTAGATAATGAGGGCAACTTGTCACCTCCATCCACAAAAAGCCTATCATCGTGAATAAAGAATGTCAAACGCTGGCCCGTCGTGGAGCCCTTCTTATCATCAATCAAAACGGGGGGACCGCCGGTGAGGACAATCTTTCCGGGTGCGGCGTAATATTCACCGTGCTCGCCAGTTCCGAGGCGACCGGGTTGGGTAACCTTAACGTGGCCATCCGCTTCCGCGTGATCCACTTCCGAGCCCTGCGCTGAGTCGCCTGGGCTGAAGTAAACATCCAAATGGTCAGATTGAAGCGTGGTGCTTTCTGTCACCATGCGCACATTGCCATGGTAACGAGCACGTCGGCCCTGATCGAAGTAGTCCAAAAAGTCTGCGTGGACCGTCACCGGGCGAGTCTCGCCGGTGGAATGAGCGGCCCCCCCGTCCTGGCTGACCATGGCAGCGGGTTGCAAATAGCTGGTTACCACCTGCGAACCGGAACTGACCCGCTTCTCGGCACGGTACACGTCCAACGACGAGGATTCCACCACGTCCGTCCCCTGCCAGGCACGTACATGCCCTTCATAATGGACGGTTTGGCTCTGGCGGCGCGCTACCATCTTGTCCGCAAGCACGTTGGTCGGCATTGCCGGGGTCGTGGCCGGCGTTGCTCCAGGAGCGGGGCTTGGAAGGTGGGCGGCCTGCACCTGCCCTTCACCAATGGAAGTGTTGGTGCGCATATCGATGGTTATTTTCTGACACTTTATCCGCGTGGTTGCATCCCACACCTGCGGGTGGCCCAGCAGTAACGTGGTTTGTGCCTGAGCATCATAGTGGGCGTTATCGGCGCTCGCTTGGCGGTCACCATCGCGGTATTGGTAGTTCCCAGTTTGTAGGACCTCACGCAAGGTTTGCGTGCCAACATCGAACAGTGCATCGAGTTGGTCGGCCTGACTCTGCTGCGAGGTGCTACCCGCCGGGGCCGTGGCAGGCGGGCGGAAAAGCACCTGCGTGGGAGCGGTGCCGCGCAAAGATTCAATTCGGCTGCGAGCGTCGAATGCCATAAGGAATTGTCCGGCGGTAATGACCTTCTCTCCCGTCTTCGGATCGGCTGGGCTGATAAGAAGCGTCCCGGGTCCCGTGGTTTCCGCGGTCTTCAAGCCATGGGTGTCGGGCCGAAACTCAAACTTAACCTCGGCGGATGTCAGGGTCTTCCTCTCGGGACCATTGCCCGCGGCGGTCTTTTCTGGAAGGTTTAGCACGGGTTGAGATTCCAAGTTGATATGGACGTTGCCCGTGGCGACCCCATGGAGCGGTTGGGGATGCTTGCCGCCCAAGTCCATGTCGAAACGCTCAGCAGTTAGACTGCTGGTGCTTCCTTTGCCCTTGGATTCACCCTGTACATCGTTTTCCGCAGTCAGGTGGCGCAATTCACCGGATGCAGCATCGAAATCTCCCTGCACGCGGTTAGCATGAAGCTCAACGTCCCTGAGGGAATTGACGTCGAATGCTTGCGCATGGCCTTCCAGATTGACTCGCGAAACGCGATTGAGCTCGTCGAGATCGATGCTGGCGCTGTCGGAGACAGCGCGCCGCTTTCCCTCAGTCACTTCAACCGGTCCCGCTAAGGTTACCTGTCCACCCTCCTTGTCATAGCGGAGCGCGGACGCGGTCAGGTGGATCGGCGGTTGGGGAGCTTGGTCGGCCCCCTGTTTCAGGTCCGCCACGACGTTATGCTTCAGTTCGACCCAACCGTCGCGCGTGGCGTAAATCATGCCGAGTGCGGTTCCGGAAGCGGGCCCCATCCGGAACTTGACCGATTCATCGGATTCGGCAAGCGCGTCATTCTGGTGGTAGGCAACTTTAGATGTTTCCAGGAAAACCCGGTGCTTGCCCCGCAAGCCGGTGCCTGGAAGGTCGCTGGAGTGCGCCCCCAATTCGATTTCGACGGGGCCTGAGCCTAAGAAGTCACCCGATTGGGTGTTGTATTCGCACTGGTGCGTCCGCAAAATATCGCTGTTATTCCCTTTGCGCCCGAAGACCTCCACCGTGACATCTTCCAGCGTAGTGGACTTGCTCTGCTGGTAAGCCAGCGTTCGGGCAGCTTTGACGGTGAAGACGGCGCGGCCCTGCTCAAAGCGAGTAAAGGTGTAACCCGAGAGTTGTTGGTTCACATCCGGGGCGGGACTGGGAAGGGTTTGCGCCGGCGGGGCGTGGCGAGTGGAGCTCAACCAGTAACTGAGTCCGACGGCCAGCGCCGTCAGGGAAATCCCCGCCGCCACCAAGCCCGTCAGCCATCTTTGCCGGCGGGCCCGCTCGAGACCTAGTCCACGGGTTGCCACGAATTCCCCATTCCGCCGGTTGCCATAAGATCCTTGATCACAAGTTGCAAGCTGGCCATGTTCTGATAGTTGTTTTGTTCGACGGTGAAGGCCAAATCCACATCCTGGCCTGGTGCGAGCGACGGCGTTCGCGCCGCCCACCCCCATCCCAGCGCGTCCAGCGTGCGCGCTCCATTTCCAACTCTTAATTTTAGATGCTTTTCCTGGAGGATACGTGGTGTGGCCAGCAACCTAACTCCGCAGGCCCCAAACACCGGTGTGGGGTTACCCATGCCGAAGGGTTCAAGTTGAATGATGTCCTGATAAAGCGGCCAGTCCACCTCCGCTAAGTTCAGGGCCGCGTCCACGCGCAAGACCGGCTCCATGTCCGCGGCCGTGAGGACGCTGCGCGAGTGCTCCTCGAAGCGCCGTTCGAGTTCCGGAATCTGTTCTGCGGATAATGCGAACCCTGCCGCTTGCGCATGTCCCCCGAAGCGTTGAAAGAGATCGCCGACCGAGGTGAGGGCATTCAGCAGGTGAAAGCACTTTATGGATCGCCCCGAGCCCACGCCCACGCCATCCTCGATTCCAATCACGAGCGTCGGACGATGGTACCGCTCCACCACTCGCTGCGCCACAATCCCGATCACGCCGCGGTGCCATCCCTCGCCTGCCAGTACTAATGAATATTGCTCCATAAGACTAGCGCGCTGGTCCAATTGCGCCACAATCGCGCGCAGGATTTCTTCTTCCACCCGCTGCCGCTCGCGGTTCAAGCGTTCCAAGCGTTCGGCGATTTCCCGTGTGCGCGCGGCATCAGGCGAAGTGAACAGGTCAATGACATCGCGGGCGTTTTCCATGCGCCCGGCGGCGTTCAAGCGCGGCGCCAGCCGAAAACCCACGTCGCCGGCACTAATTTCCTTCCCCGCGAGGCCTGCAAGTTCAATCAGCGCGGCCAAGCCGGATTGCGCTGGTTGCCGCAGCCCCTCCAAGCCAAAACGGGCGATGACGCGGTTCTCACCGAGAAGCGGGACCACGTCCGCAATGGTGCCGATTGCTACTACTTTCAAAAAGGATTGTAGCAATCTCGCCGTCATCCTGTCGCCAAGCAGCGCCTGTGCCAGCTTGAAGGCTACTCCCACGCCCGCCAGCGATTTCTCGGGGTACCTGCAATCTGTCCGGCGCGGATTCAGGATGGCGCAGGCGGGGGGCAAGTGGCCGTCGGGCAGGTGATGGTCGGTCACGATGCAGTCCACGCCCAGCTCTCGCGCTCTTTCAAGGACGGCGTGTTCGCGGATGCCTGTGTCCACGCTGATCACCACGCGAAATCCCTTGGCCGCGGCCTCCTCGAGCACCGGCACGCGCATGCCGTAGCCATCGGTGAGCCGGTGCGGGACATACGTCTCCACCTCGGCGCCCAGCATGCGGAGGGTCGTGAGCAGCACCACCACGGCCATGGTGCCGTCCACGTCGTAGTCGCCATAGATCAGGATTTTCTCGTGTTGGTCCAAAGCGCAACGCAAGCGCGCGACGGCCTCGCGCATGCCGGCCATCATATCCGGCGGGTGGAGTTGATCGAGGCTCGGGCGAAGGAACTCTCGCGCCGCCGCGGGTTCCGCGAGACCCCGCAGCGCGAGCAACCGCGCCACCAGCGGCGAGACCTTCAGTTCGCCCGCGAGGCGTCGGGCCGTTTCTGCATCAACAGGTGATTCAATCCACCGCATGGGTTGTTCATGGTGACAGAGGAATGCAAGGCTTGCAAGTGAGCCGGAGCTCAAGCAAGTTTAGCAGTGTCTCAGCTCGAACTCGCAGCGGCGAGTTTACCTCGCCATATGGCGGCGTAGAGCCGCCCCACGTCAAATTCGGGAACTCCGTCAGCTTTAGCGGAAGCACTAAGCGCCCAGCAGCAGGCTGCGGCCCAAGACTCCCTGACCACAGCCAATCCGCGGGAGCTCGTGGCGCGGGCGCGCTTTGCCCTCCGCTTAAATGACTTACTTTTCAGTTACTTATCTGGATGCGGCAAAGACCGTCGCCATAAGGCCATTATTTTCTGCAAGTTATCCGGGTAAGGGGGAAGGAGCGAAAAAACCGGGAGTATTTCGGGTCAAAAAGTGATCTAACCAGTTTTGCTTTCTATAAGTAATCGGCAATTATTCGGCTATTCTGTATAACTCGTTTGTTTTCATACACTCATTGGGATGATCCGTTTTGTCCGATATTTTTCCTTTTGTTTTCATCAACTTATTGGGAGCAACC
>Ga0181535_10002759_pt1 | contig 21058 bp, 23 predicted proteins | sample PEATcosm2014_Bin_44_FD_119774 | JGI IMG/M metagenome (GOLD analysis project Ga0181535, IMG submission 119774) | Peatland microbial communities from MTU Mesocosm Facility, Houghton, MI, USA - PEATcosm2014_Bin17_30_metaG | ecosystem: Environmental > Terrestrial > Soil > Wetlands > Peat | place... | reverse complement strand
GAAGTTATTGGGTTAAGGAAAGCGATGAGTGCGCGTCGCTGTTGAATAGGCCGAAAAGGCCATAGGAATTCGAGCGGTTAAAGCTCCGATAAGAAACGGGATTTGAGGTTGAACATGGATACGCAAACGATACGCATACGCTTGAAGGCGTTCGATCATCGCACGCTCGACCAGTCGGTGAGCGAGATCATCAGCACGGCCAAGCGCACGGGCGCGCAGGTGCGCGGGCCCATTCCGCTGCCGACGTGGTTTGAGCGTTTCACGGTCAACCGCGGCCCGCACGTGGCGGAAATTATCTAATACGATGCCGACACCCTGCTGCCTGACCCAAACCGCGTTATATCGCTCCTGCGGCAGCGTCCAGGCGTTGCAATCGACAATCACCGGCAGGCGCATGAACACGGCCTCCGAAATACTCCCCGGTCCCGGTTTGCCGATGAAGTAGTCGGCCAGCTGCATGTAGTGCGGAATCTCTTTGGTGAAGCCTTCGATGAAGACGGGGGCGCGCCCCGCCGGCTGCGTCATCTTCTCCAGCCGCGCGCGCAGCTTCTGATTGTGGCCGCAGATCAGGATGAGTTGCCGGTCGTGCAGGCGGCGCGCGATATCGAGCATCACCGCCGCTCCCTGGCCGCCGAATAGCACTAGCCCGACAGGCACTTTGGGATCGAAACCCAGCCCCTGGCGCGCCGCCGCGCGATCTTCGGCACCGAGCGGCACGCTGTCGTAGAAGCGCGGGCTGAGAATCATGCCCGAAGCCCGCAACACGCGGTCCGCCGCATGGCCCATCGCGCGCGCCTGCTCCACGGCGCGGCCCGATCCGCAGATGAAATGCTGCTGCTGCCGCTCGATCCAGAAATGCGGCGGATAATCGGCGAGATCCGTCAGGATGGTGACCAGCGGCGTGCCCTGCAGCGCGCGCTGCAGGCTCTCGCCAATCGCGCGATTAAAGTTGGGTACCAGCGAAACCACTAGATCGGGGCGGCTCTGGCGCCAGTATGCTTCGAGGATTCGCACCTGCTTGCGGTGGAACAGGCGGATCACCAGATGCATTCCTGCCGTCAGCTGCGGCGAACCCAGCGTCCACCCCTTCTTGAGCATCAGGTTGTAGAGATCCTGCAGGCGCAGCCCGGTGAGCTGGCGGAACACGTCCATCGAGTCCAGCAGTTCCTGCAGGTTCATCGGGTGGATTTCGAATGGGCGGCCTTCCCGCTCCATCACCTCGCGCAGCGCGTTGGCAGCCGCGCGGTGGCCCCCGCCGGCGTCGAAAAACACCAGTTCCAGCCGTCTCAACATTTCGATTGTGTCACGCTGCGCAACTGCCGTAACAGAAAACAGGACGATTAACCAATGTTTTTTGCCCGTGTCACCGAGTTGTAGCCGTTTCAATTCTACATAAGAAGTATGCGGTGCGACCTGCATGTCCACACCCGCCACTCCGGTATGTGCACCATCCCGGTTTTGCGCAAGGTCTGCCGGGAGAGCTACAACGACCCGCTGGCCGTATACGACAAGCTGAAGCGGCTGGGTATGGACCTGGTAACCGTCACCGATCACGATTCCATCGATGCCGCCGAAGCGCTTCGCTCCAAGCCCGATTTCTTCCTGAGCGAAGAGGTGACCTGCAAACTCCCAAGCGGCACCGAGCTGCACGTCGGCGTGTATAACATCACGGAGCGCGACCACCTGGAATTGCAGCGCCGCCGCCACGATTTCGAATCGCTCGCAAGGTGGCTCGAGGGCCGCAACCTTTTCTTCAGCGCCAACCACGTCTTTTCCAGCCTGACTGGCCGCCGCGAAGCGGAAGATTTTCTGCTCTTTGAATCCGCTTTTCCGGCAGTGGAAACCCGCAACGGGCACATGCTGGCCCGCGCCAACGCCAACGCAGCGGCGCTCGCCGACTGGGCGGCTTTGGGCGAAGTGGGCGGCAGCGACGCGCACGCCATGGGCTCGGTGGGCTGCACCTACACCGTGGCGCCAAGGGCACGCTCCAAAGAGGAGTTCCTCGACGCGCTCCGGCGCGGCCAGGGCAGGGTGCGTGGCCAGACCGGCGGGATCTGGAAACTGATGCGCGACGTGCTCAACATCGGCCGTTCCATGGTGCTGGAAAACCCTTGGACCGCGCCGGTGGCGATGCTGGGAGTTGCGGTTCCGGCAGTAATACTTGGAAACTATGTAATAGAGAGCGTGTTTGCGCGCTGGTGGATGGCGCGCTACCTCCGGCTGCGGGCGCTCAAAGCAACCGGTTGCGGCACCACACCGATCGCAGAGGTGGCCGCATGACTTTCCCCGGAGAGGCGATGTGGACGTTTATTTCCCTTCGCGATAACAAGCTGATGCGCCGCGTGAACCGCTGGCCGGCGCCACGCTGGATCCGCGTCTGGATGATGTGCGCCACCCGCGGCGGCGATGGCTGGCTGTGGTACGCGCTGGGCGCGCTGCTCCTGCTCTTCGGCGGCGAGCATCGCTTCATGGCCGTCGGCTCAGCTGTACTGGCTGCCGGCACCGGCATCACCATCTTTCTCAAGATCAAGAAAACGGCGCATCGCAAGCGGCCCAGTGAGCCTCATTGTTGGGCCGATTTGCTGCCGCCCGACCAGTTCTCCTTCCCCTCCGGGCACACCATCACGGCCTTTGCCGTATCGGTCTCGTTGGCCGCGTTCTATCCTGATCTGACGATCGGTCTCCTGTTCTGCGCCGTCAGTATTGCGGCTTCACGCATCCTGCTAGGCATGCACTTCTTGAGCGATGTGCTGGCCGGCGCCGCCATTGGCGCCCTCCTCGCCTACGGCGCCTCCCACCTGGTCCGCCTGCTGTAGTCGCAAGCGCACACCGGCTCTCCAACTGCACAGCCGGGCTTCGCACGAAGCGCGATAATGGCAGCATGCCCGATGCCGCGCCTGCCGCTACCGAGTTTTACTGCCCCAACTGCGCCCGCCCGGCGCCCGAACCCCTGCTCTGCGGCGACTGCGGCGCGCTTATCTGCCGGACCTGCGGCAAACCGGTGGAGCGCATTGACGAGCTCGGCATCGGCTGATCGCGTGCAACGAGTTTGCCGCCCGGTGCGTCGAAAATATACGCTGCCCCGGCGCCACCGGTCCGCTCCGCGAACCCTCTTAGTGTTATAAGAGGCTAAGGGTGTTTGCTCACAGGGGATCGGGGAACGAAAGGAACCACGGAATCGTGTCTCGCAATCGCAACTGGCCAGAAGAGCGAAGCGGCAGCCAGAACCGCACCGTCCGCATTTGTGTCGCGAGTTGGGCCCTCCTGCTGCCCGCTCTGTCCTGTGCCCAAACGTACAATATCTCGCTCGCCGCCGGCACGGCATCCACGGCAGGATTCACCGGGGATAGCGGGCAAGCCGACATTGCCGAACTCAACTCCCCAGTGGCCATCTGGGTGGATGCGAACCATAACCTCTACATCGTCGACAAGGACAATGACCGCATCCGCGCAGTTTCCGCCAGCGGCATCATCACCACCGTGGCCGGCTCTAGTACCGCCGAAGTCTACGCCGGAGACGGCGGCAAGGCCACGCAAGCTTCTTTGAACCTGCCCAACGGAATCGCCTTTGACAACTCTGGCAACATGTATATTGCGGATACCGGGAATCAGGTGATCCGCAAGGTCAACACCAGCGGCATCATTTCGACGGTGGCCGGCAATAATTTCTCCGCCTTCAGCGGCGACGGCGGGCCTGCCATCAGCGCCAGCCTCTCCCTGCCAACCAGCGTGGCCTTCGACTCCGCCGGCAATCTGTACATCGCCGACAGCAACAACAATTGCATCCGCATCGTCACCACCGACCAGAACATTCACACCTTCGCCGGGCAATGCAGCTATGCGCTCTTCCAGGGCGATGGCGGCCCGGCCTTGCAAGCCAAGCTCAACAAACCCTACTCCGTGGCAGTGGACGCCTACAACAACGTCTACATCACCGACACGGAAAACCAGCGCGTGCGCGTGGTGACGCCTGACGGCATCATTAACACCATCGCCGGCAATGGTACGCCGGGCTATCTCGACGGCCCGGCCCTCCAGGCCGAGTTCTGGCAGCCATCGGGCATGGCGCTCGATGCCTCGGGAAACATCTACATCGCCGACAAAAGCAATTCCCGCATTCGCAAGATCCTTCCCAGCGGCATGGTCACCACCATCGCCGGCGACTCCAGTGTCGGCTACGTCGGCAGCGGCGGGACAGCGACCAGCGTCAGTCTGTATTTTCCGCAGGGCGTCGCCGTGGATCCTTCCTCGAACACCGTGTACCTCGCCGATTCACAGAACGAAGTCGTTCGAACCCTCACTGTTTCGAACGCCTCCGGCTTGCCGTCGGTCACCAAGGGCGGCGTAGTGAGCGCCGCCCAGTTTGGCGCCTTCGCATCGCCCGCCCCGGGTTCGTGGATCGAGATCTACGGCTCCAACCTGGCCGCCGAAACGCTGACCTGGACCATTGGCGATTTCAACGGCAACACCGCGCCAACTTTGCTCGGCGGCGCAGCCACCGGCACGGCGGTGACCATCGGCGGCCGGCTCGCTTATGTCGATTACATTAGCGCCGGCCAGGTCAACGTGCAGGTTCCTGCCTCGGCTCCGACCGGCACCCAGCCAGTCGTGGTCACTTCGGGTATCAACGTCAGCCAGCCGCAGACGGTCACCATCAGCGCCACCGCGCCGGGATTATTTGCTCCCCAGCAGCTCGTGACCGGCGGAAACCAATACCTGGGCGCGCTGTTTCCCGACTTTGCGACCTGGGTTCTGCCGCCCGGCGCGTTCACCGGCTTCACCAGCCAGCGAGCCGCGCCGGGAGATACGATCATTCTCTTCGGAATCGGTTTTGGCGGAAGCCTGCCGACGGGGAAGATTGAGCAGGGCACCGGCGACACGCTGCCGGCCGGATCTTTCCAGATTTCGTTCGGAGGCAAGCAGGCCCAGGTCAACTATGCCGGCCTGGCGCCCGGATATGTGGGCCTCTACCAGTTCAACGTGGTCGTGCCCGACATCCCTGCCAATGATCTGACCCCGGTCACCTTCACCCTGGCAGGCGTAGCCGGCATGCAAACCCTGTACACCGCCATCGGCAACTAATCCGTGGGGCAGACGCCCTCGTCTGCGCGCGACCCCCAGGTCGCGCTCTTTGTTAGTTCGTCCCAGCTGGCGCGCTCGTTGCGTCCGCCCCATAGGGTCGGGCATGCCCGGCCCGCGTTACCGCTAATCACACACCGCCGGCGTGAGCATCCACTTGAGAACGCCTTTGGGCTCGCGCCCCAGCCGGTCGCAGTCAATGCGCACCAGCGCTGCTTTCTTCATGTCCACCTGCAGCGCCGGGCTGGCCAGCAGGAATGCGGCCATCGTGCTCATCAGCGGTTCGTGGCTGGCGAGCAGAATCGACGGCTCGTCGCCGCGCCGGCGGATCTCTTCCCACAGTTCGTAAGGCGAGGCTTCCGGCAGCAGCGCATTCGACTCCACCACTTTGCCGGAGTACCCGAGCACCTCCGCTGCCACCGCCGCGGTTTCCATCGCGCGCCGCAGCGGGCTGCTGAGGATCGACGCCGGTCGCACTCCCGCCGCGCCGGCCCGCCGCAGCACGCGGCGCAGCTTCTCCTTGCCTTCTGCCGTCAGCGCGCGCCCGGCATCGGCTTGTCCCGGGCCAGCGTCTTCGGCGATGCCATGCCGCAACAGGTAAATCTGCATCCGAACCAGCGCCTATTGCACTCCGTGTTATTTTGCCGGCCGCGCCGCCAGGCCGCTGACCAGCATCCTGGCCAGATCGGCGATCAAGAGAGAGCCGGGATTATCCGGCCCCCAATCGGGCTGCGCAATTCCATCCACCGTGATCGCCATGGCGATCCGCCCCGTCTTCGAGTAAACGATCCCGACGTCGGACCGCAACGCATCGAGCGCCCCCGTCTTGTTGGCCACCGGCAGCTCGCCGAACGGGCGCCGCATGCCCGTGTTGTCCTGGCAGCGCTTCATCACCGCGATCATTTCGCGCGATGCGTCCGCGCTCACCAGTTCGCCGCGCTCCATCCGCTCCAACAGCGTCACCATATCGCGCGGCGTCGAAACTCCCAGGCCGTACTTCTGGTTCTTCTCCAGCTTGCCCGCCGCTGACAAGCCCTGCGGCCCGTTCTTTCCCAGGATCTTGCGCATCGAACGCGTGGACCCCAAGCCGACCCTGTCCAGATAGCCGTTGACGCGGTCGGCGGGAAAGCGCTCCAGGATCATGTTCGTGGCCGTGTTGTCGCTCAGCACCATCATCAGGTGCATTACGTCCTGCAGCGGCAATGGCACGCCGCTCGAAAGCTCGCTGGCAATCACGCCCGATCCCTCCACTTTTTCGCCATCGGTGATGGTCAGCCGTTCGCTCCAGGTGAGTTCGCCGCGCGCCACTGCGTCGAACAACGCCGCCATCACGGCCAGCTTGATGGTGCTTGCCGTGCGCACCGGCTCGTTCTCGCGCACGCCGATCGCCTCCCCGCTGTCCAGGTTCTTGGCGTAAAGCGAAACCTGTGCTGGAAACCCGGCAATGCGTTTGTGCAGTTGTTCGCCGAACGGCTGCGCGCCGGCGGCGCCGGACAGCAGCAGAACAACCAACGCCACAATGCCTGCACTCCGTGGTGGGGCATGCTTGAGCTTGCCCACGGGCCGATCGAGATCGTTTGCGGGCAAGCTGAAGCATGCCCCACCGGTACGCATCAGATCCGTAGGCATCATGGTTTCGATCATAACGCAGGAGCCTCGCTCCGGTTGTCCTGGCAAATAACTTCGTATGTGGCCGCTGCCGGGTGCCGCATCCGCTCAGTCGGGCATCAGGCCGATGCGCGGAACACCGACGCCGCGTGCGAGATCAACGGTTTCGGCGACGCGGCGGAACTCGATATCGCGCGCGCCGCGCACAAACACAACGGTGGCGGCGCCAGTGCGGAACAGGCTCATCAAACGGTTCTCGAGGGCGGCCTTGGCAAGGGGCTCGTGGTTGAGGAGGTACGAACCGTCGGGAAGTGCTGTGATCACGATCGACGCTGGCGGCCCGGTCGTAGCCGAGCTCTGCGGCACAAGCGCGTCCAGCCCGAGAGGCGTTAGTGGCGTGATCACCATGAAGATGATAATCAAGACGAGCAGGACATCGATCATCGGGGTGGTGTTGATGCCCGCTCTGACGTGGCTCGCGCTGCCAATCGGCATGCTCATATGTGCTTCTCCGGTCTATTGGACACGGCGGGTGACAAGAAAGTTCCCGAATGCTGCGCCGGTAGGACAGACCATCGCTCTTCGTGGTCTGTCACGTGTCGTCATCCGCAACAGCTTGACAGACGGCGGCAACCGATCGTCTGTCCTACCTTGCGATAATGGGTATCATGCAAAACATTCTCCCGGTGGCGTGTTTTATCGCCGGGTTTCTGCTGGCGTGGGTCGTGCTGCGCGCGCGCCGCCAGGATACTGCAACCGTCTTCCAGGCTCTTTCCGCAGAAGCCCTGGCGCGGAACAACCAGGCGTTCCTCGATCTGGCCCGCGCCAACATGGCGGAGGCCCAAACCGCCGCCCGCGGCGACCTCGAAAAGCGCCAGCAGGCGTTTTCTGAGCTGGTGGCGCCCGTGCGCGCCTCGCTCGACAAGGTGGATTCGCGCATCCAGGAGCTGGAAACGGCGCGCGCCTCCGCCTACGCCGGATTGCAGGAGCAGGTACGCGGCCTGGCGGAAACGCAGCACCAGCTTCGCGCCGAAACCGGCAAGCTGGTGACGGCGTTGCGCTCGCCCGCCGCCCGCGGCAACTGGGGCGAAATGCAGTTGCGCCGCGTGGTCGAGATGGCCGGCATGCTGGATCATTGCGATTTTCAGTCGCAGGCCACGCTGTTTGGTGAAGAGGGCCGGCTGCGCCCCGATCTGTTGATTCACCTGCCGGCCGGCAAAACTGTCGTCGTGGATGCCAAGACCCCGCTCGACGGCTATCTGCGCGCCATCGAAGCCGCAGACGACGCCACCCGTAAAGCGTGCCTGGCCGATCACGCCAGGCAGGTGCGTGCGCATCTCACCGCGCTCGGCCGCAAGTCCTATTGGGAGCAGTTCGACCAGGCGCCGGAATTCGCCGTGCTGTTTTTGCCTGGCGAGTGCTTCTTCAGCGCCGCGCTGGAGGCTGACCCGTCACTGATCGAGTTCGGTGTCGGCCAGAACATCATCCTCGCCACGCCCACCACGCTGATCGCCCTGTTGCGTGCCGTTGCCTACGGCTGGCGGCAGGAGAAGCTGGCCGAAAACGCCGCCGAAATCAGCGCGCTCGGCAAGGAGCTGTACCAGCGCCTTTCCGTTATGACCGGGCACCTGGTCAACATGGGCAAGGGCCTGGAACGCGCCGTCGACGAGTACAACAGGGCCGTCGGCTCTTTCGAAAGCCGCGTGATGGTCAGCGCGCGCAAATTCGCCGACCTGAAGACCGCCCCGCTTGGAGTGGAGATCCCCGAGCTGGAGCCGGTCGAAAAGCGCGTGCGGAGCCTGGAGGAATCCGGTGCTGACCTCGACCCGGACCATCCACCCCTGTTCCAGCCGCCGCCTCGGCTAGAATAGAAAAAGAGTGCCCGCCAAGACCTTCTACCTGGAAACTTTCGGCTGCCAGATGAATGCGCACGACTCCGAAAAGGTGGTCGGCACGCTGATGGCGAAGGGCTACGCGCAGGTGCCCACCCCGGAAGAGGCTGGCCTCGTGCTGTACAACACCTGCAGCATTCGCGATAAAGCCGAGCAAAAGGTATTCCACCGCCTCCAGCAATTCAAGCGCAACGGCAAAGATAAGGCGATCGGCGTGCTCGGCTGCGTGGCGCAGCAGGAGGGTGAGCACATCTTCGAGCGAGCCCCGCACGTCGGCCTGGTCTGCGGCTCTGCCAGCTACAACCGGCTGGGCGAACTGCTGGTCCAGATCGAAGCCGGCGGCCGCCGCGTCACCGGATTGAGCCTGGATACCGACGAGGCTTTCGACACGCCCTTCACCCGCCGCGACAATCCGCACCGCGCCTACATCACCATCAGCGAAGGCTGCGACAAGAGCTGCGCCTATTGCGTGGTGCCGTTTACGCGCGGCCCGGAGCGCAGCCGCACCAGCGATAGTGTGATGGCCGAAGCGCGCCGACTGGCTGAGCAGGGCTACAGCGAGATCCAGCTCCTGGGCCAGAACGTCAACAGCTATCGCGACCCCACGCCTGCGGCCTGGAACTTCGCCATCCTGATTGAGCACGTGGCGCAGATTCCCGGCATCCGCCGCGTGCGGTACACCACGTCCCATCCGCGCGATTTCGGCCGCGATATTGTGGAGGCCATGGACGCCAATCCCGTGCTCTGCGATCACATTCACCTGCCGGTGCAATCGGGATCGTCGAAGATGCTGGCCAGCATGGACCGTCTCTACACGCGCGACGAATACATGCGCCGCATCGAGTGGATCAAGACCGCCCGGCGCCACTATTCGATTACTACCGACATCATTGTCGGCTTCCCCGGTGAGATGGAAGAGGACTTCGAGGCCACCCTGGCGCTGCTCGACGAAGTGGAATACGACTCGCTATTCAGCTTCCAGTATTCGCCACGGCCCAACACGGCGGCCCTCCGCTTTGAGGACCAGGTCCCCGAGGAGGAGAAGCGGCGGCGGCTGACCATCGTACAGGAGAAACAGCGCGCCATCCAGATCCGCCGCAATGCCGGCCTCATCGGCAGCGTCAAAGAAGTGTTGGTGGAGGGCCGCAACCAGGCGCTCGCACAGTGGATCGGCCGCACCTCGGACAACCGCACGCTGAACTTCACCCATCCCGACAACGGCGGCGCCAGTCTCGTCGGCCAATACCTGCCCGTCCGCGTCACGCGCTCCGGACCCAACTCCTTGGTGGGCGAGAGCGTAACTGTGGTGTAATTGAGTTGGGAGGAGGGCGCTATGGAAGTGGAAATGAAAATTCGCGGCCTGATGATGGATCCCGTCACCAACATGCCCATCGTCATCCTCAGGGACGTGAGCGGCAACTCGGTGCTCCCGATCTGGGTTGGTGTCTACGAGGCGAACGCCATCGCGCTCGAAATCGAGAAGGTCTCCACTCCGCGCCCCATGACCCACGACCTCATCAAGAGCCTTCTGCTCGGCCTCAACACTGCCCTGCGCAAGGTCGTAGTGAGCGAACTAAAGGACGACACGTTCTACGCCGTCATCTGGCTGGATCGCGACGGGGAAATCATCAGCGTGGATTCGCGCCCCAGCGATGCCCTGGCGCTGGCGCTCCGCCTCGATTGCCCCATCTACGTGGAAGAAACCGTGCTCAAGTCCTCCAGCAAGGCCGCCAACACCGCCGACAAGGACAACAAAGAGGAGCTCAAGCGGTGGCTCGATGGCCTCAATGATGAGGACCTCGGCCGTTATAAGATGTGACTCCCGAAACCGCCGCGCGCCTGGCCGGCTGCGGAATCCAGTTGGCCGCCGAATCCCCGCAGTACAGCATGTTTACCCGCGGCGTCTGCGTGGCGCTGGTCCATCCGCCGGCGGCCGGCGTGACCGGCATCGGCAGTTCGGGGACGATGACCGGGGACGGCCTCGGATTCCTCGTTTGGCGCGAAGGCCTGCCCTATCTCGCCGCCAAGGGCAGCGAAACGCCGGCGACCCCCGCGCAAGTGGAGGAGATGCAAAAGTTTTCTTCGGATTTGAAACGCGCCCTGGGCGTGGCCCCGGACGAAACATAGCGCGCCGAGGCCCATCGGCGCCTGGGCGCCCGACAAGAAACGCATGACGCTCGACGAACAGCTATCTTATTTGCGGAAAGGCATGGCGGAGATCATTCGCGAAGAAGATCTTCGTGAGCGGCTGGCTGCAGCCGCCGCCTCCGGCCGCAAACTGCGCATCAAGGCCGGCTTCGACCCCACCGCGCCTGACCTGCACCTGGGCCACACCGTGCTGCTGCGCAAGATGAAGCACTTTCAGGACCTCGGCCACACGGTGATCTTTCTGATCGGCGATATGACGGGCCTGATCGGCGATCCCACCGGCCGCAACGTCACTCGCCCGCCCATGACGCGCGAGGCGATTCTGCAAAACGCCGAGACCTATAAGGCGCAGGTGTTCAAGATCCTCGACCCACAGAAGACCGAGGTCCGCTTCAACAGCGAGTGGCTGGAGCCGATGCAGTATATCGATATCGTGCGCCTGGCGTCGCATTACACCGTGGCCCGCATGCTCGAGCGCGACTATTTCTCCAAGCGGCTGCGTGACGGCATTCCCATCTCGATGCACGAGCTGCTCTACCCGCTGGCGCAGGGCTACGATTCGGTCGCCCTGAAGTGCGACGTGGAAATGGGCGGCACCGACCAGAGGTTCAACCTGCTGGTGGGACGCGAGCTGCAAAGCGATTTCGGGCAGCCCCCCCAGATCGTCTGCACCACGCCCTTGCTCGAAGGCATCCACGGCGTCGACAAGATGTCGAAGTCACTCGGCAATTACATCGGCATCGCCGAACCGCCCGACGTCATGTTCCGCAAGGTGATGCAGGTCTCCGACGAGCTGATGTGGAGCTACTACCTGCTCCTCACCGATAAGACCGAAACCGAGATTGCCGCCATGCGCGCCCATGTCGCCGATGGCTCGCTGCACCCCATGGAGGCCAAGATCGCGCTGGGCAAATTGATCGTCGCCGATTATCATCCGGCCGAAGAGGCGGAGCGCGCCGCCGCCGTCTTCGACAGCGTGGTGCGCCGCAAACAGGCGCCGGCTGAAATCGAATCCGTTGCGCTTCCCCCGGAAGTCGTCAAGGATGGCGCCGTTCGCGTCGACAAGCTGCTGGCGCGCATCGGCCTCGCCGAATCGGTGAGCGATGCCGCGCGCAAGGTCAAGGCCGGTGCGGTGGAGATCAACGGCGCGAAGTGGACGGCGCCGGCTTGGACGGACACCTCGTCCGAAATGCTGATTCAGGTGGGCAAGAACTGGCGAAGGGTCATCCGATAAACCACCGTGCGAAAACTCTTTCATTGGAAACTCAAGCGGCGCGAAATCCAGTTGGGAGACCGCACCCTGGTGATGGCCGTGCTCAACCTGACTCCGGATTCGTTTTCGGACGGCGGCAAGTACGCTGATCCGGACCGCGCATTCGCGCGCGCCATTGAACTGGAAGAGCAGGGCGCCGATATGCTCGACATCGGCGCAGAATCCACACGGCCCGGTTCGGCGCGCATTTCCGCCGCCGAGGAAATGCGCCGCCTGATCCCCGTCCTCAAGCGGCTGAAGGACCGGCTGACCATTCCGATTTCGGTGGATACTTACAAGGCCGAGGTCGCCGAGCGCGCGCTCGAGTTAGGCGTCGACGTCATCAACGACCCATCCGGCCTCACCATCGAGCCGGAACTGGCGCGCGTGGTTTCGAACCACGATGCCGGCCTGGTGCTGAACCACATGCGCGGCCGGCCGGAGAACTGGGCCAAGATGGGACCCATGCCCGATCCGGTGGCGGGTATCGTGCGCGACCTTGGGGCAGCCGTGAACCGCGCCCGCCGCGTCGGCATTAGCCCTTCCAAGCTGGCCATCGATCCCGGCCTCGGATTTGGCAAGCGCAAAGAGCAGAATGCGCTCATTCTGGCCCGCCTCCCGGCGCTGGCCGCCATCGATCTGCCCATCATGGCCGGGCCCTCGCGAAAAAGCTTCCTCGCCCATCAGGATGCCGAGCAAACTAAGTTCGCCACCGCTGCGGCCGTGGCTGCCTGCGTGCTCGGCGGCGTCCACATGGTCCGCGTGCACGACGTGCGCCAGATGCGCGCCGTGGCCGACCTGGCCGATGATATTCTGCGCGCGCAGGCGGAGTAACCGGCGCGTCTGGCGGCCCTGCGCCGCATGTCTCCTGTATAATAGTCAGCGTTGGGGCCAGCCCTCTGGGATGCCGGACATCAAGAAAAAGTTGCAGGACGAAATCGCCACGCTCGAACACGAGCTGCACGTTGAGCTGCCAAAAGAGATCCTCACCGCGCGCGCCCATGGCGATCTGAGCGAGAACGCCGAGTATCACGCGGCCAAAGAGCGCCAGGGCATGGTCAACGCCCGCCTCAACCAGCTCAAGAAGCGGCTGGCTGAGATGTCGATGATCGACTTCTCCAAGATCCCGCACGACAGGGTCGGACTCGGTTCCACCGTGGTCGTGCTCGATAACAAGCGCGACGAGGAGGTAACGTATAATTTGGTGACCGTCGAAGAGGCCGACGCGGCCAACGGCAAGATCTCCACCACCTCGCCCATCGGCCGCGCCTTGTTAGGCAAGGAAGTGGGTGACGTGGCCCGTGTGCAGAGCCCGAACGGCATCAAGGATCTGGAGATCCTCAAGTTGACCACTATCCACGACGTGGCAAAGTAACATGACATTCACCGGCGGAATCGGCAGGTTCTGCGGCGCGATCATTGACCGGATCGTGCGCTGGCTGGCCCTTTCGCGTATCCACCCGAACGTCCTGACGTTCGTGGGGCTGGTGATCAATATTTGGGCGGCGTGGCTGCTGGCCAAAGGCAGCTTCCGCTGGGCCGGCCTGGTTGTGATCGGCGCCGGGCTCTTCGACATGGTGGACGGCCGCGTCGCACGCGCCACCAGCCAGGTGACCCGCTTCGGAGGATTCTTCGATTCGGTGATCGACCGCTACTCCGACCTCGCGCTGTACATGGGCCTGCTGGTCTACTACGCTTCCATCAACCGGTTTTTCTATATCGTGCTCACCGCCGTCGTGATGACCGGCTCCGTGATGGTCAGCTACACCCGCGCGCGCGCCGAGAACGCGATTCCCAAGTGCAAAGTCGGCTTTCTGGAACGCCCCGAGCGCGTTGTGCTGATCATCATCGGCGCCCTGTTCAATCGCATGGCCGCTGTCCTCTGGGTGATCGCCGTGCTCTCCAACCTCACCGTGGTGCATCGCATGATCTACACCTGGCAGGAAGCCAGGCGCCTGGAAGACGCTCAGTTGCGCTCCGTCCCCCGCAGCGAATCCACCGCCCTGCCCCGCCCGTAAAAGCCGCCAAGCTGGGACTGGCTCGAATTCCGCCGCCTTTGCGAAACTTCGTGCCTGTACCCGGTTTACCCTCAGCGCCGCTTTTAGGTAGGACAGACGATCGGTTTTGATCGTCTGTCATGGCGCCGCGCTTTACCGAGTCACGACCGACCACAGAGGACGCTTCTACGGTAGGACAGACGATCGTTGTTTGTCGTCTGTCAGTGACCCGTTCTGCCCACGTTTACATGCTCGAATTGCGGTAATCCAGCGGCGGTTTCTGATTCGCCGGAATCTTGGATTCGTACTTCACGCCCGCCATCCGCTGGGCGAAGTCTGCCTTGGCCGCGGCCACCAGCGCCGGCTCGGTGAATAAGTCCTCCGCGGTGACGGCCAGCACCTTGGCGGCCAGCACCATCCCGTCCTGTCCAATCGCCATCCCGCTGGCGGCGGTGGCGTACCAGCTGTGCGCCGGCGTTCCCGGCACCCAGGTAGCGGCGCTGATCCCCATGGTCGGCACCGTCCAGCTCACGTCGCCGACGTCGGTCGAGGCGCCGCCGCCCTCCCCGCGCTCGCGAGCGAGCGGCCGCACCGTGGCCTGGCTGCCCAGTTTGGCGGTTGCTGCTCCCGGGAGCTGCGGGAACAGTTTGTCCGCAAAGGCCTGCTCCGCCGGCGTGTACGTCAACCCACCGATCTCGGTGAAATTGCGGTAGACGCGCTCCGCCAGCGGCGCGTTGTTCACGATATTCGAATCGCTGCTGACGATGCGTACGTCCACCGTCGTCTCCGTGGCCATCGCTGCCCCGTTGGCGCATTTCAGAATCCGATCCCAGATCCCGTTCAGCACCGTCATCGAAGGATGCCGCGCGTACAGAAACAGTTCGGCGTCGTCGGGAACGATGTTGGGCGCGGCGCCGCCCTTGGTCACGATGTAGTGAATTCGCGTCGTGCTGGGAACGTGCTCGCGCAGGTACTCCACCGCGGTGGACATGATCATCAGGCCATCCAGCGCCGACCGCCCCTTCTCCGGCGCCGCTGCCGCGTGCGAGGCCAAACCGTGAAATTCGAATTTCGCCGTGATCACCGCCAGCATGCCGTCGCCCGTTGTGACCGCATTCGAATCGCCCGGATGCCAGTGCAAGACCGCATCCACGTCGCGAAACAATCCGGCCCGGACCATGTACACTTTGCCGGAACCGCCTTCCTCGGCCGGAGTGCCGTAATACCGCACCGTGCCGGGAAGATGATGCGCCGCCAGATAGTCCTTGATCGAGACCGCAGCCAGCGCGCCGCCCGCGCCCAGCAGGTTGTGACCGCAGCCGTGACCAGGCGCGCCGGCCCTTACCGGCTTCCGCTCCGGCACGGCGTCTTGCGAGAGCCCCGGCAGCGAATCGAATTCGCCCAGGATTCCGATCACCGGCTTGCCCTCCCCCCAGCTGGCGACGAACGCCGTTGGCATCTCCGCCACGCCCGCCTTCACCTCGAAGCCCGCCGCTGCCAGCGTCTCCTGAAGCAGCGCAGAGCTCTTCTTTTCCTGGTATCCCATCTCCGCGAATTCCCAAACCTTCCGCGACACCTCCCGGTACTTCGCCGCGTGTGTCTCCACCAGGCGAATCACCTCCGCGTGAGCCGCGTCCGCCGCCCAGGCCGCGAATGGCGCCGCCGCGCAGGAAAAGAGAACTGCCAGTTTCGTTCGCATACCCGCATACACTACGCGCCCGGACCGCCGGCTGTCAAGCCGCAGAACATGCCCGGCCTCCCCGCGCGCCACAGTCCCCGGGGTTTCCGTTCCCCCCGATCCTGCAACGCAATTTCGCACCTGGACGCGTTGGGAGTATACTGATCGCAACCTGGGAGTCCAAAATGGAAATTCCGGTGGAGGACCTCCGCGCGAGGCTATTCGGCCTCCTAGTGGCATGCCCCCTGGACGATAAGAGTGCCGGGCCGGCTTCGCCATCGTGTACGCTCGAGTCGCGCCGGCAGCTTCCTCTTCGCGAGCGGGCCGCATGGGTCAAATCCCTGCCGGTTGAGGAAGTCAAGCGCATCTTGCAGGAGCACGACGAATGCTTCCGGTGCCAGGAGAAGAAACCTCATCCTGGGAAGTAATGAGATAATAGAACTAGGTACCTGGGTGATAGCAGCCGTGCCGACTCACAAGGTGAGTGAGGCTGGATGATCAAAGTTCTGGGCTTCTGGATTTCCTTTGGCCTGCTTGCGTCTTCAAGCAGGGTAATCACGTTCGATCAGGCAGCCGTGGGGCACGCTCCCGCGGGCTGGACCGTGGCCATGACCCACACCGGCGCCGATCCGCGCTGGGAGGTCCTCAAGGATACCTCCGCGCCGAGCCCTCCCTATGTTCTCGCCCAGGTCTCCGCTGACCATCACATCGATCGCTGCCCCCTGGCCATCTTCGACGGCGTCAGCCTTCGCGACGGCGACGTCAGCGTCCGCATCAAGCCCGTCTCCGGGCAGCAGGATCAGGCCGGCGGCGTGGTCTGGCGCTACCGCGATCCCAACAATTATTACCTGGCTCGCACCAACGCCATCACCAAGAACGTAGCCATCTACAAGGTGCATGACGGTGAGCGGCTGCAGATCGCCACCGCCGTGCACCATGACATCGAGCCCAATATATGGAGCATTCTCAAAGTCTCCGTGCGCGGCTCCCGCTTCCAGGTCTACGTCAACCATCGCCGCATCCTGCAGGCCGACGACAAGACGTTTACCGCCACCGGCAGGGTCGGTCTGTGGACGGTCGGAGATTCCGTCACCTATTTCGACGATTTCCGCGTGTACCCGAAGTAGGCCGGTGCCCGGCGCGCATCCAGCATCAGGCATGACGATGTTTGATGCGGTACCATAAAATCGTGCGTACCACCCTCGATTTGGACGACGATCTGCTGCAAATCGCCAGGCATCTGGCTGCGCAGCGCCGGACCCATATGGGGCAGGTGATTTCCGATCTGGCACGGAAGGCCCTGGAGTCCGGTAGCGCGCCCAGAACGCGAAACGGCGTCCCCCTGTTCACGCCCAAGGCGGGCTCCCGGAAGCCGAGCCTGCAATTGGTCAACCAGCTTCGAGATCAACCGTGAGCATTGGCCTGCTGGATGTAAACGTCCTGGTTGCCCTGTTCGACCCTGCCCATCCCAAGGACGCCCATGCCTGGTTTGGCAAGAATCAGAGGCGCGGCTGGGCCACGTGTCCGCTAACGATCAACGGATGCGTTCGTGTTCTCAGCAACCCCGCCTATCCAACCGTCGACGCGACCCCGCGCGACGTCATCGTCCGCCTCGAAACGCTCTGTACGAGGGCCGGCCATCATTTCTGGCCCGACTCCGTCTCGCTGCTCGATGATCGGCTTTTTGATCCTCGCCGGATTGCCGGCCATCAGGCGATCACAGACGCCTACCTCGTGGGTCTCGCTGTCCGGCACGGTGGCAAACTGGTCACTTGCGACCGATCGATCCCCTGGAAAGCGGTGCTCGGCGCCGATGCGGGTGATGTACTGGTGCTCGGGACATCGAGCCCTCACGCCGCGCGGCCGTGAAATGCTTACGTCCCCTTGATCGTCACCGCGACCAGCGCCGCCGTGATGCCGATCATGAAGGCCACCGTGATCCATGACACCAGGTTGAACCAGCGCGGGTTCACCCATTCCTGCATCAGGTCCTTGCGGTTGATCAGCAGAATCATCGGGATCAGCACGAACGGCAGCAGCGCGCCATTCAGTACCTGCGAAAGCAGAATCATTTTCACCAGCGGGAAATTCGGCAGCAGAACCGCCCCCGCCCCGGCCACGATCAGCAGCGTATACAGCAGGTAGAAGATTGGCGCTTCCTTGAGCCGCTTATCGACTCCGGCTTCGAAGCCCAGCCCTTCGCAGACCGAGTATGCGGTCGAAAGCGGCAGGATGGACGCCGCGAAAATCGAGGCGTTGAAAAGGCCGGCGCTGAACAACAGAAAAGCGTACTGGCCGAATGGCTTCAGGCCCAGCGCGGCCTCCTTGGCGTCCTGTATATCCTTCGGAGCCACGCTGTAAATTGCCCCCGCGCAAGCCACGATGATGAAGAACGCAATCACGTCCGTCATGATGCAGCCGAATATCACTTCCACCCGCGACGCCGCGTACTCCTTGGCCGTGATCCCTTTCTCCACCACCGCCGATTGCAGGTAAAACTGCATCCACGGCGCAATCGTCGTGCCCACCATGCCGATCAGCATGTAGATGTAGCCCGGCTCCAGCAGCAGCACCGGCTTGACGCTGTAGATCGCCGCTTCCTTCCAGTCCGGCTTCACCAGAATGCCTGAAATGATGTAGGACACGTACAGAAGGCTCGCCAGCAGAAAAATTTTCTCGACACTCCGGTAGTTGCCCTTCACCACCAGGAACCACACCGCCACCGCGGAGAGCGGCACGGAAATGAACCGGCTGATGTGGAACAGCTCCAGCGAACTGGCTACCCCGGCGAACTCCGCCACCACGTTGCTGAAGTTCGTGATCACCAGCAGCGTCATCATGATGAAGGTGACGCGTAGGCCGAACTCTTCGCGAATCAGGTCCGACAGGCCCTTGCCGGTCACCGCGCCCATTCGCGAGCACATTTCCTGGGTGATGATGAGCACCAGCGTGATGGGCAGCAGCGTCCACAAGGGCAGGTAGCCCCAGCGCGCGCCCGCGGCGGAATAAGTGAAAATGCCGCCCGAGTCGTTGTCCACCATCGCCGTGATGAACCCCGGCCCGATCACGGCGAAGAACACCAGGATGTGATACCGGAACCGCCCGAACAGTCGCCCCATCCCTATTTCTGCCTCAGCACGGAAATGATGTCGTCGGCCGTGATCACGCCGGCCAGCTTGCCTTCCTCGTCCACCACCGGCAGTGTCAGCAGGTTGTACTTGTCGAACTGCTCGGTGACGCGGTCCTGCGATTCGTCCACCGGCGCTTGAATCAGGGGATCGCTGGCCATCTCCTTCAGCAGCGCATCGGCCGGCGCGATGAACAACCGCGCCAGCGGGACCGACGCCACCAGCCGCTCCTGCGCGTCCACCAGAAAAATCGTGTTGAGCTGCTCCAGCAGGTCTTCGTTGTGGCGCAGGGCCGCTAGCGCATCGGCCACCGAGGCCCCTTCCGGAAGCGCCACGTACTCCGTGTTCATCATGCCGCCGGCCGTGTCTTCCTCGAACTCCAGCAGCTCTTCCACCTCGGTCTTGGGCTCCGCCTCCATCTCCTCCAGAATTTCTTCGCTGGTCTCCGCGCCCAGCTCGGAAAGTGCGTCGGCTGCCTCGTCCGGAGCCATCTCCTCCACGATGTCGGCCGCTTTCTCCGGCTCCAGTGATTCCAGGATCGCCGCCTGCATCTTGGGGTCGATCTCCGAAAGCGTATCCGCGGCCACCTCGCTGTCGATGGTTTCGAAAATCGCCTCCCGCTCCGACGGGCTCAGGTCCTCCACAATGTCGGCCAGGTCCGCCGGGTGCAGTTCCTCCAGCTTTTGATAGCTGATGGCGAGCCGCAGCCGCCGCAGCGGGTCGGATTCCACCACGTTGCACAGTTCCCAGCGAATCGAGTTCGGCGGGATCGGCTCCTGTACCCGCCGGATCCAGCGCCCCGGCATCCCGCCCTGCAGCAGCCGCCGCACCACGCTGCGCAGCCCGATGTCCACCTCAACCACGTGCACCGTGGCGCGCCCGCCCTCCTGGCGGATCTCCATGGTGAGGTCGTTCACTCGCACCACCTTGCGCCCCGTGACGTCGATGATCTGCTGGTCCAGCAGGTCGCGCGCAATCCTCAGGATGCAATCGTCGTCGTGATACGGGACGAGCAGTTCGTCGCTCAGGCGGATGCCGGCGTCCCGGCTGATGCCGGCCACCTGGTCGTAGCGGACGGTCAGCCATGCGTCGCCGCCGCCCACCAGGTAGCGGTCGATGCGGGAAGTGTGTTCCCTTGGAACCAGCGCCGCGTCCTTGACCCGCCCGATGCGGCGGCCCTTCAGATCGAGCACCGGCATGCCCAACAGCTCGGTAAAGAACAGAACGTTGTCCGCCATCGAAGTCACCCGCGCGCCGTCGTAGCCCGAGCGCTAAGGGGCCCGCATCGATGTGGCTCGTTAGGTGCGCTCTACACGGCTTTTGTTCTGACGCCATTCCCAATATGGCCTATCCCCGCGCGCAATCGCAAGGGAAAAACGACGCCGGCGGCCGTGCCCCACGCCCCCGCGGCGCCCCCTCCCATCCGGTGTGCTAGACTCGCCGGATATGAAGCTCATCACCCTCGGCCTGCTGATGACGCTCGCCGCGCTCGCGCAGAGAATTGAAATCGAGGCCGACCAGTCGGTGTATTTCACCAAGTTTCACACCTTCGCCATCCGCGATGCCCGCCTGAACAGCAAGAATCCGTCGCTCAACGGCGAACTGATCCGCAAGCGCCTCAACGCCGACATTCAAAAGGCCCTGGAGGCGAAGGGCCTGGCTTTTGTAGCCTCCGGCCCATCCGACCTCAATGTGCGTTATTCCCTCGGCGCCGCGCAGAAAACCGAACTGGAAGCCTATCCTGCAGGCTGGCGGGGCTTCGGCACCCAGATCGTGCGCGTCCCCTATACCGAGGGCACCCTCGTCATCGATCTCCGCGATCCCAGTACGCGCTCGCTGGTATGGCGGGCCATCGCCCGCCAGGAAAAGGCCGACGTCGCCAAGCTCGAAGGCAAGCTCGACGATATGGTCAGGAAGTCGCTGGACAAGTTCCCGCCCAAGATAAAATAACCGCCTCTTCCGGGGCTCCCGCTTCAATCCAGCTTCGCCGGCGCGTACTTGGGCGTGATCAAATGCATGATGATCAGCGCCACAAAGTACGATGATCCGCAGACCGCGAATACCGGCACGTAGCTGTGGGTCCACTCCACCACGTGGCCGGTGAAAACGTCGAACAGAACGCCGCCGATCGCGCTCACCATCCCGCCAATTCCCACCACGCTCGCTACCGCTGCTTTGGGAAACAGGTCCGACGCCACCGTGAACAGGTTGGCCGACCACCCTTGGTGGGCCGCCATCGCCAGGCCCGTCAGTCCCACCACCACCCACAGGTTCTT
>Ga0181535_10002757_pt1 | contig 21074 bp, 15 predicted proteins | sample PEATcosm2014_Bin_44_FD_119774 | JGI IMG/M metagenome (GOLD analysis project Ga0181535, IMG submission 119774) | Peatland microbial communities from MTU Mesocosm Facility, Houghton, MI, USA - PEATcosm2014_Bin17_30_metaG | ecosystem: Environmental > Terrestrial > Soil > Wetlands > Peat | place... | reverse complement strand
TTCTGCGACGTGGAGCCGCTGCTCAACGCCTTCCAACACCTGCGTTTTCAGAAGCACGACCTGGCCCTGTTTCAACTGTTGGACCGGGCGGAACTGGATTTTCAATTTGACCGCCCGGTGCGGTTTGCCGATCTGGAAAGCTCCCTCAACATCGTGACCGAGCCGGCGGCCATCCGGGACGAATATCTGCGTCAACTGCAAACTTTTCTCAACGACCTGAAGGAAGGATGCCATGAAGCGGGCGCGGATTACCGCCGGGTGGTGACGGATCAAAGTTGCGAGCGGGTGGCGGCGGATTTCCTGGTGGAGCGGGCGCGCCTGGCGACGGCGGGTTAGGAACCTGAATGACTTTTCTGCAACCAGTGGTTTTGTTCGGGTTGCCGCTCATCCTGGCGCCGGTCATCATTCATCTGCTGAACCGGTTGCGGCATCGGCCGAAGCCGTGGGCGGCCATGCGCTTTCTGGTCTCGGCCACGCGCCATTCGGCCAGTCACGCCCGGCTGCGCCAATTCCTGATTCTGGCCTGCCGGACGCTGGCGGTGGCGGCGCTGATCCTGTTCCTCGCCCGGCCGCTGGCCGGAGGATGGCTGGGCTGGGCGCTTTCCCCCAAACCGGATGCGGTGATCATTTTGCTCGATAGGTCGGCCAGCATGGAAATGCAGACGGGCGGGGAGTCGAAACGGCGGCAGGCCCTGCGCCTGCTGGCGCAGGCGGCGCGGGAATTCGAGGACTCAAGCCGTTTGATTTTGATTGACAGCGCCACGCGGACGCCGCAGGAAATCGCCCGGGCGGCGACGCTGGAGCAATTGCCCTCCGCCCAGCCGTCGGACACGGCGGCGGATGTGCCGGCCATGTTGCGGGCGGCCTTTGACTGGCTGATTGAAAACCGGTCCGGCCCGGCGGAAATCTGGCTGGCCTCGGACGGGCAGCGCAGCAATTGGCTGCCGGAAGACGGGCGTTGGAAGAGTGTCGTGGCCCAATTGGACAGCCTTTCCCAAAAAGTCCGGGTGCGCCTGCTGACCCTGAACCAGACCGGCGGGGCCAATGGGTCGATTACGATCCGGGAGTTGTCGCGGCATGCGCACGGAGGAAAGTCGGAATTGCGATTTGTCCTGGACGCGCAACGCAATCACAGCGGCGCGGCGTCCGTTCCGCTGACCCTGACTCTGAATGGGGAAAAGTCGGCGGTCGATGTGGCGATGGACGAGCCTTCTTTGCGGTGGCGGCACAAGATTGAACTGGGGCCGGGGCGCGAGGGCGGGTGGGGCAGTTTCTCGCTGCCGCTGGATGCCAACGAGCATGACAACACGGCGTATTTTGTTTATGGGGCGGACACGCCTCTGCTGGCGACCGTGGTGAGCGACGACGCGCGGCTGGCGCGTTTTTTCCAGTTTGCGGCGGCTTCGCGCGAGGCGAAGGAGGCCGAACTGTTTTCAACCCCGGATTTGGACGGGGCGAATTTCGATGGCCGGACTCTTTTGATCTGGCAGTCGCCGTTGCCGTCAGGAAAGGATGCCGGGCGGTTGCAATCTTTCGCGGCTTCGGGCGGTGTGGTTGTTTTCTTCCCGCCGGGCCGTCCTGATCCCGGACAGTTTGGCGGCTTGAGCTGGGGCAGCGTGCAGGAGGCGGAAGGTCCGGAAGGGTTCCGAATTTTGCGCTGGAACGAGGAGGAAGGTCCGCTGGCCCGGAGCGACGAGCATACCAGCCTGCCCCTGGCCCAGACTTCGTTCGAGAAGCGGCAGCCGGTGAGGGGGCAAAAAGGCGCGTTGGCCGCCTTTGAGGACGGGACGGCCTTTTTGGTCCGGCAAAACCTGGGCAAGGGCGCGATTTATTTTTGTTCGTCTCTGCCCGATGCGGCGTGGTCGGGATTGGGTGACGGGCCGGTGCTGGTGCCGATGTTGCAACGGATGCTGGAAGCCGGGGCGGGGCGGGTGCAACAGGTTTCGGCGGCGACTTGCGGGGAATTGAGCGCGGCGGATCAGAGCCTGGCCTGGGTGTCGGTGGATTCGGTGACGAACAAGGACATCCGGACGCAGGCGGGTGTTTACCGGGCGGGAGCGCGCTTGCTGGCGGTGAACCGGCCCGCTGCGGAAGATGATCCGGAGATGCTGGACCCGGATGAAGCGCGGAAATTATTCGGCGATTTGCCGGTGCAAATGCTGGAGGAGCAACATTTTCAAAGCGGTCCGTTGCAGGGCGAAATCTGGCGGTTCTTTCTGTTTGCCATGCTGCTATTCCTGCTCGTGGAAGGAATCTTGATTTTGCCGGCGCGGTCGCAGGCCGCGCCGAAGGTCAGGGAGGGGGCGGCATGAGCCATTTTTCGGTCGCCGCTCCCGTTTTGGTGATTCTTTTCGGCCTGGCCGTCTGGCTCGGCGCGGCGTGGATTTCCCTGGCCATCTGGCGGCGATGCGGCAAACGCCGGGCGGCGGGGATGCTGGAGTTGTTGCGTTTTGTGCTGGTCACGTTGTTGGTATTGACGTTGCTGCGGCCGGAATATGCGCAACATTCGCGGCGCGCGGCCGCGCCTGAAATCGCGGTGTTGATCGACGGTTCCGACAGCATGAAGACGCGGGATTTAATGGTGTCAAACACCGTGTTCAGCCGCCAGGAGTGGGTGGATCGGCAGCGGCAGCGGACTTTTTGGTCGCCGCTGGGCAGGGAGGCGAAAGTGACGGTGGAAACATTTGCCGCGCCGTCCACCAACGCCAACGCGATCAACGGGACGGACATTGGCAAGGCCTTGGACGACGCGGGGCGGCGTTTTAAAAATCTCAAGGCTATCCTGCTCTTGAGCGATGGCTGGTGGAACTTGGGCAAACCGCCCCTTGCCGCCGCCACCCATTACCGGGAACAAAACATTCCGGTGTTCACCGTCACTGTGGGGCATGAAACGCCGTTGCCTGACCTGGCCTTGGAAAGCGTTTCCGCGCCGGCTTACGGATTGTTTGGGGAGGAGATTGCCATTCCGTTCAAGGTGACAAGCCATTTGCCCAGAGAGGTCAAAACAGCGGTCACGCTGGCGGACGACGGCGGCGGATCGGTCGTGAAAGAAATCGTCATCCCTCCCAACGGCGAGGTGGAGGACTCGATTCTTTGGCAGCCGCGCACGGTTGGCGCGGTCACGGCGACGGTCAAGGTGCCGGTGGAACCGGACGAGGCGATTGCGAATAATAATGAGAAGACATTTCATATTTCGATCCGGGTGGAGAAGTTAAAAGTGCTGGTGGTGGATTCGTTGCCGAGATGGGAATACCGGTATTTGCGCAACGCGCTGGCGCGGGATGCGGGGGTGGAGCTGAGTTGTTTACTGCTGCGGCCGGAACTGGGACCGGGGGCGGGAGCGGATTATATCGAGTCGTTTCCCGGCACGAAGGAGGCGCTTTCCCCTTACGACGTGGTGTTTCTGGGCGACGTCGGCATGGGTGATGGGGAATTGACGGAGAACGACGCGCTATTGTTGAAAGGGTTGGTGGAGCAACAGGGTAGCGGCCTGGTTTTTGTGCCGGGCCGGCGCGGTCGGGAGATGACGTTTTTGAACAGTCCGCTCCAGGACTTGTATCCGGTGATATTGGATGTGGCGAAGCCGGGCGGAATCGGGTTGCAAAACGAGTCGCAACTGACGCTGACCAGCGCGGGGAGACGGCATTGGCTGACACGGTTTGATTCGGACGAGGAGCGCAACGACGAACTATGGAAACAACTGCCGGGATTTTTTTGGTCGGCGTCCGTGGAAAAGAGCCGGCCCGGTTCGGAGGTTTTGGCGGTTCATTCGGACATGCGCAATTTCTGGGGGCGGATGCCGTTGCTGGTGACGCGTCCGGCCGGAAATGGAAAGTCGCTTTTCCTGGGCACGGACAGCGCATGGCGCTGGCGGCGCGGGGTGGAGGACAAATTCCATTACCGGTTTTGGGGACAGGTCGTGCGTTGGATGGCGCATCAGCGGCATCTGGCGGGGAAGGAAGGCATCCGGCTGAGTTACAGTCCCGAGACGCCGCAGGCCGGGGACACCGTTTTTCTACAGGGAACCGTGCTGGATCAATCCGGGTTTCCTATTGACAAGGGAACCGTGACCGGCGGGGTGACGGGGCCGGACGGACGGGCCGAACGGTTGGATTTCACGCCGGTGGAAGGCGGGTGGGGAATATTCAAGGCCAGTTTCACCGCCACGGCGGCGGGGAGCTACAAGGTGAGCATGGCGTCGAAGCAAAACGAACGGCAATTGGAGACGGTGCTAAACGTGTCGCGGCCTTTGCTGGAAAAAGAGGGGGAACCGGTGAACAGCCAGGTATTGCAGGAAATTTCAGCCATGACCCATGGGGCGAACGTCGCGGCGGAGGATTTGGACAAGGTGGTCAAACAGATTTCCCTGCTGCCCGAGTCGCAACCGGTGGAAAAACGGGCGCGGGTCTGGAGCAGCCCGGTTTGGGGCGGAATCCTTCTCCTTCTTCTGCTGGTGTATTGGGTCGGACGAAAATGGGTCGGGTTGATTTGAGCAGGCCGGTTGTATTAAGCTGGCGCAATGAAAACAGACAGCGCCGCTGAAAAAAAAGCGCAAATGGAACGGATCATGCCCTTGCTGCGGAAGGCGTATCCCAATGCGCGTTGCGAGTTGAATTACGGCAACGCGCTGGAGTTGTTGGTGGCCACCATTCTCTCGGCCCAATGCAACGACAAACAGGTGAACCTCGTCACCGGGCCGCTTTTCCAGAAATACAAATCGGCGGCGGATTACGCCAAAGCGGATTTGGCGGAACTGGAGTCGGACATCAAACGGATCGGGCTTTATCGCAACAAAGCCAAAAACATCAAGGCGGCCTGCCAGGCGTTGGTGGAACGGCACAAGGGCGAAGTGCCGCGCAGCATGGCCGAACTGGTGGAATTGGGCGGGGTGGGGCGGAAAACGGCGAATGTGGTTTTGGGCAACGCCTTCGGCATCAACGAGGGGGTTGTGGTTGACACTCATGTGGCCCGGCTGTCGCGGCGGCTGGGGCTTTCCGCGCAGGAGCGGCCGGAAAAGATTGAAGCCGATTTGCAGGGACTGGTTGAGCGGAAGGATTGGACGCTGTTCAGCCATCTGCTCATCTGGCACGGACGCCGCCGCTGTTTCGCCCGCCAGCCGGATTGCGAAAATTGCGAGGTGCGGGAGGTTTGTCCGTCGGGCCGGAAGGTGCTGGACGTGAAGCTTTCCCCTGAACAGCGTAAAAAAATCCGGGCGGGAATATGAGCGACCGGGAATGGTATTTGCTCGAAGAGGGCCGGCAGCCGGCGGCTTACAACATGGCCCTGGATGAGGCCTTGCTCGAATCCGCCCCGGAATTGGGCCGTCCGGTTTTGCGCTTTTACGGATGGACGGAGCCGGCGGCGACTTTTGGTTATTCGCAGAAATATTCGGACATCGCGCGTTGGACGAGGCTGCGTCCGTTGCTGCGCCGCCCGACGGGCGGTGGATTGGTGCCGCACAACGCGGATTGGACTTACAGCGTGGCCATTCCGCCCCGGCACGGCTGGTATCAACTCCGGGCGCAGGAGAGCTACCAGCGGGTGCATGAATGGGTTCGGGACGCGCTGGCCCGCATTGGAATCATGGCGTCCCTGGCGCCGGTGGCGCAAAAGGAAATGCCCGGCCAATGTTTTATCGGCGCGGAGAAATCGGACGTGTTGTGGCACGGGCGCAAAATTGCGGGCGCGGCGCAACGGCGCACCCGGAACGGTCTGCTCGTGCAGGGATCAGTCCAGCCGCCGCCGGTTCCGGTGGACCGGGCGCGCTGGCAATCCGCCATGCGCGCCGTGGCGTGTGAGCAATGGCAGGTCGAATGGAGCGAATTGAAAGTGGAAGGAAAATTGGCCCAAATCACCGCCGCCCTGGCCGCCGCAAAATATTCGCAGTCCAGCTACAACCAGAAGCGGTAGCTTTATACTTGCTTCTTAGCGATGGGAGAGGCGCTTGGCGGGAGGCCCGGGCGTGCTACGGCGAATTTGTGGGGGCGGCGGTCAACCTGGCGATCAAGCGTTATGAGCGCTTGGTAGAGAGCAACGCCCAGGAAGCAAAACGCCTCAAGGCCTGGCTGGCCCGCCTCGATCAAACCGCCAAATGCCTCAATGCGGCGTTCCGGCTTGGTCGTTATGATAGCGCCAGACCCAATCGCCCAAGGTGATGTCGATGCCGCTACCGCCACGATAACCGTGCATGACTCTACCGCGGTCATCGATTCCGTCCCATCCAATGGAGTAAAGGAGGATCTGCCCGTGCCCTTCGTTGCGATAGCGCAAGGGAGCTCCGTCAATGACGTCATGGGGGAGCTGTGGCATGAAGCGGGGGACGAGCTGGTCAAGCGATGACGGATAATCGCCAGAGGCGATGCGGTAGCGTTCCAAGGCGCAGGCCACCCGCGCCAAATCCACCTCAGTTTGAGCGTAAGCGAACTTTTCCGCGGGAACCGCATCGTAGGTTGCTTGCGCCAACATGCGAGTCGGATGCGGCGTGTCGGAACGATCCTCGATGATAGAAAATGGGCGGGCGCGGTCTTTGGACACAACCCGTTTATCGGGGTCGATTTGCGAAAGCGCTTGCTGATACGCGCGGGCAGAGGCCAGCCGATTTTGGTTCCACCACCCGGAAGGAGCGAGGCAATAACAGGCCTTTGCCAGCAGTTGGCCGATAGGCTCAGGCTCATTAAATCCATTATCATCCGTTTTTGGGAACCAAGGACCATTACGACTCCAGACGCGAATACAATTAATTTCGTCCCATGAATAAGCCCGATGGCCTCGAACTTCGCGGTGGTATTCGGCTAAGAAGTCAAGTTTCGACAACTCTGAGTCAAGAGCGACAAGCTGAGCGTCAGACCAATGATGGGCGGCCATTCCTTCCCAGGCGGCTTGCAAGGCGACATTGACAAACATAATGCCATCGCGACGGGGCCAGACCGTCCCGGTTTGCATTTGTGCCAGGCGCAAAACCAGTTGGATGTCCTGGAGGGCTTTATCGGAGCGGCCCTCAGCCAATTCCGCATCGGCGCGCAATGACAGAATTTGCGCGCATTGAGCAAATGCGCCTATCCCGGGAAAAAGAATTTTGAACGACGGATATTCTGGATCGTAACGAAAGGCGAATCGAACACCGGGCAATTTGCTGGCTTGCCTTAATTCTTCAAGAACCGAATCGTATCGGCTCAAAGCCAGAAGCACATCGGCCGCGGGGGATTGCGGTTGCGGGTTGACGGGAAACGGATTGGTTGCTGTCACCGTCTGAATTTTTGGCACGCTGCCCATTCGTGATCCTCGAAACGCACGAGATGCTGCGGTCACATTTGGCGGAGGATTCCGGTAATATTTTTGCCAAGCAGCGAGATCCGTGAATTTGGCCAGGCGCCAATTGCTCAAATTGGTTGGCCCCTCGTCCCGATCATAGGACCAGATATGCTGGAAGTCGTTCGTATAATAAAGTGCAATACCCAACCGGTTGGAAGAAGAGTTTGTGAATGAAGGAAGACGATTTCCGTGCTCGTCGATGTAAGTCTCGTAGGCGCTGGCGACGATGGGGGCAAGGGCAAAGTTCTGATCGTCCGGAACGGTCAGGGGAATGGCCAACTCGAATCGCTCTCCGGAAGCTTCGCTTTGTTGCTTGAATTGTTGCCAGGCCTTATGTCCTCGCCAATCTTCTTCGGCATAAAAGAGCGCCACAGCAAGGGCTAAAACACCAACTCCATAGCCAATCCGGCGAATACATTTAGACGTCATAACACCTCCATGGGTACGCCGTAAGGGTATTCGATTGTCAGAACGAGAACAAGGTCATTTCCGCAGTCCACTTTGGCGGCGCATTGACAGTCCGCCTTGGGTGCCCGTCTCCTCCTCCCCGGTTGCAACCGGGCTCCGGCAAACAATCAGACCAACCAACAGCAAAAAAGCCAGATGACGGCATTTCATACACAATTCGGATTCTTGTCGCGGATCATTGCCGCCAGTTTGGCTTTCCGTTCCTCTTCCATGGCGGCGGCAATCTTCCGTCCCGCAGTAAAGTAGTAGATCAAGAAAGCTGCCCCAATGCCCCCTGGAATCATGGCATAGGCTGCACCATTTTCATGGTTTAAATGCATCGCGAGGTACAATGTCAGCCCGATAAACGTCAAAACCAACCCGGTCAGAAGTGTTCGGTGCGATGATCGCCATGAAGGTTTGCCGTCTTCGCGAAAGAAGTCCTCCGGCAAGGGTGGCATCTCAATCCCTTTCTCAATGGCCGCCATCCGTTCCTGATGATACAGCGCGAACATGTCCTTTCGCTTCTGGTAGTTCAAAACAAGGCGGACTATTCCGGTTCCGAAAGCCGTCACGATGGCGACAATGGGGATGAGAAAAACCAGGACGTCAGGTTGCAGCAAATCGTGTAGCATAAAATTTTTTGTTCTCTGTTCCTTCCTTGTGACTTCGCCTGCCTGTCTGTTGTTTCAAATATTTTTTGAAACATGGCGGACCTGCGCGCAGTATAAAGAATGTTCCCAAGGCATGGCGACGGCGGCTTTGCTTGGATAAAACTCCGACCGATGCAAGACAAAGACATTCTGCGGTTGCTCGAAGCCCGGCAATACAGCGAGGCTTTCACGCCGTTGCTTGAATGTTTCAAAGACAAAGTATTTCGGCTCGCTTTCAGCATCCTGCGCAACGAAACCCAGGCCGAGGATGCCGCCCAGGACGTTTTTGTGAAAATCTGGAATGGGCTTCCTGCCTATCACGGCGGAGCCTCCCTTTCCACTTGGATTTACACCATCACGCGCAACACTTGCCTCACCGAACTGAAACGGCGTGGCAGGCATCCCACCGTCTCCCTTCAGGAACCGGAAATGGAAGCCGCCTCCGGCTGGATTCCCGCCCTTCAATCGCCGGGCATTGAACCCGGATTGGAAATGGATGTGGAAATTCTCCTGTCGAAATTGCCGGAAAATTACCGGCAGGTCATCACGCTGTTCTATTTGGAGCAAAAAGCCTACGAAGAGGTGGCTCTGATGCTCGGCATCCCCTTGGGCACGGTCAAGACGCTCCTCTTCCGGGCCAAAAAAGAACTGCTGCGGATCAATTCCCGGCAATTGCGAACGGTTTCGGCTGAAACCGGCCTGTCTCAAACAAACCCCAATTGACTTATGTCGTGCCAAGAAATTGAAAACAAGATTCTGGATTACCAGGAAAACCGGTTGCCCCCCGCCCAACGTGTGGAAGTGGAAACCCATCTTGCCGGTTGCGATGGCTGCCGGATGTTCGCCCGGCAACTCCGGCAACTTGATGCGGCTCTCTCCGCCAAGGTCAAAGTCCCGGCATTATCATCCGAATTCGTCCGGCGGGTTCAGAAACGGATTCAAGTCGCGCCAGCGGCTTTGCCCGAAGCGCAACTGGCCGAGCGCAAACGCCAGTTGCAAGCCGAGTTCGAAGCAGGTCAGGCGCGAATCACGCGGGGATCGTTCGCGTTGGACAGCTTGTTGAAGCATCTGGCGTTGCCCGCTCTGGCCATCTTGGCGGGTTGGCTCACCTGGCACTTCACACTGCCGTTGACAGTCCGCCTCAATGCCCAAAGCCTGGGGGGGCTTGACCCGCACCTGCTCCCTTGGTTGGCTGCCAGCGCGGTTTTTCTGGTCATCGGTCTGGCTGAAGCCTTCCCGCGCCAATGGAAGTTTTTTGGGGCTGAGTAGGCTTTCGCCTCCCCCGCATCAAATTCCTTCTTTCTGCTTTCCCAATTTCAGCTTTTTCGTTAAAGAGCAAAACCCCATTAGGCAGGGAGGGGGGTGAGAAAAAACGCAACATATTGTGGTTTTTTCTTTACTCGGGCGGTCGAAATATGATTTGATCCGGGCACTAAGGATGCACCTTAAAAATTTAACAGTTTTGGGATTTAAGTCGTTCGCTGACAAGACTTCAATCAACTTTCAGCCGGGAGTCACAGGGATTGTCGGGCCGAACGGCTGCGGCAAGTCCAATGTGTCGGACGCGATCCGGTGGGTTTTGGGCGAGCAATCGGCCAAGGCGTTGCGCGGCGGCGAGATGTCGGACGTGATTTTCAACGGCACGGATGGCCGCAAGCCCCTGAGCATGGCGGAGGTGTCGTTAACCGTTGGCGGGGTGGATGCCGAACATCTGAGCGCGGCCGGGGTGGAAATCGCGTACAACGAAGTGACCCTGACCCGCCGGGTATTCCGGGACGGGACGGGCGAGTATTTTTTGAACAAAACGCCCTGCCGCCTGAAGGATATCCAGCAGCTTTTCATGGGGACGGGCATGGGGCGGACCAGTTACAGCATCATGGCGCAGGGGAATATCACGCAGATATTGTCCAGCAAACCGGAAGATCGCCGGCTGGTGTTTGAGGAGGCGGCGGGCATTACGAAATTCAGGGCGCGAAAGGGCGAATCGTGGCGCAAGCTGGAGGCGACGGAACAGAATTTACTGCGCGTGGCGGACTTGATCCGGGAGGTGAAACGGCAGATCGGATCGCTGCAACGGCAGGCGGGCAAGGCGCGGCGTTACAAGCAATTGATGCAGGATTTGCAGCACTTGGACACGCAACTGGCCCGGCACCAGTTTGACCTATGGCAATCGGAGGTGCGGGCGCGCGAGGAGCATCTCGAAAAATCGCGCGCGCAAATCGAAACGCTGGGCGCCGATGTCCTCCGGCTCGAACATGAACTGGCCGTGCTGCGCGAGGAACTGGCGGAGCAGGAACAGCAAATCAACCAACTGCAGCGCCGGGGCATGGAGTTGAAGAGCCAGGCCGAACAGCACGAAAGCAGAATTCATTTCAATGAGGACCGGCTGCGCGATCTCGCGGCGCAAAACGAACGGGCTGGCGGCGAAATCCTCCAGGCGGAGGAGCGCAAACTCGCGGCCGAGGCGGAGTTGGCCGGCGTCACTGAACGCTTGACTGCGGCTGCTGCCGCCCTGCAATCCCATCAGCAGGCGCTGGCGCAGAAGCGCGAGGCGATGCAAGTGGTGGAGAACGAATTGCGCGGCAACCAGGAAGCGTTGCGCGAAGCCCAGACCAAGTCATTCGAAGCGGCGCAACAATTGACCCGCGCCCGCAACGAAATCACGGCGCTGGATTTGCAAAAGGAAGGCAACGCGGCCCGCCTGGGAAAATTATCTTCGGAAAAGGCGCAATTGGAGGAGGAGCGGACGCGCTTGAGCGGGCGGTTGGAGCAATTTTCGGCCAATGTTGAGGCGGAGAAATTGAATGTGCAGACGCATCGCGGCACGCTGGAGGAAAGGCAGCAGCGGTTGCGCGAAATCCAGCAGCAATTGGCCGCGACAACCCAGCAATTGGATGAACTTTTGCGGCAGCAGGCGGAGAAGCGTTCCCGGCTTAATTTGCTCGAGCAATTGCAATCCGAACACGAAGGCTTTGGCTCCGGCGCGCTTTCCGCGCTGAAGAGCGCGGCCAATGTGCTGGGATCGCTCGCGGACAAAATCAAGGTGCCGGACCAGTACGTGGTCGCGATTGAAACGGCGTTGGGCCATCACCTGCAACTCGTCCTGACCGGCCAGCCGGAGGCGGCGCGGCAGATTTTGGACGATTTGCGCGCGAATAAAAGCGGGCGCGCCAGCGTGGCCGCGCTGCAATTGGCGGCAGCCGCGACGACGGCGACCAGCCCCGAAATCGAGGCAGCCGGCGCGGTGCGGGCCAAGGCGGTTGGGGCCGCGGGCATCATTGAGGCGGATCCGGCGGTGCAAGCATTGCTGCAACGCTTGTTGGGCCGGACATTGATTGTTCCTGATCTTGGCGCCGCCACGGCGGGTTGGAACGAGTCGGGCGGGGCGTTTGATTTTGTGACTGTCGAGGGCGAACTGCTCAATCGCCACGGAATTTTCACCGGCGGATACTTGAACGGCCAAGGGTCGGGCAAGGCGGCGGCATCCATTTTGGGCCGCAAGAATCAGATAGCGGAATTGCAGAGCGTGACGGCGGGCTTGGCGGAAAACGTGGCGGAAATGAGCCGGCACAAAGGCGGCTTGTTGAGCGAACAAACCGAATTGCAAGCCAGCTTGCAGCAGGCGCAGACGGAATTGCGCACCCAGGAAGTGGCCATTGCCACGCAGCAGGGGGAATTCAACGCCCTGCAAAATTCCGCGCGCATTTTACAGCAGAAAATCGAGACGGTGGTTTACGAAGTGGACAGCCTGTCGGGCCAGGAGGCCGAGGGCGTTCGCAAGCGCGAAGGTCTGGCCGCGCAAGCCGGTGAACTGGAAGCGCGCGAGCGCGAATGGCAGGAGCGGCTCGTCGCCCTGACTGCGGCGCAGGAAACGTTGCGGCAGCAGCGCGACACCGCCAACGCCTCGCTCACGGAAACAAAAGTGGCTCTGGCCACCCAGGACCAATTGTGCGCGTCCTTTGCCAGCCAGAAAAAACCGCTGGAACAACGCATCACGGAATTGACCCATTTGGCGGAACAACGTCGCGCGGAAATCGAGTCGTTCCTGCAACGCAAACTTCAGGCCGAAACGGAAATTGCCGAGTCGCGCCAGAAAATCGACGGCTTGCAACACGAACGCGAGCAAGTGAACGTCCAGGTGACGGAACGTCTGTCCATGAAGGGAAGCAAGGAACAGCAAATCGCTGGCGCGGACGGGACATTGCGGGAACAGCGGCGTTCATTGACCGCCATCCAGGAACAGCGGGCGGTGGTCGAAGTTGAATTGGCCCAAAAGACCATGTCCCTGCAAAACCTGCGGGATCGCGTGCGGGAGAAATACCAAATCAACCTGGACGACGTGCGCAGCGAGTGCATCACAATCACCCTGGCGGACGAAGGCCCGGCCAAGGTCCACACCATGACGCCCGAGGAAATGGCGGCGGCCGGCGCGGCGACGGATTGGGAGGCGGTGGCGCGGCAAGTGACGACCCTGCAAACGCGCATCGACGAAATCGGCCCGGTCAACCTGGTGGCGATTGACGAATACGAGGAAACCGAACAGCGCTTCCAATTTTTGACCAAGCAAAACGACGACTTGGTCCAGGCCAAGGCGCAGTTGATGGAGGTCATCAGCCGCATCAACACGCAAACGCGCCAGATGTTCATCGAGACGTTCGAGAAGATTCGCGACAATTTCCGCGCGATGTTCAGTGAGATTTTCGGGGGCGGCAAAGCGGACTTGATCCTGATCGAACAAGGGGATGTTCTGGAATGTGGCATCGACATCGTGGCGCGCCCTCCGGGCAAGCAACAACAAACCATTTCGCTGCTCTCCGGCGGCGAGCAGACCATGACAGCGGTGGCGTTGCTCTTCTCCATTTACCAGGTCAAGCCCAGCCCGTTCTGCATTCTGGACGAATTGGACGCGCCGCTCGACGAATCGAACATCAACCGCTTCCTGCGTGTTTTGCAACGGTTCATGATCTATTCGCAGTTTGTCCTCATCACCCACAACAAGCGCACCATCGGTATGGCTGACGTGTTGTATGGCGTGACCATGCAGGAACACGGGGTGAGCAAGATCGTGAGCGTCAAGTTCCACAAGGCGAATGAAGAAACGGCTGCCGCCGCGCCTCCTTCCCCGGTGGAATCGTCGCCCGCTCCGAAACCTGCTGAGACGGAGAAACCCGCCGAAGTGGAAGAAGTTCATCCTCCCAATGGCGACAGTGTCGTGATGGCAAAATAACGGCCCCGTTCCTGATTCCGGTCCCTCTCATGGATGAATGGTTTCATAAGGCCGGCGCTTGTCAGGCCCCTTCGGGCTTGTTAGAATCGCGCTGTGCATAGACGTATTTCCCGGCGCGAAATGTTGCAAGCCGGCGCCGGGCTGCTGGCGGTGGGCGCGGTTTACCCGTTGAGCGCAAATCCTGACCCCAAAACCGGGAAAACGCTCTACCTCCCTTCGTTGCATGACCGCGCCAAACTCGCCATGCGCTGCCTCATCGAACACACCGACGCCGCCCGCGGTTACGTGCCGTTCTTTTATACCAAGATGAGCAACCGGCCCCCGGCGATGTTTCTGGACATCTGGTCCTACGGCGACGGCATGGGCCGCAGCGTGGATGCGCTGGCTTTGTTGCGGCAGATCACGAACGAGGAACCCCAGGCTCCCGACCGCGCCATGACCGCCGGGCTTATCGGTCTGCTTGGCGAAGACGGTTTGTCCTGGTGCCCGGCGGAACCGTGGCTCATGCCGGTGCCGCATACCCGGCCGACCTGGTTGCAGCAAGGCAATCTCCTCGCCTTCGGCACGCTCCTCGCCCTGACCGGCGATGCGCAATACCGGGGGTATGTGGAACGGATGATCGGCGCCTTGGACCAACGCCTGGTGCGCCATCCGGGCCAGCTTCCCGCCTACCCCGGCGATGTCTTCACCTATCTGAACGGCTGGGGACCAACGCCCGATTCGAACATGGACCCGTTCTCCCTTTATTGCGCGTCGGTCACGATGCCGCTCTTGCGTTACCATCGGCTGACCGGTTACGAGCCGGCCCTCCGCTTCGCCTCGGAATTGCTCGACGGCGCGGTGCAAAGATACGATGGCGGCGGAAAGTTTTTTGAACTGGGCCATTTCCATTGTCAAAGCCGGGTGATGACATCGCTCCTGCAACGCGCCGTCATCAAAAACAGCGCGGCGGATTTTGAGCTGGGCGAGCAACTTTACCGCAAGGCCCGCGGGGTCGGCACCCAATCCGGCTGGTTCCCTGAACAAATTCACAACCCGGAAAACAATCGCTCCAACCTCTCCGAAACCTGCTCGCTGGTGGACATGATCGAATCGGCCATCCTCCTTGCGCGGCACCGCGACCCGGTTTACTGGCACGATGTCGAGCGTTACGCGCGCAACCACCTCCTCGTCCACCAAATGGTTGACATCGATTGGGCCGGTGAAATGACCCCCACGCCGCTGGAGCGGCATCCCTTGCGTTACAAGAGCGAAACGCAACCCGCCATCGGCGGCATGGTATGCGGGGACAAGGTCATGCCCTCGTTGCTCGGCGGATTTGCAGGCTGGGGCGGCGTGACCGCATTGTCCGACGATTCGGCCTTTGGCAACACCAACCAGCACTGCTGCAACGCCTCCGGCGCCCGCGCCCTTTACGATGTCTGGCATCACGCCGTGAGCGATCAGGCCGGGGAACTCAGAATCAATCTCCACCTCCACCGCAATCATGCCGCCGCGGAAATCCTGGCCGGGGAAATCGTTCCCGCCGCGGAACTCGCCGCGGCCTGCGCCGGAGTTTTGCAAATCAAAATCAAACAAGAACGCCGGCTGCTGGTGCGGCTCCCTGAATTTGTCGCCGCTGCCGAAATGAAATCGCTCCTCAACGGCAACGCCATCGCCTCCCGCCCGGAAGGGGGCTACATCAACCTCGGCCCGGTCCGGCCCGGCGATCAGGTTCAAGTGACCTACCCGCTCAAGCCGCGCACAACAGAAGAACAAATCGCCCCGGGAAAATTCACCTTCAACTGGCGCGGCGCCACCGTGATCTCCGCCTCGCCCCGGCAGAAAATCAGGCCGTTATTCGTCCCATCCCGTTTCCTGGACGCCCCTCCGGCCATCGGCCCCGTCCCAAACCACGAAATCGAATCTATATAGCCCCCCAGCATGACGCTCCCCAATCCTAATCCTAATCTCCCCATAGTGGCGGCATTCGTAATATAGCAGTATGACTATCAAACAAATTATCAAGGCCGGTTGCGCCGCGTTTTTTTCGTGCGCCCTGGCCGGAGCGGCCTTGGGCGAAAACGCCCGGCTGCCCTACCATCAACTTTACGCCGCGCAAAAAGCCCAAACGGCCCTGAACCAAATCCACACCAACCTGCTGGTCATCCTGACCCTGCAATCCGCCCGGCCCGGAATCAAAACCAGCGACCTCTCCGTTTACATTGATTCCAAAGCCGGAAGAATTCCCGTCCCAATCGGGTCGGCGGGAAACTTCTTCGTGCCACTGCGCGATGATTTGCTGGCCGAAGACCCGTGGATCATCGTCAATCAACCCAGAGGCACGATGGCGCTGGACTGGCGTGTCGGGATGATTGCCGGACGGCTGACCCGCGCCATGCATTACGCGCGACTCATGGAGCCGGTGCGGGAAAGCGGAGAAGTGCAGGAACAAATGCGGCGATTCTTTCCCTCGCCCAAGCTGACCATGACCGGCCTGAAACTGAGTTTTCCCCCGACCTCCAAAACGCCCTCAATCACCATTCACGCCAAAGCCGGCGACCGCAAACTGGCGCCCGACGTTCACGGAGAAATCACCATCCCCCTGGCAGCCAAGTGGTTAAAAGAAGACCCGGAAATAACGCTAACCGACCTTCCCGCCACCCTGGAAATCATCTCCCAAAACAACCCCCCAGCCCAATAAAGAAGGCCAAAGACTAAAACGAAAAAAAGGCGGGTATCCCGTTGCGCGGGTCATCTTTTTTTCTTGGTGGGTGAGACTCACACTTTACGGCACGCCGAGGCCGTAGTAGCGGCCGGGGTAGTTCGTCCACTGCGGATCGCTGAAATAGAATGAACCGTTGACGAGCGTGTTGGTCGTCAGGGGAATCCAAACGGGGTTGGCCAGATTGGTGCAGGCTTCCACCACGACTGTAAAATTGTTTGTGCCGGTGATATTGAATCCAAATTGATTGTTTTGCACGCCAAAGTTCGCGCCGCTGGCTTTCATTCCTGGGTTCCACAGCACAACCGGCCGGCCGGTATCAGCGGAGAAGGCACTCCAGCCGGTGGTGCCCGGCAGATAATAAACTGTCACAACATAATTGGCGTTAAACACCGCGTTGCCCACGCTCGGCGCATTGCCCAAGCAATAGACTTTTGTCAGGTTGGTGCACCAAGCGAACGCAAAGCCCTCGATGTTGGTAATGGTGCCGGGAAGGGTTATGCTGGCTAGGCTGTAGCAAAAACCGAACGCATAGCTTCCGAGCATGGTGACACCATTCAAGATTGTCACGTTGGTCAGTCCGGTGCAGCCATAGAACGCATCCTCCACCATGTTGGTGACGCCGCCGCAAATCGTCACGCTGGTCAGGTTGGTGTTTACCGAGAACGCCTGCTGCCCGATGGAGGTGACGCTGCTTGGAATCGAGATGCTGGTAAACGCGCATGAAGCAAATGCACTGCTTCCGATGCTGATGACGCTGTTGGGAATCGTCACGTTGGTCAGATTGGTGCAACTGTCAAACGCCCAATTATCAATGTTGGTGACGCTGCCAAGAATCGTCACACTGCCCAAGCTGGTGTCTTCGTAGAACGCCGATTCCCCGATGTAGGTGACGCCGTTGCCGATTGTGACGTTGTTCAGATTGGTGCATCCACTGAACGCATAGTTTCCAATCACAGTGGGGCCGCTGCCGTTGGCGATCGTGACGCTGGCCAGACTGGTGCAGCCTTCAAACGAATCTACATCGATGTTGGTAACGGTGCCGGGAATCGTCACGCTGGCCAGTTTGTAGCATGCACCGAAAGTTGAATATTCGATCCAGGTGAGGCTGTCGGGAATCGTCACGCTGACCAGACTGCTACAGCCGCTGAACGCTTCCTCCCCGATGCTGGTGACGGTGCCGGGAATCATCACGCTGGTCAGGCTGGTGTTCCCGAGGAACGCGGTAACCTGGATGCTGGTGACCGGCACGTTGCTGATGGCGGCTGGAATGGTAATCGCCCCGCCTGGCCCGTTATAACCGTGGATGCCAATGTCGTTCTCGTCGACATAATAGTACTCGATACCGTTGTAGTTGTATATCTGGGCGCGCACCGCCATCGGCACAGCCAGAAGTGCCAAACCTAAAAGGAGGGACAAGTGTGTTTTCATAACTCAATGAGGTAGTGGGTGAATTTGACTTCTACAGCCCGAATTTGGGCAGCAGGGTATGGTAATTTTCCGAAGTCCGCTCTGTTTGCGGGCGCAAACTTTGCACTGGCAACGACCGTCAATGCCGCATCTGATTGCAACGTGGACACATCAATAAGCTTTTAGTGATCGGCTTGCGAGAATGCTCACCGAATTTTGGCAAATCTTTGCCTTAAATTGCCTTCTTGCTTCCCTTAAAGGGGGACTCACCTTTCGTGTTTTTGCCTGAACCGCTGCTTTGGCGGTTCACGGAGTAGTGAGACGATAAAAATTCCGGCTGTTCGTTGGCGACGGCATGACTTGATACAGCAAGCTTGCAAGATTCAGCGCGGGCGTGTTCGTCAACGCAACCCAATTTGTTGTGGCCAGATCGGAGTTCTGCTGCAACACGAAATCCAGCGAGGGCACGATCCAGGAAAGGCTCGGGTTGCCCTGCGAAGGGGTGATGTTCAGCAATGGCGCCGGAGTGGATTGCCCGGTGTAAACGCTGTAGGCAACAGCCGCCAATTTGTTTCCATCCGCCGAGGACGCGACAAAAGATGTCCCACTTGGCGCATTGGTCTGCCGGGTCCAAGTTTGGGGAAATGCAGGATGGACCCCAGGAAAAAGACCAAAACCGCAAAAAACGGCTATTGGAAGCATAAACCCCGCAAACAGAAAGCCGGGGGCAAAAGTTTAGCGTGAGATTGGCCCGGCTTGTGGCATGATATTGACTGCGATATGGCGCCTGATGCGTTAGAAAAAAACAGTGGACCGACCCCGGCACCGGGGCGGTTTGGACGATTTTACCTCCAGGAACTGATCAACCGGGGCGGCGTGAACGACATATGGGTCGCGACCGACGAACAGCGGCACACCTATGCGTTGCGCCGCATGCGGAACAGATCCATTTTCAACTTTGCCGACCGCCGGCGGTTTTGGAACGGGTGCGTCATCCTGTCCAAAATCCATCACAACCAGAACATCATCAATTATATCGAGCACGGTAAAATTGAAAGGACGCCCTACCTGCTCATGGATTACGTGGAGGGGGCGAACCTGAAAATGTTGTTGTCACGTGCGGACGAACTGCTGGTTGAGAACGTGGCGCAAATCATCATTGATATGGCGCTGGGGCTGGAACAGGTGCATGACAGCGGGTATATCCACCTCGATTTCAAACCGGAGAATATCGTGGTGACGCGCAACGCCGGGGTGCGTTTGATTGATTTCGATTTGGCCCGGCCCAAACCGGAGACGCCCAAAAAAATGCCCGGCAAAAATCCCGGCACCCCCGCTTACATGGCGCCGGAACATTTGCAGGGACTGGCGATTGACCAGCGGGCGGACATCTTCGCCTTGGGCGTGACCGCCTACGAAGTGTTGACCATGCAGAAGCCGTTCCCCGGAGACACGCCGGATGAGATTCTGCGCAAGCAACTAAACGGCGAGTGTGTTCCGCCGCGCGACATCAATCCCGACATCCCGGCGGCGGTGGAAAAAATCATCATGAAATGCCTGCAACGGGACATGGCGGCCCGCTATCCGTTCATGAGCGTGGTGGTGCGGGATTTGCAAGCGGCGCTTTACGTATGAGAATCCGGCCGTTTAGCAGTAAATTTATTGAAAATTTATTGTTGCAATCCGGGAAAGGCTGAGTCACAAAGGGAGCATGGCTACAAAATCCACAGCATCGAAAACAAAGAGAAAACCCAGTGCCGCCTTCATGAAGCCGGTCCAACCGGATGAGAAGTTGGCTAAAGTCGTTGGCAGTGCCGGACTGCCGCGCACAGAGCTGACCAAAAAGCTTTGGGCGTATATCCGCAAAAACGGATTGCAGGACGCGAAAAAGAAAACCCTCATCAATGCCGACGAGGCGTTGCAGGCGGTTTTCAATGGCAAGAAACAAGTCAGCATGTTCGAGATGACCAAGCTGGTCTCCGGGCATGTGAAGTAACGCTTTGGTTTAAGAAGACGCCGGTCTCATCAGCCCTCGCGGCTGAGGGTCGGCTGTCTTTGTCTCGGGGGGCGGGGGTTGACGCGTCTCCCCAACCTTTAAAGCGATACGGGGTCCGGTCCTTGAGCTGGACCGGACCCCGTCCCAACCGCACAAGCGGTCGGGTGAGACACGCAGTTATGAGAGGACGCAAGAACCGTGCCGCGCTGTTGACGGGGGAAAAGACCGGGCAGCGGGTTTGCGGAATGTCTTGATTCATTGCGGGCGCGTCCGAATTTTGGGCAGTGTTGATTTCTTGGTTTTGCCTCGTCGGGATTGAAACCACCAGGACATGGATGAATTGCAAAGCAAACGCCAGACGTGGCTGATCTGTCTCGGATTGACGGCGCTTGTTTTGCTGGCCTATGCGCCGCTGTGGCAGTGTGGATTCGTGTTGTACGATGACAACTTTTACGTCACGGACAACGACATGGTCAAACAGGGGATGACGGGGCGCGGGATTCTCTGGGCATTTTCCACCGTTTGTGCCGGCAACTGGCATCCCCTGACTTGGATTTCGCACATGCTCGACTGTCAATTCTACGGGCTGAACCCGGCGGGGCATCATTCCACCAACCTGTTGTTGCACATCGCGAATTGCGTTCTCCTTTTCCTGTTGCTGCAACGCCTGACCCGGTCGCGCTGGCCGTGCGCGCTGGTCGCGGCCTTCTTTGCGCTGCACCCGATGCATGTCGAATCGGTCGTGTGGGTGTCCGAGCGCAAGGATGTTTTGAGTATTTTCTTCTGGTTGCTGGCCGTCGGCGCCTATGTGCGTTATGTGGAGAAGGCGGGGCGGTGGTTTTATGCCGGGTCGCTGGCATTGTTCGCGCTGGGTTTGATGGTCAAGCCGATGCTGGTGACGCTGCCCGTGGTATTGCTTCTTCTGGACTACTGGCCCCTGCAACGCTGGCGGCGGCCCATCGGCCCTTTGCTGCTGGAGAAAACCCCGTTTTTCATGCTGGCGGGAATTTCATGCTGGATCACGTTGCTCGCGCAACAACGGGGCGGGGCGGTGGTTTCGCTGGAGAAGCTATCGTCATGGGCCCGACTGGAAAACGTTCCCGTGGCCTACAGCCGTTACCTGGGAAAAACGTTCTGGCCGGCGGACTTGGGGGTGTTGTATCCGCTGTCGTGGAAATGGCCGGTATGGGAAGTGGCGGGAGCGATTCTGCTGCTGGCCTCGGTCACGGTCTGGGCGGTTTGGCGGCGGCGGACGGAACCTTTTTTATTGGCCGGGTGGTTGTGGTTCATCGTGATGTTGACGCCCGTCATTGGGCTGGTGCAGGT
>Ga0181535_10002756_pt1 | contig 21076 bp, 19 predicted proteins | sample PEATcosm2014_Bin_44_FD_119774 | JGI IMG/M metagenome (GOLD analysis project Ga0181535, IMG submission 119774) | Peatland microbial communities from MTU Mesocosm Facility, Houghton, MI, USA - PEATcosm2014_Bin17_30_metaG | ecosystem: Environmental > Terrestrial > Soil > Wetlands > Peat | place... | reverse complement strand
TCTTGGATCGCCAAACATATCTCTCAGGATAATCGCATTCTCAGAAAGACCATTTGGCTGGTTTGTCGACCGTGGAATGGCGCGCCCCGGCATCAGGGACGGGAGTTCCACAGGGCGCTAACAGTTAATATCGGAAGCTGTTCTTGACGGAAGATGCATCTACCGATTTGGCTCACCCGCAAGTCGATGGCTACTTTAGCTCCGGCGGCACGGGGGTAGTCACCTCCTCGGACGCGGCCCATTCCGTGCCTCTCGCTAAGGTGACTGCGAATCCTGTGTTCTTCATGGCATCGGTCTCGTGACCCAGGGCGGTGACGAAAACGCGTTCCTTCCCGTAGTTGACGGTCCATAACATGGGTTCGGCGGCGCCGGGCCTCTCTAGTGGCTGCTTCTCGCCCTGGCGGCCCCTACAAACCGGGGCGGTCACTTGACGACGATGTTCACCAACTTGTCGGGGACCGTGATGATGCGGACTACTTGTTTGCCGGCGATGGATTGCCGGACTTTCGGGTCGCCTTGAGCGAGATCTTCTAGCTCGTCTTTGGGCGTGCCGAACGGGGCGTAGACGCGAGCTGCGGGAGCGATTCATTGAAGATATGGATTCGTCCCGTCTGTCCCCGGGTCCTCCGCACGGCCGGTCTTCCGGAAGGGAAGACCGGTGAAGACTACAGGTTCGCCCCGAAAGCCAGCAGACGGCCATCGCAGTCCTTCACCACGAACTCGCGCGAGCCCCACGGCATGTTGGCAAGTCCCCGAGTGAATTCTACGCCTTGGGCTGCATACTCGGCGTAAAGTGCGTCGGCATCTTCGAGGAGCAGGTAGGCGTCGAGCAGTTCATCCGGGTATTTGTTCGGATTGGCTGTAGGCGGCTCGGCGCAGCGAAAGTGAATCACCTGTTGGTCGCGCGCCACGATTGCATACACCGGCGGATCCTGCCATGTCCCCCGACATTCGAAGCCAAGCTTTTCTTTGTAATAGGCGAGCGTAGCGGGAATGTCCATGGTGAAGAACAGAGGCGCAATCTGACGGACCATGTGCTCAGTCTACGGCAGATATCAGGCGGCGTAGTAACATTCCGGGCGCGGGCGCCGGAAAATTGGGAGAAAGGGATGGGCCCTTAGCCGGATAGGGAAGGGGAAGCCGGCTTCGATCCGCCGATTCGGCAACTGGCAGATGCCGCCGACCTCGCATCCGGCTGAAACGGGTAGGGCGGGATACGTGTTCATACGGCTTCACCTGTGCCCGTAATCCGTGAAGACGTAATCTCTTGTCTTGACGCTCGTGTGACACGCGAACCCGCACCTGGCGTCGTTCCCCTGCGGCGGCTTGCCAGCCAAGGTGCCGGGAATGAACGTATCGGATGCAGCGTCATAGTCGAACACGGCGTATCCCCATCCGCCGCTGTCGGCGAACCTCTTGCTGTCCTTCACCATGAAGTCGACGTCATGCTGGGTACCTGGCACCGTCGCTGCGGGGAACGCCTCCATCTTTTTCGGGTTCCAATGGATCTTCGCCAGCCTGGCGCCGTCGGGGAAGGGCTTGCCGTTGCCGGGAACGCCAGCCAGGTAAGCCTTGATCATCACAGGATTGGCGAGAATCGCTGCAATCAGGCTTCCGTCCTGACTAATGGAGACGACCTGCCAGGCCTCGTATCCTCTGAACTCAGAGAACGATAGCCCGTTCGGCACTTTCAAGGTGTACTTATCCTGGGCGGCCATGGCCAGCGCCACCAGGACAGAGAGAAATATTCCAACGTTGACGATTACCCCGACGCTTTTGCGTTCCATGACGAAACTCCTTTGCTGAACTTACTCTCGCTGAGGTTACTGATGGCGTGAATCATCACCCCATACTCGTTTGGTTACGGCGGCTCTTTGGTGTCAGCTCCGCCGCCATGTAGGCAGCGTATCACCCGGGCCAGTTCTCGTCACGCTGCCGGGTGTGCTTCTCGTGGTCGCCGGAGGCGGCCTTAGAATTGCCCCACACCCGACAAACCACAAAAGGCGATGGTCTGTCCTACCGGGCCGGGCATGCCCGGCCCCTACAAACCGGGGCGGTCATTTGACGACGATGTTCACCAGCTTGTCGGGGACGGTGATGACGCGGACTACTTGCTTGCCGGCGATGGCTTGCTGGACTTTCGGGTCGGCGATGGCGAGTTTCTCGAGCCCTTCTTTCGGCGTGCCGAAGGGGGCGTAGACGCGGCTGCGGGAGCGATTCATTGAAGATATGGATTCGTCCCGTCTGTCCCCGGGTGGAAATGAAACGGGAAAACACGTAGCCTGTCACCAGTTTCTTAAAGGCGATGGTCTGTCCTACCGGGCCGGGCATGCCCGGCCCCTACAAACCGGGGTGGTCACTTGACGACAATGTTTACGAGCTTGTCGGGGACGGTGATGACGCGGACTACTTGCTTGCCGGCGATGGCTTGCTGGACTTTCGGATCGGCGATGGCGAGTTTTTCGAGGTCGTCTTTCGGCGTGCCGAAGGGGGCGTAGACGCGGCTGCGGACTTTGCCATTGACCTGGACGACGATTTCGGCGAGGTCTTCCTTGGCAAGTTCGGCGTCGTAGGCGGGCCAGGCGTGGCGGAAAATCGGGCCTTCCCTGCCCAGTTCTTCCCAGATCTCCTGGGCGAGATACGGCGCGAAGGGGGCGAGCATCAGGGCGAGTTTTTCGGCGATCTCGCTCATCAGCGCGGCGCCGATTTTGGCTTCCTCGGCGTAGATCACGTTTACCAGCTCCATGATGCTGGAGATGCAGGTGTTGAAGTGCCAGCGGGTTTCGAAATCCTCGGTGATCTTCTTGAGGGTCTGGTGCAGTTTGCGCAGGACCTTCTTATCCGATTCACCGGAAGAGTTCTCGTGCCCGATATTGCGCGTGACGAAACGGTAGACGCGGCCGAGGAAGCGATAAATGCCATCGGCGCCTTCCCAGCGCCAATCGACTTCCTTTTCGGGCGGCGCGGCGAAGAGCACGAACATGCGGGCGGTGTCGGCACCGTACTTTTCGGCCAGCATGTCGGCGCCCACCACGTTGCCTCTGGACTTGGACATTTTGGTGCCTTCGGCGATCACCATTCCCTGGTTGAACATGCGGCGGACCGGCTCGTTGTTGCGGATGAGGCCGATATCGCGCATCACCTTGGTGAAGAAGCGCGAGTAAATCAGGTGCAGGATGGCGTGTTCGATGCCGCCGATGTATTGATCGATCTCGAACCAGTAGGCGATCCTGGAGGAGTCAAACGGAGCCTTGTCGTTATGCGGATCGCAGTAGCGATAGAAATACCAGGACGAATCGATGAAGGTGTCCATGGTATCGGTCTCGCGCCGGGCCGCGGCGCCGCACTTCGGGCAGGCGACGTTGACGAACTCGGGCACGTTCTCCAGCGGCGAACGGCCGGTGCCTGTGATTTCGACGCGATCGGGGAGCCGTACGGGTAGGTGATCTTCCGGCACAGGGACCGCGCCACACTGAGGGCAGTAAATCACCGGAATGGGCGTGCCCCAATAGCGCTGGCGAGAGATGCCCCAATCCTTGATGCGGTAGGTTACGGCGGCGCTACCGAAGCCATGTTCGCGCGCGTGGGCGCACATTTTGACGCGGGCGTCGGCGCTGGTAAGGCCGGACCAGGGGCCGGAGTTTTCCAGGATGCCATCGTCGGTTAAAGGTACGGTGAGGCCGGGCTCGACGGCGAGTTCGCCATCCACGGGCCGGATGACGGGGCGGACCGCGATGCCATATTTACGGCAAAACTCGAAGTCGCGTTCGTCATGCGCAGGAACACAACCAATGGCTCCGGTGCCGTAACCCATGAGGACGAAGTTGCCGATCCAAATGGGGATCTTCTCGCCGCTGAACGGATTCAGGACGTAGCTGCCGGTGAAGAAGCCTTCCTTCTCGATATCGCCAGGATCGCGACCGGCGCGCGCATCGACCATGGCCTTGGCGCGGGCAAGGCCGGCGGCGTCCAGGAGTTGCGCGTTGAGCGGATGCTCCGGCGCGAGGATGACACAGGTGGCGCCGTAGACGGTGTCGATACGGGTGGTGAAGACGCGGACCGGCTCGCCCGTTCCGGCAAGAGTGTAAGCGAACTCGGCGCCCTCGGAGCGGCCGATCCAATTGCGCTGCATGACAAGCACGCGCTCCGGCCAGCCCTTTTCGAGCTGCGCCATGTCGGCCAGCAACTGGTCGGCGTAATCGGTAATCTTGAGGAACCACTGCTCGAGCGCGCGCTGCTCCACGGGCGTGGTCTCATGGCGCCAGCAGCAGCCGTCCACCACTTGTTCGTTGGCGAGCACGGTGCCGCATAGCGGGCACCAGTTGACCAGCGCCTTCTTGCGGTAGGCGAGGCCGCGCTCCAGCATCTTGAGGAAGAACCACTGGTTCCAGCGGTAATATTCGGGCTCGCAGGTAGAGATTTCGCGGTCCCAGTCGTAGCTGAAGGCGAAGCGGCGGTGCGTCTTCTTCATCGCCGCGATATTCTGCAGCGTCCATTCGCGCGGAGGCGTCTTATTGGCGATGGCGGCGTTTTCGGCGGGCAAACCGAAGGCATCCCAACCCATGGGGTGGAGCACGTTGAAGCCGCGCATCCATTTGTAGCGAGCCAGGGCGTCGCCGATCGAATAATTGCGGATGTGACCGATGTGCAGCGTGCCGCTCGGATACGGCAGCATTTCCAGAACGTAGAACTTGGGCTTGGCGGAATTCTCTTCCGCGCGGTAGAATTCGGCGTTCTGCCAGCGCTCGTGCCATTTCAGTTCGATTTGGCGATGGTCGTAGGGCTTTTCGGGCATAGAATGCTGTTCAGGGAGATGAAACTTATGGTAACAGGCGGAGGAACCGAAGGCGGATTTCCGGCGGTTCCGTACGGCCGCAGAAGGTTCGTCCAACTGGCGGCCGCAGCCGTTGTGGCGGCGCAGGCCCAGCCGGCAGCCAAGCCGCTGCGGCTGGGCGTGGTGGCGGACTGCAAAGACCCCGACGCGGGAATCCGGCGGGTGAAAGAGCTCGGCTTCCCAACGTGCCAGATCTACGTGGCGTCCTTCGATGCCGCCACGGCGAAGAGCTTGCGGGCGGCGCTGGATCGTTACGGCATTGAAGGCACTTCGGTGATTGCGACCGGGCCCGGGCCGGAAATCTACACGTTCCGCGACGGGCCGCGCACGATTGGTCTGGTGCCGCCGCAATACAGGGCGGCGCGGCTGGCGGCGATCCGGCAGGCCTCCGACTTTGCCAAAGCGGCGGGCATTCCCGGCGTGCAGCGCCATTTCGGTTTTTTGCCCGAGGATCCGAACGATCCGCTCTTCGCGCCCTCGGTGGAGGCGCTCAAACAAGCGGGAGAGCACTGCAAGCGCAACGGCCAGACGTTCCGCTGTGAGACCGGGCAGGAAACGCCCATCGCGCTGCTGCGCGTGATACGGGCGGCGGGATGCGACAACGTGGGCGTGAACTTCGATGCCGCGAACCTGATTCTCTACGGCAAGGCGAACCCGGTGGACGCGCTGGATACGCTGGGGCCGCTGGTGATGGGCGTGCATGCCAAGGACGGCCGCTATCCGACGAATCCGGAGCAACTGGGCGAAGAAACGCCGATCGGCCAGGGAAAGGTGGATTTTCCGCGCTTCATCGCACGGCTCAAAGAGGTGGGTTACCGCGGTCCGGTGACCATCGAGCGCGAGATCAACGGCCCGCGGCAGACAGAAGATATCCTGGCGTCGAAGAGGTTCTTGGAGAAACTGATTGGATGAGCAGGATGGGGACGGGTTGACAGGCGGAAGCGCCTGTCCACTTTGCGGTCGAGCGATTGGCGGGACTGTGCAAACGGCAAGTTGGGGGACAAACGGCAAAATGGGGACAGGCACGAAGTTTCGCAAAAGGCGCGAAATTCGAGCCAGTCCCCATTTTGAGGGAGTGAGATTAATGATACAGAACAACAAGGAATGGAACCGGCGCAGCTTTCTGGGAGCGGCCGGCCTGACGGTGATCGGGGCACGGCTGGTGCGCGGTTCGCAGGCCAATTCGGCAGTCCGCGTCGGACTGCTAGGCTGCGGTGGAAGGGGCACGGCGGACGCTACCAGCATGATGGTCAACGCCGGCGCTCGCGTGACCGCGCTGGGGGATCTCTTCGGCGACCAGTTAGAGCGCGCGAAGAAGCACTTCGACGAGCTGGCCGAGAAGCAGGGCGTGGCCGGGATCGATGCGAGCCAGGTTTTTCGCGGGCCGCGGGCGTTCGAGGAGATTGCCCACTCGAAGGAAGTGGACGCGGTGGTGATCGCGACGCCGCCTTACTACCACTGGCGGCATCTGGCCGCGGTGGTGGATGCCGGCAAGCATGCGTATTGCGAAAAACCGGTGGCGGTGGACGTTCCAGGGACGCGCCGCGTGCTCGAGATCGGCGCCAAGGCCGAAGGAAAAGTCAGCCTGGAGGTCGGATTCCAGATTCGCCAGGCGCCGCCATTTGTCGAGCTGGTGAAGCGCATCCATGCGGGCGCCCTCGGCGAAATCGGTTTCGGCGCGGCGTATTATTACTGCCCGTTCATGCAGGCTTCACACCCGGACGTGGCGCCGGCTCAATTTCGTCTCCGCAACTGGCTGTTTGACCGCGTGCTCTCCGGCGACATCATCGTGGAGCAGAACATCCACGCCATCGACATCTGCAACTGGGTGCTGCAGGGGCACCCGGTGAAGGCGGTGGGAACGGGCGGGCGCAAGGGACGGCCGGACCCGGGCGATGTTTACGGCCATTGCTCGGTTTCTTTCTGGTATCCGAACGACGTTCACGTAAACTTTGCTTCCAGGCAGTTTGGCAAAGGCGGGTTCGACGTCAACGAGCGCTTTTTTGGCACCCGCGGCGAGAGCCAGTCGCCGTACGCCGGTCCGCTGGGAATCACGGGCGAGGAGAACTGGACCTGGGCGGGCAGCGAGAAGAAACAGGACGGCCAGTTCTCCGCGGCGGGCACGTTCTCCGACAACCTGGCGGAGGCGGACGCGGAAAAGCACAAGTCGTTCATCGGCAGCATCACGTCGGGCGCGCTCCACAACCAGGCGGCGGCGGGGGTGGAATCTTCGCTATCGGCGATGCTGGGCCGCACCGCGATGCACACCGGCCGCGAGGTCACCTGGGAGGAGCTGATGCGCTCGAAAGAAACCTGGGACGCGAAGCTGGATCTGGAGAAGCTGGGGTAGGCTGAGCCTGACAGACGACAAACACCGATCGTCTGTCCTACCTCATGAGGCATCGGAAAAGCCGGGACGACTCCCGGCTCAGCAGCCTGACAGGCTGCGCCACGGGGCCAGGCCGGGGGCTAGGCCCATTCCGCCCACTTCACGCCGCCCATGTCGCCGGTGCGTTCGAACTGGCGGTGCATGGCAAAGGAGCGGGAAAGCGATTGCGGAGTGTGGCCGCTTTTCACCAGCTCGATGTATTCGAGCAACTGGGGGCGGAAGCGCGGGTGGGCGCAATTCTCGATGATCAGGCGCGCGCGGGCGTGCGGGTCCTGTCCGCGCAGGTCGGCCACGCCCTGCTCGGTGATGACAACCTGCACCGAATGCTCGCTGTGATCGACGTGGGTGACGAGGGGCACGATGGTGGAGATTTTGCCGGCCTTGGCGGTGGAGGCGCAGCTGAAGATGGACAGGTAAGCGTTGCGCGTGAAATCGCCCGAGCCGCCGATGCCGTTCATCATCTGCTTCCCCATCACGTGGGTGGAATTGACGTTGCCGAACAGGTCCACCTCGATGGCGGTGTTCATCGAGATGACGCCGAGGCGGCGCACCACTTCGGGATTGTTGGAGATCTCCTGCGGGCGCATCAGAATCCGGGAGCGGAAAAAGTCAAGCCGGCCGACGATGCGGGCCATAGCTGCGGGGGTGAGGGTCAGCGAGCAGGTGGAAGCGAATCGGCAGCGGCCGCCTTCGAGCAGGCCGACGACGGCATCCTGCAGCACCTCGGTGTACATTTCGAAAGGCGGAATCTCCGGCAGGCGCACGAGCGCGCCCAGCACGCTGTTGGCGACATCGCCGACGCCGGATTGCAGCGGCAGGAAACCCTTGGGGATGCGGCCGGCGCGCACTTCGGCCACCAGAAACTCGGCCACGTTCTGGCCGATCTGTTCGGTGACGGGCGTGGGCGGGCTGAAGGAGCCGCACTCATCGTCCAGGTCGGTTTCCACCACGCCGACGATTTTCGATGGATCGACCGTCACCAGCGGCGAGCCGATGCGGTCCGAAGCGCGGTAGATGGGAATTTCGTGGCGGTTGGGCGGGTCGGCCGGCTCGTAGACGTCGTGCATGCCGAGCAGGGAGGGCGGATGGCGGCGGTTCAGCTCGATCAGCACTTTTGCGGCGCACCCGATGAACGTCGGCGCCGCGCCCACCGAAGTGCTGAGCACGATGCCGCCGCCGGAAGTGAGGTCGCACGCTTCCACCACGGCCCAATCGACCGGGCCCAGGAAACCGTAGCGCACGTTCTGCGGCAGCATGGAAAGGTGCATGTCGACGAAATGGGTTTGCCCCTTGTTGATGGACGAGCGCAGTGCGCTATTCGACTGGTACGGGGTGCGGAAGCTGATGGCGTTGGCTTCGGCCAGCGCGCCATCGAGCGACGGGCCGGTGGAGGCGCCGGTGAGCACGCCAATCTGGAACTCGCGGTCCGCCTCGTGCTCGCGCCGGGCGCGCCGGGCAACTTCGAGCGGGATGGCTTTGGGTGCGCCGGCCGGCGTGAACCCGCCGAAACCGACGGTCTGCCCGTGCTGGATGTGGCTGGCGGCTTCTTCGGCCGTCAGCCGGGGAAAGGAAAATGACATGACAGATTATTTCTCCTGCGAACGATAAATATGGATCAGCTCGCGGCTCGCGGCGAACGGCGTCACCTGCCCCCGGCTGACCGCCTCTTCCAGGCGCGGCAGCCTCGCCGCTACGGCCTGATGGCCGCGGAAAGAATCCTCGAGCGCGATCGAAACCAGCTCCCGCATCCATTCGAGCGCCTGCCCGCTGCGCCGCGCGGCCAGGTGTCCAGATGCTTCCAGCTTGCGGCGGTGGTCGAGCACCATGTCCCAGCTTTCGGCGACTCCTTCGCCGTGCAGGGCCGAACAGGTGAGCACCTGCGGCGTCCAACCATCGGCAGGAGCCGGGAACAGGTGCAGCGCGCTGGCGAATTCCACCCGCGCGCGCTCTGCTTTGCGCCTGTTGTCGCCGTCGGCCTTGTTGATCACCATGCCGTCGATCATTTCGATGATGCCGCGCTTGATGCCTTGCAATTCGTCGCCGGCGCCGGCCAGCATCAAGAGGAGGAAAAAATCCGTCATGGAGCGCACGGCGGTTTCCGACTGGCCGACTCCGACCGTTTCCACCAGCACGTTTTCGAAGCCGGCGGCCTCGCACAGCAGGATGGTTTCGCGAGTGCGGCGCGCCACGCCGCCCAGGTGGCCGCGCGCCGGTGACGGGCGGATGAAGGCCTTGTCTTCCACGCTGAGGCGCTCCATCCTGGTCTTGTCGCCCAAGATGCTGCCGCCTGAAATGGGGCTCGACGGGTCGACGCTGAGCACGGCCACGCGCTCGCCGCGCTCGCGGATCAGGTGCATGCCCAGCGCATCGATGTAGGTGCTCTTGCCGACTCCCGGAACGCCCGTAATGCCGACGCGCCGCGACTTGCCGGTGGCGGGCAGAATCGCGTCGAGCAGCCGCGCGGCCAGTTCGCCGTCGGCCGGAAGATCGCTTTCCACCACGGTGATGGCACGCGCCAAAATGACGCGGTCGCCGCGCAGAATGCCCTCGGTGTAGCTTTCCAGCGGCAGCCGTCCGCGCCGGTGATGGGTCGGGCTAGACGGCATTACCCTGACCAGCGCTTCCAGGTAGAAGGGGCCATCGGTTCTTGTGGCTTGTCCTACATCCCTGCGGTGCAACACCTGACAGACGACACGAACCGATCGTCTGTCCTACTTCCGACTTACGCTGCACGAACGGTACCCATCAGCGCATGGAGGATTTTCTGAGCGCAGACCGGGATCACGGTGCCGGGGCCGAATACGCCGGCGACGCCCGCCCGCTCGAGGTAGTCGTAATCCTGCGGCGGAATCACCCCGCCCACATAGACCAGAATGTCGTCGCGGCCGAATTTGCGCAGCTCGGCGATCACCTCCGGCACCAGAGTTTTGTGACCGCCGGCCAGGCTGGAGACGCCGAGCACGTGAACATCGTTCTCCACCGCCATGCGCGCCGCCTCGCGAGGGGTTTGGAACAGCGGGCCGACGTCGACATCGAAGCCGAGATCGGCGAAAGCGGTGGCGATCACTTTGGCGCCGCGGTCGTGCCCGTCCTGGCCCATCTTGGCAATCAGGATACGCGGCCTGCGCCCTTCGATTTTGCCGAATTCGCCGGCCATCTCGCGCGCTTTCTGAAATTCGGGATCGGCCTGGCTCTCGGAGGAATAGACGCCCGAGATGGTGCGGTTGACGGCCTGATAGCGGCCGAACGCCTTTTCCAGCGCAGCCGATATTTCGCCCAGGGTGGCGCGAACACGGGCCGCCTGGATTGCCAGCTCGAGCAGGTTGCCTTTGCCGCTCGCGGCGCTCGCCGTCAAGGCGCGCAGAGCTTCCTCCACCGCGCGGCCGTCGCGCGCCGCCTTGACTTGCGCCAGGCGCCGCAGCTGCGACTCGCGCACCGCGCCATTGTCCACCTCGCGCGTATCGAGGTGGTCCTCGTGCCCGGTCTGATACTGGTTGACGCCGACGATGATCTCGCGGCCGGAATCGACGCGGGCCTGGCGGCGCGCCGCGGCTTCCTCAATCCGCATTTTCGGGATGCCAGTTTCGATCGCCTTGGCCATGCCGCCCAGACTTTCGACCTCCTGAATATGATGCCACGCCTTGTGCATCAGCTCATGGGTGAGGCTCTCCACGTAATAGCTGCCGGCCCAGGGGTCCACCACGCGCGTGATGCCGGTTTCCTGCTGCAGATAGATCTGCGTGTTGCGCGCGATACGCGCGGAAAAATCCGTGGGCAGCGCAATCGCTTCGTCCAGGGCGTTGGTGTGCAGCGATTGGGTGTGGCCGAGCACGGCGGCCAGCGCTTCTACCGTGGTGCGCGCCACGTTGTTGAAGGCGTCCTGCGCGGTCAGGCTCCAGCCCGAGGTCTGCGAATGGGTGCGCAGCGCCATCGACTTCGGATTCTTCGGGGCGAATCCGTGAATCAGCTTGGCCCAAAGCACGCGCGCCGCCCGCAGCTTGGCGATCTCCATGAAGTGGTTCATGCCGATGCCCCAGAAGAAGCTGAGGCGCGGCGCGAAGGCGTCGATATCGAGGCCGGCGGCGATACCGGTGCGCACGTATTCCAGGCCATCGGCCAGCGTGTAGCCGAGCTCGATGTCCGCCGTGGCGCCAGCTTCCTGCATGTGGTAGCCGCTGATCGAAATGCAGTTGAACTTGGGCATCCGCTCCGCCGAATAGCGGAAGATGTCGCCGATGATCCGCATGGAAGGCGTGGGCGGGTAGATGTAGGTGTTGCGGACCATGAATTCTTTGAGAATGTCGTTCTGAATGGTCCCGTTCAACTGCTCCGGCTTCACGCCCTGCTCTTCGGCAGCCACGATATAGAACGCCATCACCGGTAGCACAGCGCCGTTCATGGTCATTGAAACGGACATCTGGCCGAGCGGAATCTGATCGAAGAGAATCTTCATGTCTTCGACCGAATCGATGGCGACGCCGGCCTTGCCGACATCGCCCACCACCCGCTCATTGTCGGAGTCGTAGCCGCGATGGGTGGCCAGATCGAAGGCCACCGAAAGTCCCTTCTGGCCGGCGGCGAGATTTCGCCGGTAAAAGGCGTTCGATTCCTCAGCGGTGGAGAAGCCCGCGTACTGGCGAATGGTCCACGGCTGCATCGCGTACATGGTGGAGTAAGGCCCGCGGAGAAACGGCGGCACGCCGGCGGCATACTCGAGGTGCTCCATGGCGTAGAGGTCATTAGCCGTGTAGAACGGCCTGACGGCGATGCGCTCCACGGTCATCCATTCGTCGCCCGGCGCGGGCGCGGCGGCAGCGGCCTGGGGCTTGGGCTGGTAGTCGATTTTCGAAAAGTCCGGTTTCATCGCTTATTCCTCCATCCCCAGCCGCTTTTGCCACTCGGTGAGGGTCTGGACGGCGTCGCTTTGGATGTGAATGAAGCCCTGCACGCCGGCGGCCTTGAGCGCGTCGATCTGGTCTTTCGGATTGCCCGCCACGATTACCGGCACTTTCACCGCGGTGCAGATTTCCTTTGCGAAGTCCAGGTATTCGGGGTCGGAGCTGCAGAGCACGATCAGATCGGCATTCGCGCCATCCCATGCTTCCGCTTCCACCACGTCGAAGCCGGCGCAGCCAAGAAAGTTGAGGCTGAAATTGGCCCGCGCCATGCGCATTTTTAAGTCGCCGCGCTTGAGCAGCAGCACTTTCGGGACGCGGCCCGTTTTGGCGGCGTGGCGCTCCGTGCGGCGGCGAATCTTTTCGAACGCCTCCGCCAGGCGAAAGGCGGGAAAGGCCGCGCCGCTCGTCTCTGGCGCCGCCGCCTCCGCCGATTGTTCCATGGTGTTGGGAAAATTGTTGACGCCCACGAGAGTGGCACGCCGCGAAGCCACGGCCTTCTCGAGCCGGGCGCGGCTCGCCGCGAGGGCGCGCGCCACGGCGCCGGATGCCACCTCGCTGCTGTAGCCGCCGGCCGCCTCGACCTGCTGGAAAAGCTTCCACGCGGCGCGGGCCAGCGAATCGGTGAGCGCCTCGACATAATAGGAACCGCCGGCCGGGTCAGCCACCGCGTCGGCGTGCGCCTCATGGCGCAGGATGCGTTCCACGTTGACGGCCAGGTGCTCGTCGAAGCCGAACGGCTCGACGGTCAGCGTGTCGCAGCCACCAACCGCCGCCGCCAGAGCTTCGGTGGTCACGCGCAGCAGGTTGGTATAGCGGTCATACACGCTCTTGTTGAGGCGCGTGGTGCGGACGTGAATGCGGGCCAGGGCGCATTGCCGTTCCGCCGGCCCAAAGGCCGCCACAGCCTGCGCCCACAACAGTCGCGCGGCGCGCAACTTGGCAATCTCGAGAAAATAGGTGGAACCGACGGCGAAAACGAATTCGACAGCGCGCGCGGCGTCATCGACCGTGCCCGCCGCGGCGAGCCGCTCGACGCCCGCTGCCAAGGCGTAGCCGAGCTGCTGGACGGCGTTGGCGCCGGCTTCGGCCAGCTCATCGGCGCGGATCACGTTGGCGCCCGAAGGCACATCGCGGGTGGCCACCCACGCTTTGCCGCTGCCGCGCGCGAAGGGAAACTCGCCTGGGGCGGTGCGGGTCTGCGCTTCCAGGCCCGCCAGGTTCTGCGCGCGATAGTAGGGGCGGACCGCGATGCCTTCGTCGGTGCGCCACACCAGCCTCTTCTCGTAGTCGGCACCCTTGAGGTCTCTGGCGATCGCCGCCTCCCAGACCGCGGTGGGAACGGGGGGGAAATCCTGGCCCAGGTGCAGAATCTCGGCGGTGGGCAGTTCCTCAGGCATGGCTGCCCTCCTCCACCACCTCGATCAGGTAGCCGAATGCGGCGGCTTCGGTGGTCTTGGGATGGATGAAGAACACCGTAGTGCCGCGCGAGCCTTTGCGCGGTGCCTTGTCGATGATCTTGAATCCCTTTTCCCGCAGATAGTCGAAGGCCGCCTGGATGCCGGAAACGCGCAGCGCCATGTGCGCCAGGCCGCCGCGGCCACCGTTCTTTTCGATCTGCTTCGCGACGGGCGATTCGGGCGTCAGCGGCTCGAGCAATTGCACCAGGTTGGGACCGTCGCCCACCCGCAGCAGAACCTCGCGCACCTGATCGGTGCCGAGCACGTCCTCGCGGTGCACCTCATGGAAACCGAGCGCCTGGTACGCAGCGACGTGCGCTTCCAGCTCGCCCGGCCGCACCGAGACCGCCAGGTGATCGAAAAACAGGAAACCGGGTATTTGTTTCAATTCGGGATTCATTGATTCCAACTCCGCTTTACTCGAACTCGACAACCACTTGTCCGGACTGCACGCTTTCTCCGGCGTTGACCTTGACGGCGGTCAGCTTGCCGGATACCGGCGCGGTGATATTCGTCTCCATCTTCATGGCTTCCAACACCAGCAGCACATCGCCCACCTGGATGCTCTGGCCGGCGCGCGCCATGACGCGCACCACGTTGCCGGAAACCGGGCTGCGGCACACCTTCTCCTCGTTCACCGCGCCCGCCGGCGCGGGTGGCGCTGCGAGCGGCGCAGCCGGGACGCGCACCGGCGCCGATTCCATCACGTACCCGCGCGGCGGCTGGCTGGGAGCGTCCGCTTCCGCGGCGTCCACTTCCACTTCGTACGTTTTCTGATCGATCTTAATGGTTAGCTTCACGGATGAGTCCTGACTAATAAAGTCTGTGCGAGGCCTGAATGGACACGCGCCCCTGCTGCGCCCAGGCAGAAGAACTGATGAGGCGGATCTGCCGCACATGCACACGCACTCCGAAATAGGCCGCCAGGGCGGCGGAAATGGCCAGCAGTTCCTCTTCGGTGATGGGCTCCGGGCCGGCCGGCGTTTCCACCGCTCGGGGCGGCGTTTTCTTGGCTGCCGTTTCCTCTATATGCTCCGAGGGCGTTGCTGCTACGGCCTGCCCGGCAGGGGTTTCCAGGCGCGCCACCCGTTCCGCCAGCGCGGCCAGCTGCGCGCGGATATCGCCGATCAAGGTCTCCAGTTCACTCGCTTGCATCTCGGTCGTCATACACGCCTCGTTCTACAGCGGCATCAAGCCGTGCTTCTTGGGCGGGCGCAGCTCGCGCTTGGTGCCCAGATACTCCAGCGCCCGCGCCACGTGGCGGCGAGTCAGGGCCGGCTCAATCACCGCATCCACCAGGCGGCGCCCGGCGGCTACGTATGGGTTGGAAAACGCTTCGCGGTAGCGCGCAATCAGCTCCTTGCGTTTCGCGGGCTTGTCTTCGGCCTCCTGGATTTCCTTGCGGAACACGATCTCGGCTGCGCCCTCCGCGCCCATCACCGCAACTTCCGCCGTGGGCCAGGCGAACACGCGGTCCGCCCCCAGGTCCTTGCCGCACATCGCCAGGTAGGCGCCGCCGTAACACTTGCGCAGAATCACCGTGATCTTGGGAACGGTAGCGGCCGAATAGGCGAACAGCATCTTGGCGCCGTGGCGGATGATGCCGCCGTGCTCCTGCTGCACGCCCGGCAGAAAGCCCGGTACATCGACGAACGTCAGCAAGGGGATATTGAACGCGTTGCAAAATCGAATGAAGCGCGAAGCCTTGCTGGACGCGTTGATATCGAGCGCGCCGGCGTTGACCGCCGGCTGATTGGCGATCACGCCCACCGAGCGGCCGTTCACACGGGCGAAGCCGATCACGATGTTCTGGGCGAAGCCGGACTGCACCTCCAGAAAATCGCCGAAGTCGACCACCGCCAGAATCACGGTGCGCACGTCATACGATTTCTTGCCATCGGTCGGCACCATGTCCTCGAGCGCCGGATTGGGGTCCACGTTGGAGTCGCCCTCCGCCTGGGGCGGATCTTCCATGTTGTTGGAGGGTAGGAAGCTGAGGAGCTTCTGGCAGAGCGCCACGGCGTGCTGGTCGTTCTCCGCGATGAAGTGGATGACGCCCGAGTTCACCATGTGCGCTTCCGGGCCGCCCAACTGCTCAGCGGTGACTACTTCCCCGGTGACCTGCTTGATTACCGACGGTCCAGTGATGAACATTTGCGCCTGGCGGGTCTGGATGATGAAATCGGTGAGCGCCGGACTGTAGGCTGCGCCGCCCGCGCACGGGCCGCAGATCAACGAAACCTGCGGCACGGCGCCGGAAAGCATGACATTGGCGTAGAAGACCTTGCCATAGCCGGAGAGCGAATCGATGCCTTCCTGCACGCGCGCGCCGCCGGAATCGTTAATGAACACAAACGGCGAACCCGTCTTGAGCGCCATCTGCATGACTTCGGCGACCTTGATGGAATGCACCTCGCCGGCCGCGCCGCCCATTACGGTGAAGTCCTGGCTGGCCAGATGGATCAACCGGCCGCTCACCGACGCGGCGCCGGTTACTACGCCGTCGGCCGGCATGCTCTTGCCGGCCATGCCGAACATGGTGGCGCGGTGCTCGGCGAACAGGCCGTTCTCCTCGAAGCTGGCCGGATCGACCAGCGCGTCGATGCGCTCGCGGGCGGTCAGCTTGCCCGACTGTCGCTGCTTCTCCAGCTTGTCGGTCCCGCCGCCCTGCATCACCTTTTCGCGCCGCCGCTTCAGCTCTTCGATTTTTTCCTGCATTGCCGTGGTGGTCATATTTCAAACTCTCTTGGTTGCCGCTTCCTCACTTCCGGTTTACGACGCTTCTCATGCGGGCGACACCGTCACCTTGTGCGTGTGGCCGTTCAGCTTCACGTCATAAGTCGTGGTGGTGGTGACCGGACCCTTGCCGTTTTCTGCTGCTGGAGCCGCGGCTTGGGCCGGCGCCGGCGCAGCGGCCGGATCCTTGCCCAGGTTCTTGGGACCCTTGGCGCGCGCGGGGAAGAACTTCGGAGCTACGCCCGGAAACATCGCATAGGTGAGCACGTCTTCGTCGGATCCATTGCAGCCTTCTAGTGCCAGCGCCGCCGACCGCAGCTCCTGCCATTCCGGCTTCAGCTGATCCGCCGGGCGGGTGCTGATGGGCTGCTTGTTGGTCTGTTTGGCGGCCTGTTCTACCACGTGACGGTCGCGCCGGCCCAGCGTCTCGCCGTAGTAACCCAGCATGAGGTCGGCGAACTCGCCGGTCAACACCTTGTACCGGCCCATCATCACGTTAAAAACCGCCTGCGTGCCGATGATCTGGCTGGAGGGCGTTACCAGCGGCGGGAAGCCTGCGTCCTCGCGGACTCTTGGGACCTCTTCCAGCACTTCCCGCATGCGGTCGCCCGCCTTCTGCTGCTTGAGCTGGCTTTCCAGGTTGGAGATCATGCCACCGGGGATCTGGCTGTCGAAGATCTCTGTGTCCACGCCGGTGATGTTGGAGAGGAATTCCTTGTAGCGCGGGCGAATCTTGTCGAAGTGGGTTTTGATTGCGAGCAGCCGCTTTTTGTCCACGCGTGTGGAGTAGGGGGTACCTTCCAGCATTTCCGTCAGGCTTTCGGTGGGATTGTGGCCGGGGCCCAGGCTGAGCGAGCTGATGGAGGTATCGACGCAATCGGCCCCCGCCTCGATAGCCTTCATCAGGCTCACCATGGTCACGCCGGTGGTGGCGTGAACGTGTACGTGGACGCGCGTTTCTTCGCCGCAAGTCTGTTTGATGGCTTTCACCAGGTCGTAAGCCGGCTGCGGTTTGAGCAGGGCCGCCATGTCCTTGATGCAGATGGAATCGCAGCCCAGTTCCAGCAGCCGCTCCGCCATCTCGACGAAGCCGGTGATGGTGTGCAGCGGGCTAACGGTGTAGCAGATGGTGCCCTGGGCGTGCTTTCCGGCGCGGCGCACCGCGGCCACGGCGCGGCGCACGTTGCGGATATCATTCAACGCATCGAAGACGCGGAACACGTCCATGCCGTTGGCGGCTGCCTTTTCGACAAAGCGGTCCACTACTGTGTCTTCGTAGTGCCGGTATCCCAGCAGGTTCTGGCCGCGCAGCAGCATCTGCAGCCGGGTGTTCGGCATCAGCTTGCGGAAGGTGCGCAGGCGCTCCCACGGATCTTCGTTGAGAAAGCGGATGCAGGCGTCAAAAGTGGCCCCGCCCCAACATTCGGCAGACCAATAGCCAGCCTTGTCGATATCCTCGCAGGCCGGGACCATGTCTTCCATCGCCATCCGCGTGGCCAACAGGCTCTGGTGGCCGTCTCTAAGGATAAGTTCAGTGATATCTATAGCCTTCGTCATGGCATAACCTCAAGGACCCTCAGCAGGAGCCGTTCTGGGCTATCGCAAGAGTGCTAAAAAATGCTCTACTCCATTGTCGCTCGAATCACCTGAATTGGGGATAAAAAGATGCAAGGGTCCCGAATCGAAATTGTAAATAATGGGGGATTGGCGGGGCTTTTGAGGGCATCGGGCGGGGCGCCGGCGGCGGATTTGCACACTATGAAGGAATTGTCAGCATCGAAACTGTGCGGGAAGGCGAGAGAGTGACAGATCACCCAAGGCGATGATCTGTCCTACCGAAGGGGGTGTCAGTCTTCGACGAACGACTTCAGGCGGGCGAGCGTCTGATCCCACTGTTCGGAAACCAGCTCGAGGTAGGTCTGAATCTCGCGCAGCGGTTGGGGATCGAATGCGAAGCGCTTCTCGCGGCCGGAGCGGGCGCTGTGGACGATTCCAGCGCCCTCCAGCACGCGAAGATGCTTGGTGATGGCCTGCCGGGTCAGCCTGGATCCGCCGGTCAACTCGGCAATCGAGCAGGGCCGCCCGACGGAGAGCCTGGCGACCAGCGCCAGCCGGGTCTCGTCGCCCAACGCGCCGAAGACGGGCGCCTGAGCCCTGCGCCGGCCGGCGATACGGCTAGGGCTTCTGTGCGACATGGTCTTCAATATTCTTCATCTGCTGCGCCCAGCCGCCCTCGTTGCGGCGGAATGCCTCGAGGCGCCGGTGGCTGGGAATCTGGTCGAAGCCGGACTCTGTGAGCCGCAGTAGGGTGCCGCCGGGGATGGCCTCCAGTTTGAATTCGACGAGAGTGGGCGTCTCCTTCGAATAGTCGGTGTTGGGGTCGACCGAGTATGGGTGCCAGGTAAAGGAAAAGAGGCGCTCGGGCTCCATCTTCTGCACGACTGCCTCCCATTTGACGTGTTCGTAGCCGGGGTGAGTGATGTTGCCGCGCGAGACCTGGCCCGGCACGAACGGGCCCTCCAGTTTGACGCGGAACCACTCGCCGAACTCGCGGTAGTCGGTGAGCGCGCGCCAGACGCGCGAAAGCGGAGCCTTGAGTTCGATGCTCTTTTCTACACGGTCATTCATTTTATGCAACCCTCAGGTTGCATAATAGCCCGGCCCTTCGGGAAAAGCAACCTGATGGTTGCGCTTCGGTAGCGCCGGCGGTCTTTGCCGCCGGTTCTCTTCCAGCTACCGTGTCCAGCGCATACCCTACGCCGGCTGCCGCCATTTGTGAGGATCGGTCTCAAGAGACGGGTTGCGCTACAAGGAAACCGGGTCGCGCGCAAAGGACCGGCGGCAGAGACCGCCGGCGTTACCAGGAAACGGGGTTGCGCCGGGCTTCTAATGCTGGTGGGCTTCGTGGCCCTCATGCCCTTCGGCGGACACGGGGATGGCGCAGCCGCTTTCGGAAATGGCGCAGCTCAGGTGCTCGAACTGGACGGTGCTGTGGAAAATGTGGAAGCGCTCGGCGAGGACCTCGTTCAGGCGGCGCAGCACCACATCGCTGGCGGAGGCAGGGATATCGGAAATGGTGGCGTGGCAGCTCAGGGCGCGAGTGCTGGAACCGAGGCTCCAGATGTGCAGGTCATGCACGTCCAGCACGCCCTCGACGCCGCGCATGGCGGCGATCACGTCGCTCAAGCTGAGTCCCCGCGGCAGGCCCTCCAGCAGGATATTGAGCGATTCGCGGATAATGTCCCACGCCGTCCACACGATGAGCAGGGCGATCAGAATCGAAAGCCAGGGATCGATTTGCCGCCAGCCGGTGAAGCGGATGGCGGCGGCGCCGATGATGATGGCGATAGACCCGAGCGCGTCGCCGAGCATGTGGACGAATGCGCTGCGCACGTTGAGATCGTTGCGGGAGGAAGCGCGGAGGGCGAGCATGACGCCGCCGTTGACCAGCAGGCCGAGGGCCGCCACAGCCATCATGACGAGTTCGCTGACCGGGGCCGGCTGGCGCAGCCGGGCGACGCTTTCCCAGAGGATCCAGATGGAAAGCGCGACCAGCGTCAGCGCGTTGACGAAGGCGGCCAGCACGCCGGCGCGGTGATAGCCGTAGGTTTTGACCTCATCGGCCGGCTTGGACTGGAAGAAAACGCCGAACCAGGCGAGCAACAGCGCCAGCGCGTCGGTGAAGTTATGGCCGGCGTCGGAGAGCAGGGCCAGCGAGTGGGCCTGCAAGCCGGCCGCCACCTCCACCGCCACGAATCCCAGGGTAGCGGCCACCGACCAGCGCAAGACGCCGCCTGCGTTCGCCGAATGGGAGTGGTTGTGTGAGTGCAAAAGGTTCCCTCAGATACGGCCAACAAACGCTGGCGGTATACAGCCCGCGGGCCCACTTCCTTATTTTAACCGCCTGGCCGCCCGTGGGGCACTGGACAAGCCGGGGATGTTCCATTTGCGGTTTCGGCGTGTGTTAGACTCGCGGCAATCGACGTTGCGCATGGCCGCGTGCGCTGGAAGATCCCGAGTGTGCGCCTGGCGGTCTCGCCGTGGACGTTACAGATACATGTCCCATGCTGGCCGATGGCATCCGCTACCAGCTCGTGCACAACGCCCTAGCAGGAAGATGCAGCGGTACTCGATGCGTAGGGGGAAGCCGAACGCACAGTAACCGCTTGGTTTGCATGGATTCGGATCGAGCATGCCAATCGAAATCGGACAGGTGGAAACGATCTTCCGGTACCCCGTGAAGTCCATGCGCGGCGAACGACTCGAGGCCGCCGAGCTGGGCTGGCACGGCCTGGATGGCGACAGGCGCCTGGCATTCCGGCGGTTGGAGGACCGCGGCGGGTTCCCGTGGCTGAGCGCAAGCAGGCTTCCCGACCTGCTGCTGTTTGCGCCGCGCCGCCCTGAAAGCGGCGCTCCAGGAGACCTTCCGACGCATGTTTGCACACCGGACGGCGCAGAGACGGCTGTCTTCGGGGAGGACCTGGCTGCGGAGGTCGGACGCCGGCACGGTGCTCCAGTGCAGATGATGCACTTGAGAAACGGCATCTTTGATGACGCGAGCATCTCCGTGATCGCTTTCGACACGGTTCGCGAGATCGGACGGCTCGCAGGGCTGAGCCCGGACGTGCGACGATTTCGCCCCAATATTGTGGTTCGTTTACTGCGACCGGTTCCCTTCCAGGAGGACGAGTGGCTGGGCGGTGTGCTGTCATTCGGCGCGGGGGACGACGGCCCCGCCATCACGGTCACGATGCGCGACCTT
>Ga0181535_10002754_pt1 | contig 21084 bp, 15 predicted proteins | sample PEATcosm2014_Bin_44_FD_119774 | JGI IMG/M metagenome (GOLD analysis project Ga0181535, IMG submission 119774) | Peatland microbial communities from MTU Mesocosm Facility, Houghton, MI, USA - PEATcosm2014_Bin17_30_metaG | ecosystem: Environmental > Terrestrial > Soil > Wetlands > Peat | place... | reverse complement strand
TTACTCGCCATCTTTCACAGCGCCCCTCCGGGGCGCGTTCGTCTTTTGGGGGCGTGCTTCCCCGGGTTTCACCCGGGGCTAAATTCGATCGTCCCTCCGGGACTAAAAACGAACCTCGCGGTTGTATCACCGCCTATGCGGAAGTTACGAAAGGCAACTGCAGATGCTTCGCTGCGCTCAGCATGACGATGCGTCAGGATTTAGTTGGAGCCTATGACCGTCTATCAGGAAACTACGTTTTAATCAGCACCGCCGAATACCATAATCCTGCAGTCTGCGGTCAGGCAGCAATCAATCTCCGCGCAGATTCCTGAACTCTGCTCTCTGATCTCAGCCTTGCATCGAATCTCACCCTTCCCGCGACAATCCGGCTCTACATCCCCTTGCCGACCACGCTCTTCAGCAGCACGGAGAGGCCGTTCCAGGCAATCTGCACGCCGATCGTAAGCAGGATGAAGGCCACCACCCGAAGAATTCCGCGCACCGTGGTAGGAGCAACCGCCGAAGTCAGCTTGGGAGCGTACGCGTAGCACAGAAACACCATCAGGCTGAGGACGAGCACCGCAATAAAAATGCCAAGATGCCCCAGCAGATTGCGCGCGAGGTTGGGGTTTGAAACATGCGCGCTCAGCGTCAGCATCAGCACCAATGTTCCCGGTCCAGAGGTGATGGGAAAGGTGAGTGGATAGAACATGAGCTGTTCAAGTTTTTGTCCGGCGTCAGTCTTGGCGGTAATGTCGTTGTTCTTGAACTGAACATCGGTTTGTGCAGCCGGGGCATTCAACACTGACCAGCCAATGGCCGCAATCACGATGCCGCCCGACACTTCAACCACTGGAATTGAGACGCCGAAGAACCGCAGAATCGCCGACCCGGTCACTTCGATCACGGTGAGGAAAATAACGTTGTTGATGGCAATCCTGCGGGCAAGATACTTAAAAGAAGTTGGCGGAATGTCGCCAACAATCCCCAGCAGGTTCAGCGCCGATCCCAGAGGGTTGATCATCGGCAGCAGCGCGCTGAACGCAAGCACGAATGTTGTCCAGATCAGCAGGACCAACCTCCTCCACGTAACAAAGCCTGGAGAACAGTTTACCTGTGCCGCGCGCCAAAACCGGCCGACTGCCGGTTAATCGGACTGCTCAGATCACTTTGTCAGCGGCACATCCAGCACCTGAACCGAGTAAGGCGGCGCATCGTAATTCAGCGTGCTACTGGTAATGGCCAGCGGCTTATCCACGGGTAGAATATTCGTGGGATGATCGATGGTGTTGGTTGCCTGGGTGTCTCTACCGCTCAGCACCGTAAGTTGGCCGACCGCGCCTGGCGAAACGTCGAGTAGATTGATCTTTACCGGCTGCGGGTCTGACGATGCATTCACCAGCTTGATGTAAAGCCGCTTCTTTTGAGTGTCCTCTGTAACCGAGTAGAAGAAGCGCGGGCCTCCGCCGTTGACTTCGGATGCCGGCTTCTTGTCGCCGAGTTTTGAAGCGAACATCGCCTGCGCATAGTAGCTCGGCGAACCGTAACTACGCAGTGCGTCGTAGCCAATCAGGTCGGGAACCCACTGCGACGCGCCTGCGTTTAGATTCACAAAGAGGGGCGCATAAGCCGACATCACAATAATGTCGCTGTTGCGCTCCATTCCGGTCATCCATGCGGCATCGCCCAGCGCGGCGCCCAGGTTGGGAGTAGGTGTTCCTTCGCGGGTCGCCCACTCACCAACAAAAATCTTCGGCCCGTTGCGGTCAGTCTTATCGTAATGCCCCACATCATCGAAGAACTGTGTAGCCCGCAGGTAATAGTGCTCGTCAAGCACATCGGGCTTTTCCGTGGTCACCGGCGCAGTGGCAATCAATTGCAATGCCGGATACCTGGCGCGGATCGCCTTGGCGAACTGCGCAAAACGCGCATCGTAGCTGCCTGACTTGTCAAACCAGTCCTCGTTGCCGATTTCAACGTAGGTGATCTCAAACGGTTCCGGATGACCATCGGCCACGCGCCGCGATCCCCATGTCGTATCCGCACCGCCGGTCGCGTATTCAATCTCATCCAGCGCGCTTTGCACATACGGTTCCAGATCCGGTCCCGGCGTCACGTGCTGGCCTTGCAGCGAATATCCCGCGTAAACCGCAAGCACCGGCTGCATATCCAGGTCCTCGCACCACTCCAGGAATTCAAGCAGCCCAAAGCCGTCGGTCGACCAGTAGCTCCACGGGCTGGGGTGGCCGGGCCTGTTCACCAGCGGACCGACCGTCTTCTTCCAGTCGTACCAGTCGGCCAGTTGATTGCCCTCAAGATAGTTCCCTCCCGGAAAGCGCAAAAAACTCGGATGCATGGCCGCCAGTTTTTGCATCAGGTCGATGCGCGTTCCAGTGGGGCGATCATGAAAGCTCGGGGGAAAGAGCGTGGCAAGATTCAGCCATAAGGCACCTGCGTGGGTAACGGTGAGCTCAAAGTGATTGGCCGTGGTCACCGCATCGATCATGCCGGTCCTGAGCTCGAAATGATGATCCGCCCAGGTCGTACCCACATCTGAAATCACGGCCGACGCCAGAACCTTTCCACTCTGATCGGCAACCAGGCTCACGGTCACCGGCCCAATGTCTATGGTGTCTGCCTTGGCGTAGAACGATCCGCGGTAAGTGGTGTTCGGCCTCACGGGTATGCCCCAGAATCCGTCGTTCAATATTCCTGCGGGGCTCTTCGGGCTGGCGCCGTCAACTTCAAGGTGCAGGCTGTAAGGCAGCGCGGTGCTGAGACCTTTGGTGCGATCTTCCGACATCTTCGCTATTGAGCTGCCGCGCTGAACCAGATACCAATCCAGGATCCCCGACCAGTCACTGCGAAAAGTGCCGTTCTGAATCAACTCCGAGTAAAGGCCGCCTTCGTAGGAGTGGTTGATCTCTTCGGTCATCAACCCATAGAGCGTCGGGCTAACATTTGCTATCGGCTGATCGGCGTGAATTGTCAGGTTGGCAGGCACATTCTGGGCTTGCAAATTGGCTTGCGGATTCGGTGCGTGCAAATTGGCAGGCACATTCTGGGCTTGCAAAACGCCGGAGGTCAATCCTGCGGCCACTAGCAATGCCATCGATGTACGACTAATTCTCTTCATCGCAAACCTCGATCTCAGATAGCAGGGAAAACGCTTTCCAATCGGTGCGCAGCGTTTGCAAACTTCAAGGCGGCGCGGATGCTACTTCATTGAGCAACCGTATCTTATCACTTTATTTTGTCGGGTTTTGCCTCTGGCCGAAATGACGGCAGACCGGCAGGGCGCATCCAATCACACCGATTCAATGGCGCTGATTTCCGCGGAAACATCGTGAATCAACTGCTCGGCCTCAGGATAGAAAAGGCGCCGCTCCCGGGCGGGGAGTCTGTCAAGCAGTTCGCTGTAGGTCGCCCCCTGGCATCTCGCGAATGCCGCAAAGCCGGCCGAATCGGCAATGGCGCAGCTCATCTTCACCAGCTCCGACAGCCCCCATGCCCCATCGGTTCGGCGGGGAGCGTGATGGTCCAGGACCACGTCTCCGAATTCCTGGGGCAGTTTCCAACCGGCGACCAGCCTCAGTCCAGCCTCGCAATGGTCCCAGCCGAATAGCCCGCGCTCGCACTCCAGAATGCTGTCGGCCGGTCCGTCATGCGATTGAAGCAGCGCGGCATAGTCTTTGGGCTGGATCACCGTGAGCGCGATCCGGCCAATGTCGTGCAGAATCCCAGCAGTATAGGCCGTGTATTCGTCCACCAGGCCACCCGCCGCCAGTTTTTGCGCAATCAATCCGCATGCCAGGCTGTGCCGCCAGAGGGACTGCATGGCAGGCTGGCTCATCGACTTGCCAAGGTAAGCGCGCACGCCGACCGTGATGCACATTCCCTGCAGCGTATCGGCGCCGAGCACCGCAATCGCCTGAAGAATGCTGCTAGCGGGGTAACGGGGCGCGTACAGCGCCGAGTTGGCCACCGTAAGCACTTCGCTGGCAAACGCCGCGTCTGAGCTGACCAGATCGCAAAGCTCGTGCAGTTGTACATTCTCATTCGTCACCAGTTGCAGGACCCGAACCGCAACCTGTGGAAACGGCGGCAATCGAAGATACGCCCAGGGCATATTCCTGGACTTTTCCACGCCCGGCTTCGTCCCCGGGGCTTCGCTTTCCGCTGGATACGGTTTCGAACTGAAGACGACCTTCGCCAAGATTCCTGCCAACCCGGCTGTCCATGCCGGACCGCCGTACTTGTCTCTTCGGCTGGATCGCGGCATTTCTCTAGCCCCAAATCAATGTTTGGACCGCTAATGGCCGGGGCGGGATTCCACCTTAAAAAATCCCCCTTAAAAGTTGTGCAAGAATTCCATGCTGCCCCGTTCCTCAAGAGTCTGCCACCAACATTCGCGCAGGCCCAACAACCGATATCGAGGAGGGAATCATGAAAAATTCACCCAGGTACTTGCTGGTTGCCTTACTGTTTGCTGTACTGGCTGCTTTTGCGGGCAACCGGTTCGTGACAGCGGCCGGTGGCCCCATTAACGGAACCGGCGCATACCGCGTCCTCGCTCCCATCGAGAGCGGCCACCTGGTTCTGTTTCCTGTGGTCCGCACCAGCGGCGACTCTCCCGCTGAAACTCCATTCATCACGCTCGACGAAGGCATCAAATCGGGCGAGGTCGAGGTCACTGAGGCCGGCAACGTTCGCGGACTCGTGCGTCCCCGGCCCACCGACGGCCAGCGCGACCCCGGAATATGGTCACCACCCCCCGGCAATCAGAATCGCGGCGACCAGGTGAACACGCTGGTGCTGGTCAATCACTCCAGAAAGCCGCTCCTGCTTCTGGCCGGCGAGATTGTGACCGGGGGCAAGCAGGATCGCGTGATCGCCAAAGATCGCATCGTTCCTCCGGACGCCGATCCCATCGACCTCTCGGTCTTCTGCATCGAGCCGGGCCGCTGGACTGGAGCCTCGGCGAACTTCGGCTCGTCAAATAAGGCGTCAGCGGAGTCGTTCATGGTGCAGCCCGCGGTGCGCGAAAAGGCGATGGCGGAAAAGAACCAGCAGGAAGTGTGGAACTCAGTGCATGGCACCATCTCGCAGATGGCGGCCGTTGCCGGCGCACCGGCGTCGGTCGGTGCGGCCACTACGACGGTAACAGTGACTGCCAGCGACGAACTTCTGAGCACGTCAAGTTATGCGCAGGCGATGAACAACGATGCGGTAAAGGCCAAGGTGGACGAGGCTGCCGCGCCCGCCAATGAAGTGCGCGCACAGGTACTCGAAAAGCTGCGCGAAGAACATGCGGTGGGCGTGGTGGTCTCGGTGCATGGCAAGCTTATCTGGGCCGATCTCTTTGCGAATACCGATTTGCTGTCGCGCTACTGGACCAAGCTGGTGCGCTCTTACGCAGCCGAAAGCGTGACCGAAACCGGAGACCACGAAACGCCGAGCGTCGCCGATGCCCAGCGGTTCCTCGAATCGGCGGCAGCGGGCCATGTTACCAGTGAAGGCGATATGGGCGTGTATCGCTACAGCGAACTGCACGGCGCCGGCATTGAGACTTTCATTCTCGAATCGCTGTTGCCTAATACCAACTACGAAGTCCACATGAGCAAGATGAAGCTGCGCGAGAGCGGCGACAGGGCATGGCGCGAAGTGCCGGTCTCGCCGCAACCGGGCTTCGCTTCGGACAACCTGATCCGCTGATGGGCTGTAATCTGCGATTTCCCAATCGTCTTGCGGGGATTCCTCTGTTTGCGTCTCACGCCTTCTGGCTCACGCGCGCCAGGCGTGGCGCGGCAATGAGTGTGAGCGCAAACAGAAAGATCGAAGCGGCAACGTACTCCAGGTGTCCGTTGCGCAGATCCTCGATGATCAGCTTCACGGCTATCAGCGCTATGCCGGCATAGCCCAGGCGGCTCAGCTCCGGCCGGCGCAGGCGCGCTCCGCCAAAAACCAGCGCCAGCGATACGGCGCATAGAGTCAGAGTGCGGATAAACGCAAGATGATGGGCTGCGGGCGCCATCCCCAGTTCCGTCATCGCTATCAGCCCCTGCGCCAGCAGCGCGGTCAATGCAGCGGCCGCGATCGCCGCAAGCGAAAGTTGCATCGCCTGCTGTTCCCACGCGTCTGACCGGTCTCGCCCTGCGACGAGATAGCAGAGCACCGCGCACACCGTAGCAAGAAAGATCAACACTCCCGGCACGCCTATTGGCGCGCCTGTCAGCGAGAGGAGAAGGTATTCGGCCAGCCCTGAGGCAATAGCTGCCGCAAACAGAAATGCGGTCCCGTGAACCTCGAGAATCACCCGACCCAAGCGTGTGCCGGCCACAACCGCAACCAGCGCAGCCAGGCATAAGCAAGCAGCCGCCCATGGTCCCGGCAGGCTGAGAAAAATGCCGGCCAGGAGCAGTGCCCCGCTCCAGGTTGAGAAGAACGCCCTGTTCCGCCACGGCGCGTTCTGGCGAAGCCGCATAAGCGTTCCCGCGTAACAGGCGGCGGCGAGCGCGATGCAGATGATGCCAAGAATCAATTTATTCGATGCCGGCCCAAATTCGATCAGAGCGACGGCCGCCAGCAGAAATGCAATCGCGGTTTGAGCAGTCTCAAGAAGAGAGATCGTTTGAGATTTGAAGAGTGTCTTGAAGGTTACTGCCGACGCATAGAGCAGAAAAATCAGTGCACCCGGCGCCAGCAGCGCCGCCATTGAGAGCGCCGGATAATCGCCTCGGGTGTTTTGCGGACTCGAATAGATCTCGCTTTGCAGGCTTGAATAGATATAGATCAGCAACCAGACAGCCACATCGGCCGATAGCACGACGACTATTCTCGCCGAGCGTCCCATGGCCGCCGCCGACCGGTATTCGCAAAAAGTTGCAGCCAGAATCAGGACCGCAATGAATGGAATCGTTTCGTGGGTAGCGATCGCCAGTACCAGGCCAAGGGCGGCCACAGCGGTATTGCCAATCTGCAGCACAACCGCTTGATGCGATTTCTGCGCGAGAAAGAAGGCCGCCAATTCGTATGCCCCGAGCGCGGCAGCGATCGCCGCCGCTGGAAGCACCTTGAATCGTATTGCCAGTTCCCAGAGCATGGGAGCGAGGATCACAGCGGAGTTGACGGAATATACGGCTCGCGCAAGACGCGCCTCAGCCGGCGTTCGCGCTGCGACAAACAGCCACAAAATCGCATAGGCGATGCCAAGGATCGCCACCAACGGCCTGGGGGCGATACCGACCTCTGCGGCAGAACGCAACAAATATGCCCCGGCGATGCCCAGCATCGCTTTGCCCAGCACTGAAAAAGTGCTGCCCGTCTGCGCCATTGGGTTGTTTTTGAGAAGAGCCGCTTCCAGCGTCCCTGGAGGAGCGCTCGTCGCCGATGCCGCGCGCGATCGGTTAGGCGCGGTCGAGCGTTCCAGCGCTTCGACACGATTCTCCAGCGCATCGACGCGTCTGACGAGTTGGTCGATTACATCGGGAAGTTCGTTCATCGCATCGCCCACCCCGACTTGCGCCTGTCGCGTTGAGATCAGTCTCCCAACGCGGTCTGATGCTTGGACTGTTCGGGCCACGGCGGCAACAACTTGACCAGCGCCCAAAGGAACAGCAGCGGCAGAATGAGGAACCCGATGGCCACCAGCAAACCTTCTTTCGTCACCAGATCAACTTTGTAGGTGGTGTATCCGAGAAAGCTCTTTGAGAACAACTGTCCGCCGATCACCACGTTCCAGCGCATGGCAAACACGCTGATCAGGATGAGGCTGCCGCAGAAAACATAGATGCGCTTGCGCACGACCTCCGCAAGTTTGATCACCTGCGTCAGGAAAAGCAGAAACAGCGGCAGCAGCGTGCCGAGGATAATTTGAAGCACTATCTGCGAAAAGAAGAGCTTGGAGTGCACCATGAAATCGAGGCTGCGGAACGATTCATCCGCCTCGTAGATGCGATGGACGAGGTCGAGCATTTCAAGGCTGAAATCGATGATGAAGATGTAGAACATGTACATGGCAATCGTGTCGACGCAACGAATGTCGATTGCCTGTTTGCGCAGCTTGGTCATTGCCATGTAGAGCAGCATTACGCCGGCAATGCCCGATACCATGGCGGAGAAAATGAACACCACCGGCATCAGCGGCGACGACCACCAGGGGTTGGCCTTGATAGATCCAAAGATGAATCCCACGTAGCCGTGCAAGAGGAATGCTGAAGGAATGCCGATGAGCGTCACAATCCAGCCCACTCTCTCATCGATGTGGAGCGACCGCTCGCTGATGTTGTTTGAGCCCAGCGTCATGACCTTGTAAATCAGGCGCAGCAGCCCCTTCGTCTGTTGCGACCGCAGCACGATTTCGCGCCGGTAATCGAGCCAGATCTCAAACACCAGCACCGCCATGAGGTACCACAGGTACACGTAGCCGAACATGGCCATCGCCGAGGTTGCGTGGGGAGTAAAGTACATTTCCGGCGAGCGCTCGGGATGTCCGAGGTGAAACTGAAGAGGCAGCGGCGCAACCAGCAGAAACGATAGTGCCGTGAGCAACGCCAGCCTGTAGGTGGGTGCGACCGCCTGAACACGGAACACGCGCACCAGCGATGCCAGAATGAACGCACCCGCGACCAGGCCCGTGATGTAGGGGTAAAGAACGATGAGTACGCTCCAGTAGAGCGTAACTTCGTTCGGATACATATAGCCTTCAACACCGCTCATAGATACAGCTCCCAGCTTTCAGCCTTCAGCTTCCAGCCCGTCGTGCCCGCTCCAGCCCCTGCAGCCGACCGTTGCACGATCGTGCTGAAAGCTGAGAGCTGACGGCTGAAAGCTGCATTTCTCACCGCACCGACCCATCAAGCCCGTTGTAAAAGGCCTTGGCCCCGGTTGCCATCTGCGGCTTCAATACCTGCACCGCGTGAGTCTTCAAAAACTCGTGAATCGGATCGTTTGGATTTTTCAAGTCGGCCAACTGCCGCGCCCCTGTCGGGCATGCCTCGCAGCAGGCGGTTGTGAGTCCTTTGGTGATCCGGTGGTAGCACAGCGTGCACTTGTCCGCGACCTTCTTGGTGGGATGAATGTAACGGCATCCGTAGGGGCATGCCTGCACGCAATAGGCGCAGCCCAGGCAATAGGTCTGGTCGATCAGCACTACCCCGTCAGGGGTCACAAAGGTCGCGCCTACCGGGCAAACCTGCGTGCAGGGCGAGTCAGAGCAGTGGTTGCACATCTTGGGCACAAAGAAATACTTGCCATTATCTTCTTGGGCAACCGGGAACCCTTCTTTGCCTCCGTCGGGCGAAATCACTTCGGGATTCTCGAGATGGTAGTCGGAGACGTGATAGCGCTCCACCCACGTGCGGAAGAATCCATCCGGCACATCGTTTTCCGCCTGGCAGGCGCGCACGCAGTTTCCGCAGCCGATGCACTTGGGAATGTCAATCAGCATGCCCCACCAGTGCTCGCTCAACTTGTAGTTGGGCGAATCTTCGGGGGTCCCGGCCAAAACGTGCTTCCAGGCCAGTGCCGCCGCAGGCAAAAGAACCAGGATATGACGCCTGCTGATATTCATTTCGCACCTCCCGTCGCGGCCTTTGTGCCCGTGGCTGCCGTTTTCTTCGCGTCCGCCGTTGTCTTCGCGTCTGACCCGATGACCGGACTGTGCGGGTTGTGGCAGGTCGCACACGGAACGCCGTTCGAGTGATCCGCGGGATCGACTTGCGGAAAGCCCTTCGGCTTGGCCGCGCTCGCCGTGTGGCAGCGCGCGCATAGCACCGCGGAATCGGGCTTGACAGGGGTCATCGATGTGGGATCGTTGGCGTGTTGCGCCAGCGCGCCGTGGCAGGCTTCGCAGTTCACATGCACGTGCGCGCCCTTTGACTTGGTGTCGGCTTCATCGGTGTGGCATTGCTCGCACGCCTGGTGCCCCGCAAACTTTATCGGGTGGCTTGCAATTTCAGCAATCGCCGCCCCGCGGTAGTGACCGTACTCGCCAAAGCTCCTGGGAACCACGTATCCGCGAATCACCCAAAACACCAGGAACGCGATAACGAATAGCCCCAGAAACCTGAACAGGTGCCCTGCATCTTTCAGACCGCTCATCCAGCGACGCCCCTTAACTCGCCCGCCAAAGTTGCCCTGTGATCCATGTTGTGATCTGGGACACTTTTGATACATCCAAAGTCGGACTTCGAGGCAGGGGTTGTATGTGAGCCTGCTCACAAGTCGGTGTGACGTGCATTACCGTGTAAGCCGCAAATACCCCAAGGCGATACCATGATTCTTTGGAGCGGATAATGCCAAAAATCCTCGACGGCGCGGTCATTGCAGCCGCCATCAAGCATGAAGTTGCCGACGAAGTAAAGACGCTGGCCGCACAGGGAGTCAGGCCCGGCCTCGCGGCCGTACTGGTGGGCCGTGTGCCGGCATCGGAGATCTACGTGCGCAGCAAGGTGCAGACCTGCGCCGAGCTCGGCCTCTTCAGTGAACTCATCGAACCCCCTGACACGGTCACGACCGAAGACATGCTCGACCTGGTCAACAGCCTCAACGCTCGCGACGACATCGACGGCATTCTCATCCAGTTGCCGCTGCCTGCGCAGGTCGATGCCAAATTCCTGCTCGACGCCGTGCTCCCTGAAAAGGATGTGGACGGCTTTCATCCCGTGAACGCCGGGCGCCTGCAGGCGGGCCGCCCCGCGCTCGCGCCATGCACGCCAGCCGGCGTCATTCAGATTCTCAAGCGGAGCGAGATTCCCATCGCCGGAAAACATGCGGTGGTAGTAGGCCGCAGCGACATCGTAGGCAAGCCCGTTGCCATGCTGCTCCTGCATGAAAATGCCACTATCACAATTTGCCACTCCAAAACGCGCGACCTTGGAGAGATAACGCGGCAGGCCGACATCCTGGTAGCCGCCATCGGCCGTCCCGGTTTCATTACGCCGGAGATGGTCAAGGCCGGCGCCACGCTCATCGATGTCGGCATCAATCGCATCACTACGCTCGAGGAATTCGACCGTTACTTCAAAGGCGATTTGAAGCGAGAACTCACCTTCACCAAGCGCGGGTCGACCATCGTTGGTGACATTCATCCAAAAGCATTCGAGATCGCGGGCGCGTACACACCGGTGCCCGGTGGCGTTGGTCCGCTCACTATCGCCATGCTGATGTCCAATACCGTCCGCGCCGCAAAACTGCGGAGAGGAATTTAAAATTGGGTGCCCCAGGTGTCGATTTTGAGACTTGGGAAACTTCAACCACCAACCTAAGAAGGACATAGAATGCTTCGCGTAGGCCTGACCGGCAGCCTGGGCAGCGGTAAAACCACAGTCGCCGCGATGCTGCGCGCTTTAGGCGCCGTAGTCATCGAAGCCGACGCGCTGGGCCGCGAGCTGATGGAACCCGGCCACGACGTCTTTTCACAGATCGTCGCGAAATTCGGCCCCCAGGTGCTCGCGGCTGATGGCCGCCTGAACCGCAATCGACTCGCCGAAATAGCATTCAAAGAAGGCCGCCTGCAAGACCTGAACGCCATCGTTCATCCGGCGGTGATTGACTTGCAGCGGAGCCTGATGGACGAAGCTTTCTTGCGCGATCCAAATGCCGTGGCCGTGATCGAGTCTGCCTTGATTTTTGAGGTGGTGCGCGATGCCCGCGCCCGCGGCGACAAAGAGAGCGTCCTTGCCGACTGGCGCCGCCGCATCGACCGCATCATTGTGATTACCGCGCCCGACGACCTCAAGATCGCCCGCTTTGTGGCGCGGCTCAACCTGCCGCCTGAGAATCGCGCCGCTGCCGAAGCCGACGCGCGCAGCCGTCTTGCCCACCAGATTCCCGATGCCGAGAAAGCGAGCCAAGCCGATTATGTTATTGATAATTCGGGAGATTTGGCTTCTCTCCAGCAGCAGGTAAGCGAACTTTGGCCGCGCCTCACCTCCGAGAGCAACAATTCCCCATTTTCGTTGTCTTTAAAATAGAAGGGGCAGCGGGATTCGTGTGGGAACCCCGCGCCGCAGTCCCCGTATCTGATGTCAGGAAGGTCTGTCAGGTTTACAGCATGAAATTTCGCGCATTGATTTTGGTCGTCATTCTGGTGGGCGGATTCTGGTTCCTCACCTCGCACTACTCTCCCCTTGTCGATGGACACGCAATGGGGCGCCTGTTCAGCCCCAAAAACGCCGACTCCTCACTGCATCTGACGGTGGCTGACGCCGCGCCCGCCTACGACGCCGAGGAGCAGAACAACATCGCGGTCTACAAGCGCGTACTTCCATCCGTCGTCAACATCACATCCACCGCGCTGGTCTACAACTTTTTCTTCCAGGCTGTTCCGCAGCAGGGACAGGGCTCAGGCTTCGTCCTCGACAAGAACGGCCACATCCTCACCAACTTCCACGTGGTGGAGGGGGCCAACCGAGGCATTGAAGTTCAGCTTTCAAACAAGCGCCGCTACCAGGCCAAGGTGATCGGCACAGACAAGGTGCACGATCTTGCGCTTCTCCAGATCGACGCGCCCGATCTTCAGCCGGTTACGCTCGCTGACTCATCCGAACTCAATGTTGGCCAGAAGGTCTACGCCATCGGCAATCCCTTCGGCCTGAATGGCACCATGACCCGCGGCATCATCAGTTCCATCCGCTCCATTCACAACCAGGATGGCGCGCCCATTGAAGACGCCATTCAAACCGATGCCGCCATCAACCCCGGCAACTCCGGCGGCCCGCTGCTCAACTCCCACGGCGAAGTCATTGGCATCAACACCATGATCGCCTCGAATGGCGCCGATCAGAGCTCGGGTATTGGATTCGCAATCCCCATCAACACCGCCAAGGCCGTGCTCTCTGACCTCACCCGCTACGGCCACGTCAAACGGCCGTCGCTAGGCGTATTTACCTATGCCATTGGCCCCGATCTTGCCGAGCAGATGGGGATTCCCGCCGAATACGGCTTGCTGATTCAGCGCGTCATTCCCGGCGGAGCCGCGGAGCGCGCCGGGCTGCGCGGCGGCAACGAACAGGCTTATGTGGGCAACACGCTAATCCTGCTCGGAGGCGATTTGATTGTGGCCATCAACGGACAGCAAGTCACAGATCCGCAGGATCTGAGCGTGATTATGGACAAGTTCCAGGTCGGCGACGTAGTCAGTGTGACGATCGTTCGCGACCGTCGCAAGATGACTTTCAAGCTGCAGCTCGGCGAAGCCCGCGACGCCAACATATAGAGCGAAACGCACTGACAGGGCCATGGCTTTTTTCCCCGTGCTATACTTCTTGCCGCAAGAAGGCCTATGTCTGACGTGTTCATTTCGTACGCTCGCGTCGACAAGGATTTTGTCCGTAAACTGCATCAGAGCCTAGAAGAGATCAACCGCGACATCTGGATTGACTGGGAAGACATTCCGCCGACAGCGGAATGGCGGAAGGAAATCTTTGCCAGCATCGCCGCCGCGGACAACTTCCTGTTCATCGTCAGCCAAACTTCCTGCGCCTCAGAGATGTGCCGCGAAGAGCTGGCCTTTGCGGAGGCGAGCCACAAGAGATTGGTACCCGTGGTGTATCGCACAGTGCCGCAGCAGGACCTGCCGCCCGCCCTGGCGCGTATCCAATGGGTCTCGTTCAGCGACAATCCCTTTGACGACGCATTCCGCAGCCTTGTTGAGGCCATCGACACCGATCTTAACTGGGTTCACGAACATACCCGGCTGCTGGTGAGGGCAAGGGAGTGGGAGGCACGCAATCGCGACCCGAGCCTACTGCTGCGCGGCAAGGACCTACTCGATGCCGAACGGTGGCAGAGCCAGGCTTCGAGCCGTGAGCCGAAACCCGTCGAGCTGCAATCGAAATTCCTGTTCGCGAGCCGCCAGGCTCAATCGCGACGCCACCGATTTGTCCTGGGCGGCGTCACAGCCGCGCTGGCGCTCACTGCGGCGCTGGCGGTGTTTGCTCTTTGGGAGTGGCGGCAAGCAACCATCCAGAGAAATCAGGCTGTTTCGCGGCAGCTCGCAGCCAAGTCCATGCAGGACTCTGCAACCGATCTTGGCGCCGTGCTTCGAGACGCGATGACTGCTGCCCAGGCCGCGCACACAAGCGAGGCAGAGGCTGCGCTGAACTCAGCCCTGGCGAACCCGCATGAACTTTACGTCCTCCATCACAAGGGAGCGGTCTTGTCCGCGGCCTACTCTCCGAACAGCAGCCGCATTGTCACGGCAAGCGATGACAAGACGGCGCGAGTGTGGGATGCGGACGATGGCCATCTGCTGGCCACGCTCAACGGATGGACCGCCAGATTCTCTCCCGACGGCAATCGCATCGTTACGGGAAGCCCTGAAGGAACGGCACAGGTGTGGGATGCCGGCGACGGCCATCTCCTGTCCACGCTCACGGGCCATGCCGATGAAGTCGATTCCGCCGTGTTCTCTCCCGATGGTAGCCGCGTTGTTACGGCGAGCTTTGACAAGACAGCGCGCGTGTGGGACGCCGCTAATGGACGGCTGTTGTTCACGCTCGCCGGGCATACCGACGGTGTCATTTCCGCGATCTTCTCTCCCGATGGTAGCCGCGTTGTTACGGCGAGCTTTGACAAGACAGCGCGCGTGTGGGACGCCGCTAATGGACGGCTGTTGTTCACGCTTGCCGGGCATATCGATGTGGTCTCTTCCGCCGTCTTCTCTCCGGACGGCAAACGCATCGTCACGGCAAGCGATGACAAGACGGCGCGGGTGTGGGATGCGGGCGATGGACATCTGCTGGCCATGCTCACCGGGCACACGGATGGGGTCAATTCCGCCGCCTTCTCTCCGGACGGCAAACGCATTGTTACGGCAAGCGCCGACAAAACAGCACGGGTGTGGAATGCCCGGGGCGGCCATCTGCTTGCTACGCTCGTTGGGCATGCCAATGGTGTCGCGTCTGCTGTCTTCTCTCTCGACGGCAGCCGTATCGTAACGGCAAGCGATGACAGAACGGCACGAGTTTGGGATGCCGGCAACGGCCATCTCCTAGCGACGCTCGCCGGGCACACCGACAAGGTATGGTCCGCCGTCTTTTCTCCCGACGCCAAGCGTATTCTGACAGGAAGTTGGGACACAACGGCGCGGATATGGGACACCGGGGACGGCCGTCAGCTGGCTACGCTCACCGGAGATACCGATCGGGTCAAGTCTGCCGTATTCTCTCCCGACTCCAAGCGCATTGTCACTGCAAGCTGGGACAGGATGGCACGCGTGTGGGATGCCGAGAGCGGCCATCTCCTGACCACGCTCGCCGGGCACACGGATGGGGTCAATTCCGCCGCCTTCTCTCCGGACGGCAAACGCGTCGTTACGGCAAGCGCCGATCATACGGCGCGGGTATGGGATGCCGGGGACGGCCATCTGCTGGCCACGCTCACCGGGCACACCGATGAAGTCTCGTCCGCTGTCTTTTCTCCCGACGGCAAGCGCGTCGTTACGGCAAGCAAAGACGCCATGGCGCGGGTGTGGGACGCCGGCGACGGCCGGCTGCTGGCCACGCTTGCCGGGCTGACGGATCCGGTCTATTCCGCCGCCTTCTCTCCGGACGGCAAACGCGTCGTCACGGCAAGCGGCGATTGGGCGCGGGTATGGGATGCCGGTGACGGCGATATGATAACCCCCCTCATCGGGCACACGGGTCTCGTAGAATCCGCCGAATTCTCTCCTGACGGCAGGCGCATCGTCACGGCAAGCTGGGACAAAACGGCGCGGGTGTGGGACGCCGGCGACGGCCGTCCGCTGGCCGTACTTACCGGGCATACCTATCAGCTCAAGTCTGCCGTCTTCTCTCCCGACGGCAAGCGCATCGTCACGGCAGGCTGGGATAAGACGGCGCGGGTGTGGAGCGCCGGAGACGGTCATCTGCTGGCCACCCTCGCTGGGCACACTGACGTGGTCTGCTTCGCCGTCTTCTCTCCCGACGGCAAGCGCATCGTCACGGCAAGCTGGGACGCTACGGTGCGCGTGTGGGACGCCGGGAATGGCCGCCTCCTGACCACGCTCACCGGGCACACGGGTGCGGTCAATTCCGCGGTTCTCTCTCCCGGCGGCGAGCGCGTCGTCACAGCGAGCGATGATGGGACTGCGAAGATCTACATTGTGGGCTTCGATGAACTTCTGGCGCGGGCGAAGCAGCTTCTGCCCGTCGACTCCGGCAACTGAGCGCGGCGCAGCAAGCACATCACAGCGCATCTGAATTGCTGCCAGATACCAAGTGCACCCATCGACACGTCCCGGGCGCATCACCGGCAATCGTGGGATTGCAGATTAGTCAACGAGTGGCGGAATTCGTGAGTTCCAGTGACGCAAGTGTCCCTGGCGGCAGGGGCCATGCCCAAGTGGGCAACGGAGGCGCAGATCGCTCGCTCGCGCCCGTTACAACTTCGTATGGTCGCATCATCTCGTTGTCTTCGTGCTCAAGAATGTGGCAGTGCCACACGTAGCGGCCGGCGTAACCGGTGAACGGCACAATAATGCGCGTGACGGTCTTCGCGTTCACGCGCGCCGTGTCTTTCCAACCCAACTCGTTGTCATCGGGCGGCATCGGGTCACTGGTGTAGCGCAGCAGGTTCTTTGTCATGTAATCGAATGAGTCAAATCTCCGGCGATCGAGTATCTGGAAGCGCACCATGTGAATATGAATCGGATGCACATCGTCGGTCAGGTTCACCAGCTCCCATATTTCAGTCGAGTTCAAGAGCGGCTTTTCGGTGATGGGCGCGTGCCACGGTGTCTTGTTCAGCAGCATTCCCATCGACTCCGCCACCATGTTCAGGTTTTCGTCGAGCGTCAGGCGTCTCGTCCGCGCTGCTTTAGTCTCCTCAATCCGCTCTACCCGGCGCAGCGTCGCCGGCAATGCGCTTGAGTCCGCCACGGTCGGCGCTGCAATGCGAAACTGCATCAGCTCAAACGGCACGCCCATGAGCTGAATCTTCTCTCCGCGCCACTGTGCAAAATCAATCACCACGTCCGCGCGTTCTCCCGGAGCCAGCAAAAGGTTTTTCAGCGTCAGCGGTGCGCTCAACAATCCCTGGTCCGTTCCAATCTGGTGCATCTCGCCGCCATTCGAAAGCGTGAGCCGATAAAATCTGCCATTCGCTCCGTTCAGAATCCTGAACCGGTATTTTCGCGGCTCGACATCGAGATACGGAAACAGCTTTCCGTTCACAAGCTGCGCCTCGCCAAACGCTTCGGGAACCCACGGCCGCTGGGGATCGGCGGAAACCGGATAACGGAGTTGGCCATCGCTTGCCAGATCCCGATCGGCCAGCACCAGCGGAATCTCATACTTGCCGCTAGGCAGATTCAACGCGAGTTCGCCTTCGTCACGCACAATGTAAAGCCCGAACATCCCGGCGTAAATGTTCAACCGGTTGATCCCCATGGCGTGGTCGTGATACCAAAGGAGAGCCGCTTCCTGCTGGTTGGGGTAGTAATAAGTGCGCGACTTGCCCGGCACATACCAGTCTTCGGGATATCCGTCGCTCTCTGCCGGAGTCTTGCCGCCATGCAGGTGCACCACGCTCCGAACTTCAGGCACGTCTTTCTCAGCGCCGTGAATCGTGTGGTCGATGGGCAGGAAATGCTTTTGCGGCAATTCATTTACCCATTCGATGAGCTGCCCTTCGCCGCTCCGCGTATCGAACACGACCCCCGGCACGCATCCGCCAATTGACCAGAGAGTCGTCGGCGGCAGATCGCGGTGAAGCTTTTGAGAAATCGCGCGCATGACCACGCGATAAAAAGCCGCATGCTTGCCAGATCCATCGGGAGCAGGTCGCCGCTGCAAAGGCCGCGCAATCTGGGGCAGCGGCAGCGGATCAACAAAGTGCGCCAGCGTCGAAGGATCGAGGTTGGGCTCGACCGCATGCGGCCTTTGCGGCATGGCGCGAGACAGGAACGGAGATACGGCGATTAGTGAAGAACCGGAGAGGAACCGGCGACGCGAGATCAAAACAAATGACTTTCTAGAACCGGCCTCATAAACAGTCTTGTATCAGGGCACGACTGGCAGGTCAGGGCTTTAGCCCTGGAGGGACGCCCCTCGCCGACGCAAGATCATTTTTGAGACTGCTCTCTAACGAAAAATCCGCGAGCGAGGACTCGCCATCGCAAGCCCTCGCTCCCGTGTTCAGATGATACGTCTCCTGTTACCAGGGGAACCCGTTTTGACTCTTCACTAGCCCGGTGCTGGGGTCGAGTATGTAATGCCCGACATTCCCGGGATGCGAAAAGTCGAACATGTTATTGATCGGGTTGGCGATAGCGTCGAACGATCCCTGGCCGATCCGCTCGCCGCCCAGCCAGTTGTCCTCTACAAAGCGCAGAATCGAGGTCTGGTCGGTAAGAGTGTGGTCAACAAAGTTATGCTTTGCCCAAGGCGAGATCACCATCAGCACCAGGCGCGGTCCATAACCGCAGCGGCCCTGCGCATGTTCAGTGCCGGGGTTGACGCCAGCCAAAGCACCGGCGCCCGTACCGCACGAAGGTTGCCCGTTCACCATGTCCGCCGCCGTGGCTGACTGGTTCACGATCTGCCCAAGCTGATGGTCGTACCAGCCGTCAGAGTCGTCATAGGCAATCACCACCGCGGTCGAGTTCCATTCGGGACGTTGTTGCAGGAAGTTGATTACGCCCACCACGAAGTTCTGCTCGTCCAGCGGATCGGAATAGCCGGCGTGGCCATCCTGATAGCCGGGAGCCTTCAGGTACGACACCGCGGGGAAGTTTCCTGCGGTGACGGCTGCGTAGAAGTCGTTGATGTCGTACTGATGGTTCGCCGAGTCGGTATAGCCGATTGTGGACGTGGAGGTGGGCCGCGCGTGAGTAAGGTTCGCGGTTGAGGGATAGTACTGGAACGGCTGGTGGTGCGGAATGTAGTCGGCCTTTTTCGTGTTTGTCACAGTCGAGGTGGTGGAACGCTTGCAGCCCGTTGTGCCGTTGGCATTCACCAGGCTCAGGTTGAACCCGCCCTCGAAGAAGCCCCATGTGATGTTCTTTTCATTCAACAGATCGCCGATGTTCTTGCCACCCATTTGCAGCAGTTCGCCGGTGGTGGTCGAGCATGTGTCGCCGTATGGATCGGCATCGCTGATGATGGTCAGTCCGCCGTTCCCGTCGCTGATGGTCGAACCCCCGGGGTTCTCGTCGATGGTCACACCATTCAACTGGCCTGAGATCAGGTTGATCGCTCCATCGGTTGACGGGCCGAAATTTGTGCCGTAGGAGTTGTCGCTGATTGCGTAGCGTTGCGCGTAATTCCAATACGCTGTCACCGTGTTGCCGTCGTAGTAGCCCATGGTAAGGCCGGTGGTCGCGGCAATCGGGGTGCCCGCCGGAGGCGGTCCGGCAGTGCCGACGGACGCGGGAAACGCATCCATCAGGCCACGGTCGAAGGCCATCTGCTCAGGCGTGTAGTCGTGATCCTGATCGGCGGTAGCAGCCTGGCTGCGATCGAGGCGGAAGGGATTGGTGGCGCCGGCTCCGTTCGCTGTGTTGGTTGCATTCGGGTTGTTGGTGATCAGCGTGCCCGTCAGTCCGTTCACGGTCGGAGTTCCGGGCGCGGCTACAAAACGCGGCTCATTTGGCGGATTGGTAGCGTAGGGATAGGTTCCGAAGTAGTGATCGAAAGAGACGTTCTCCTGGTAGATCACCACCAGGTGCTTGATGGGGGTTGCGGTGGGAATTCCGCCCCAGGGATCCTGGGCGAAGGTGGGGGTTGGCACAGTGGAGACGACAAGTAATCCTGACATTGCAAGAGCTGCCAGCTTTTGCATTCGACCTCCTGGCGCCGTTAGGGGAGCGGCGACCTAAAAAGTTGTAGGCGACCAGTGTGAGAGTCCGATGAAAATCCGGTTACGCGAAAGGCAAATTCACGAGGAAGTTAAATATTCATTTAGCGATATGAAAAGTTGTTCACATTCGGGCACATCAGATCAGGTTACCCACCCTCTTCTTCATTATTTGTTGAAGAGGGTGGGTTTCTGTTGCCTGTCTTTAAAACCCGGCTCTTGCCGCGTCCTGCTCCGCCAGCACCACCTGCGCCCGCGCGACCTCGACCGGTTCATCGTAATGCGCAGCAATCATCGCCACGGACTGGTTGCGATCGAGATACGGCTCAACAGCAGCCATCTTGATCTGCGCAGCCTGCGCCATATGCGCAACTGCAGCCTTGCTTGAGACTTGCTCGACCAGCGCCAGCATCGCATTCACGATGGTCGCCACAGCCTCAATCGCCGACAAAGCATGTTTCTGGCTTGCCGCATCTACAATCTTCGTCGCTACCAGCAGAGAGCTGTTCACCTGCTGCTGAAACGTGACCACCTGCGCCTGCAACTGGGCCAAAACGCCGGCAGAAGGATTGGCTAGATAAGCCTTGGACTGTGTAACGAGCATATTTGCAGCCGCATCAAAGCCCAGCGTCGCCGCGGCGAATACCGGCGCATCCGCAGGAGCAAGCAGTGCGGCAGTCGAGTCAACTGTAGCAATCGCGCTCTCCAGCGAAGGTGTCCAATTCACAATGTCCTGCGCCACGCTGACTGCCGAACAGCCGGTCATAGTCGACGACAGGAGCAGAGCAATCAGCATCCACGCACCCAGCCTGGCCTGCTGACTCGCTGACCCGCTGACTTGCCGCACTGCGGCTCCGTCAGGATCGCGCGCCAGCAGCCCCAGCAGCGCTGTGGCAATCGCTGCCACCAGCGAAATCACTGTGCCCGTTCCCGCTTTGCCAAGCGAAATGCCCTGCTGCGAAAGCACGCCGCCAATTGTGACTACCGCAATCAATAGTCCCGCCACTGACGTCCTGGGTTGATTCCAGATATTTGAAATAAAGTTCATGCACAACTCTCCTTTGGTTCGTTCGTAAACTCGTAGAAATGTCTTTTGGGGCTTGTGTAGCGCCAGTTCTCCCGGGGCTGCGGAAAAAGTCAATAAGCGGAGCAATTTCTCAACCATCGGCGTAGCAGGGGCTAAAGCCCAGCTCATTTCGCTGACTTAATTGGCCCGGCTGAAGCCGTGCCCTTGTTACAAAGCCCGCTACAGCGGACTTTTTCAGCAAACTGTAATGTCGTGCCCTGACACTTGTATGCCCA
>Ga0181535_10002751_pt1 | contig 21092 bp, 17 predicted proteins | sample PEATcosm2014_Bin_44_FD_119774 | JGI IMG/M metagenome (GOLD analysis project Ga0181535, IMG submission 119774) | Peatland microbial communities from MTU Mesocosm Facility, Houghton, MI, USA - PEATcosm2014_Bin17_30_metaG | ecosystem: Environmental > Terrestrial > Soil > Wetlands > Peat | place... | reverse complement strand
CAGTCCAGGGCGCCTGGGGCATTGTGCCCGTGCATCTCAACGAGCTGTCGCCTCACGAAGTGCGCGGGACATTCCCGGGGTTTGCCTATCAGATTGGCAATTTGCTCGCATCAGTGAACGCCACACTTCAGGCGTCCATTGCTGAGGCAAATGGCGGAAATTATGCCTTTGCGCTGGCTCTCGTCGCCGCGCTTGTCGCGCTGGTGCTTGCCTGCCTCACGGCGTTCGGCAGCGAAGCGCAAGGCGTCAAATTTCCCGGCTGCCCGGAAAATCCGGCGAACGGTTAGGTGCGGTCATGGCCAGCGGACAAAAGATCGTTCTGGTGACGATCAGTGGCAGAGTCCAGGGTGTCGGCTACCGCGCCTGGACACAAATAGAAGCGATGTCACGAGGGGTTACAGGTTGGGTTAGAAACCGTTTGAATGGCGATGTCGAAGCTCTTTTCGCGGGTCCGCCGGAAATTGTCGACGCCTTTTGCGCGGCCTGTTGGCGTGGCCCTCAACACGCGCGGGTCGACAAGGTGGAAGTCACGGACGTCGGCGAGGCGGCGCTTGCGGAGCCAGGCTCCGGGGCGCGGTTTCGCCAGGCCGCCACGCTTTGAAGCAAGTTTGTTTACCGCGTGATGGGATCAAGGTGAAGTGGTTCCTCAGTTTGCGAAGGCTCATTGGGGCTTCCGCCGGGCAGAAACGCGTCGAAAGCCGACCAGAACAGCTCACGAAACTCATCGCGTTCCATCAGGATTTCGTGGCGTGCGTTTGCCAATGTGATGCATTTCCCCGCCTTGAGGCGGCTCGCGAATTGCTCTGCCGCGGCCGTATCGACCAGCCGATCGGCGCCCGCCGCCATGATCGAAACCGGGGTCAAAATACGGCGCGGGTATTCGACATCCTCAAAGCGCCCCATGAGATGGAAAGCGGCGTTGATCCAGCCAATCGTCGGGTCGCCGATGGCCAGTCCAGGCACCGCTTCGATGATCGCCGCCCCGCGGGCATGGCGTTTTGGATCGGACGTCAGGACATTGCCGTCGAAATTCAATGACATATAGGGAATCGGGCCGCCGCCCGGTACGAACCAACGGCCAAGTCCGAGAATGACCAGCGTCTTGGCAAGAATCCGCACCGCAGAAGCGAAGCGCAGCCCGTAAACATCAATCATCGGCGAGGTCAATACCATGCGCGCGAATGGCAAACGGCCGGCGTGCGCCATTGCAAGTGCGACTGCCCCGCCCATGGAATGGCCGAGCGCGAACCAGGGCGGCCGGCAGTAAGGTTCGAGGACCTGTTCAACCAAAGCGTCGAGATCGCGCTCATAGGCACCGAAATCCCCAACATGGCCTTTGCGGGGATTGCCCGCGAGGCGGCCGGAGAATCCTTGCCCGCGCCAATCCAGGATCGCGACATCGAAATTCCGGCTTAGCAATTCGCCGATCACCTCAAAGTATTTCTCGATGAATTCTGCGCGTCCTGGCAAAATTGCGATGGTTCCGGCGCAATTTGCGCCGCAACTCCAGCGCGCCGCCCGCAGAGTCCATTTGTCTCGCGTCGTGATTGCGGAGACGATGGCGCCTGGAGGCGCCGGATTTTCCAAAATCGGACAGAGTTTCATCGCGAAATTTCGATGCTCCTGAGCTTGCGCTGGCGGAATTTCAATCTTCGGCATCCGTCTGCGCCAGGAGATATAACGGCAGAATTTTTGCCTGTCTCGCACCTCTTGCAAAGACAAACCCTATCCCCACATCAAACAAGCGCGGGCCGTTTCAGGACGCGCGAGCGGAGTTAAGCCTCTGGCGCAGCAGGGAAATTGCTGGCTGATGTTTGGCGCTGCTAGGTAACCGTGTTTGGTGCAACACCTCTACTCGCTTCATTCAAGGAGGATAGTGAGATGCGTCAGTTTGATCTTTCTCCCCTTTATCGCTCGACCATCGGGTTCGACCGCTTGTTCAATATGATTGATCAGGCCGCAGGGCTCGAAGCCGTGCCAAGCTACCCGCCCTATAATATCGAACGCACTGGCGAAAACGCCTACCGGATATCGGTGGCGGTCGCGGGCTTCGCTGCGGCGGATCTTACGCTCGAAACCAAGGAAAACACTCTCGCCATTCGTGGTTCGCGCGAGCGCGAGACCGAGACCGAGACCGAAATGGCGAAGACGGAAGTGCTTTATCAAGGAATTGCCGCCCGCTCGTTCGAGCGCCGCTTCCAACTTGCGGATCACGTCCATGTGACGGGGGCTAGCCTTGAAAACGGTTTGCTGCATGTCGATCTATTGCGTGAACTCCCCGAGGCGCAGAAACCTCGCCAGATCCCTATTGCAACCGAGGGCGCAAAACCCGCGGTCGCAACATCAAAGGCAGCGTAACCCCCGCGCGGCAGGTGGCCCTCCCGGACCCCGCTCGGCGGTAAGGGGCGTCTCGTGCGAGACGCCCTTTTTTCGCCCCGATTTTTGAACGCTCGAACCGGCGGCGGCTTCGCATCATTTCAATCAAATGCGTTCGCATCCCGCGCGCATGGCAAGCGTCAGGAAATCGTCCACGTCGGAAGGAAGTGTCGCAAAGGACGTCACCAGCCGGACGAAAACTTCATCTTTACCCGGCGGCGCGCAGACAGGGCAGGAGTCGCGAAATCTCCAATTGTAATAATGGGCTCCGCCCGCTGTCAGCGCCGTTTCGATCACACCTGGGAGAATTGCAAAAATTTCATTCGCCTGGCAGGGCCAAGGCATACGAACGCCTGGGACTTTGGCCAAGCCTTGGGCGAGCCGTCTCGCATGATGATTCGCGCGAGCCGCGAGATCAAGCCAATGGCCGTTCTCGAGGTAGGCGGTCATTTGCGCGCCGAGAAAGCGTCCTTTCGATAAGGTATGCCCGCTGCGTTTGCGCTGATAAGGCAGGCACACGGCTTTCAAGGGATCGAAAAAGATTACCGCCTCACAGGCGAGTGCGCCATTCTTCGTGGCGCCGAACGACAGAATGTCGATACCTGCCTTCCAGCTCATCTCGGCTGGCGTACATTGAAGGGAAACGAGGGCATTGGCGAAACGGGCGCCGTCCATATGGACCATGAGGCCGGCATCATGAGCGACTGCGGTGAGTTTAGCCAGCTCTTCACATGTGTAAATCGTCCCGCTTTCGGTGACTTGGGAGAGCGACAAGGCGGCTGGCTGGACCTGCTTTTCGAGTCCGCGGGGGAAATCCGCGAGCACCGATTTCAAATCCGCTGGCGCTATCTTGCCCGCGCGGCCGGCAATGCCGATGAGCTTGGCGCCTCCTGTGAACATTTCCGGCGCGCCGCACTCATCTTCCATGACATGAGCTTGGGAGTGGCAGAAGATCGCACCGAACGGCGGGGTAACGGCGCCAAGCGCAAGCGCGTTGGCGGCAGTTCCCGTGTTGACCAGAAAACTCGCGATCTCTCGTTCGAAGACGTCATCGAGAAGCTGGGCGGCCTTGGTGGTCAAAGAGTCCGCGCCATAGGCCGGAGCCGGACCCTCGTTCGCGGCAACGACCGCCGCAAGAATGGCTTGACTGGCCATGGCGGTGTTGTCGCTCGCAAAATCCATTGAAACTCCGGTATCCCCGGGCCTGAGGCAGGCCGGGCGCAGTCTGGAACATCCTGCGATCGACTGTTGCACAGCGGCGGCCGCTTATCTTCTTGCGCGGCTTGCCCCGATTCGCAAAGATAATTTTCAACGCTTGTGAAACGCCTGGAAATCTGCAATCTTACTTTCTTAGGACAGTGTTGCTGACCATTTACGGCTGGGACAGCGCCGACACGGTGTTCGCTCCTCGACCGGAATTGATGCAAATCCTTAGATGAAGGTGCGCGATGGGCGCGGGCCGGCATGGCGGGCCTGGAACGTCGGCGTGGCTCAGTTCTTGCCAGAAAGGCTGCGCGTCTAACGTGCGCTTCCTGGCCTGTGCTAAAGTCCCTGCTGCGGCATGGTTTTGTTGCACGGTTTAATGGCACGGTTTAATGGAAGGTTGTGTGATGACCGATCCGATCTTGCCCGGCCCAATCCCCTTCGATCCTGGATTTCCGGCCGCGCAAGGCCTTTATACGCCGGCCAACGAGCATGACGCCTGCGGGGTCGGTTTCGTCGCCGACATGCACAATCGAAAGTCGCATGAAATTATTGGCATGGGACTCGAGATTCTCCGTAATCTCGATCATCGCGGTGCGGTCGGAGCGGATCCCAAAGCGGGCGATGGCTGCGGCATGCTGGTGCAGATCCCGCACGGCTTTTTTGCCGAAAAGGCGAGCGAACTCGGCATCGTCCTGCCAGCGCCCGGCGAATATGCGATCGGCGCGTTGTTCTTGCCGCGCGATGCGGAAGGCCGCCGGATCGTCGAAGCCATTGTCGAGAAAATGGTCGCCGAAGAAGGGCAGATTTTACTTGGCTGGCGGGATACACCAGTCGATTCTTCTTGTTTAGGCGAGAGCGTCAAGCCGGCTGAACCGCTGAGCCGCCAAATTTTCATTCAGCGCGGGCCAGATACTGGCGATCAGGACGTCTTCGAGCGGCGTCTTTTTATTTTGCGCAAGACGATTTCGAACGCGGTCCACAATCTGGCCGACCGGTGCACGGCGGGCTTTTATCCCGTATCGCTTTCATCGCGCACGATCGTCTACAAGGGCCTGCTGCTCGCGACGAAGCTCGACGTCTATTTCGAGGACCTCCGCGATCCTTTGTTCGAATCGGCGCTTTCGCTCGTGCATCAGCGCTTTTCGACGAACACTTTTCCAACCTGGTCACGGGCGCATCCCTATCGTTATGTTGCGCATAATGGCGAAATCAATACGCTGCGCGGCAATCTCAATTGGATGGCGGCGCGGCAGGCTTCGGTCGCCTCCGGACTTTTCGGCAGTGACATAAGCAAGCTCTGGCCGATTTCCTATGAGGGGCAGTCGGACACGGCCTGCTTCGACAATGCACTCGAATTCCTCATCCAAGGCGGCTATTCGCTCGTTCATGCGATGATGATGCTCATTCCGGAAGCCTGGGCGGGCAATCCGCTGATGGACCCAGAACGCCGCGCTTTCTATGAATATCATGCCGCGATGATGGAGCCCTGGGATGGGCCGGCGGCTGTCGCCTTTACCGATGGCCGTCAGATCGGCGCCACGCTCGATCGCAACGGCCTGCGCCCGGCACGCTATATCGTGACGAGTGACGGACTCGTCGTGCTCGCCTCGGAAGCCGGTGTTCTGCCGATCGCCGAAGAGCGGATCATTACCAAATGGCGACTGCAGCCTGGCAAGATGCTGCTCGTCGATCTGGAGCAGGGCCGCATCATTTCGGATGCCGAGATCAAGCACACCCTTGCCGCGTCGCATCCTTATGCCGAATGGGTCAAACGCACCCAGATCGTGCTCGAGGACATGGATTTCGCAGTGCATCCGCGCTCGCCGCGCAGCGATGTCACGCTGTTGGACCGTCAGCAGGCGTTCGGTTACAGCCAGGAGGATCTTTCGCTGCTGCTGCCGCCGATGGCGGTGACCGGCCAGGAAGCGGTCGGCTCGATGGGCACCGATACGCCGATTTCGGCTCTATCGACGCAGCCAAAGCTGCTCTACACCTATTTCAAGCAGCATTTCGCGCAGGTAACCAATCCGCCGATCGATCCGATCCGCGAGGAACTCGTTATGAGCCTCGTGTCCTTTATCGGGCCGCGTCCCAACATCCTCGACCATGAGGGCAATGCCAAGAAGAAACGGCTGGAAGTCCGGCAGCCGATTCTCACCAATGAAGACCTCGAAAAAATCCGTTCGATCGCGCATTTCGAGGAGGCTTTCGATACCAAGACGCTGAACATCACCTATCCGTCTGAGCACGGCGCAAAAGGCATGGACGAAGCGCTGACAAAGCTTTGCGATAGGGCCGAACACGCGGTCAACAGCGGCTTCAATATCATCATTCTGTCTGACCGTGTGACCGGTCCCGACCGGATTCCGATCCCTGCGCTTCTGGCGACGGCGGCGGTGCATCATCATCTGATTCGCAAGGGCCTTCGCACCTCGGTCGGCCTCGTCATCGAAACCGGTGACGCGCGGGAGGTCCATCACTTCGCGCTGCTTGCGGGCTTTGGGGCGGAAGCAATCAACCCCTATCTCGCCTTCGAGACGCTCGCTGTTATGGCGGCGGAATTCCCTGACGAAATCGATGCCGGCGAGGCTTGTAAGCGTTATATCAAGTCGATCGACAAGGGCCTCCTGAAAGTCATGTCGAAAATGGGCATTTCGACCTATCAGTCCTATTGCGGTGCGCAGATCTTCGACGCGGTCGGGCTCGCGGAGGACTTCGTTCATCGCTATTTTACCGGCACGGTGACGCGGATCGGCGGCGCCGGGCTTGCCGATATCGCAGAGGACACCGTCCGCCGCCACAGGGAAGCTTTCGGCAATGCGCCGCTCTATCGCAATGCGCTCGATGTCGGCGGTGATTATGCCTTCCGCATCCGCGGGGAAGCGCATTCCTGGTCGCCGCAATCGGTGTCCCTCTTGCAGCATGCCGTGCGCGGCAAGGATGCGGCCAGCTATCGCGCCTTTGCCGCCCTTTTGAACGAGGAAACCACACGGCCTTTGACGATACGCACGCTCTTCCACATCAAAACGGCGGCGGATGACGGCCGCCTCCCGGTGCCGTTGGAGGAAGTCGAGCCGGCCCAATCGATCGTGCGGCGTTTTTCAACCGGGGCGATGTCCTATGGTTCGATTTCGCGGGAGGCTCATACCACGCTCGCGATCGCCATGAACCGGATCGGCGGTAAGTCGAATACGGGGGAGGGCGGCGAGGAGTCCGACCGCTACAAGCCGCTCCCGAACGGCGATTCGATGCGCTCGGCGATCAAGCAGGTCGCGTCAGGGCGTTTCGGCGCTACCGCCGAATATCTCGTTAACTCGGACATGATGCAGATCAAGATGGCGCAGGGGGCAAAACCCGGCGAAGGCGGTCAACTGCCGGGGCACAAGGTCGATGCCATCATCGCCAAGGTGCGTCACTCGACGCAAGGCGTCGGCCTCATCTCGCCGCCGCCGCACCATGACATCTATTCGATCGAGGATTTGGCGCAGCTCGTCTTCGACTTGAAGAACGTCAATCCCCAAGCTGATGTTTCGGTCAAGCTCGTGTCCGAAATCGGTGTCGGAACCGTCGCCGCGGGCGTTTCGAAGGGCCGGGCCGATCATGTCACCGTCTCCGGCTTCGAGGGCGGCACCGGGGCATCGCCGCTCACCTCGATCAAGCACGCCGGCATTCCTTGGGAAATCGGCCTTGCCGAAACGCAACAGACCTTGGTTTTGAACCGGCTGCGTTCACGGATCGCGGTGCAGGTCGATGGCGGTCTGCGCACCGGCCGCGATGTCGTGATTGGCGCCTTGCTTGGCGCCGATGAATTCGGCTTCGCCACGGCGCCCTTGATCGCCGCCGGCTGCATCATGATGCGCAAGTGCCATTTGAATACCTGTCCGGTTGGCATCGCCACGCAAGACCCTGTTTTGCGCAAGCGGTTCACCGGTCAGCCGGAACATGTGATCAACTTCTTCTTCTTTGTCGCGGAGGAAGTGCGTGCGTTGATGGCAACGATGGGTTATCGCAGCTTCAACGAGATGATCGGGCAGATGCAGATGCTCGATAAGCAACAGGCGATCGCGCATTGGAAGGCGCGCGGGCTCGATTTCTCGAAACTTTTTCATAAGCCCATTGCCGCGCCTGGGGAGTCGATCTTCAATTCGACGCGGCAAGATCACGGGCTTGACAAGGTGTTGGATCGCAAGCTGATTGCGGCTGCCAGGGACTCGATTGAAACCGGTGCCCGGGTGACGGTCGAAACCGCGATCAATAATACCGATCGCACCACCGGTGCGATGTTATCGGGGGCCATCGCACGCCGCTACGGCCATGCGGGGCTTGCCGACGAGACGATTCACATCAAAGCCAAGGGGACCGCCGGGCAAAGTTTCGGCGCCTGGCTCGCTGCCGGCGTTACTCTCGAACTCGAGGGTCAAGCCAATGATTATGTCGGCAAGGGACTCTCGGGCGGCCGGATTATCGTTTATCCTCCGGCTCATTCGCGGATTTCGCCGGAGCAATCGATCATCATCGGTAACACAGCGCTCTATGGCGCGATCTCCGGCGAATGCTATTTCCGCGGCGTTGCCGGCGAACGCTTCGCCGTCCGCAACTCCGGTGCGATCGCGGTCGTCGAGGGCGCTGGCGATCATGGCTGCGAATATATGACGGGCGGCATTGTCGTTGTCATCGGCGAGACGGGGCGTAACTTCGCCGCCGGCATGTCGGGGGGCATCGCCTATGTCCTCGATGAGGACGGCAAATTCGCGCAACGCTGTAATCTCGCAATGGTCGAGCTCGAACCCGTCGCCGAAGAAGAGGAATTGATGCAAAAGAATTATCACCATGGCGGCGATCTCGATTTCCACGGCCGCGTCGATGTCATGGGCGACATGACCCGTTTCGATGCCGAACGGTTGCATCAGCTAATCTCGAACCATGCACGGTATACGGGGTCTGCGCGTGCACACCACATTCTGGAACTATGGGATGAGTACAAGCCGAAATTCCGTAAGGTGATGCCAGTCGAATATCGCCGCGCGATCGAGAACTTGATCGCTAGTGGTGGCGCGCCTCGACTCGCGGCGGCGGAATGACGGAGAAACGCCGGCGAGCCTTTGGCCCCGGAAGGGATTTTGCAGCGCCGGTGCCACTCTGGCTTCTCCGCAATAGGGAATTTTGCAACGCATGGGCAAGGTAACGGGATTCCTCGAAATCGACCGGCGCGACCGGCGCTACGCGCCAGCGTCCGACCGGATTCGTCACTATAGGGAATTCATGATCCCGCTTTCCGAGGAGGCGACCAAGGATCAGGCGGCGCGCTGCATGGATTGCGGTATTCCGTTCTGCCACAGCGGCTGCCCGGTCAACAATCAGATTCCGGATTGGAACAACCTCGTCTACCACTCCGATTGGGAGGAGGCTTCTCGCAATCTTCATTCGACGAATAATTTTCCGGAGTTCACCGGCCGAATTTGTCCAGCGCCTTGCGAAGCCGCTTGCACGCTGAACATTGATGATAGTCCGGTGACAATCAAAACCATCGAATGCGCGATCGTCGACCGCGCCTGGACGAACGGCTGGATCAAACCTGAACCCGCCGATGTGAAGACCGGCAAAAAAATCGCCGTGGTCGGCTCGGGGCCGGCCGGGCTTGCCTGCGCACAGCAGCTCGCACGGGCCGGGCACGATGTCCATCTCTACGAGAAAAACGCCAAGCCCGGCGGTTTGCTGCGCTATGGCATTCCAGACTTCAAGATGGAAAAACACGTGATCGACCGCCGCATTGTCCAAATGCAGGCAGAAGGCGTCCATTTCCACAATGGCGTGAATGTCGGTGTCGATCTCGATGCTGCCGAGCTGCTCGAAGGTTTCGACGCGGTCGTCCTTTCCGGCGGCGCCGAACAGCCGCGTGATCTCAAAATACCTGGACGCGAACTGGCCGGCGTGCATTTCGCCATGGAATTTCTGCCGCAGCAGAACCGGCGCATCGGCAGGGAGCCGATCCACACCAATGAGCCGATTCTCGCCTCGGCATTGCATGTCGTCGTCATCGGCGGCGGCGATACGGGATCGGACTGCATCGGGACCGCGATCCGGCAGGGCGCGCTGTCCGTGACCCAGCTCGAAATCATGCCACGGCCTCCGGATAAAGAAAACAAGCCTCTGACCTGGCCAAATTGGCCATTGAAAATGCGCACGTCTTCTTCCCAGGAAGAAGGTGCGGAACGGGATTTCTCGATTCTAACAAAAGAGTTTCGCGGTGAGAACGGCGCCGTCAAGAAACTCGTCTGCGTGCGCGTCGACGCGAATTTCAAGGAAATTCCGGACAGCGCCTTTGAGCTCAGGGCCGATCTCATCCTCCTCGCCATGGGCTTTGTTTCACCGGTGCATGAGGGATTGTTGGACGCACTTGGCGTGGCGTTCGATCCGCGCGGCAATGTCCTCGCCGATGAGGTGAGCTATAAGACCTCGCTTGCCAAAGTGTTTACCTGCGGTGACATGCGGCGTGGCCAATCGCTGGTCGTCTGGGCGATCCGCGAAGGCCGCCAAACGGCGCAGGCCGTCGATACATTCTTGATGGGATCGAGTCAGTTGCCGCGGTAGGGCAATGACTACGGGCCGCCGTCAAGAGTGTCGGATCTCGGGATAGAGAGGCCGAACTTAGAGGCCGATACGGAACAGTGGAAACCGGATTTCTGCCCGTATCTCCTGGTGTTCCTGTTGATTCCCATTTGTCGGCCGCGCAGGGCACGCAATCGGGATTACTGCGCCAAAGCCACCGAGATCCGAGTCCCGGTCACATCACCACCACGCGAGTGCCGATCTTGACGCGACTGTAGAGATCGATGGCGTCCGCATTCATCATCCGGATGCAGCCGGAGGACACGGCCTTGCCGATCGAGTCCGGCTCGTTGGTGCCGTGGATGCGAAACAGTGTGTCCTTGTCGCCCTGGAAAAGATAGAGTGCCCGGGCGCCGAGCGGATTCTCGAGACCGCCATCCATTTCTTCCGGCAGATCGGGGCGCCGCTTCAGCATTTCCTTCGGAGGAATCCAGCGCGGCCATTCGGATTTACGGCCGACACGCGCGACGCCTTTCCACTCAAATCCCTGACGACCGACGCCTATGCCATATTGAATGGCGCCGCCACCGGGCTGTACGAGGTACAAATGCCGGGAGCTAGTGTCGATGACGATCGTGCCGGGCGGCTCATGGGTCGGGTTCTGCACCTCCGCCGCGGTTTTCTGATTGAAATTAACACCGAGCTCGCGGTCGTCATTGCCATAGGATTGGCCGCGTGATGCAGGTGCGTAGGGGTCTTCATAGGGAGGCGCACCGTAGGCATTGGGGCGGCCGCGGTAATATTGAGCGGGCGGCGGATCGCCGGGATAGGGACTGGAATAGGCAGGATAAGCCGGATAGGCAGGATAAGACGGATAACCCGGATAACCGTTGGACGGATAGGTCGGATACGCCTGATAACCCGAATAATCGTGCCATTGTGCGAAAGTCGGCGTGGCCGGGATCAGGAGCAAAAACGCCAGGACGAAACCATATCCGCAGATCGCGGTAAAGCGAAGTACACTTGCACGCATGATGAGACTCGAATTCCGCCTTCCACCGAACAAGAGGGCGCATCGTAACCTGAACAAATGGCAAAAAAGAGCCGCCTCATTCAAGATTTTGCGCCACGCTGACAGCTTTGAAAGCAAAAAATGACCGGTTTGGCAAGCCGCCAAACCGGTCTCGTATAGCCTCAATCAATGAACGGCTGCTTAGAGCACGACAACCGTCGCGCCGACCTTGACCCTCTCATAGAGATCGACGATATCGTCGTTTAAGAGGCGAATGCAGCCGGAAGATACCGCTTGGCCAATCGTATCCGGCTCATTGGTGCCGTGGATACGAAACATCGTATCGCCGTGGTTATTGTAGAGATACATCGCGCGGGCGCCGAGCGGATTGGCAAGTCCGCCTTCCATCACCCGCGGCAGATCCGGCCGTCGCAACCGCATGGCGGCGGGGGGCGTCCAACTGGGCCATTCGGCGCGCCGCCCGATTCGGGCGCGGCCATTCCATGCGAAGCCATCGCGGCCAACGCCAACTTCATAGCGCATCGCCTTGCCATCCGCCATCGACAGATAAAGATAGCGGTTCTTGGTGTCGATCGTGATCGTGCCGGCATGCTCGCCGGTGGGGTCGTCGACCAAGGTACGCGTTGGCTGAACGTCGCGCCGGACGTCCGTTGGCAGGCTCACTGTCTGAATTGGACGGTTCGTCAGCCCCCCGGGCGAACCTCCGTCAAAAGCTAGTGCGCCGGTGGCGATCAGCGTGGCGAAGCCCGCCACGGCAAACAAATTTGTCTTCGAAAGATGCATCTTCAACATCCGTTTGGCGTCCCCATTCGATAATTGCAATCAAGGTTTTCAAACCCTTAACGCGGAAGCTGCGCCGTTTGTTCCGTCGCGAATACCGCAAAGTGGCAATTATTTGGCCGGAATGGCTAAAGCGCAAAGTTCTACGCGCAAAGTTCTACGCGATAGGCGTGGATCATCGTCATCGCGCAATGGGCCCGTGCTCAACGGAAAGCTGTTCAAAGGAAAGGCCGCCGCGGAGGCAATGGCTATGGCTCTCAAACGGAAGTCATAAAGGCAGGCATATAAAATCGAGCGGTATCTTTTCCAACATCGTCCAGCATTCGCTATGATTCAGTTTGATCTGCGTTTTGCTGGGGAAAGAGGGTGATAATGACGCCTTTACAGGAGATCAGCCATACGCGCCAGTACCGGCAGTGGCATCCTCCTGATGCCCTTGCTGGTCTTTCACCGGATGGAATAAACGAGCTTCTCCTGACGCACCATACCGGCCGCGGGCGCCATTGACCTCAAATTCATGCTTCCATTCTGAATATACTGGTCAGGGTCTCGGCCAAGAGAAATCGTCGGCGCGGCCTGGCTTGGGTGCGATCGGTTTGCCCTGCTGTAAGGTTTGCTCGATAAAATTTCGCGCATCATTATTCGCTGCCCTGGCGGCTGTCTCCCGTGTTGCGAGTTCGCCGCCGGGGGCAATAGCAGGGGCGGTCAACGGCAGGACCGGGCCCGCGATAGGCTTCGGCGGCGGCGCGGCTTGCTCTCCAGGCAAAGCCGAAACAGCCGCAGGCGTTTGCGCGCCATCGCTTGGACCAGTCTCCGGATTCGGCGCCGGACCGGGCGCCATTTCCGGCTCAATATTGGGCAGTGTCTCTTCGAGCTTGCGGCGGATTTCCGGCTCAACGAAATGCGCGAGTTTGCGGGCGCCGGCCTTCGTGAAATGGACCCCATCACCAGCACGCAGCCGTACGATCTGGCCGTTAATGTCGGGGCCAGCAGCGCTGTATTTTCCGGCCTCGTCGGCAAACGCCTCCCATATGTCGATGTAGGTGGCGCCTGCCTTTTCGGCGTAGGCGCGATAGAATTGGTTGAAGGTCACGGCGTCGGCGGAGAGATTCTCGCTTCTTAGGATCGGCAGGCCGACCCATATGAGCGGAATTTTCTTATCGCGGAACATCCCGGCGATCGTTTCGATCCTTTGTGTATAGGCCGCCTGCCATTCCGGCGATCCAGGCTCATAGCTGCCGTTGGCGTCGTGCAAGGTTTGCCGGTCGTTGCTGCCGATCAGCATAACCGCGAAGTCGATTTTCTCGTTGCTCGCGAGCAAATCCTGCGTCGCTTTGGTCCAATCAAAGAAATCATCGCGGACGAGTCCCGAATTTTCCTTCGCTTTGCGAAGGATCGCGACCTCCGGCCGGTTCTCGAACGCCTCGCTCAGCCCTTGCGCCAGCATCTGGCCAAGGCTGTCGCCAAGGACCGCGACGAAAAAGGTTGGTGCGACGGCAGGCGTTTCTGGCGCTTTTGCGATGGTTTTTCCGCCCGCTCTCTCCGCTGGCCGGCGCGCCAACCTTTCGGCCGCCGGATAGCCTGACCGTGGCCGAGCCAGATGCTCTCGCGGCGCGGCCCGGTGGAATTCGGGTCGCGGTTTTGCCACGCGGCTTGGCTGCTGCGGCCGGAACAATTGCTCGAACCAGGCAAACGGATCGGCTTGCGCAAATGCGGGCGGGCTGTTTGTCAGACACAGCAGCAAAGTCACCGCCACGAACATGGCGGTCACCGGCTTCCGCAAAAGCCTCCACGCGAAATCTTCCGGTCCGAAATTTTTCGTCATAAATACCATTCTACCGCACCAATGCCTTGGATGCACGCGGTCCGTAATCGCACAGGTCACGCAAGCCTGCCCGAGGGTTCCAGGGCTGCGCAGAAAGCGGGTCCAATCGAAAAAGCGCTGGCCGTGCACCGGCCGAACTGATAAGGGGAGCAGAAGCTTAGCGCCGGTTTTATCGTTGCCGTATTTATCGATGGAACGGCCTTGGGGCGCCGGGTTGTCGGGTCTTGGCCGAACCGTATGAGCGTCTTTCTCGTCTGCCTGACGCCGTGGCTTTCACGTCCGGCGCTGTCGAACGCGATTGACTAACGCGGCGCGCTACGCATTTTGCTGAGTGAGCTGCCCCGATGCTGGCCGTGAGCGATGTGTTTTTCCAAAGCGGAACACTGACATATGCCGTCGCGGTGATTGCCTTCCTCGCCGGTCTGCATCTCCTTCTGTTGATTCTTCGCCGCTTATTCCGGCGCCGGCTTCGCGCCAGGACTAGGGGAATCACGGGCCGCCTCGGCATCGGCAAGTCTTCTGCGCTCGGCCCGAGGCGCCAGCTTGTCACCGTTCGCCGTGACAACGTCGAACATCTCATCATGATAGGGGGGCCGAGCGATCTTGTCATAGAACCGGACTTTATCGGCATCAGTGGCCACGATCCGTATGAAATCGGCTCAAGCGGGGCAAGCGGCGAAGCCCCCGTAACAGCGCGATTTGGGAGGATAGGGTCCTATATTCAACCGGCATCGCGAATTTTCGTTGGTCCAGGCTTGTTCCAGCTAACCGTGGTGTCGGGCATTGCCGGTGCGGGCGCGGGGTTAATCTGCGGGCTTTTCCGAATGGCGCTGGATACAGCCGATCGTTATCGCCTTTCCATGCCCGCCCGGTGGCATGACCAGCCCTATATCGGCGCAAGCCTTATGATCGCTGGCGCGGCCGTGGCTGCGGCCTTCAGCTCGTGGCTTGTTCGCCGTTACATCGCGAGTGCCGCCGGCAGCGGGATTCCTCACGTCGAGGCCGTCCTCAACGGCGAGTTGCCGCCGGCCCCGTTTATTCTTTTACCGGTCAAATTCATTGGCGGCCTGCTGGCGATCGGCGCGGGCTTTGCGCTCGGCCGCGAGGGACCTTGCGTCCAAATGGGCGCGACTCTCGCGAACCTGATCGGCAAAACCTTCGGCCGCAACGCCGCTGACTGCCGGTCGCTGCTTGCTGCGGGTGCCGGTGCCGGTCTTGCCGCCGCGTTTAATGCGCCCCTCGCAGGCTCCGCCTTTGTTCTGGAAGAACTCGTTAAGAAATTCGACACACGTGACGCCGTGGCCGCGCTCGGAGCTTCTGGCAGCGCCATCGTGGTGGCCCGAATCTTTACAGGGCCAGCTCCGGACTTTTTCGTGACAAAGGTCCAAACGCCAGAGCTCGGCGACAATCTCTTATGCATTGCATTGGGCATCATCGCAGGACTGCTTGGCCTTGTCTACAATCGGGTGCTTTTTAAAGCGCTTGCAATTGCCGAACGCCTCGCGCGATGGCCAGTTGAAGTTCGTGCCGCGATGGTGGGCGCAGCCGTTGGGGCGCTCGCGTGGTTTGCACCAGGCTTGGCGGGTGGCGGTGACATGATCACACAGCGCGTGCTTGATGGCACCGAGGCTTTCGCTCTCATTCCCTTCATCTATCTGCTTCGTCTCGTATTGGGTGCGGCTTCCTACGCCGCCGGAACGCCGGGTGGTTTGTTCGCACCTCTCCTTGTGCTCGGAGCGCAAATGGGTTGCCTCTTTGGGGGGCTGGTCAATCCAGGTATGGCGGATCCCGGCTCCCACGCGGTTGCCTTCGCGGTGGTAGGCATGGCGGCCTTGTTCACCGCCGTCGTGCGGGCGCCGCTCACCGGAATGATCCTCGTCACCGAAATGACGGAGAGCTCTCAATTGCTTCTGCCGATGCTGGCTGCTTGTTTCTCGGCAATGGCGGTTTCCACCATGCTTCGCGAGCCGCCGATCTATGACGCACTGAAAGCACCGGCATTGTACGGGAAAAAACGCTGATCCCGTGCAACTTAGTCTTGATGACGGGTCACGCCCAACTGGCCGAACACGGACAGTGCAAATTTCAGCTTTTCGGTAGAAGCACCGTGTCGACGACATGAATGACACCGTTCTTCTGGCTGACGTCGGCGATCGTCACGAACGCCTTGTCGCCCCTGGCATCGATGATTTCTAGTCTGCGTCCATCTTGCTGCACGGTCAGCGCCTCTCCCTCGACGGTTTTGTAGGTGGCCTGGCCGCCGCCCTTCTTGATTGCGGCGATGAAATCGGCGGCGGATATTTTTCCGGGGATCACGTGATAGGTGAGGATCGCAGTCAGGGCCGGCTTGTTTTCTGGCTGGAGCAAGGTTTCGAGCGTGCCTTTTGAAAGCTTCTCGAAGGCTTTGTTCACCGGTGCGAAGACTGTGAATGGCCCTTCGCCTTGCAAGGTTTCGTCGAGGTTTGCCGCCTTGATGGCCGCAACGAGCGTCGTGTGATCCTTCGAATTGACCGCGTTATCGATGATGGTCTTCGACGGATACATCGGGGCGCCGCCGACTTCCACGGTCATTTCCGCAAGGGCAGGGCCTAAAGCTGAAGAAAGCGCGGCGCCGCCGGCCACGGCAAGGCTCACGGTGGCGGCAAGCGCAGTGTTTTGAAAGGATGACATGAAATTTCTCCTGCTTAATAATTGCCGCCGCGCGACGTAACAGCGAGATCCTGCGTTCCGGTTCCGGCCTCGTTACCGGCAATGACGGGCGATGGAGGATAAGGTTGCGGGCGCAGCTGGGAATTCGGCAAGAAACTCCTCTATCATTCCGGCCGCTGATCCTGAATTCAAAAGCAAGAGCCGGAGTGCGCGGCTGGACGCAACGGTTTAAAAGCTTCGAGAGCAAATTGGCGATGGAGATTGGTCCCATGTTCAACACGCCGGATAAGGTTGAGGCCCCGGACTGTCAGGACCCGAGGTGGCAGGCCATCGCCCTGCGGGATCGCAACTTCGATGTTCACTTCTTCTATGCAGTGAAGACGACTGGCGTCTACTGTCGGCCTTCCTGTGCCGCCCGCGCCGCCAGGCCAAAGAACGTTTGCTTTTACGCAACCTGCGAAGACGCCGAACGGGCGGGCTTCCGCCCTTGCAAGCGATGCATGCCAAATGAGCCCAATTTGGCTGCGCAGCAGACCGCGAAAGTCGTGGACATCTGCCGGGGCATTGAGACCGCACCGCAAATCCCGAGCCTCACGGAAATGGCGGGCAGGGCAGGGTTGAGCCCCTCACATTTTCACCGGCTCTTCAAATCCGTCACCGGCGTAACGCCGAAAGCCTATGCGCTGGCTCATCGTGCCAAGCGTGTCCGGGACTCGCTTGCCGAGCCTGGCGCAACCGTCACCGGGGCGCTTTATAACGCCGGTTTCAACTCAAGCGGGAGGTTCTACGAAACCTCAAATGCGATGCTGGGGATGACCCCCTCCACATATCGGGACGGCGGCAAAAACATCGAGATCACTTTTGCCACTGGAGAATGCTTTCTCGGCGCCATCCTCGTGGCAAGAAGCGATAGGGGTGTCTGCGCCATCCTCATGGGCGACGATCCGGTCAGGCTCGCGCATGAGCTTCAAGACCGGTTTCCACGCGCCCGGCTGATCGGTGGCGACGCGGGGTTCGAGGCGCTTGTCGCCAAAGTCATAGGTTTCATTGCAGCGCCGGCAGTTGGCCTCGATCTGCCGCTCGATATACGCGGCACGGCGTTTCAGCACCGCGTCTGGCAAGCGTTGCGGGAGATCCCCGCGGGGTCCACGGCGAGCTATGCCGAGATCGCCAAGCGGATCGGGGCACCAAAATCGGTTCGCGCGGTGGCAAACGCCTGCGCGGCGAACCCCATCGCGGTGGCCATTCCCTGTCACCGTGTCGTGCGAAACGATGGCGCGCTCTCCGGCTACCGCTGGGGCGTCGCGCGCAAGCGTGCTCTGCTCGAAAGCGAGGCCCGCTTGCAAGAGGCCGCGACGCGTGCCAAGCAGGCGCATGAACCCTGAGTTATCAAGCGCCGCGCCCGTGCCAAAGATTTCCTTCGTCTCGCTTGGCTGTCCCAAGGCCCTTGTCGATAGCGAACGGATTATCGGCCGCTTGCGCGCCGAGGGCTACGAGCTCGCCAAGACGCATGAAGGCGCGGCGGCCGTTATCGTCAATACTTGCGGTTTTCTCGACAGCGCCAAGGCCGAATCCCTGGCTGCTATCGGCCAGGCTTCGGCCGAAAACGGCAAGGTCATCGTCACCGGCTGCATGGGGGCCGAGCCCGATGTGATATTGGAAAAATTCCCAAAACTTCGCTGGATCAGCGGGCCGCAGGATTTTGCCTCTGTCATGCGGGCGGTGCATGAAGCGGTGACGCCGCCGCACGATCCTTTTCTTGATCTCCTGCCTCCGCAAGGCATCAAGCTCACACCGCGCCACTATGCCTATTTGAAGATTTCGGAAGGCTGCAACAACCGCTGCAGCTTCTGCATCATCCCAAAGCTGCGCGGCGATCTCGTGTCGCGCCCGGCGGGGGACGTTATACGCGAGGCCGAAAAGCTCGTCGCGGCGGGCGTCAAGGAGCTGCTCGTCATCTCGCAAGATACAAGCGCCTATGGGTTGGACCTGAAATATGCGGAAGGCTTTTATCAAGAGCGTCCGGTCAAGGCGAAATTTTTCGACCTCGCGCGGGAACTTGGCCAGCTCGGCGTGTGGGTGAGGCTCCACTATGTCTATCCCTATCCGCATGTCGATGAGGTGATCGAACTTATGGCGGATGGAAAAATCCTGCCCTATCTCGACATTCCCTTTCAGCACGCAAGCCCGAAAATTTTACGCGCGATGAAGCGGCCCGGCGGCACCGAGAAGACGCTGGAACGGCTAGCAAAATGGCGCGCGATCTGCCCCGATCTGACCTTGCGATCAACCTTCATCGTCGGCTTTCCTGGGGAGACGGAAGAGGATTTCGAGCTGCTTCTCGACTGGCTTCAAGACGCAAAGATCGACCGCGCTGGCGCCTTCAAATATGAGCCGGTTAAGGGCGCCGCCGCCAATGATCTCGGCCTGCCGCATGTCGCGCCCGAGGTGCAAGCGATCCGCTACAAGCGCTTCATGGAAGCGTGCCAGACAATCAGCGCCCGTAAGTTGAAAGAAAAAATTGGCAAGCGCTTTCCGGTCATCGTCGATCAGGCTTCGACAAATACTGCCATAGGCCGCAGCAAAGGTGATGCGCCGGAAATCGACGGCAAGGTTCATATCGCCTCGCGCCGCCCCTTGCGGCAGGGCGATATCGTCACCGTGAAAATTGAGCGGTCGGACGCCTATGACCTGCACGGGACGGCGGTTTAGCGCTTTCGAAGAAGCTTTGGCCCTCGTGTCGGTTGTCCCAATGTAGGCCCAGGCGAAAAGTTGTTTGTAATTTAATTTTAGAATCAACTACGAGGCAGGAGACTTGGACAGATACACGTTCGTGCCACGACTGTTGGCCGTTTCGCAGGAGTGGGGCATTGCGTAGTCCCATACTCGCACCTTTGATTGCGCTCGTCCTGTGGTCATTCGTGATGTGGGCCTGGCTATACGCAACACGCATTCCAGCGATAAGGAAGAATAAAATAGTCTTGGACCCTCAGCGTCCCGGGGAGGAGCTTCTTGCTGGGCTACCTGCCGAAGTTCGCTGGAAAGCGGATAATTACAATAATCTCATGGAGCAACCAACGCTCTTTTACGCGGTGGCACTTACCTTGGCATTTCTCGATGCAGGCGCGGGTTTGAACACCGGTCTGGCTTGGCTATATGTTGGCCTTAGAATTGCTCACAGCCTGATTCAGGCGATCATTAATGTTATCTTACTCCGTTTCGCCGTTTTCATGGCTGGCTCGTTCGTTCTTCTCGTGATGACGATACGCGCAGCGTATCTCGTTTTTTAGCGAGTGAACTTAGCGGGCCGCCCATCAAAGAAAATTCAGTCCAACCCACCTCCATATTTTCATGGTACGTGAACCCATAGCAACCGCCGGGCACTTCCAACTGACAGACCAGCAGTTTGCGCGGATTTCCCGGGCCTTGGCGGAGCCGCGCCGTTACCAGATCCTCAAGCAGATCGGCGCTAGCGAGTCGCCGACCCCCTGCACCGTCCTACACGAAGCCCAAGACATAAGCGCCGCGACCCTGTCTCATCATATCAAGGAGCTGGAGACGGCGGGCTTGATAGAGACCGTTCGTGAAGGCAAATTCATGAATATCATCCTCCAGCGCGATGTACTCAGCGCCTATCTCGACCGGCTTGCGGCAATTTAACGCTGCAGACCGCCCGCTCTTGACGTCTCACGATTAACACTTAGATGGCTGTCTAACTGTCAAATGGATGACGGCATGATCGGAGAAGTGAGATGAGTGAGCTGACTGGCAAGGTAGCGGTTGTCACCGGGGCGTCAAAAGGAATTGGCGCGGGGATCGCAAAGGGCTTGGCAGCCGCGGGGGCTGCGGTCGTGGTGAATTACGCCTCCAGCAAGGAGGGAGCCGAGCGCGTTGTCGCGGAGATCACCGGCAAGGGCGGCAAGGCGATCGCGGTCCACGGCAACGTTGCCGAGGCAAAAGATGTGCAGCGTCTGTTCGAGGAGACGAAGAAGGTTTTTGGATCGCTGGACGTGCTCGTCAACAACGCCGGAGTCTTTGAGTTCGCCGCGCTCGAGGCTGTGACGGAGACCGAGTTCCACCGGGAATTCAACATCAATGTCCTCGGGACGATCCTGGCAACGAAGGAGGCATTGAAATATTTCGGGCCTGCCGGGGGAAGCGTCATCAACCTCAGCTCCGTCGCGGGTGAGAAGCCGATTTCGAATTCGGTGGTCTATTCGGCGACGAAAGGCGCCGTGAACGCTATCACGCGCGTTCTGGCTAACGAGCTGGGTGCGCGCAAGATCAGGGTCAACGCCATCGCGCCGGGCCCTGTAGAAACCGAGGGCGTCCACGAATTGGGGATTCTTGGAAGCGATTTCGAAAAGAAGATGGTGGCAGAAACCCCGCTTGGACGCATAGCGCGGCCGGAGGATATCGCGCGGATTGCGGTCTTCCTGGCATCTAACAGCTCCGGATGGCTGACGGGCGACATCGTCACTGCGTCGGGCGGCTATTGATAAGATTTTGGCACCGCCGGCCAGCCTTTCGTTCGCGAAGCTTGCGAAAATCCCCCGCGTGGTCCAAATAGAGGCTGGGAGGTTGGCGGTGGACGCACCACTCGCCAACCGGGTCAGATCCGGAAGGAAGCAGCCCTAACGAGACCGGGCGGGTCTCTGTCCAGCCTCCCACTTT
>Ga0181535_10002750_pt1 | contig 21101 bp, 11 predicted proteins | sample PEATcosm2014_Bin_44_FD_119774 | JGI IMG/M metagenome (GOLD analysis project Ga0181535, IMG submission 119774) | Peatland microbial communities from MTU Mesocosm Facility, Houghton, MI, USA - PEATcosm2014_Bin17_30_metaG | ecosystem: Environmental > Terrestrial > Soil > Wetlands > Peat | place... | reverse complement strand
CCAGATGGTGACGATCGACCCCGAGGGGCTGGGACCGGACGCAGCGAATCAGGATGCTTTGTCGGGAGAGATTACCACGTATTCACGAGGCGCGAGCCGCGTGATTGTCGACCTGGCAACTGCCTCGGGCGCAACGACCCGGCGTGTCTTGCGGCTGGCGCCGCTGGTTGTGGTGCCGCTGGTGCCGGACATGAATTCGGTGGTCAGTTTCAGTTCCATCGACAGCTTCTTCCAGCACAATGGCAACGCTCAAGCCAAACCGCCGTTGCCTTTTTATGTTCTGAACCAGTTCGATCCTTCGCTTCCGCTGCACCTGGATATTCGTGAGGTGCTTCGCGAGCAGTTGGGCGACCGCCTGCTGCCGTTTGTTCTTCGCCGCACGCCGGCTGTGAGCGAGGCCCTGGCCGAAGGCATGACGGTGATGGATTACGCTCCCAATTCCACCGTGGCGGAGGATTTCGGCAGCCTTGCCGGATGGGTCAAGAGCCAATCGGCAGCCGCGAGCAGCACCTATCGCGGAGTGCGCTGGAGTGAACGATGACCGCATCGGGCCTTTGGCAGGACATTGGGGCAGGGGAGAATTTTTTCACGAGGCTCCTGCGCTTCATCGTCTTGCTGGCAGCGGCGGCGTGCTTCTGTTTCCTGGCTGTTTTGCCACTCACGTGGCCCCAACAGGCGGTGCTGGGACTGTTGACTTTGCTGATGGCTCTGGCCATGGCGCGCAGCTCGGACTCTTACCTGGTGACGCTGACCCTGATGATGATGTCGATGTTCTGCACTTTTCGCTATGGGTACTGGCGCATTATGCAGGTGGTGCAGTTCTTTCAGGATCCGGCAAGTCACTGGGGCGCTCTGGACGTTTTTTTCATCATGTGCCTGCTGCTTGCCGAGGCCTACGCATTTCTGATCCTGTTTCTCGGCTACTTTCAGACGATCTGGCCTTTGCGCCGCGCGCCGGTGTCGCTGCCTGAGAATACAGACGACTGGCCGCATGTCGATGTTTTGATTCCGACCTACAACGAGCCGCTGGATGTGGTGCGCTATTCGGCGCTGGGCGCGATGAACATGGATTGGCCGGCGGACAAAATCCATATTTATATCCTGGACGACGGGCGGCGCAAGGAGTTTGAACGATTCGCGTTTGAGGCCGGCATCGGCTACAAAACCCGGAACGACAATACGCACGCCAAGGCAGGCAATATCAATGCCGCGCTGAAGACGCTGAGTTCTCCACTTGTGGCGATCTTCGATTGCGATCACGTGCCGACGCGCAGTTTTCTACAGATGACGGTGGGCTGGTTTCTGCGCGATCGCAAACTGGCGATGCTGCAGACGCCGCACCATTTCTATTCTCCCGATCCTTTCGAGCGCAACCTGGGACAGTTTCGCGTCATCCCCAATGAGGGGGAACTGTTCTACGGCGTTGTGCAGGACGGCAACGACTTCTGGAACGCGTCGTTCTTCTGCGGCTCGTGCGCCGTGCTGCGGCGGACGGCGCTGGATGAAGTGGGCGGCATTGCGGTAGAGACCGTAACGGAAGATGCGCACACCTCGCTGCGCATGCAGATGAACGGCTGGGGCACGGCTTACATCAATATTCCCCAGGCCGCCGGGCTGGCAACGGAAAGATTGTCGGCACATGTGGGCCAGCGGATTCGCTGGGCGCGGGGAATGATCCAGATTCTGCGCACCGACAATCCATTGTTTGCGCCGGGTCTGACGTTTGCGCAGCGGATTTGCTACTTCAACGCGATGTGCCATTTTCTGTATGCGGTGCCGCGCCTGATCTTCCTGACCGCGCCGCTGATTTATCTGTTGCTGAACCACACTAATATTCCCGGATACTGGGCGGCGATTCTGGCCTATGCTCTGCCTCACCTGACGCTGTCGAACGTGACGAATTCGCGGATTCAGGGCGAGCACCGGCACTCCTTCTGGAACGAGATCTACGAGACGGTTCTGTCTCCGTATATTCTGCTGCCAACCATGATGGCGTTGATCAATCCCAAGCTGGGCAGGTTCAACGTGACGGCCAAGGGCGGCGTGGTGAAGCGCACCTTCTTCGACACCAAGATTGCACAGCCATTCCTGGTGATGCTGCTGTTCAACATTGCGGGGCTGATCGTGGCGATCCCGCGTTTCTTTATTTGGGACAGGGACCGGCCGGGCACGGTGATGATGAACGTGGTTTGGTGCTGTTTCAACGTGGTGATTCTGGGCGTGTGCACGGCGGTGGCGCGCGAACTGAAGCAGTTGCGGACTTCGGTGCGTATCAGCGTGGTAACCCCCGTGGAGACCAGAATGCCGGACGGAAGGGCGATCGCCGGAGAGACAATCAACATGTCCAGCGGTGGGACCAGCATCCGCCTCAAAGAGGCGATGGAAATCGCGCCTTTGACAGAGGTGCGGCTAGCATTTCCATCGCCGGCCGCAGGGACTGAAATGCATGCGTCCGTCATTTCCACCGAGGGAACGATACTGCGCGTGCGGTTTGAGAATTTATCGATTGCCGAAGAGGAAGTGTTGACGATGGTGCTTTATTCACGAGCAGACTCGTGGCTTGGCTGGGGTGAGGCACGCGAAAGCGACAACGTGCTGGTCAGCCTTGGACGCATCTTCAGGATATCGATGCACGGACTGGCCTCAACCTTCCGAAGCCTGTTTTCGAATAAAGATGACGAAGACCGGAAGCCGAAGTCGCTTTCCATTGCCAGCAGTTCAGTGATCTTTATGCTGGCAGCGCTCCTGATGGGCGGCGCGCAACATCTGCGCGGACAGGCGCAGCACACGGTTGCGGCGACGAAGTCCGAGGCGAAAGCCGGCGCTCCTGCTCCGGACGCTCCCATTGGTCCCGGACACTACAGGGACACGTTCTCACTGAACGACGCAGGCTCACCGCAGATTGAGCTTCATGGCATCGACAGCGTGCACAATATTTATTTCACGCTGCCCGAGACCCATGTTGTCAAGACAGCCAAGCTTCACATCTACTACGCTTTTTCTCCAAGTCTGCTGCCGCAACTCAGTCACCTGAAGCTGATCCTGAATGGGACGCTCTTCGCCACCATCCAGCCAACGCCGGGCCAGGTGGGCGGCTCGGACAGCCGCGATGCGGAGGTGGAGTTCACCATTCCAACGGATTTGCTGGTGCACAACAACACGCTGACCATCGAGTTCATCGGCCACTACACGATGATTTGCGAGGATCCGGCCAACACAACTCTTTGGGCGCGCGTTCACCGCACGACCTTTCTCGATATTCAGGGCGACCTGCTGCCCCTGGCCGACGATCTGAAGCAATTGCCCATTCCGTTTCTCGACCCGGCCGTGATTCAGCCGCTGAGCATACCGGTTGTTTTTGCGGGCACTCCCTCTTACAAGGCGATTCAGGCGGCGGGCGTAGTCACCAGCTACTTCGGCATGCTCTCTGAGAACAGGCCGGTACGTTTTCCGGTTCATTTTGGAGCCATACCTCAAGGCAACGCGATCGTGATTGCGGATAATGCGGCGAATCTGCCCGCGGGGCTGGGCCTGCCGAACATCAGCCTGCCGACCGTGGCCATGCGCACCAATCCCAACGACCAGTACGGCAAGATTCTGATTGTGACCGGCGGCGATGCCGACCAGCTTTTGATTGCTGCCCAAGCCGTGGCATTGCACAGCGACATGCTGGCCGGGGGCCTCGCCAGCATCGACAGCATCAAGCTGCCGGAGAAACAGGGGCCTGACACAGCGCCGCGTTGGGCGCGCACCGATCAGACAATCGCGCTGTGGGATTACGCTTCTTCCGACCAGCTGCAGGGCGATGGCACTGCGCCTTTGAATGTTTACTTCCGCATTCCGCCGGATATTTTTTATGCCGACCGGCCCAATGCGGTGCTGAAGCTGGTGTATCGCTACAATTCGATTCCGATCGGGCCGATCTCGAGCCTTCAGGTGCGGGTCAACAACGCGTTCTTGGGATCGACGCCGTTGATTCCCGGACAAGAGGCCTCGCGCAAGATGGAGACCGAGGTTCCGGTGCCGGTGGTGAATCTGCGGCCGTTCTCGAACTCTCTTTCGTTCGACTTTACGTTTCAGTTGTTGAAGAAGGGCGGTTGCGAGGATACGACGCCGATCAATATGCAAGGCTCCATCCTGCGCGACTCGTATCTGGATCTGCGCGGTTATCCGCATTATGCGCCGCTGCCCAACCTGGAGACTTTCGCCAACGCGGGCTTCCCGTTCACGCGTTTTGCCGATCTCGGCGAGACCACCGTGGTTCTTCCGCCGTCGCCCACCGAGCAGGAGATCGAGACCTTCGTTACGCTGATGGGGCACTTCGGACGGCAGACGGGCTATCCGGCCTTGCGCGTGACCGTAGCGGGCCCCGATGCGCTGCACCTGGGCGCCAGGACGGATTTTCTGATTCTGGGCACAGGGGACGATCAGCCCGGATTCGACCAGTTAAACAACACCCTCCCGGTCGCGTTGCGCAGCGGACAAATTCAAGTGCGCGATACGCAAGGATTCTTTGCCCCACTGCATCAGGCCTGGTGGAAGATCCGCTCCGGCGAGCACACGGAATCCGGCGACCTGACTGCCTCCGGCACGCCCGACGCGGTGATTGAGGGAGTCGAGTCTCCATTCGATCCGGGCGGCAGCCGCAGCATTGTCGCCATTCACTTCAGGGACGCGAGTGCTTTTGAGCCTTTCATGGATACCTTCATGAAGATTCAGCAGTCAAGCGACGTCTCCGGATCGGTTGCGGTTCTGCACGGGACGCAGTTTCAATCGTTCAGGATTGGCGCGGAGGTCTATCACGTGGGTATGGTTCCATGGTGGACGCGGTTGCGGCTATGGCTCAGACAGGTGCCGTGGCTGATCGCGGTCATCGTCGTGATTCTGGCGTTGCTTGTTTCGCTCTGGACCAGGCAGTGGCTCAGAGGCAGGGCCAGGTCACGCTTGAGGATGATCGAGGACTAAAGACAGACCCTATCTAGAAAACCCAACAGCCACCAGGCAGACGAGGCCTGGTGGCTGTTGCTTTTGCACATTCCTCTTTTCCGGTGCCCCGCAGATCCTGTTTAACTCCAAGGGAATCAAGCTGTATGCTAGAGGACATAGATAGCGATTACTCGAAGGGGCACCAGGCCGGATCCAGAGATCAATCAGCGGCGCGCCCCTTTCCTGAGGACTTGTGCGATGGGCATTCGGAAGTCCCTGCGTGGGAAGTGTGTGCTGCCGATCGTGCTATTGTTGATGCTCTGCGCAACGGGCGGGTGCAAGCAGCATAATTGGGCGCTCTGGGACACGTATTCTGCGCGATTCATTGATGCGCAGGGCCGCGTCTACGATCCCAAAGGAGACCAGCACACCACATCGGAAGGACAGGCGTACGCACTGTTCTTCGCGCTGGCCGGCAACGATCGCACGCATTTTGACCGATTGCTGAACTGGACCCAAACGAACCTTGCTCAAGGCGATCTTCAGACGCATCTGCCGGCCTGGCTCTGGGGAAAAGATCAGAATGGCGATTGGAGGCCGCTGGACACAAACTCGGCATCGGATGCGGACGTCTGGATGGCCTACACGCTGATTGAGGCGGGGCGTCTTTGGGACAACCCGCAGTATACGAACCTGGGAAGCCGGATGATGACGCAGATCGCCGCCGCCGAGGTAGTGAATCTTCCCGGTTTCGGCCTGATGCTGCTGCCGGGCCCGACGGGCTTCCAACACGACCAGACATGGACTCTGAATCCCAGCTATCTTCCGGTTTTTGTTTTTCAGCGGCTGGGGCAGTTCGATCCAAAGGGGCCCTGGCAGCAGATCGCGCTGAACATTCCGCACCTGCTGGAGCAGAGCGCGCGCCACGGGTACGCCATGGATTGGGTGGATTATTTTCCCGGCGACGGCTTTTATCCGGTGTCTGTTCAGAAGCAGGAGAGCATCGACAATGATGGCTCCGGGGGCGGGTATGACGCGATCCGGGTCTACCTGTGGGCAGGCATGGCGGACGATAGCCAGGGAACGCGCACCAATCTGGTAAATTATGTGCCGGGAATGAGCGGATACCTTGCCGAACATGATGCCCCCCCGGAAAAGGTAAGTGACCTGGGGGTGCCAATGGCGCAAGATGGTCCTGTGGGATTCTCAGCGGCGCTGCTGCCATACCTGAGTGCGTTTCCAAATTGCGCGAAGATAAGCATTCAACAGATGATTCGCATGAACCTGATGAAGGATGAGTCTACGGGTTTGTACGGGAAAGACCCAAACTATTACGATCAGAATCTTGCCCTGTTCGCAACTGGTTTTCTGGACAGCAGATTCCGGTTTGGTCCAGAGGGCGAGTTGAGAGTAGATTGGAAGCGCCGATGAGGGTAGGTTGCGGGGCGGGGAGCAGGGCTCTATTTGTAGCGGGTTGCCTTTTGCTGGCGGTCCCGGTCAGTCTCGCCCAAAAGAAAGCCGGAGCCGGAAGCAACGAGGGCGAGCGAGGCACGCTGATTGACAAGGCGCGGGCCCTGGAGTCGCGCGGCCGGCCGGATATGGCGGTTCAGTTGTGGCAGCAGATTCTGCTTTCACAGCCCAACAATCCAGATGCGCTGGCCGGGGTGGCCAAGGACTACAAATTGATGGGCGAGGCCGATAAGGCCGACGCGGCGCTGGACCGTTTGCGCAGGGTGAATCCCAACGACCCGAATATCGCAAAAATTGAGGCACTGAGCAGCTCGAGCGCGCAGAGCGATCAACTGCGCCACGCCGGAGAGTTGGCCCGGCAGGGCAGGGCCGATGAGGCGATGCAGATTTATCGGCAGTTGTACGGCGACCATCCCCCGGAAGGGCCGATTGCGATTGCCTATTATCAAACGCTGTTTGGCACAGCCACGGGAAAAGCAGCGGCGATTGCCGGCATGAGATCGCTGGCCGATCGCAATCCTGGCGACGCGGGCGTTGCGGTTGCGCTGGGCACGCTGCTGACCTACGACGCCAAGACGCGACCCGAGGGAGTGCGCATACTGGAAGCGCATCCGCAGAATGCCGATGCCCAGGCGGCGTTGAGGCAGGCGCTGATTTGGGATTCTGCAAATCCGGCTTCCGCAGCGGGGTTGCGCCAGTATCTGAAGGAGCATCCGCAGGATACCGAAGTCGCCAGCAATCTGAAGTCGAGCGAACGGAAGCTTGCGCAGATGAACGCGGGCATCGCGCGCACGCCGGCTGAGCGTGCGGCGTTTGCCGCGCTGAATGCGCACCACCTGGATGACGCGCAGCGGCGATTCGAGGCGTTGTTGCAGAAAGATGCAAAGAACGGGCGTGTCGCCGCGGGCATGGGATTCCTGCGCATGCAGCAGAAGGATTTTGGCGGCGCCATCAGCTACCTGACGGAAGCCGAACAGGACGGCTACAAGGCGAGAACCGTGGAGAATGCGCTGGCCACCTCGCGCTTCTGGTTCACGATGGCCGAGGCAACGCAGGCCTTCGACGAGAATCAGCTTGCTATTGCCGAAGCAAAGTACAAGGCTGCCCTGGAAATGAATGCCCGCAGTCCCGAAGCCTTGAATGGACTCGCGGGCCTGCTGACCAAAGAGCAGAAGTACCCGCAGGCCGCGGGCGTCTACGAGCAATTGATCAAGGTTCAGCCTGGCAATCTGGACGGCTGGCGCGGACTCTTTCTCTCCTATGCGCGCGATCACCAGAACCAGAAGGCTCTTTCGACGGCGGGGCTCTACCCGGCGAGGGTGAGGCTGGCTCTTGAGAGGGATCCGGAGTACCTGGGCTCGCTGGCAAGCATTTATGAGGTGCAGGGGCGCAGCGCCGATGCGCAACGCGTACTTGCACAGGCGCTTGCGCTGCCATTCCCCGACAACGGAACCGGCCTCAAGACGGACACCCGGCTGCAGTATGCGGGCATCCTGATGGAAGCCAAACGCTACGACCAGGCCGCGGCGTTGTATACACAGATACTCAACGAAGAGCGAGACAACCTGCCGGCATGGCTGGGCCTGGTGAGCGCGCATCACGAGCAGGGGCAGGACACACAGGCGATTGCGGATGTGCAAAAGATGCCTCCGGCTACGTATGAGGCTGCGTTGGGCGATGCGGGATTTCTTTCGCTGCTGGGCGCAATCTATCAGCAGGCCAATCAGCTTGAAGTCGCTCAGGGATTGCTGGAGCGTTCAGAGAAGCTGCAGACTGCGGCGGGCGTGCAGCCCAGCGTTGCGCTCGAATTGCAGTTGGCAGGCATCTATCTGCAGCGCAATAACACCGAGCAGGCTTACGACATTTACAACCGGGTGCTCAAGGCCCATCCAGGAAGCGCCGAAGCGTGGAAGGGACTGATCTCAACACTGGCCGCGACCAATCGCAATGCGCAGGCTCTGGAAGAGATTGCGTTGATTCCTGCGCCGGTGCGCAAGGAACTTGAGAGCGACATCGAATTCATGCAGACCGAGGCCGGCGTGTATGCCGCCAGCGGCGATACGGCTCATGCGGTTGAATCCATGAATCGCGTGCAGGCGCACTACGCGCGGCTCAAGATGCAGCCACCGGCAAATGTAGACATTCAAAACGCCTGGCTGCTTTACAACACCGGCAACGACCGCGCACTTTATCCGGCGCTGATGCGGCTGGGAAGCCGGAACGAATTGAGTGCGACGCAGAGAGAGACGGTCCAGAACATCTGGGCCAACTGGAGCGTGCGCCGTGCCGCGGCGGCCATGGAGAACGGCAACGTGCGGCGCGCCGTGGATATTCTGGACGCGGCTTCGCAGGCGTTTCCAGACAACCTGACAGTGCGCAAGGCGGTGGCCGGCGGATTTGCGCGGGTGGGCCGCGCGAAGGAGTCGCTGGCGATCTTCAAAACCATCCCCATGCAGGACGCAAGCTCGGGCGATTTTCAGGGCGCGATTGGCGCGGCGCTTCAGGCAAATGACCGGGGCCAGGCTGAGTTGTGGTTGCGTCAGGCGCTGGAGAGGTTTCCGCACGATCCGGCGATTTTGTCGCTTGGCGCGCGCTACGAGCAGGCACGCGGCGACAATGAGCGCGCTGCCGATTACTGGCGCGCTGCGCTGGCAGCCATGCCCGCGGCTACGCCCGTTGACAGGCTTGCGCATGCGCTGGCCTATCCCGAACAGGATACGAAAACGCATCGCGCCGTGACGGCGGCCGATTTAGAACAACTGCTCGATCCTCAGAACGAGCCGTTTCCAAAGACGACCAAATTGCCTTCTCTGCCCGCGTATGGGCCCGATCCTTACAACGGCCCCGCGCCGGTGATGATTCCGCAGCCGCAGTCCTATGTGCCGCCGCCGGCGGACGCGGCGGGCAGAGACGCTTCGTCCCCAAGTGCCGGCCAGCCCGGTTCCGCGCCGGATGCGAATCCTCAGATCAAAGCGATTCCTTCGTCGCAGACTGCCAGCCCGCAACTGTTCCAGCAGCAGAGCGCAACGCGGTTTGAGGCTGGGGATTCCGGTTGGAGCCATGCGGGCTTTGGCGGATTGGTGGTTCGCGACGCGGTCTACCATCCGCAGAATCGAATCTTGCGATTCGGAACAACAACGACGCCTCAGCCAGTTTTTGGCGCAAGCGGGGCAGCGTCGGCAGAGTTTGAAGAGGCGCAGTATTCAAGTCAGGCGAATGTGCCGATCGCAGCCAACGCACCGCATTCCATGGCCTCCGACGCATGGAAGGGACTTGTATTTTCTCTGATGGCAGGGAACCGCAACGCAGAGGCACTGGAAACCCTGAATAAGATTCCACCGGACGTGCGCCGGCAATTGGAAGCTGACATCGAGTTTGTGCAGGGCGTTGCCAGCCTGTACGTGGCCGTGGGCGACGCGGCAATGGCCCGTGAGTATCTGACGCGTGTGGAGAATTACTATATGCTGCACCGGTCCGCAGCTCCGGCCGGTCTTGAGGTCCAGCACGCGTGGCTGCTCTATAACTTGAAGGACGACGTCGCGTTGTATCCGCTGATGCTGCGCCTGGATGCGCGCCCGGATTTGAGCACAGCTGAGCGCGCGCAGTTGGATTCGTTGTGGGCAACCTGGGCCGTGCGCCGTGCGGAAACCGCGATGAACGAAGGCAATCTGCTGCGCGGCGTGGAGATGTTGCAGGCCGCATCGAAGGACTATCCGGACAATCTGGATGTGCGCAGAGCGGTTGCGGGCGCTTATGCCCGAGTCGGGCGTGCCGCCGATGCGGTGACTCTCTTCAAGACCATTCCGATGGAGAACGCAACTCCCAGCGACTACCAGGGAGCGATCTCAGCGGCCCTTGGGGCAACAGACATGGTGCAGGCCGAGACCTGGTTGCGCCAGGCGCTTGCACGTTTTCCGAACGACCCGAAGGTACTGGGGCTTGCCGCCCGCTTCGAGCAGGCGCGCGGCAACAACGAACGCGCGGCGGACTACTGGCGCGCAGCGCTGGCGACCATACCTCCCGACTCGGCCGTCAAGAGTCTGGACAGCGGATTTGGATACCCGGCTGGATCCTTTGCGCCGTCGGCGCCGGGCGACACGAAGCGGCTGCTCGATCCGCGGCATGACCCTGCGGCCAACGGTTTGCCGCCGTTGCCTGCCTATCCGCCCTCTGCATCCAATCAGGCGCCGGTGGACCTGAGTGGCCCTCCCGCGGAATCTGCGCCGCGACGTCAGTGGCTCAACGCGCCTTCGAACGATCCGCTGCCCATGCCTGGCGGGACGGGAGCCAACATTGTTCCTTTGCCGAATTCAACCAATTCTCAAGGAGCCGCGCCCGGCAGCGCGCCTGTTTATACTCCGCAGAATGCGCGAGAGGGAACGTCGGTGGCACAGCCTGTGTTGATCCAGCAAAGCTGGACGCACTTTGTGACGACGTGGCCGGAGGTGAGCGCAACCCATAAGAGAAAGAAGGCGCAAAAGGCTCATGCGCGGACTGCTTCTCATACGGGAACGCGAGCCCGGTCCGGCGTAAGCCATTCCGCTACACCTCATTCGAATGCGGGCACAGTGCATCTGCCTCCGTCGGAACAGACGATCGACTCCACGGAGTCTGCAGCTTCCGCAGCTCCTGCTCCGGGATTGCGGATTGCCTCCGCACCGATGGGACCGCTGGCAGCCCAGGTGCACGCCCGGTTTGCGGATGAGACAGACAGCCAATTGACGCAGGGCTCGGCCGTAGCGATCCGGACGCTGCCGAATGCGCCGGTCAATTCACAAATCCAGCTGGGCGCGGCGGGCACAGCGCAGGTTCCGGCTGCAGCGCAAGAAGGCCAATACACGCAGGCGCAATACACACCGTCTGCCCAGGAAGCGGCCACGGGCGCGTATTCGGTTCCGAGAAAACAGACGGAGGCAACGCCCGCGAAGCCGGCTCCGTCGGCACCGCGGACGTATGTTCATGCCAAGACACGGAAGAAAAGCAAGCGGGCCATCCAGGATGCAAGGCAGCAGGCAAGCCGGCAGGCCGGCCAGCCAACGACCTCGACCCTGGGCAATACGCCCGCACTGAACAACGCGCCGGAGACTCCCGCAGTTGAAGCTTCGCAGCAGAATCAGCCGCCTTACGATGCGCAGGCCCAGTCGCCCGCAGCGGCCTCGACAGGCGCCGGTTTGACGGACGAGGAACTGGAGCAGAGGAATCTGCCCCCGTTGCGCGGGCCGTGGGTGCGCGTACAACGTGAGCCAAAGCAAATCAGTCCTCGCGAAGAGGCAGAGATGCAGTTACGCACGATCGAGAGCGGCTATAGCGGCTGGCTAGGCGGCTCGGGCTACATCAACTACCGCAGCGGTGCGCTGGGCTTTGACCATCTGGCGGCCCTGGAGTCGCCGTTTGAAGCGTCGGCGCCCCTGGGCTACAACGGCCGGGTCACCATTGTGGTCAAGCCGGTGTTCCTTGACTCCGGCCAGGCCGATGGCAGCGCCACCATCTCCGTTTTGGAGTCGACGACGGGCGGCAACAAATTGACGGCGATTCCCGAACCCATTGGCACCCTGACCACGACCGACGTCAACCCGCCCGCGCAGCAGAATTCGGTTGGCTTTGGCGGCGAGGTGCAACTCGCATTTCCTCATGCGGCGTTTGCGGGCGGGTACACCCCGTACGGATTCCTGGTTTCGACCTTTACGGCTCGTGGGATGTTGAGGCCGGGCAACGGGCCGGTCACCATCACCGTCGCGCGCGACTCGGTCAAAGACAGCCAGCTCTCCTATAGCGGACTGCGCGATCCCGCGGGCGACACGCTCGGCAACCAGGGACAAATCTGGGGCGGCGTGGTTGCCAACCAGGGCAACGTGCAATTCTCGCGCGGCGATGCGACGTCAGGGTACTACGTGGGCGCGGGTGGCCAGTACCTTACGGGCTACCACGTGGAGAACAACACCCGCATCGATGGGACGGGCGGCGCTTATTGGCGGCTGATGACTTCGCCGGAGTACGGGAACCTGAGCATCGGCGTCAACTTTTTCGTCATGCACTACGCAAATAACCAGAACGCGTTTACGCATGGCATGGGCGGATACTTCAGCCCGCAGGGCTACTTCCTGGCCAATGTGCCGTTTACGTTTGTGGGCCACTACGGAACCAACTGGCACTACAACATTATGGGCGGGCTGGGCGTGCAGGCGTTCCAGGAAGATAAAACGCCGCTGTGGCCGCTGGCCGGCGACAAGGCGATTGAGACAGGGCAGAATAATCCAATGCTGCCGGACGTGACCAACGTCGGGCCCAACTACGATTTGCGCGGCCAGGTGTCTTACCAGATCAGTCCGCACTGGTTTGCGGGCGGATTTTTCGGCGCCAACAATACGCGCAACTACTCGTCGGCCTCCGCTGGATTCTCTATCCGCTACATGTTCCGCGAGCAGCCATCAACGGCGACTGAGCCGACGGGAATCTTCCCGACGGACGGCTTGCGGCCTTTTACGGTGCCTTAAACCACTGGCAGAAGTCAGGTCTTTGGGGAGGAGATCGAATCTCCTTCCTTTCCTGCATCTAGGCGCACTCCACTGCCGGAGGTCTCCGCCTGCTTACTTCGGGTTTCCACTGCCGCCTTCGTGCTATTCGTTCAAAATGAATCAGGTGTTACGGTCACAGTGAGGAGATTTCTGTGACTCTGATCAGCTTTCTCGCCAAGCAGTTCATTGACGTTATTGAGTGGAACGAGCCGGAAGACGGCATTCTGACCTATCGCTACCCGATGCAGGATCTGGAGATCCAGAACGGCGGCCAGCTTACCGTGAGCGAATCGCAGATGGCAGCCTTCGTCAACGAAGGCCGCATCGCGGATGTCTTCGGCCCCGGGCTGCACACGCTCAATACGCGCAATCTGCCCATCCTGACCGATTTGATGAACTGGGACAAGGACTTCGAGTCTCCCTTCAAGTCAGAGGTCTACTTCTTTTCCACGCGGCTGCAGATGGATCAGAAGTGGGGCACGGCGACCTCGATCACCATCCGCGACAAGGAGTTTGGCGCTGTCCGCCTGCACTGCTACGGCATTTACTCTTACCGCATCGCGGACCCGCGCGTCTTCTTCAACCAGGTGAGCGGCACGCGTGACGTTTACTTTGCTGCGGACCTCGACGGCCAGTTGCGCGACACGATTCTGGCCAACATCGCGCCGATCTTCGCCAACAGCGGCATCTCGTTCCTCGACCTGACCGCGAGCCAGGCGCTGCTTGCCGATAAGCTCGTGGAGCAGATCAAGCCCACCTTTAGTTCGCTGGGTCTGGAACTGGACCGTTTTGTTGTTGAGAACATCTCTCTACCCGAGGAGCTTGCGAAGGTTCTGGACCAGCGCATCGGAATGGGCATTGTGGGCGACGTGGGCCGCTATACGCAATACGCGGCGGCTGAGTCGCTGGACCTGGCTGCGGCCAACACCGGCGGAGGCGCTGGGGTAGGCATGGGGCTCGGCGCGGGCGCGGCGGTTGCGCAGGTGCTCGCGACCTCGTTGAAGGCGTCAGCGGCCGCGCCCGTGGTGCAGGCCGCTCCGGTTGCATCGGCCACGGAGACCAAGTTCTGCATCGACTGCGGCCAGCGCATTCCTGCGAGCGCCAAGTTCTGCGCGGAGTGCGGGAAGGCCCAGTGAACTGTCCCTCCTGCGGCGCTCCGATCACGCTGAGGCCGGATACGGAGGGCTACAAGTGCGACTATTGCCACACCGTTTTCTTCCCTGGCGAGGAAGACAGCGGTGTCGAAATCACGGGTGCGCCGACCCCCGATAGCCTTGCCTGCCCGTTGTGCAGGCAATCGCTGGCGCCTGCTTCAATCGCCAAAATTCCTGTTAGTTATTGCAAGCAATGTCTCGGACTGCTTTTTCCCATGCCGGTGCTTCAGCCTCTCCTTGAGCAACTGCGGAGCGGCGATCAAAGCCCGGCCGTGCAGACCCCACCCGACAAGGGAGATCTGAAACGCGTGATTCAATGCCCCAAGTGCAATCGGCGCATGGACACGCATTTCTACGCCGGTCCGGGCAACGTGATTGTGGACACCTGCGATGCCTGCGACCTGATCTGGCTCGATCGCGGGGAACTGACCCGCATTGCGCACGCGCCCGACGAAAGCGACGACTCAGAGCCGAATTGGTCTTGAATTCTCGCACCCTGGATTTACTCCAGCGGTCTCTCGGTTCATAAATCAAAACAGATCAAGAAGGTACTTCCGAGTCTTGTTGCGGAGCTGGTTCGCTTGTGCGGGGGCTGATCGGGCCGATTGGGCATCCGTGGGAGAAAAACAAATAAAATTAATAAAAACTATTGCAAAACATAAAAAGATTAAGTAATGTTCTCCTTGTAGTTGAGAAAAGAGAACAACGCCCGATGAGTTCTATTCCAAAACCCGCTGCAGACTGGCAGGAATTGCTACGGATTGCGCAGGGCGGCACGCTGATTGTGGAACGCGTCCGCATCCCTGAAAAAGAGATTGCTGTCGAGGGGGCCTTTACGCTGCCGGAGCTGGCGCGGCTCGGCCTGGATGACCAGGTTTTCGTGGTGGCTTTTCTGCGCTCGCATGGCTCGATCAAGGAGATGGAGCAGACCTTCGGCGTCAGCTACCCGACCATCAAGGCGCGGTTGAACCGCATTGCGGGGCAACTGGAGTTTGTCGAAACCAACCCGTCGCCATCGCGTGCGGAGGTGCTGGAGCGGCTCAAGAACGGCGAGATCACGGCCGAGGGAGCGATCCACGCGCTGGAGGCATTGCAATGATTCCGAGTCTTGCGTTGGTTCGTGTGGAAACGCCGGGCTGGCGTGGTTTTCCGATCTGGCTTCCGTTGTTTCTGCTGTGGGTTCCGGCGATTGTGCTTGCGCCGCTGATTTTGCCGCTTGTGGTTGTGGTTTGCCTGATGGGAAAGGTGAATCCGTGGCGCGCGATTGCGGCGTTGTGGTCCATTGTGTGTAGTTTGCCGGGGACGAAAGTGAGGGTTTGCGCAGAGGGGAAGCGGATCCACGTGAGGATTTTGTAGAAGGTGGCAACAGGGACGCAGGAACTCAAGGCAATTGAATTCGAGGACAAAGGAGAATGGTGATGAACCAGGATCGAAGACAGATTTTAGAGATGCTGGCCGCGGGGAAGATTACCGCGGACGAAGCGGAGCGGCTGCTGGCCGCCCTTGAGCCGAGAACGCGCGCGGTTGCGGGCGAGTCGCTTGGCGGCGCGGGGAACGGCGCACAGGGCGCAAAGGCGAAGCCGGGCTCGAAGTACCTACGGGTGCTGGTGGAGGCCGATGAAGAGATGACCGGGTTGAAGGGACCGACGACGGTTAACGTGCGGGTGCCGATGAAACTGCTGCGCGCGGGCGTGCGGCTGGCAAGCCTGATTCCGGCGCAGGCGCACGAACAGTTGGATGAGGCGCTGAACAAGCACGGCGTGCCGTTGACACTTTCGCAGATCAAGCCGGAAAACCTGGAAGAGCTGATCGATCATCTGGAAGACCTGACCGTGGATGTGGACGGCAAGCAGGGGAATACGACCAAGGTGCGGGTCTACTGCGAGTAGGGTGGGATTGCCTAGGTGGGTGCGAGGTCGAGTGCTCTGCTTTCCCACCCATCCCGCAAACGCGCGGGATGGATGGGGCACCCGGCGGTTGTTCGCAGTTGGAAGAAGGTTGAAAAAAATCGCTCTAGCCGCGGCGCAGGGGCTTGTTCATGGGGACAACCTGCACGGTGACGTCGCGCACTTCGGAGAGGAAGCGGTTGAGCACCGAGCCGCGCCACAGAATGTCCCAGCGCGAGCGGGCCGACTGACCGAAGACGACGTGGGAGATGCTCTCCTGCTGGGCAAAGCGGATGAGGGCGTCGGAGACGTTGCGGTCTGTGAGGTTGACGACCTTGGCGCCAAGATCGCGGGCCATGCGCTCGTACTCTTCCAGGCGATGAAAGGCTTCCGGATCGCCGTGGCCTTTGTCGTCGTCGGGCCGGGTGACGTAGACGGCGTACCAGTTGCTGGCCAGGCGGCCGGCAACGCGGGCGCCTACGCGCAGCAGGCGCTCGGTTCCGGGACGGGTGCTGAGGCAGACCATGACTTTTTCAGGAATGGGCGCCTGCTCGAGGCCTTGCGTGCGGCGGTACTCTGAGGCGCGGCTGCTGACCTGCTCTGCGGTGGTGCGCAGGGCGAGCTCGCGCAGCATGTTGAGGTTGCCCTTGCGGAAGAAGTTGGCGAGCGACTGCTCCACCTTTTCGGCGGCATAGATTTTTCCCTGGCGCAGGCGCGAGCGGAGTTCGTCGACGGTCACGTCCACGTTGACGACTTCATCGGCGCGCTTGAAAAAGTTGTCGGGGACGGTCTCGCGAATGACGGTATTCGCCGAGCGGTTGACGGCGTCGTTCAGCGTTTCAAGGTGCTGGATGTTGACGGCTGTCAGGACGTTGATGCCGGCTTCGAGCAGCTCGAGAACATCTTCGTAGCGTTTGCGGTTTTTGCTGCCGGGGACGTTGGTGTGGGCCAGCTCGTCGACCACCACGGTGTTGGGATGGCGGGCGATGATAGCGTCAACGTCCATCTCTTTCAGGTTGACGCCGCGATAAGGGATCACGCGCTGGGGGATGATCTCCAGGTCGCGAATGCGCGCCTCGGTCTCTGCGCGGCCGTGGAACTCCACCAGGCCGATCACAACATCGACGCCCAACTGGTGCTTCATGCGGTGGGCATCGTTGAGCATGTCGTAAGTTTTGCCGACGCCCGGCGCGGCTCCCAGGTAGATGCGGAGTTTGGCGGCATCTGGCTTTTTTTCCAGAACGATCTCTGCCATGGTTCAGCCCACCTCTACAGGATGCCGGACGTCTTCCGCAACGGCAACCGGAAGAGTGAAGCGAAATGTGGTTCCGTGGCCCAGGCGGCTTTCGACGGCGATCTGGCCGCCCAGCGACTCGACCAGCCGCCGGACCAGCGCCAGGCCGAGTCCCGAACCTTTCTCAGAGAACGTGTTGAATCGGTCGAAGATGTTGCCGAGCCGATCGGCCTCGATGCCACGGCCGGTATCGCGCACCGTGAACTGGACAAAGTTCTTGATCTCTTCGGCGGCGAGCAGGATTTCACCATCCTGGGGCGTATAGCGAATCGCGTTGGAGAGCAGGTTGTCGAGGATGGAACGCAAGGCGCGGCGGTCCGCCTTGACGACGGAGAGATCGGCGTAAGCATTCACGTCGACGCGAATGTGCTTTTCTGTTGCTTCATCGCAATAGCGGTCACGGGCCGCGCCCAGAGCCTGCGACGGCCGCAGCCTCTCGAACTTGAGTTCGCGCTTGCCGGAATCGAGCTCGGCTACTTCGATCAGGTCGCGCATCAGATCGTCCAGCTTCTCAGTCTCGGTGCTGGCAGAGGCCACCAGTTCAGCTTGCAAGGGAAGCAATTCGCCGCCGAAGCCTTGATTGAGCGCATAGAGGCCGCGGCGCAACTGGAGCAGGGGACCGCGGAGCTTGCGGCTGGCGACGGCGATGAACTGTGTCTTGAAGCGGTCGGTATCCTGCAGGGAGGTGACGTCCTCGAGCGTGGTGACGGTGCCGAGGAGGCGGCCTTCCGAGTCGCGCATGGGCGTTGTGCGGAGCCGGTAGCTGCGTTCCTGTTTGCCGATGCGCATGGGCAGCATGGAGGCTTCATCTTCAGTGGCCACGGCCTTCTGCATGGAGACGGCGTCGCGGATGGCACTGAGAATCTTGTCGCCTCCAGGAGTATTGGTGAGGGCCATGCGATCTGTGGCGGCATCACCCAGAAGCTCGGCGGCGGCCTGGTTGACCTTGAGGACGTGTCCTTTGCCGTCGGTAACGATGATGGGCTCAAAGATGGATTGCAGCACGGCATCGGTGAGTTGAAACTCCATCTGGCGGCGTCCTGCCTCGGAGTCGCGCAGTTCGCGGAGACGAACCGCGATGCGGCTTAGCTCGCTGGCCAGCACACCGAAGTCGTCGCGGCTGCTCCACTCCACGCGGTGGTCCAGATTGCCCTGGGCGATCCGTTGGGCGTCGCGAGCCAGCGTGCGGATAGGCGAGAGCACGAAGTAGACGGTCGCGATTTCGACCAGCAAGGCGGCCACAATGAAGCCGTAGGCCAGAGTGGATTGGCCCGCCGCGGCGAGGGCGCGATGTGTGAGAGCCACGAGCCCGGCCGTAAGACAGGCGAGTAGCACACAGCCGATAACGAGTCGCTGGGAAAGGTTGAGCATTGCCCGGTCTCCAGGCCGGATGAGGGTGTCCTTTCCATTTTGGCGGAAAGAGCCTCATTCTGCAATGCGGTGAAGGAGTTAATAGGGAACAGGGAACAGGGAACAGGGACTGAGGGACTTAGGGACTCGGGACTCGGAAAGCATTCCTCGCAGTCTATGGGTTCGGGGTGACGCTCAACCTGGAGCGTGAACCGTGCCCTCTATTAACTGTCCACTGTGCGCTGTTTTCAGGGGATTTGGCAGACGGCGAGGGATGCGTTGTGCCAGTGGCAGTCCAAACCTGCCGGTTGGGGATAATTTACCAGGACCCAATCGACGCCGAACTCAGATTTCAAGCGCTCGAAGTCAGCAATTTGAAAGCCGCTCCAGCCTTGCTCGGCATGGACCTGGCGTTCCCAATCGGGGGCGAGCTCGGGAACCTGGGTTACGACCGCGGTGTCCTTGATTGCATCGGCTAACTGGCTCCGCTCGGCGAGTGCGCGGAAGCTGTGGTAGTCCTCACCGGGGGCCGCAAGGTAGCGGGGATCGAGGGCAAAGTAGGCGTTGGCGGGGGTGTTGGCCTGAATCCATTCAAAAGCCTGAATCCAGGGATTGGAGGGGTCGCGCCCGGGCCATTCGATTTGATGGCTGCCGCTGAGCTGTGCGCGTTGCGCGGCCAACATGGATCCGTTGAAGAGAACAAGAAACAGGGCCCAGCGCCAAACGACGGCCTTGAGGAGATATTTGCCGATCAGACAGCCGGCGATGAGAGCCAGGAAGAAGTAAACGAGGTGAAGGTAGCGCATGGGCTGCAAGGGCGTGAGCCGGACCAGGGTGGGGAAACCGAGCACGGCCATGGCGACAATCTGCTGGCAGACGCCATAGGCGAATACAGCCATCGCAAAGCGGGCAAGCCGGGTATCGCCGCGCCTTTGCGCAACGCGCCACAACAGCCAGAACAGGAACAAGGGGGCCAGTGCACCGAGCCACTCGTACCAATGCCATTGGTAGAGGAAGTAGTAGCTGCGGGTGGCCAGGGCCTTTCTCCAAGTTGGACTCTGCGGCTCAAAGACCCAGCCCAGGGGGGCAAAGCTTGCCGCCACCGAGGTGGCTCTTGCCGGGCTCAAGGATTGGAGCCACACGTGGACGGGCTCCCACAGGGCCATGGTGAGGAAGAAGCAAAAGGAGATGCCCAGCGCGGCCATGATGGGATGGATGACAAAGGCCAGCAGCAACAGGGGCACAATCCGCCAGCGCTTGCCCTCGATAATCCACGCGATGGCCATGAGGATGAGGGCCGTGGCTACGCTGCGGGCGTGCAAATGGGCGTCGAAAATAAAGAGCGCGGTTCCAGCGACGGGCAAGGTAAACATGGCCCCGACCAAGGCTACCCCGGCCCATTGCGCGCGCGCCTCGGGAAAAAGGCTGCGCGCGATACGCCAGGCTGCATAAAGCGTAAGCATGATCGTGGCAAGTTGAAGGAGCAGCTCGGCGTCTGGAATGGGGATGTGTGTGAGGCGGATAAAGTCTGCGACCCAGCTATCGAAGACCGTAGCCTGGAGCTGGAGGCGGAAAAACTCGGCGTCGTGGGGAAAGAGGGCCGGGTTCAAGTCGCTTTTGACGGCCGAAAGGTAAACGCCGTCATCTTCAATGCCGGGATGGTAGCCCATGACGGCGAAAGAGAGCCCTGTAAAGCCCAGGATCAACAGTAAGTTGATCAGGAATTTGTTCCTATGCAGTATCAATCTCGTATACTCAAGGTCAAGATGTCGTCGACGGTAATTGTTCCATCCTACATACAGATAGACGGTGTAACAGCGGAAGCGCTGACATCCGCGGGACAGGAAAAGCATACCCCGGACAAACTCGCGCTGGTGATTCCAACCCTGGGTGAGGCGGAGAACATCGGGGGGCTGCTGGATCATGTCCGTTCGGTGCTTGATCCATTGGGAATGAGCTACGAGATTCTGGTTGTGGACGACGATAGCCAGGACGGCACTGAGGGAATTGTCACCGCGATTGCGAGTGAGGACAAGCGGGTGCGGCTGCTGGTGCGCCGTGGCCAGAGAGGCTTGTCCGGGGCTGTTCTATTCGGTTGGCAGAACACAGACGCGTCGATTCTGGGCGTGATGGATGCCGACCTGCAGCATCCTCCGGAACTTTTGCCGGCTTTGCTTCATTCCATTGAGACCGGGCATGACCTGGTGATTGGGAGCCGCTACGTGGCCGGCGGGCGGCTGGGGAATTGGAATCCGATGAGGAAGTTTCTCTCGGCCGCGGCGGTGTGGGTCACCTTACCGATTCAAAAAGCCGGGATGCGCGCCAAGGACCCCATGTCGGGGTTCTTCATGGTGCGCCGTGAATGCGTGGAGCGGATTCCGTTTCAGCGTTCGGGCTTCAAGCTTTTGCTGGAGATTCTGGTGCGCGGCCGCATTGGTTCGGTCGAGGAGATTCCTCTGGCGTTTGGGCTACGATACCGCGGGGCCAGCAAAGCCAACTTCAAGGT
>Ga0181535_10002749_pt1 | contig 21102 bp, 16 predicted proteins | sample PEATcosm2014_Bin_44_FD_119774 | JGI IMG/M metagenome (GOLD analysis project Ga0181535, IMG submission 119774) | Peatland microbial communities from MTU Mesocosm Facility, Houghton, MI, USA - PEATcosm2014_Bin17_30_metaG | ecosystem: Environmental > Terrestrial > Soil > Wetlands > Peat | place... | reverse complement strand
CTTGGAAGGCTGGCGTGGGGCAAACCGGGGTGACAATGGCGTCCACCTTTTCAAACGCCCGCAGGAAGTCGTTGCGGATGAGGGTGCGGACTTTCTGGGCGCGCAAGTAGTAGGCATCGTAGTAGCCGCTGCTCAGCACGTAGGTCCCCAGGATGATGCGCCGCTTCACTTCCGGGCCGAATCCCGCCCCGCGGGTCTTGCAATAAAGATCCATCGGGTCCGAACCATCCACGCGCGCGCAGTAACGGATGCCGTCGAAACGGGCCAGGTTGGCGCTGGCTTCGGCGGTCGCCACAATGTAGTAGGTGGCCACGGCGTAATCGGTGTGCGGCAGCGAAATTTCCACAATTTCCGCGCCCAGTTTTTCGTATTGTTTGACAGCGGCCTGCACGGCCGCGCCCACTTCGGCGTCCAGTCCGCCCATGGCATATTCCCTGGCCAGGCCGATTTTAAGGCCCTTGACCCGCCCGTCGAGCGCGGCGGAATAATCGGGCACGGGCCGCGGCACGCTGGTGGAATCGCGCGGGTCGTATCCGCTGATGACATTCAAAACGAGCGCGGCATCGCGAACGTCCTTGGTCAGAGGGCCGATTTGGTCGAGGGAGGAGGCGAAAGCCACCAGCCCGTAACGGGAAACCCGGCCATAGGTCGGCTTGAAACCAACGCAGCCGCACAACGCAGCCGGTTGCCGGATGGAACCGCCGGTATCGGAACCGAGCGAGGCGATGCATTCGTCCGCCGCCACCGCCGCCGCCGAACCGCCGGAAGAACCGCCGGGAATACGCGAGACGTCCCACGGATTGTGGGTCACGCCAAAGGCCGAATTTTCCGTCGAGCTGCCCATGGCGAATTCATCCATGTTGAGGCGTCCAAATAGGACCGCCCCGGCGGCCTGTAATTTTTCAACCACGGTCGCGCTGTAAGGCGAAATGAAATCACCCAGGATTTTCGACCCGCAATTCAACGGACGGCCCTTCATTGCGATCACGTCCTTCAAGGCGATTGGCACGCCCAGCAATGGCTTGTCCTTGACGCCGCGAGCCAGGGCTTGATCGGCCTCATCCGCCTGCGCCAGCGCGTCGGCCGGATCGTAGCTGATGAAAGCGTGAATCTGCCCCTCCACCTTTTTGATTTGATCCAGGCAATCCTGCATGGCTTGACGGGCGGAGACTTCGCGCCGGCCAAGCTTTGCGCTTAATTCCGAAATGGTCAGTCGGTTCAACATGGGGGCGGGAGGTTATTCGACAATTTTGGGCGCCATGAAAAGCCCGTTCGCGCCCGCCGGAGCGTTGCGCAAGGCTTCCTCGTTGGATAGCGAAGGCCGGACTTCGTCCGGCCGGAAAACATTGACCAGCGGCATGGCGTGCGCGGTCGGTTCAATCTGGTCCACGTTCAATTCGGAGAGCTTTTCGATGTAGCCCAGAATGTTGGACAATTGCGCCCCAAATTTTTCCTCTTCCGCAGGCGTCAGGGCGACGCGGGCAAGGAGGGCTGTGTATTTAATGTCGGAATCTCCAGGCATAAGTCGAAATATTATTCCTCGTCGAATTTGCGTTTAATCAGGGCGCTGATTTCGGTCAGGGCCTGCTGGCAATCGTCGCCCTCGCAGTGGACGACCAGTTTGCTGCCGGGGCCGGCGGCCAGCATCATCAGGCCCATGATGCTCTTGCCATTGACCTCTTCGTCATCCTTGGAAACCATGATGGCGCAAGAAAAGCGGTTGGCCAGCTTGACAAACAACGCGGCGGGGCGGGCATGGACGCCCAATTTATTTTGCACAATAAATTCCCCCTTCATGACCTTCTTGCCGTCTATTTTTTTCACGCCACTCATTGTCGGTTATTGTCCAACTTTGTTGAAATTATGCCAATGAATTATATCTGCATTGATCCCGTCATCCGCGCAATCAGCCGGTCGTTCAATTCCTTGGCCGGGTTTTGCCCGGAGGTTTTGAGCTTGATTTGGAACGCCGCCACTTCGATCAACCGGGCCAGGTCCCGGCCCGGGCGCACCGGGATGACAATGTGGGGCACGTCCATCCCCAGAATCTTCACGTATTCCTGTTCCATGCCCAATCGTTCCACATCCGGCACATCGCTCCACGCCTTCAAGGTCACCACCAAATCCACCCGCTTCTGCGCGCGAATGCTCCTCACCCCAAACATGGAGGCGACATTGATGATGCCGATGCCCCTCACCTCCATGTGATTGCGCGTGATCTCCGCGCCGGCGCCGATGATTTCCCGCCCGTCCAAAAGGGTGACCCGCGTGATGTCGTCGGAGACCAGGCTGTAACCGCGCTCAATCAAAGCCAGGACGCTTTCGCTTTTGCCAATTCCGCTTTCCCCGCGAATGATGACGCCCACGCCCAGAATATCCACCATGCTGCCGATTTCGCTGGCGCGGGGCGCAAAAAACATTTCCAAGGCCAGCGTGGCCAGATTGATGAACTTCATCGTGATGAGCGACGTCACAAAAACCGGCACCCCCGCCCGTTCCGCCACCCGCAGGAAAACCTTGTCCGGCTTCAGATTGCGCGAAAAAACCGCCGCCGGAATTTTGAACGAAAACAAGGTTGCATAGCGCTCTTCCCGTTCGGCGGGCGTCAATGTTTTCAGAAAATACGCCTCGGCATTTCCGATGACCTGCAAGCGTTTGTTGGCAAAATAGCGCGTGAATCCCGCCAAGGCCAATCCGGGCCGGTTGACCGTCGGTTCGCGAATGATGCGTTTCAGGCCATTGGCGCCGGCCACCAATTTCATATCGAGACCGCGCGCTTCGCCAGTGTAAAACCGCTCAACGGTAATAGTATCGCGTTGCATGGGAGGCAGATTATAAGGCAACCCCGCCCCCGCGTCAGCTTGAAAATGAATCTCATTCCAACCTCAGGCGAAAGAAGGGGGCGGGAAAGTGAGGGCTGTCCCATCATCGGGAAATCAAGCGGAATCTGCCGCCCCTGCGGGATTCGAGAGTTGCTTTTCTGAAATTTGGCGCATCTCCAAGAATGTGGTTCGCGCCGATGGCCAGCGCCAGCAAAGCGGTCGCAAGAGCGATGACCATGAAGTTGCCCTCGATCAAATTGAAGTCCATTCCATCTGGAAGACAAGCCCGTGAACCTTGGGCAATCCAAACACTGCCAAATTGCGTAAAGTTCCATCCCATATGAACTCCAAATGGAATAGCTATGTTCCCTGTGGTAAAAAAGAATTGGTTCATGGCCAATGCCATGAGAAACAGCGTCGTTAACGCCCCGATGGAGAGCGTTATGTTTGGCGGCCCGAAACGGTAGAGAAAAAAATGCAGAACGGCGAACAAGGCGGCGGCGGCCACGCTGATTGCAATGGGCTGGTTGACTAAACGCGTCAAAATGGTCAGGAGAAAAGCTCGAAGCACCATTTCCTCGTTGAGGACTTGGAACGGTGTCGCCAAATATTTCCATGGGCTGTTGGAAACGCCGGCAGCATAGCCGGACTGATGCAGTATCTTGGGAATGACGCAACCCGCAACCACACCCACGATCAACAGCGTTAAACAGGCAACGCCAACATCACCCTTGCCCATGCGAATGCCGAGTTCCGAGATGAAGGTCTTCGGCCCCGCCAGACGCAAGGACAGGATAATCGCCAGACTGGATGCGCCAAATATCCACCAATCCCAGCTCCATCCCAGCGTATATGGAACGAGAAACGCCGCGATCGCAAAAAACACCCCGATCATCCGACATCGAGAACTCCGGTGTCCTAATGATTCCCTCATGGAAGATGCGGTCTGACGATTAAATCAATTCCCACCACTGTGACCGGAAAAGGAAAAAAGGGGTCACCCATGGCATAGGCCGTTTTCTTTCTCATTTATGTTCCACCGGATATAACTTTTCACACGCTTTAGTCAACCCGGAAATGAACCATGCCATGGTTTATAACTTTTCTCGCAGACATCGACGTTTTCCCGGATTCAGATTACCTCCGCTCCTCTTGCCTTCGTGCAGGCGCCCGGCCGCGCGCATTTCGCCCCTCGTTGCGCACTGCGTTTCTGCGCCAATCCGGATGGCCGCCTTCCCATCCATGAAAACGGCCCAGTCGAACGGAGTCGCAAACCAACCATCCGCCACCGGGACCCAGGTACATATACTGGCCACCCACCATGCCCACGTATTCAACGCCATCCCAGACATAAGCGTCCGGCACCCCGACACTCACCACCGGCACCCCAACACTCACCACTGGCGGACCCACATCCACATGCGGGGCCACCCACGACACCGTGCAACCCGCAGCCAGGATCACCACCGACGAGAAAAGACATGCCATTCTGCAATTTTTTAATTTCATGGTCAGAAGGTACACGGTCTGTCCGCCGCCCGCTATGGGGTGTTATCCGAATTCAAACAGGCGCTCAACCCTCGCCAAAATTCCGGGGGGCGCTGCGGGAGGCTTTTTTATCGGAGTTGCGGGATTTGTCCGCCAACATTCTGTCTTTGGCCCGGCGGCTGCGCTTCCGTTTTTGCCGGCGTACCTTTTCCATCTGGGATTGCTTCGCCGCCACCTGGCCGGTGCGCAGTTGTTCAATTTTATCCAGCAACAGCCGCCGGGCAATGAACCGGTTCAATCCCTGTTGACGCGTCGTCTGGCATTTGACCTGCAAACGGGTCGGGCGGTGCAGCAGCATGACGCAGGTGGACGACTTGTTGACATTCTGGCCCCCATGCCCGCCGGACCGGACAAAAGTCTCTTCAATGTCACATTCGCGCACGCCCAGGGCTGCCATTCGCCGGGCGAGGAATTCCATCTTCTCTGGATTGACGGGAAATACAGTCATTTGAGTGGGGAGTTGTTGGCGGGGGCGTTTTTTTCCGCCCATGCCTGGAGCAATTCGATGGCCTCGCCCAGGACGCCGGCCGAACCGCGATAATCAGGCGATCCCTGCGGCTTGTTGTCAAGCGACCACCATTCGTAAAATCCGCCCGTGCGCTTGACCCGCTCGACCATGGGCCGAAGATCGCGATAAGCCGCCGCGATGTCGCCCTGCCTGGCCAATTGCTGGATCATGCGCCCGCCGAACCAGCACCAATCGCCGCCATTCTGGTAGGTGTAAGGCGCGCGCAGGATCGGGTTCTTGAAGAAGCCATCCGGATAAGGCGGGTAAAGCGTCATGCCGATGGAAGAGGCTCCGGCTGATCGCATGTGCGTTTCCATCTGGGCCAGCGCGACGGCAACTTCCTTGCGCGTGAGCAGACCGGCTTCAATCGCGACCGCAGTGCCGCCGTGATAATAAATGGCGTTCTCATCGAAATCCTTCGGGAAAGGCGATCCGTCAAGATAAAGGTGGGGAATGAATTTCTGTTTCTTCGCATCCCAAAGATACTTGCGGATGTCGTGTTTGAGCTGGTCGCGCGTGGCTTTCCAATAAGCGGTTTCGGATGCGCTGTTGCCCGGAAGCGCGATGTAATCATTGAGGGCGATCAGGAGCATCGCGTTGTCGTAGATGGATAAGGCGCGATGCGAATGGGAGTCCAGATTGACGCCCCAGGGGGACTCCGGTTGAACATCGCCCCAATCCGCCGTGGTGCCGCCCCAGATTAAACCATGCTTTGGGTCAAAACGTGCGATCAGGACATAATGCAGCGCCTGCCCCAGCCGTTCGCGAACAGTAATTCCCCCGACACGCTCGTCCAGGATGGCCGCGTCGTGAGTGGCGATGACGTATTTGCTGACCGCCTGCACGAGCGACGATTCCTGATCGGTCTCGACCGTGTTTTTATGCGCCATCAAATCAGGGAGAAGCGGACTGAGGCGGTAGGCGGTTTTCACTTCAGCCGGGTTCAGGGGACTATAACCATCCACAATATCGCCGTTGCTGCCTTGGAACTTGAAAAGAGTCAGGAACGCTTCGCGATAACGTTGCGGCGGGTTCACTTCCAAGCCGACCTGGATGAACGTATTCATGTCGCGAATCCAGACCTGCCCGTAACCGCTGCCCGCATTGAGACCGCTCTTCAACAAGTCCTGCGCCATGCGATGCACGTCGCGCAGGGTCGGGTCGGCCAGAATTTGTCGGGCCAATTCCGCCTTGGGCGGGGCGGCGGAGCCATCCGCATGCGCAAAGGGGGAAATGGTGGCGGCGGCGAAAAGCAAAACCGGCGTAACAAGCCTGGTGAGATTGAGCATGAAATCCTTGTAGCAGAATATCCGGCCAAAGCACGTCTTTTCGTCCGACGGAGAGAATGTCCGGGTTTTCCCCGGACGCGGCTTCGTGGCGGACTTGCCAACCGTCCGTTTGTTGGTAAAGTCGGGCATCATAATATGGCTCACATAAAACATCGCTCTGGTGCAGATTCTCATGGCTCTTTGTCATCCCGCAAGGTCCCGCCGTTGCGGGTCGGACTGTTTGGCATCGGGCTGGATGCTTATTGGCCGCAATTTAAAGGCTTGAAGCAACGGCTGGAAGGCTACGTCGCCGAGGTCGAACAACGGTTAAAACGACCAGACATCGAGGTGGTCAATCTCGGCCTGATTGACACCCCGGAAAGCGCGTTGGAAGCCGGGCATCGCTTCCGCCGCGAAGACGTCGATTTGATTTTCCTTTACGTCACCACTTACGCGCTCTCCTCCACCGTCCTGCCGGTGGTGCAGCGCGCCAAGGTGCCGGTCATCGTCCTGAATTTGCAGCCGGCGGCGGCGATTGATTACGCGTCGTTCAACAAAATGAACGACCGGACCGCCATGACCGGCGAATGGCTGGCCCACTGCGCCGCCTGTCCGGTGCCGGAAATCGCCAGCGTCTTCAACCGCAGCGGCGTCCGCTTCCATCAAATCACCGGCATGTTGCGCGAAGACCCGATTTGCTGGAACGAAGTTGACGCGTGGCTCGACGCCGCCCGCGTGGCCAGCGTCATGTTCCACAACCGGCTCGGCGTCATGGGGCATTACTACGGCGGAATGCTCGATATTTACAGCGACCTCACCCAGCAATGCGCCACCTTTGGCGGGCACGCGGAATTCATCGAAGTGGACGAACTGGCCGCCTTGCGCCGCACCGTCACCCAATCGCAGATCAAGGCCCGCACCGCCGAATTTTACAAGGTGTTTGATGTGCAGCCCGACTGCCTGCCGGCGGAAGTGCAACGCGCCGCCCGCACCTCGGTGGCTTTGGACAAATTGGTGCGCGATCACGACCTCGGCTCAATGGCATATTATTACCAGGGCACCGGAAATTTTGAAAACGAGGACGCCATCAGTTCCATTATTCTGGGCAACTCCCTCCTGACCGCCCGCGGCGTGCCGGTCGCCGGCGAGTATGAAATCAAAAACGCCCAGGCCATGAAAATCCTGGACAGTTTCGGCATCGGCGGCTCATTCACCGAATACTACGCCATGGATTTCAACGACGACGTCGTCCTGATGGGACACGACGGCCCCGGCCACATCGCCATTGCGGAAGGAAAAACCAAAGTCCGGCCCCTGCGGGTCTATCACGGCAAGGTAGGACGGGGATTGTCGGTTGAGATGAGTGTCAAACATGGTCCCGTCACGCTCCTCGCCGTCGTGCAAGGCGCCGATGGCCGGCTATCGCTGCTGCACGCCCAAGCCGAGTCCGTTCCGGGACCGATTCTGGAAATAGGCAACACCAACAGCCGCTATCGTTTTTCCCTGCCCGCGCGCGAATTTGTCAATCGTTGGAACGAGTGTGGCCCCGCCCACCATTGCGCGGTGGGCGTAGGCCACATCGCCGGCAAGATCGAAAAACTCGCCTCTTTGCTCGGCATACAATCCACCCGCGTCTGTTGACCGGCCGGGTGGTTCTCCAACGGTCCTGAACAGTGGCGCGGTCTATTTTGTGGCGCGCAATGCCTGATCAATGTCTGCCTTGATGTCTTCCACGTCCTCAAGGCCGATGGAGAGGCGGATATAATCCGGCGTGGCGCCGGTTTCCTCCAACTCGGCAGGCGACAACTGAGAGTGCGTCGTGGAAGCCGGATGAATCACCAGGGATTTGGCGTCGCCGATGTTGGCCAGATGCGACAGGAGCTTGACCGAGTTAATGAACTTCTTGCCCGCCTCCAAGCCGCCCTTGATGCCAAAGCCGACCAGACCGCCGAAACCGCGCTTCAGGTATTTGGCGGCAATTTCATGGCCCGAATCGTCAGGCAAACCAGGATAAATCACCCACTTGACCAGCGGATGGGTTTTGAGCCAGCGGGCGATTTCCAGCGCGTTGGCCGAATGTTGTTTTTGCCGGAGCGGCAACGTTTCCAGTCCTTGCAAAAAGAGGAACGAGTTGAACGGACTAAGCGCCGCGCCGGTGTCGCGCAACAGCGTCACGCGCACCTTGAGGATGAAAGCGACGTTGCCCAAACCGGGCACGTTGCTCAGAGCGTCCCAATAAACCAGGCCGTGGTAACTGGGATCGGGCGTGGTGAATTCGGGGAATTTGCCATTGTTCCACTTGAACTTGCCGGAATCCACGATCACGCCGCCGATGCTGGTGCCGTGGCCGCCGATGTATTTTGTGGCCGACGTGGCAATGATGTCCGCACCGAAATCAAACGGACGGACCAGGCCGACGCCGACGGTGTTGTCGATGACCAGCGGGATGCCGTTTTCGTGGGCAATCCGGGCCAGCGCCTCGAAGTCCGGGACGTTCAGCTTCGGATTGCCGATGGTTTCGGCGTAAATCGCCCGGGTTTTCGGCGTGATGGCTTTGCGGAACGCCTCCGGGTCGCGTGAATTCACGAATTTCACCGTGCGGCCCAGTCTTGGGAAGGTGTAGTGAAACAGCGCGTAAGTGCCCCCGTACAAATTGTCTGCGGACACAATCTCATCGCCCAATTGCGTGATGGCCAGCAGCGCGTAAGTGATGGCAGCCGCGCCGGACGCCACCCCCAGCGCGCCGGTGCCGCCTTCAATGGCGGCGACGCGCTGTTCGAAGACATCGGTGGTGGGGTTCATGATGCGGGTGTAGATGTTGCCAAATTCCTTCAGGGCAAAGAGATTGGCCGCATGTTCGGTGTCTTTGAAGACGTAGGAAGCCGTCTGGTAAATCGGAACGGCGCGGGCGCCGGTGGTCGGATCAGGGACTTGTCCGGAGTGCAGTGCGATGGTGCTTAAACCTTTTGGAGTAGTGCTCATGTTATTGTTTGTGTTAATGTTGTTATTACTGTTGCTGTTTTTATTTTTGTTAGTTATTTGAGATTTATGTAAATTTGAACCTGCTGGAGGCCGGAAGATCTGGTGTGACCCGGCGCGTTAGGAGGAACGGGACGTGTATCAAACACAAGTCGTCGTCCAGCCCCCGGCATAAATTGGCGCGCGCTTAAAACTCCCATTTGGTCGTGATGCCCCATACCCCGTTGGCTTCATGATTCAACACATTGCCGAAGTAGCCGTAACCCGCCGCGACCGTCCAATGTTTATTCACCACATAAGCGGCGTCGAGCGTCACCCAGTCACTCTCCCTTTTCACCAGGTTGCCGATGGCCTCGTAATCCCGCGGCTGCTCTTTGTACTCGGCGGCGAGCATGAGTTTGCTGGTGATGAACACCACCACGTTGCCCTCAAAGACAGCGCTGTAACTGTGGGTGAATCCACCCAAGCCGTCCCAGACGGCCTCAGTGGCGCGTCCGCCGAGTTCCAGGAGCACGGGCCGCGGCAGTTGCGTGAAGAGCTTCGAGGCGTAGAGCGTGTAATCCACCCCTTGTTCACGCGAGAGACCGTGCTGGCCCAGCAAGTCCACGCCCGTCCCCGATTGGACTTCGTTTCTGACCTCGGTGATGCCGTCATTGTATTTGTAATGCACGCCGGCGGTCAGCGCCGGAATCCATTTCTGGTCAAACTCGTCTTCCTTGAGGAGTTGCAACCGGACATTGAAGTTGTGCAGTTCAACCTCGTCTTCGTGGTAATTGGCCACGCCGGCGTTTCTCAAGGCCTGCGGCAGATCGCCCAGATTGAGGTGATCCCAGCCGTAACCCAGTTCAAGCCGCTTGAAAGGCGATTCGGTGATCGTCAACGCTTCGATGTCTTTATCGGAGCCGAGGTTGATGTAAGAAAACCCCACGCTGGGCCGGCCCACTGTTTCACCGTCTCGCGGCGGATTAACGATGTAGGCCGACAGCGTGGAGAAAATGCCGCCGCTGCCTTCAATCTGATGAAGCGGAAGCGGATCTGGTTTCTCCGCATTGGCCCCGGCGGCAGATTGAACATTGGTCGTGGCAGCGGGTTGAACGGGAGGTTGGGCGGGTGTTTGGGCATCGTCCGCCGCCTTCAGCGTAAAAGCCGGCAGAGCGGCAAGAGCCAGCGCAAGCGGCAGCGCAAGCGGATGGAGAACACGGGGTTCGGTGCGTGGATTAATTCGGATAGACGTACCTATTTTCATTTTTTTGTTTCTTTCGTGGTGCCAGTAGGCCTTCGACCGTCCGGCCAGCCTGCTGCGGGATTTCCATGGGTTGATTTTGCCTCCAGGACTCTGCCGGGGCGTGATTCATTTCACGTCTCATGCCTGCCCTGAAACCTGTTTGCGTGCCTCCTCGGCCAGCACGGTGCTCAGATAACGTTCGCCGGTACTGCAGCCGATCGTGACGATCAACTTGCCCTTGTTCTCGGGACGTTTGGCCACTTGCAGCGCCGCCCAAACGTTCGCCCCGGTCGAGATGCCGGCCAGAATCCCGTCCTCGTTTGCCAGCTTGCGCGCGGTGGCAATCGCATCTTCGTCGCTGACCGTGATGACGTCATCCACGATTTGCAAATTGAGGTTCTTCGGCACAAAGCCCGCGCCCGCGCCCTGAATTTTATGCGGGCCGGGTTTGATTGGCTGCCCGGCAAGCGTTTGCGTGATGACCGGAGAACCCTTTGGTTCGACGGCGATGGAACGAAAACTTTTTTTGCGCGACTTGATCACTTCGCTGATACCGGTGAGTGTTCCACCCGTGCCGACAGCGGAAACAAGGATGTCCACATTCCCGTCCGTGTCGGCCCAGATTTCCTCGGCGGTCGTGCGACGATGAATTTCGGGATTGGCCGGATTATTGAATTGCTGGGGAATCCACGAGTCGGCTATTTCCCTGTTCAGGTCCTCGGCTCTCTTGATCGCGCCTTTCATTCCTTCCGCACCTGGCGTCAATACCAGTTTTGCCCCAAGCAATGCCAGCAGGGTGCGCCGTTCCACGCTCATGGTTTCAGGCATGGTAAGGATGAGTTTATAACCTTTTGCGGCCGCGACGAACGCCAGCGCGATGCCGGTGTTGCCGGAGGTCGGTTCGATGATGGTCGTGCCTGGTTTCAGGATGCCGTCCCGCTCGGCGGCGGCGACCATGGCTATGCCAATGCGGTCTTTGACACTGCCGAGGGGGTTGAAGAAATCACCCTTCAAGGCAATCGTGGCACCCACACCTGCAGCGACCCGGTTGACTTTGATCAGCGGGGTGTGGCCCACTGTACTGATAATATCAGGATAAAGATGCATATGTTGTTTCCTTCTCAAACAGACAATCATTGTTTATGATCTGTATGTCTATTTACATAGTATAGATTATGCCTAGCGCAGAATATAGCTCTCCATATATTGTTATTTTCTAACCTTTTTTTGCTGTTGTTTATTCTGCTCCAAGATTGATTTCAATACATTTGGCGTCCCAGCGAGAGGTGACCGCTTTTCAAAACTTCCTCCGATATTGCATTGGGTGGAGTGGCGTGTTTCCATCATTGCCATGAGTTCACATTTATCAAATCGTCGCGGCGCGTGGCGTTCTTTCCTGAATAGGCGCGTCTGTCTGGCGGCATTGGCCATCGGACTGCTGCCGGTGGCTGTCTTCGCCTCCACCCCGTTGCGCCCGGCGGAGCTGCGTTGCGAACACCTGAAAAATCCCTCCAGCATTGATGCGCTGCAACCGGAGCTGAGTTGGGCGTTGGAGCCGGGAGAAAGCAAGGATCGCGCCCGAAGCCAGACCGCTTACCAAATCCTCGCGGCCACCTCCCTCAAAGAATTGGAAATCGGCCGGGGCGATTTATGGGACAGCGGCAAAACCCTTTCCAGTAACTCCGTGCAAATCCCCTACGCCGGGCGGGCGTTGGGTTCCGGTCAGGAATATTTTTGGAAGTTGCGCGTTTGGGACGAGAACGGGAACGTTTCCCGCTGGAGCGACCCCGCCCGCTGGACGATGGGCTTGCTCAACAGCTCCGACTGGCACGGCAAATGGATCGGCTTGGACGAGACCGCGTTCTCCGGCAAGAAGCAAGACCGCCGGTTGCCGGCCCGGTTGTTGCGCCACGAATTTGTTCTGCAAAAAAAAGTGCGGCGCGCCACCGCTTATGTCTCCGGGTTGGGTTTGTTTGAATTTTATCTCAACGGGCGCAAGGTCGGCGATCATGTCCTCGAACCGGGTTTGACCGGTTATTCCAAGCGCGTCCTCTACGTCGCCTTTGATGTCACCAAGGATTTGCGGAAAGGCGCCAACGCCGCAGGCGTCATGCTCGGCAACGGACGCTTCTTCGCCCCGCGCCCGCAAACCGCCATCAGCACGGCCTCGCACGGTTTTCCCAAATTGCTTCTCGAATTGCGGGTTGAGTATGCCGACGGAACCACCGACGCCATTTTCAGCGACAGCGCGTGGAAGCTGACCACGAACGGCCCCATTCGCGCCAACAACGAATACGACGGCGAGGAATACGATGCGCGGCAGGAAATGACCGGCTGGAACCGTCCGGGCTTCGATGATTCCCAGTGGCAGCCGGCGCAACTCGTCGATCCGCCCGGCGGGACGCTCGTGGCGCAAATGATGGACCCGATACGAGTCACCCAAACCCTCCGGCCGGTGGCCATGACCGAGCCGCATCCGGGCGTTTATATTTTTGATCTTGGCCAAAACATGGCCGGCTGGTGCCGTTTGCGCGTGGCCGGTCCGGCTGGCACAAAAATTTCCCTGCGCCATGCGGAAACGCTCCAGCCCGGCGGCGATTTGTATGTAAAGAACCTTCGCTCCGCAAAAGTGACAGACACCTATATTCTCAAGGGAAAAGGGACCGAGGTTTACGAACCCCGCTTCACCATCCACGGTTTCCGCTACGTCGAACTGACCGGCTATCCGGGCCGGCCGGCTTTGTCCTGCCTTGAAGGCCGGGTGGTGCATGACGACCTGGAAAGCGCCGGCGATTTCACCTGTTCCAACCCGCTGCTGAACCGGATTTACCAAAACATCCGCTGGGGCGCGCGCGGCAACTACCGCAGCATCCCCACGGATTGCCCGCAACGCGACGAGCGCCAAGGCTGGCTGGGCGATCGCTCCGTCGAGTCCAAAGGCGAGACCTACATGTTCAACACCGCGCCATTTTACACCAAGTGGCTGCAAGACATGGCCGACGCCCAGAAGGACACCGGCAGCGTGCCGGATGTCTGCCCCGCCTACTGGAATCTTTATCCCGACAACGTGACGTGGCCCAGCAGCGGCATCATCATCCCCGGCACGCTGCGCGATCAATTCGCGGACGAAGAGGCCGTGGCGGGCCATTATGCCAGCGCGAAACTCTGGATGGATTACATGAGCGGTTTCGTCACCAACAACATCATCACGCGCGACACCTACGGGGATTGGTGCGTCCCGCCCGAACACCCGGCATTGATCCACAGCAAAGACCCCAAACGCCACACCGCCGGCGCGCTGCTGGCCACCGCCTACTTCTATTACGATCTGCGTTTGATGGCCGGATATGCGAACCAGTTGGGCAAGAGCGACGATGCGGAACGTTTCACCGCCCAGGCCGAAAAAATCAAAACCGCGTTCAACGCCCGCTTCTTTAAACCCGGCGCCGGCCAGTACGACAACGGCTCGCAAACCTCCTGCGTGCTGCCGCTCACCTTTGGACTGGTCCCGCCGCAGGACCGCCAGCGCCTCTTCGACCTTCTAGTCAATAAAATAACCGTGGAGTGCGGCAACCACCCCGCCACCGGCCTGATCGGCGGCCAGTGGCTGATGCGCGTATTGTCCGACAACGGCCGCGCCGACCTGGCTTACACGCTCGCCACGCAAAAGACGTATCCGAGCTGGGGTTACATGGTCTCGAAAGGCGCGACGACCGTCTGGGAGTTATGGAACGGCGACACGGCGGATTCGGGAATGAATTCCGGCAACCACCTCATGCTGGTGGGCGACCTCGGCATCTGGCTTTACGAGGATTTTGCCGGCATCAAACCGGACCCCGCACAACCAGGATTCAAACACATCCTCATGCGGCCCGACGCCATCGCCACCGGGCGTTTTGTGAAAGCGACCCATCGTTCGCCCTACGGGTTGGTCGCCAGCAATTGGAAGCGGACGGACAATCATTTTCAATGGCAGATCACGATTCCTGTAAACACCACTGCCACGGTATGGGTTCCGGCCGCCGATGCGGGCAGCGTCACCGAAAGCGGCAAGCCAGCCGCCCAATCGCGCGGAGTCAAGTTCCTAAGAATGGAGCGGGATCGCGCCGTGTTTTCCATCGGATCGGGAAGCTACCGCTTCGAGAGCCAATAAACTATTTGTCAAGAGTGCCGGCCTTTGGGCAGGCGCGGGAATCCAGATAAGCGGTCAGCCCGGCGGGGTCGCTGGTAATGATGTCCGACACGCCCCACCTGACCAGATTCGCCCACGTCACGGCGTCGTCCAGCGCGGGGTTGTCGGTTGTCCACACGAAAAACCGGATGCCGTGGCTGCGGTAATAGTTGACCACGGGCTGCGACACCGACCGCAACGGCAACCCGTAAAAAGGACTGGTGGCCAGCACCGATTCAGCGGTGCGCCCCCACCCGCCCGGCGTCTTAACGTTGTGCGTGGCGTTCGTGGCGCCTGGCAAATATTCGATAATCATGCGGGCAAAAGTCGGCGACCAAACCTTGACGTCGGCCAGCACGTCTGGATTACTCATGACGATGACGCGGGAGTCCATTCCCGCCGCGTGAACGACGTTGCGGGTGGCAGCCCAATTGGCAAAGGTGGGCGTTGCGTGCATGTCGAGCAGGATCGACTGGCCGGATGATGCCATCGGCGCGAGAACCCGGGCCAGAGTCGGCACCCGCTCGTCCGAGTACAGGCTGGTGCTCCAAGGAGCGTAGTGGGTAGCCCGCAGAGCGCCAAGCTGGGCAGCGGTCAGGTCCCGCACATTGCCGGCGCCCCCGGTCGTGCCGTTGACCGTGTGGTCATGCATAATGACCGGAACGCCATCAGACGAATACTGAACATCCGTCTCGCCGTTCAGGTGCAACGATGCGGCAAGAACGTAACTTGACGCAGTATTGCCGGGCCGGGAATGCTCAACCCCCTTGTGTCCCCACACCCCGATACGGACCGGGCAGACGGCGGCGTGATTGGCGGCGGGCTGCGTCCCGGCACATCCGGAGACCAAGACGAGAGCGGTTGGGATAAGAGCCAGGAAAAACGCAACCGCGGCGGTCTTCATCATAAGCCCGGTTTTACGGTTTAGGAGACGCCTTGTCGAAGAGCGCTTCGAGGCTGTTGAGCGGGACTTCCTTGGGCGGGGCCGGATCCAGCACCTGGCGGAGATAGACAATCGCGTCCGGGATTGATTTGACAGAACGCGGGAGGGTGGCGCCGCAGGCGTTGGCGTGTCCGCCGCCCTGAAGTTTTTCCGCCACCTTCAACGCCTCGCCATTGCGGCTGCGCAGGCTCACCACCACGGCGCTGTTCGCTTTGCGAAAGAGGGTGAGGAGGATGGGATAGGGGGTGGCCTTCGTTTCCAGCAGTTGGTGGACGATGAGGTTGTTGTTGCCTATTATCGTATCCACGCAACCGACCGTGGCACTGATGCGGGTGACATTGGCCTTGCTCCAAGCGAAGCCCAAGGGGTCTTCGATCCGCCGTTTCACCGCCATGACTTCAAGCAATGGATGGTTCAGCAATCGTTCCAATTGTCCGTCCACCAAGGCGTGTAAATTCCAAAACTGGTAGGTCTTGACCAGGTTGCCGTAATCATTGGCCAGCACGAAATCCGGGTCGTTTTCGAGGAACAAATCCGCCACGTTGTTCAAATGGGCGAGCCGGTCCAGTTCAGGCGACCCCAAGCCGTATTGTTTGCACAATTCGTAACAGAGCGATCCGGCCGACTTGGTGATATCATGAATCAACCGGACATTCTTCGGCTGCACCGCGCTGGTGTGGTGATCTATCACCAGCCAGCCAGGCTTGTCCATGCGCGCCTCAAAGGTCAAATCGCATATCCAGGCCGATTTTTCATGGAGATCGCGGAGTTTCCAATTGTTGTAATGGTAGGATTGCAGTGGGACGTCCACATTGAAAACCTTTCGGGCCAGCCGCTGCAAAAGCAGGCCGGAAAAGAAACCATCCAGGTCGCTTTCATGCGTTAAAATCACTTCCGGCTGCGGTAAATTATCCATGGCCGTTAAGCTATAATACCGCCAAGCCGCTGGCCACAATAAACCCGGCCTAATTCGATTTTGCCGGGGTCATTTGCTTCCCCGCCGCAGCCCGGGGGCGGTTTTCTGGAAAAGGACGATCCGGTTGGTGTTGGTGCCTTTGTTGTTGTTATCGACGCCCCAACAATTGGCGGTCTTGGTGAATTTTTGGTCGTTGATCAGGACAAGCCGGGGCATCAGGCCGGCGTCCAGTCCGCATTGGATCACTGTTTCCTCCAATTTGATGGTGCCGGAGCGGACTTCGCCCACTTCAAAAGCCACATGACCGCCCGGTCGCAACACCCGTTCAAGTTCGTGAAACACAGCGGTCATTTCGGATTGCCATAAGGCCAGTTTTTTGGGGATGGTGAGATGGACGGATTCCGGGTCGATACCCAAGAACCAGCAGCGAAGCCAGTTGTCGCCGGCGTAATCCACCACATCCAGGAAAGGCGGGGACGTCACGACCAGCGCAACCGAGTTGGCGGGGATTTCGGGGGTGGCGCGCGCCGGATGATTAAGGAGCAGGGATTTTTGCGCCACCGAAGCCAGAGCGTCGCGCATGGCCGCATCGCAATCGCCCAGGAGTTGGCGGCTTTTCTTCAGGATCAGTTCCGGGACATGGCGGCGGGGCGGCGTTTGATTACGGTCGGCATTGATTTTGCGTTGCGCTTTGAGGGAAACCGCCTGGTTGGGCGGCAAGGTATAAACGGAAAAGAATCCGCCGGAATGTCCGGTCAGGCGGTTGAGCGCGACGAGGCCAATCCATTGATCCACCGCGTCCTGTTTGCGTCCAAGCAGGTATTTCTTGAGCGCGCTGATTTCGCGCAAGGTGTCGGGATGATAAAAAACCAGCAAGTCCTCCGGGAGTTCGCCGGGATCCTGAAAATCAATTCCCGCCAGCCGCCGGCGGATTTCCTCCAACTCAGGCGGACGCAACCGGGGCCGGATCAGGCAAAGACTGAGGGGATTGACGTCGCATCCAACCGGGACGCGGCCGAGCAAAGCCGCCTCAAGCAAGGTCGTCCCCCGCCCCATGAACGGGTCATAGACCATTTCGCCGGGGTCGGTAAGACGCTCGATGAAAAAGCGGGGCAATTGCGGTTTGAAGCAAGCGCGATAAGAAACCTCATGAAGGCGGCAGGCCGCCCGTTGTTTGGCGGTCCAAAACTCATTGACGAAGGTCGGGACACAAACCGTCGCACCGTCCGCCCGCGTGACGGAGGTGATCAATTGAACCGTGCTTTTGCCAAACTCGCGAAACGCGGCCAATTCTTCCGGGAGCGGGATGTGGGATTTTTCCCGGGCGGCAGGCGGGGCTGCAACGAAGGGCAGCGGCAACGTTTCAAAGCGCATAACAAGTTGATTCTTCATGGTTTGGCCGCTCCCGCAATCCGGGAGTTATTTTTTGCTCAATTCGGTTGTAAAACCCGTCCCTTGCGCACCCTGCTATCCCCAACCTCCAGCCTCCGTTTTCACAACGAATCGTGCCGCCGCCCCGCCGCGCGGCAACCTGGAACGCAGCCATGCGCGTGGCTAGTCTGTCAGCATATCCAGCAAACTGACTCCGTTGTTGCCGAGACGCCAGTGCGAGCCAGCCCGCGCGACCAGCCGGCGGCACGGATTTTTCGTTTGCTCGGCTTCGTTGACCGAGACTAATTGGTATTTGGCGGCGCCTTTGATTTGCGAGGCGCTGCGGGGGATCAGTTCGAAAGGCAGTCCGTTGTAGTCCAGCGCGATTTCGTAGCCGGCGATCTGTTCGCGCGGCAGGGCGGGATCGGCTTTGATCAGCATCGGATAGCGCTGGAGCCAGGAGAAATCGGTCTTGCGCACCAGCACGCGGCAGACTTCCGTGCGGTGCTGGAGCCAGTTTAAGAGATTGAAATGCGCCCCATCGGTCTGTTGCTCCAGCAAAATGAGGCGAGGGTCGATGCCGACCAGATTTTGGCCGTTCCAAATTCCATGATCGTCATGTTCTTTGGGATAACGGCGCTTGTACCACGCGCTGAAATGGTCTGTGTAAAATAAATTCAGCTCGAAGTGGACATGGGACCGTTCGTTGGAAATGCCCGTGCCGGTGTGGCCCATGACCGCGACGGGCTGGCCTGCGGCGACCCGCTGGCCGACTTTGAGGCCCGGCGCGAATTTTGACAGATGGGCGTAGAGCGAATAAATCTCAAGGCCGCCGATGTTGTGGAGGATGACGAGGTAGCGGCCGTAATTGGAAAGGCCGGGCTTGTCGCTCATATAGACAACAGCGCCGTCGGCGGTGGCCATCACCGGATCAATCGGTTCGCCGCGTTTGTCTCTTTGCAGGCAGCGGATGTCCAGTCCTTCGTGCATCTGGGCGCCGCTGGAACGGACGCAGCCAAAGCAGCCGCTCGTCCAAGTATGGCCGATGGTGGCAACAAAAAAACGGTCCTCGCCCCCATTTTGAAACAACGCCTGATTGGCGGTGGGCAGGCGAAAAATCTGCGCAGGGACGCTGAGGGGAACCCACAAAAGCAGGGCGGCAAGAAATATCTTATTCACACGCATCGATCCAACGGGACAGGGTGATCTCTAGAACTTGTTTGTCTTTTTGGCCTTGGCAATGACGTTTTGCAGTCCGCGCACAATCCGCCGGCATTCCTGGGGTGTGGCGTCCGGGGTGAAGGTGAACAAGCCGTTGGCGGTCCGGTTCCGAATCAACACAGCCGACAGCCAGGCGGACTGGCGGGGGCCGTTGGTCGAAACAACAGGCATGCTGGCAGGAGTGATAACGTCGTCGTTTTCGTCGTCCCCCTTCTTCTTTCTTTCTTTTTCGGCCTTGGCGCCGGGAATGGGAAATTGGGAGAAGACAACGATATGTTTGCCCGGATGGTCGGTCGTGTACATTTCCAACAAAAGAGTGCCGTGATCATTGAAGAGCAATTGAATGGCACAACTGCCGTCCGGTTCGGCAACGAAACTGGCCTTGCTTAAATCCGCCTCGGTCAAAAAAGGGTCGCGTTGTATGGAATAACGGAACCGCTCCCTCGTAACTTCGACGGTGCCCGAACTCATTGCATCGGCCTTGTTCCCCTCGATGTAGAGGCGGATGGTGGACTGTTCCTTCTTCTCTTCCTTCTTGGCTTTGCTGGCCGGATCGGTCGCGCAGCCGGTGATCAGAGCCAGAGACAAAGCGAGAATCAGGCAAACCGGACGAAAATAGATATTGAATGAAAGGTGACGCTTCTTCATAGTGCGCTCCTAAGGAACGCAATTCCGCGAACAAAGTAAAGATAAGATAGTCATTATGGGACAACAAAGAAATAAAGTTATCAAGCGCGCGCGTCGCGCAGCCTACCTCAAACGCAAAAAAGTCGCTCCCAAGGCGGCAAAGAAAAAAGCCTGAGGCAGGACGGGGTATTCCGTGGCGGAGCTTCGCGTGAGCGCGCGGCTCTTCGCCAATAGGCCGGGGTGATGGATGGGAAATTTAAATGGCTGCGGCTGTTTTGCGGCTTGGCGGCAACAGCGCAATGGCGGTGCCGCCCGTCTTCACCCCTGCTCTCTTCCAAAAAGGAAAAGGAGAAGCGCCGTTCGTCTCCACGAGTCTTCCGCGACCATATTGGCCGGAAGATCGCCCGGATATCAGAATGACTAGGCGGCGGCTGAAGCGGCGCGGGAGGCGGCGAGGTCCACTTTGCGCTGGCGCAGGCTCTTGAAAAATTCGTAGCCCTCGCGGAGGCGGCGCACACAGACGTCTTTGTCTTCCAACATCGTTTTGATGATGCGCAGAATCGGTTTCGGGCGCAGGTAGTAGGCGCGATAGAAACGATCCACCGCCTCAAAAATCTCTTCCTTGTCCAAGCCGGGATATTCCAGCGCGCTTTGCTGAAAACCGTCCTCATGCACGATGGCGGACCTGTCTTTTTTCTTGGCGAACCAGCCGTTTTGCCGGGCCATTTCGTAAAGTTCCGTGCCCGGATAGGGGGCGGCGAGCGATACCTGAATGCTGAAAACGTCCAAATCCATCGCGTAACGGATGGTTTGCTCGATGCTCTGCTGCGTTTCAACAGGCAGTCCGAGAATGAAAGTGCCGTGAATGATCACACCCGCTTCGTGACAGGCTTTGGTGAAGCGCCGGGCTTCATCGATTTGAATGCCTTTCTTGATGCGATCCAGAATTTCCTGGTTGCCGCTTTCGTAGCCGACCAAAAACAGACGGAGACCGGCATCCTTGAAATATCGGACGGTGTCGGCGTCCAAATTGGCCCGGCTGTTGCAGGACCAGGTCAGGCCCAGCGGGGCCAGTCTTTTGGCAATTTCGCGGGCGCGGGGAAGGTTGGCAGTGAAAGTATCGTCGTCAAAAAAGAACTCCCGCACCTGTGGAAATAATTTTTTGGCGTGGGCCATTTCCGCCGCCACATTTTCAGGGGAACGGACGCGATATTTGTGGCCGCCGATGGTTTGGGGCCAGAGGCAGAAAGTGCATTGGGCCGGACAGCCGCGCCCGGTGTAAAGGCTCAGGTAGGGGTGGAGCAGATAGCCGATGAAATATTTCTCGATTTGCAAATCCCGCTTGTAAACATCCACCACCCAAGGGAGGCTGTCCATGTCGGTGAGCAACTCGCGTTCGCGATTGTGGATGATCTTGCCTTCGGCGTTGCGGTAGGAGAGGCCCTCGATTTCGGACAATGGACGGCCTTCCGCCACTTCCTTGCACGTAAAGTCGAATTCCTT
>Ga0181535_10002748_pt1 | contig 21105 bp, 18 predicted proteins | sample PEATcosm2014_Bin_44_FD_119774 | JGI IMG/M metagenome (GOLD analysis project Ga0181535, IMG submission 119774) | Peatland microbial communities from MTU Mesocosm Facility, Houghton, MI, USA - PEATcosm2014_Bin17_30_metaG | ecosystem: Environmental > Terrestrial > Soil > Wetlands > Peat | place... | reverse complement strand
TTCACGTGCGGCTTCGAACGATCAAACTTTTCCTTCGCCATAAAAATCCCAAATCCCTTTCATCGCTTGTACTGCTCGTTGCTTCTCAGGGCGCCGGCGGTCCGGCTCCAGCCCCAAAACCTTGAAACCAGCTATTAGCTCTTAGCCTTTAGCTCCATTCGTCTTACGCTCGCCTCAGCAACCCATTCCATCGCCGCCGAAGCTGAAAGCTAATGGCTAGCAGCTAATGGCTGTCTTTCTCAGTAGTACGCGTACACCTTCAAATATCTCTGCCGCAATTCCAGCGGCACGGCTTCCACCAGCCGCAAATACCGTTCTCGCGTCAGTGCCTGGTCTGAAACCGGCAATCCCTTGTACAAACCAACTGCTTCCTTGCCCAGCAAACCGCGATCCAGTATTCCTTCATAATCTCTGACCCTCAACTTCGCTTTTTTCACCCGGTTCAGGAAAACTTCCACGTCGCGCGCATCAAACGCCGCATCGATCAGCTCATGCAGCTTTGCATATCCCTGCTCATCCGTGACCGCAATCGCCGCCTGCTCAAACATTTTTCTTCTGCCTTTGGACTAGCTTCTCAGCCCACCACAACTCTGGAGCGGGAGACGGGGTTCGAACCCGCGACCAACAGCTTGGAAGGCTGTGACTCTACCACTGAGTTACTCCCGCCCTAAAAACCTGCCCTTAGCTGTCAGCCATTAGCTCTCAGCCTCATCCTGCTCGTGCCAGCCGCTTCGGCCAGTTCCACCACCGACAAGCTAAAAGCTAATAGCTAACGGCTAATAGCTGTATTTCTGGAGCTGATGACCAGGATTGAACTGGTGACCTCTCCCTTACCAAGGGAGTGCTCTACCAACTGAGCTACATCAGCCCGCAAACTTGAACCTTCAGCTCTCAGCCGTCAGCCCTCAGCTCGATCCTGCCGGCGCAAGCCACATTGGCCCAATCCAGCACCATAAAGCTGAAGGCTGAGAGCTGAAAGCTGTCAGCTGTTCTTCTCCCCGTCCCTGCGAATCTTCTCCGCATGACGGGCTAAAACCGTTCTCAATTCCAACCCGCCAATCACAATCAGCGGAATCAACTTCAACTGCACTGGCTTGCCAAACACGAGCACCGATCCATCGCCCATCGTCAGCCAAATCACAACTGCCAAAACCGCAAACATTCCCAGCGCCAACCAAAACTTCCGGTCTAAATCCCCATCGGCGCTCTTCACTGCCCACTGTCCACTAATCGCTGTCCACTGTCATGGTGCACAGGGGAGGATTCGAACCTCCGTAGCTCGCAAGGAGCGGCAGATTTACAGTCTGCTGCCATTAACCGCTCGGCCACCTGTGCCCAACTCTGTGCACCAGCCGAACCGCGTCTTCTGCGGATCGCCTGGCCTGCTCCCAACTCCGCTAGCGCCGCGAACTCCGCGAACGCCACTGCTCTAAAACCCATCTTCCGCGCACGCCGCAACCTCCGGATACGTCCCGGAACTTCCCGCGTTTCGCCTGAAGTGGATTCTCCGAGGAGTTGAGTTTCGGCGTTCCCAAAACCCTGCGCCCGCCAGTCAACTCTTGCCGCTTTCGTCTCCCGTTCCGGCTTCTTAATGGAGCTGGCGAAGGGATTTGAACCCCCGACCCTCTGATTACAAATCAGATGCTCTACCAGCTGAGCTACGCCAGCTCTTCAGCGGTCCTGAATCGCGGCCGCCAATCCACCCGGAAACCCGTCCGGAGGCCGATTCGTTCGCGGACACACTCCAGCTTTCCGCGTACACGGCACAGAATAGAAGGTTAGCACACCACAGCACCTCGAGCAAACGTGGAACCATCGCTTAAATAGCCGCATCGAATGCACTCGCCGCCGCTGCCAAACATCGCTGTCCGTCCGGCTAAAACCTACTGGATCCCGGTCGCATCGCGTTCCCTCGAGCTCTGCTTTCCCGAGCCCTGATCTTAGGAATCATTTGGCCTTCATCGCCGATTTGCCTTGACAGAGGCGGCAGGAAGAATCGACGCTTTCATCAGGCCCCTATGTTCGCCTCCTGAGGTCTTTAAATGAATCCTAGAAAATCCGCATCTCTATTGGCGGGGCTACTGCTGGCCTTCGCCGCTGCCTTGGCCGTAGTGCCCGCCTCCGCCCAAACCGCTCCCACCCGCAGACCGCGTGTCGCCGTGCTCGATTTCGACTACGCCACGGTGCAAAGCTACGCTAACGCCATGTTCGGCGCTGATGTCGATATAGGCAAGGGCATCGCCGATCTACTCATTACCAACCTGGTTAAGGACGGCACATTCTCCGTCTATGAGCGCCAGTCCCTCGACAAGCTCATGACCGAGCAGAATTTCTCCAATTCAAATCGTGCCGACCCCGCCACCGCAGCGCGCCTGGGCAAGCTGGCCGGCGTTGATGCCATCATCATTGGCGCCATCACCGAGTTCGGCAACGAGACCAAGAACCAGAACGTGGGCGGCGGAGGCGGCGGCTGGCATGGCATCGGCATCGGCGGCATCGGCCACTCCAACTCCAAGGCTAACGTAGTCATCAATCTCCGGGTCGTCGATGTCGATACTGGCGAAATCCTGGCCGTGGCAGACGGCACCGGCCAGTCCAGCCGCTCTTCCACCTCGCTCCTGGGCGGCGGAGGCAACTGGCACGGCTTTGGCGGCGGAAATGTGGACTTCGGTTCCAGCAACTTCCAGAGCACCATCATCGGCGAGGCCACCAAGGCCGCAGTCGATCAGCTTACCGCCAACCTGCTCGCCGATGCCTCCAAGGTCACCGTGCGTACCATCAAAGTCGATGGCCTCGTCGCCGCGGTCGATGGCGGACAGATCGTCCTCAACGTTGGCGCCAAAGCCGGCGTCAAGGTTGGCGATCAGCTTCAGGTCCTCCGCGTCACCAAGGAAATTAAGGACCCCGCCACTGGACAGGTCATTCGCCGCCTCACCTCCACCATCGGGGTGATCCGCGCCACCGACGTCGACGATGCCTCCTCGGTCTGCGTCTCGGTATCCGGGTCCGGTTTCCAGGAAGGGGATCGCGTCTCGTCCGTAACCCAGTAGCGCCCGCCCCCACCCCTCTCGCCCGCCGCCATGATCGACGCGGCGGGCTTTCTCTTGGGCGCTTTTTTCTTGCTCAACCGAACTCCATAACCCGAAAGTGCTCTTGCGAAAAACCCGCGCCTAAAGGGATCATTTTCTTGATATCTTGCAACACATTTCTCGGTCCCGATCGACGAGTGGAGGCTGCTTCTATGCGCAAGGCTATATGCGCTGCTTTATTTTCAGTGTTTTGCCCGTTCCTCAGCGCCCAGCAGGCGCCATTCCTTCTTGCCCAGCAGACGCCGTATCTCAGCGCACAGCAGGGGCTCAGCAACGACTCCATCATCAGGATGGTCGGCGCTCAGCTCTCCGACGAAGTCATCGTCACCACGATCAATGCTTCGCCGGGCGCCTATGACACCTCGCCAGACGGCCTCATCACGCTCAAGCAGGCCGGCGTCAGCGACAAAGTGATCGCCGCCATCGCGGCCAAAGGCACCGGCGCCTCACCTGACCCCGCCGCACCCTCCGCTGCCGATGCGTCCGCGCCCGCCGGCCCGCTTCCGCCAGGAATCGAAAACGTCGGCGCATATTACAAAGACAGCGGCGGTAACTGGCAGCCGCTTCCCTCTGAAGGCGTCGTCTTCCAATCAGGAGGGCTGATTAAGCACTTTGCCTCCGCCGGCCTCATGAAGCAAGACCTGAACGGACTTGTCGGCGGCATGCGCAGCCGCCTCGTCGTCAGCACTCCAATTACGTTCATCCTCCACGTGCCGCAGGGACGCACCGCCAGCGACTACGAGCTTGTGCGCCTCCATGTTGCCGGCAACAACCGGCAATTCCAATCCGTCGCCGGCGGCCTCAATCAGGCCTCCGGATCCATTCGCGACGAAATCGATTTCTCGAGCACGCAAATCGCGCCCGGGGCCTGGCAGATCATCCTCAATAACGGATTAGGCGACGGCGAGTTCGGTTTCCTCGAGCCGCAGGACACGTCCTCGCCCAAGACTCCGGCGAGCTCCGGCAAAATCTTCACCTTCGCTATCGTCGACTAGCTCGTTCGAAGCGGCGACCACTCTGCCGCTGCCCCATAAAAAAAGCGCCATTGCGCAATTCGAAGATTCGGTCCATCATTCAGGTGCTTCCCTTGTTTCGGTTTTGTGGTTTTGAAAGACAAGGAGAAGCTTTATGCATAAGTACTTTCCTCCGCTTTTATCCTTGTTGCTTTGTTCGCTGCTTTCAGCTCAGCAAACACCCATAAACACCCCTTCCGCGCCGGCATCTCAGTCCTCGACAGCATCGACCCTAACGGGCCCACCGCTACCCCACACCATTCTTGATGGAACACCTGTGAAGCTGCGCCTCAGCCAAACCATCTCCTCTGCCGACGCCAAAGTTGGCCAGGAAATTCCCTTTGAGGTCGTCGAAGAAGTCAAGGTTGACGATGTCGTTGTACTTCCCAAGGGTGCTACAGCAATCGGAACCGTCACCGAATGCAACGCCAAGAAGAGCATGGGAAGGGCCGGCAAGCTGAATCTGAACATCAGCTACGCTCGCCTTGCGGACCAGGAAAAGGTCGCGCTCCGAGCCACGCAGGACAACAAGGGCGGCGGCCACGTTGGCGCAATGACCGGAGCCATGGTCGCGACTTCGATCGTCTTCTTTCCCGCTGCGCCGCTGTTTCTCTTCATGAAAGGGAAAGACATCACAATCCCGCAAGGAACAGAAATCACCGCCTTCGTCGAAGGCGACATGCATCTTAATATGGCCAACTTTGCGCCCGCTCCGGCGGCCGCCGCACTATCGGCGCCCGTATCCACCCAAGCTTCGCTCGTCATCGATTCCGCCCCGACGGGCGCAGATATCGTGATCGATGGTGCCTTTGTTGGCAACACACCTTCCACCGTTCCCCTCGCCATAGGAAGCCACGAGGTCACCGTCCAGAAAAAGGGATTCGCGGATTGGACCCGAAAGCTGAGCGTCACCGGCGGGAGCATTCATCTGAGCGCTGACCTGGACCCAGCATCCGCGCCCGCACAGACCTCCGCCGCACCCGCACCGGCCCCGCCGTCCGCCCCTTCGCCCCAGTAGCAACGTGCGGATGGCCCGACTCCGCTCCCCTGCTGCCTTGGCGAGGTGTTACGCTCTTCCTGACGGTTTCGCCTCCGGGTTAAGGGTGAGATTTCCATGAATCGTTTCGCTCCGATCTCCGTTTTGCTCGCTGCCTCCTTCTCGGCTGCTCCGCTGGCCGCCGCAACCAAAGAGCCGGTGCACTTCAACACCGTCCTGGTCGAGCGCTTTACCAACGCCGATGGCATGGCCCAATCGCCAGACTTCATCCAGTATTTTTCCGACGACGTTTCCGAGCGGCTCGAGAATGACAAAATCGCTGCTCAGGTTGTGGAAGAGGGAACCCCGGTTCCCGATGCCGCGGGCGCTAACTCGGTGGTGATCGAAGGCAAGTTTCTTTCGCACGAAGATGCCGGCCTCGTTAAACCCGGCAAGCTGATCGTGGAAATCAGCATCTACAGGCTCAGCGATCATGCGCTGGTAAGGACGTGGACTGCTACAACCCACTTCCCGCCCCGCGGCGACCAGAAGGCCAGGGCCTACGCGTATTACACCGGCTTCGCGGCCGGGGACACGATCTGGGATGCGCTCAAGAGCATAGACTTGTCGAGCATTTCCCCCGCAGCTCCCGGCTCCGGCATAGCCCCTCCCATCACAGCTTCCAGCCCGGCTCCCTCGGCGGCTCCGGGCCCGGCGCCAGCGCCGCCGTCGAATCCCGCGCCGCCCGCGGACACAGTCGAGGCCCCGAGTTCTGACGCTCTGGCTTCCGTGCAGTTGTCTTCGAATCCCTCCGGCGCTGAGATCAACATCGATGGCAGCTACGTTGGCAACACGCCCACTCTCATCAAGCTCAAGCCCGGCACACATTCCATCTCAATGACCCTGTCCGGCTACGCGCCGTGGACGCGTTCTGTCGAAACCGCGGCCGGGGAATCGCGCAACTTCGCCGCCACGCTCGAAAAATCCGGCCAATGATCTCTCAGCTCTGCTGGCCCGCTAACTCGCCCTCAACTCCCCAAAATGAATGGGTGCCCCGGGTCGGGGTCCCCACAGACAGGTCTTCGTCTGTGGGGTGGAGATCTCGATTTTGAGACCTGGGATAGCACGAATGCACGTCAACCCGCTGGCCCGCCAACTTGCCAACCCCGCCAGCACCGCCAACTCCGCTAGCCCCGCTAACTCCGCTCTGCTACCCTCATTCCTGACGGCCCCTGCATCAAATCTCCATGACTCGTCGCTCCCGCAACACACTCGTCATCGTCGCCGCGGTCCTGGTTCTGTTGGCCCTTGCCATCTTCCTGCGCTCCAAGGCCCCGCCTGAGGCCGCGCGCCTGCTCCCCGAATCCGATGGCATCATCTACTTCAACATCAAGGCCATCCGTACCATCGCTTACAAGAAGTTCAGTGCGCCCAACCGCGTCCCCGAGTACCAGCAGTTTGTTGACGACATCGGCATCGATCCCGAGCGCGATATCGATCAGGTCGCCATCGCCCTCCATCGCATGCCCGATCCCAACGGCCCCAACGGCCCCGTCGCCTACTCCATGGTCCTCGTCGGCAAAATCACCGGCCCCCGCTTCAATGCGTGGCTCGATTCACACGCCACCTCGCGCGAAAATTACGCGGGCCACACCATCTACAACATCACCTCGCAGGACCGCACTGTCCGCGTCGCCCAGGTCGGCTATGACTCGGTCGCCATCTCCAACACCCCAACCAACGAACAAATCCACTCTATGATTGACCGCCATGGCGCGGCCGCGCTGCCGTTTTCCGGCTCTTCGCTCCTGGAGCGCCACTATCACGACGTGCCTCTGCTCTCGCTCGCCTGGGGCGTCGGCCAAATCGGCCTTCCCTTCTCCGAAAGCGGCTCCATTCACATCTTCGGCTTTGCCCTGCCCCTTGAAGAGGACTCCACCATCATCGCCAGCATCGGGCCGGCGCTGCCCGTTCCGGGTTCCTTTGCCGCGGTCCGCGTTAGAGTTGAGGAGATCGCTCCCACCGAGGACAAGGCAACCGGCCAGGCCGCCGACCTCGCCACACTCCTCACGCTCTTCCGCTCTCTCGCCAAACCCCTGGCCGACAACGACGCCAACGCCGCCCTCAAAGAGCTGCTCAAAACCGCCACCGTCACCCAAAACAAAGAGCGCGTCGTGATTACCGCTACCGTCCCCGCCAGCACCCTCGCGCACATGTAGATGCCGCCGCTTGATCCTCTAATCCCTAATTGCTTGCTCTTACGCCCCTCAGTCCAAAGGCCCTACTTTTTTGGCGGATCCGGAGCCGTAGGAATGAAGTTTTCGAAGACGCTTGGTATTGGCGGCGGGAAGAAGACGGCCAGATGCTCTCTGGCATCTGCAATCAGTTGCGGATCTATTTGTTCCGAGGGCCCGTGGCAGTGTTTGTAGAGTTCCAGGCCCAGGCTGCTGGGCGTAATATCGAAGCTTTCCATGTCGTGATAAGAGGTGAAGTCGAAAAGCTTCGCAATTAACCCCAGATTGTATAGATACGCGAGATCGGTAGCATTCCTGCTTAGATCATGCACGCCGGTTAAGTGAATCATCTCTTGCGGGGTCAGAACGATGGACAAGGCGACAGAATTCTCGGGCGCCGGCGTCGCGCTTAGGGCCCGCTCGCATGCGTGGAGCAGGATCTTGGCCTCGGTGGCTGTGATGTGCACGAGGATGTCGACAAAGATTTGATTGGAATCGTTCGGCGCATCAATCGAGCAGGAAGACGCAAGAAGGCCTACCCATAGCTTCAGGGTCAATTCATCCGCAGCCCATGAGCCGTTACGCAGGATTTCTGTCACCAGCTTCGGATGGGCTCGCATTCGACTCGCATCGGGCTTCGGGGCAAGCAGTTTCTCCGCGGCGAAAGCAATCTTGAACAGCGTTTCAGTGCGCCCTGAATCGAGTCGCCCATCCAGCAGCAAAATTGCTTCGTCGGCCTGGGACTCGCAGAGGCGGTAAAGGAAAAGAACCGTACGCAGGTGACGAAACACATCCGCTACTTGATCGCGGTCTGTGAAACTGACGATGTCCTGTACCAACGCTCCGCACAGATCGGAATTCATGCCTGGGGGCAGAACAAACTCGAGCGCGACTCCGTCCTCGCCCTGCCATGCCGCGCGAGTTCGAAGGAATATCTGCAGCTCTTCGCTGCCCTCGGGCGCGCCGTCCAAACGAAGTATGAGCGCGATGCTCTGATTGGCGGCAAAACGCTCCTCAGTCAACAGGTAGACGCCGGAGACGCTGACGTCTTTGATGGCGGCAGGTTTCGAAGCGGAGTCGACGCCATAAAGAGCCGAAAGGCCCGTTGCAGGCCATCGTTCAGCGCGAGGCTGCTCCGGTTGGCCCAGCCTCTGCAGCGCGCGTCTCAAATTGCTCAGCCGAGACATCGCTATAAGTCCCTTGCCTCAATGCCCACTCCGCAATCGCTTGATGGCGTCAAAGCCCAAAATTCGCGCCGAAGCCGCGCAACTGCGACCGGTGCCCCAGGATAGGATGCTTACCTGACAACACAATAGCACCACCGCGCGAACAGAACCATTGCCGATCCTGGGGCATGAATTCGAGTTGCCAGGCAGCAGATTTTAGCTCCCGCTGACTCCACCCAGCTCGCCGTTGTAGCATGGATCGTGCCCGGAGACCCATGCAAATTCGAGTTCTAAATCCCTGCTCCGTTCTTCTTTTCGTCACCGCTCTCACCGTCTTTGGATCGCGTGCCGTCCCCGCCCAAAGCGCCGCCACCCCAACACCCGCGCACAGCCCGGTTCCCGCACCACCCCCGTTCTTCGGGGTGCCAATTCCCGATTCCAGGACCCTCGGTCCCTGGATGGATCAGAGCCTCTCACCGGAAGATCGCGCCGATCTGGTCCTCAAACAGCTCACGCTCGACGAGAAGATCGCGCTCCTTCACGGCAACGGGATGCCTCACACCCCCAACTGGCAGATGCCCCTCACCGATCTCGCCAATGGCGGCGCTGGATACGTTGAAGGCGTCAAGCGCCTCGGAATTCCTGCACTCGTCATGTCCGATGCGGCTTATGGAGTCCGCGACTCTGGCGTCAACGGCAGATACTCGACCGCGTTGCCGTCGAGCCTCGGCGCCGCGTCAAGCTGGGACATCGAATCCGCTTGCGCATACGGCACGGTCATCGGCAGCGAACTACGCGCGCAGGGTTTCAACATGACCCTCGGCGGCGGAGTCGATCTCGCCCGCGAGCCGCGCGACGGCCGCACCTTCGAGTACGCCGGCGAAGATCCGCTCCTTGCCGGAACCATCGTCGGCAATCTCATGAAGTGCGAGCAGGCCCAGCACGTCGTCGGCGACATCAAGCACTACGCCATGAACGACCAGGAGACCGGCCGCAACTTCGTCAACGCCATCATCTCCAAACGCGGCATGCAGGAGTCCGATCTGCTCGCGTTCCACATCGGAATCTCCATCGCCGATCCCGCCGCCGTCATGTGCGGTTACAACCGCGTCAACGGCGATTACAACTGCGAGAACTCCTACCTGCTTCACGATGTGCTCAAAGGCCAATGGGGCTTCAAGGGCTTCGTTGACTCTGACTGGGGTGGAACGCACTCCACTGAAAAAGCATCCGCCGCGGGCCTCGACCAGGAACAGCCCATGGGGAACCACTTCGGCCCCAAGCTGCGAGAAGCTGTCGACGCCGGCCGCGTGCCGCTCTCTGAAATTGACGATCATGCGCGCCGTGTTCTCTATGCCGAGTTTCTCTCCGGCATCGTCGATGATCCGCCGCAAAAAGGCGTGGTCGATGTGCAGAAGGGATTGGACGTCGCTCAGCACGTCGAAGAAAACAGCATCGTCCTTTTGAAGAACCGCAACGCCATTCTCCCCATTCTTTCCGCTCGCGTCCACACCATCGCCATCATCGGCGGCCATGCTGACGTCGGCATGATCTCCGGCGGAGGCTCCGCGCAGGTCGATCCTCCCGGCGGCAACGCCATCCTGCCTCCGGGCCAAGGTGCAACCCACTGGCAGGAACACATCTGGTTCCCCACCTCCCCGCTCGAAGCCCTGCGCGAAAAACTTCCGCACACAAAAATCACTTTTGATTCCGGCGCCGATCCCGCTTCCGCCGCGAAGCTCGCCCACACTTCCGATATCGCCATCGTCTTCGCCTATCAGTGGGAATCGGAAGGCATGGACCTTCCCAATCTCTCCCTCCCCGATAATCAGGATGCGCTGATTGAGCAGGTGGCTGCCGCCAATCCTCACACCATTGTCGTGCTCGAAACCGGAACCGCCGTCATCATGCCCTGGCTCGACAAGGTTTCCGGCGTCGTCGAAACCTGGTTCGCCGGCAGCTCAGGACACAAGGCTCTCGCCAACGTCCTCGTCGGCGACGTCAATCCATCCGGCAAGCTGGCCATCAGTTTCCCAAAGAGTGTTGACGATCTTCCCCATCCCGTCATCCCTCCATTGCCGCCCCATATTCGCGCGCACGGCGCCGACCCCGTCAATCCCGACACGCCAACCGCGACCTACTCCGTCACCTACACTGAAGGCGCCGAAGTCGGCTACAAGTGGTATCAAACCGAGCACAAGACGCCACTGTTCCCCTTCGGCTTCGGCTTGTCCTACACCACCTTCGCCTATTCCGGCCTAACCGTGGACTCTGCCGCCCGCACCGCGCGCTTCACCGTGCGCAACACCGGCACGCGCGCCGGTACTGAGGTCGCGCAGGTCTACGCAACCCTTCCCAAAGGTTCTGACGAATCGTGGCAACGTCTCGCCGGCTTCGCTCGCATTGCTCTCGCCCCCGGCAAATCCCAAACCGTCACCGTTCCAATCGACCCGCGCGTGTTGCAAACTTTCCGCGAAGCCGATGAAAGCTGGAACCTCGCCGCAGGGGCCTACAAAATCCTCGTCGGCCCATCGTCCGCGAACACACCACTCACCGGGAGCCTCCTGATCCATTGATTTGCTGATCTGCGAATCCGCTCGCCTCCGCTTAAACTGATTAGAGCGGGTGGGGAGGAAGACCTTTTCATGCCAATTCCGAAAAAACCGTGCGACAGCTTTTTTAGCGAAGAAACCATAAAATTGCTGACCTCCAACACCGACCGTGCCCAATGGGCACTTCATCCTTGTGCGCGCTGCGGGCAACAGGTCGGCGCTCGCCTCGAAAAAGGCCACTGGGTTCCCGAGATGCACTGGCCCTCGGTTCCCCCGCGTCCGCCTCGCGAGCGTGTTGAGTCTAAGCGGTGATTCGCTACCGGCCCCTTGCCTCTCGGCGGCTTGATCCTTAGTCTCTTGAACCCAGTCGCCCAGCCGCCGCATCTGTAACAATGGATACCGTGTCTTTCGCACAACCCGCACTTCCCGCAATTCATCCCTCAGAGAGGTCTTATGAATCATCTGCACCGTCTGCTCAGCGCTTCGGCCGTCATAGGCCTTGCACTCTTCGCATCCACTCTTAGCGCCTCCGCGGCCTCCAGCCCAGCCGCCGCCGACTCTTCAACCAAACACGCCGTGCTTACGGGCCAGGACGCATTCACTGACGCGGCTCACGAATCTCCGGGCACGCGCCGCCATCTCACGGTCGCTGACCTGCCCGAGCCCATGCCCGAGCAATCGGTCGATAACGGCGCCCACATCGTTCCACGTCCCTCAGACGCCTGGCCTATCGCGCCCAAAGGCTTCAAAGTCGAGCTATACGCCACCGATCTCGATAACCCGCGCCTCATCCGCTTCGCTCCCAACGGCGATCTCTTCCTCGCCGAAAGCGACGCCGGCAAAATCGTGATCTTCCGCGGAGTCGATGCCGACGGCAAACCAAAGCAAGTCTCGGTCTTCGCCACCGACCTCCATCAGCCCTTCGGCATTGCCTTCTATCCTCTCGGCCCCAATCCCAAATACGTCTATATCGGCGACACCGATGAAATCGTGCGCTTCCCCTATCACAATGGCGATCTCAAAGCCACCGGCCCCATGGAGAACCTGGCCGATCTGCCCGGCGGCGGGCGTCTGCGCGGCGGCGGCCACTGGACCCGAGATCTTCGCTTTTCGCTTGACGGCACAAAGCTCTTCGCCTCCGTCGGCTCTCATTCCAACGTCGACGACAGCGATACTCACCCTGAAGAATTCCATCGCGCCGATGTGCTCGAGTTCACTCCTGAAGGCAAATTCATCGAGGTCTACGCATCGGGAATTCGCAACTGTGTAGGCGAAGCCATCAATCCCACCACCGGCCAGCTCTGGTGCTCCACCAATGAGCGTGACGCCATTGGCAACAACCTCGTCCCCGACTACATTACCCATGTGCAGGAGCACGGATTCTACGGCTGGCCCTGGTTCTACATGGGCGGCCCCAACGGCGGACACCAGGACCCGCGCCACGAGGGCAAGCATCCCGAACTCAAGTCCAAAGTCATCACGCCTGACATTCTTCTTGAGCCGCACTTCGCTTCGCTTGAGTTGACCTTCTATGAAGGCTCGCAATTCCCCGCCGAGTTCAAGGGCGACGGCTTCGCCGCCGAGCACGGCTCGTGGAATCGAGCCAACCGCGCCGGCTATGAAGTGGTACGTCTGCCCATGCACAACGGCCACGCCACCGGCGAGTACGAGGATTTCCTTACCGGCTTCACCGTCGGCGGCGCCGATGGCGATGTCTGGGGCCGTCCCGTTGGAGTTGCCGTCGCTCCTGACGGTTCGCTCTTCGTCTCCGACGACGGCTCACGTTCCATCTGGCACGTCATCTATACAGGCAAATAACCGCGCCAATCCGCGCGCGATCATGCTTGTAGCGCCGGCCTCCGGCCGGCTGTCTTGCGGGCGTCCTCGCCCGCACTCCCGCCCGACAAAGCCGGGTGCCCCACCCTCGCCGCGGCTTTGTTTTTGCGGCTAGGGCGGGGTAGAAAATTCTCACGCCCCACCCTGATTGAGTGCCCGCGCGACGAATCAGTTCGTGACAGCACGAACTCCACCCACCTCGAAGTTGTCATCCTGAGGTCGCCGTGGCGACCGAAGGATCTGCAGTTGCTTTTTTGCGACGTTCATCCACCACAAAACAGGGGTGCCCCAGGTCTCGCTTTTGAGACCTGGGATTGCACGAACTCGCCAACTTGCTAACTCGCTAACTCCGCCAGCTCCGCCAGCTCCGCTAGCACCGCTAGCACCGCTAATTCCCCTGCTTCTACTTGTACGCCCCGCTCCCCTTCAGCAGCTCATCGCGGTGCTGGCTGTAGTCGACGTAGGAATCGAATGCTGGGCTGATCAGCGGATTGTCGTGCCCTGCGCCCCTGATTGCCGCGCGCACCGTATCAATGCCTTCCGGCTGCGGTGTCACGTAGACAATCGCAAACATCCCCGGCGCATCCGTGTGAATCGCCTCGGTATCAACTTCGTATTCCAGAACCGTCCCGTCAGCCAGCATCTTTTCCAGCATCGGCACAACCACGCCCTTGCTCAGTGTCTCCACCGCATCGTCATCCGCAGTCGGCTTCAGTTGATACATCGCCACGTTGACATATGCGCCCGTATACGCGCCCGGCTTCCAGTTGTAATAACGGCTCACGAGGACGAGGTCCCAATGCTTGGTCGGATTGAGCGAAATCGGCGTATCGGCCGGAGCCAGCGCTCTCAATTTGTCCAGCACTTTCATAAGGCCCGCGATCGACATCGACGACCACCACGTATCGTGCGATTCGCCATCCACCGTGTGTACCTGGTTCGCATCGTAGCCATAGCCCACCAGAGTCCCATCGCCGAGCGCCGCATCGAAAATCGTCTTGTCCACGTCGTTGACCCTCGACACGTCGCCCCAGCGCTCCCGGGGAAATTGCCAGTTGGCAACATACGAGTACATGGCCGGTTTCTCTTTGACCTCTGTCGTCTGCGCGCCTGATGGAACGGCGCTCAGCACCAACACCGCGACCCCGCACAGACCTGCGAAGACACTGCTGCACACTCTTGCGTTCATCTGCTTTCTCCTTGCTTGATTTAGTCAGCGATGCTCTGGGGAATGCCTGACCCGGCAAGTCTACAGCAGCCACAACGGATCCCAACTGTGAATTCTTCGCGCCTTTTCGAAGCGCAATTTCACCCTGAGCCCAGCGAAGGATCTGCGGTTGCTTTTCGCAATCTTCCCTCCGCACGAAAAAGGGGTGCCCCATCCCCGGGGTCCCCACAGACAGGTCCTCGTCTGTGGGGTGGATTCAAGCTCCGCTTGGGTGGGATAGCACGATCCCCGTCACCCCACCATTGACATCAACCCGCCAACCCGCTAAAAGAAAAGGCCCCACCATGGGGCCTTTTCGCTAACTTGCTAACTCGCTAACTTGCTGGCTCGCCGTCTTCGAATATCTCCTCAATCCTCATCCCAAACAGCCGCGCCAGCTTGAACGCCAGCGGCAAACTGGGATCGAATTTTCCCGTCTCGATCGCATTGACCGACTGCCGCGACACCTCCAGCCGCTGGGCCAGATCCCCCTGCGACCAGTCCCTCTCCGCGCGTAGCACCTTCAGCCGGTTCTTCATCGATACCTCAGCCTGACCAGCGGGTACGAAAGCAAAAAGAACAACCAGAAGATCGGATAAACATAGACCAGATCGAGGTGCGGCGCGTGGGCGAAGTCTTCCAGATACCCCCAGACCGTGGTAATGGCCATCGTTCCCCCGGTGCCACCCAGAACGCACTGAATAAGGAGGTTTCTCTGGAACTCATCTTTCTCCACGGCCAGGAACCTGCCCATCTCCACGAGGAACCACAGAATCGGAAGCGCAGGCAGCACCGCAACGGCATAAGCCGGCAATCCCTTCAAATGCCAAAAGCGGAACACGGCGCAGGCGCCCAACGCGAGCAGCACGACCAACGTTGCGCTCATCCAGCAGGCGCGTGCAAACCGGCGTTGCTCGGGAGTTTTGCTCGAGCAGAACATAGTAAGTCTCCTTTACAATATGACAAGGAAACATTACACGAGTTCTAAGGACCTGTCAAGTCCCATTGACAGTTTGTTGAGATTCTCCACCCGTTTTTCCGCCCCGCCCAGCCCTTGTCAAGTCCCTGCGCCCACAATAAAGTCTTGACCCTCTCGTAAGTCCTTTGTTCTCTGGGCCCTGCTCTCTTATCTCTTTTTCCCCAAGTTTGCCGATTATTTCCCGTTTTTCGCTACACTGGTCTCATATGCAGCCAACCTGCCAACTCGCGAACGCGCGGAAGCGCGGCCGACCAGCCAGGACACAACGAGTCCTGCGTTTTTTGATAGCTCGGAGTCCGGCCTCCCTTGTGCTGCGTCCGGCTGTCTATCTCGCGATCCAAACCCCAGATGTTCGCTCGACAAAAACACGAAAAATGACAAAATAAAAAATTGGCGCCTTTTTCGCTAAATATTCGCCATTTAACTCGTTTAGAATCAGTAAATCGACCCTTGGAAAGCCGCGGAAAATACATCAAATTACGTCTCATCTGATGCGACAACTCCTTTAGAATCAACGCGCATCTCTTCCATTTGTACCGTTGCGCTATCTCCTCGTAACTGTCTCATTTATTCACACTTGTTTCACTTCTCTCGCTCGCGGGCACTGTCTACGGCCCACCGTTCACCGACCACTGTCCACTGCCCACCGCCCACTGTTCCCTGTCCACTGTTAGGCTCATTCCATGGGATTCCGGGACTTCCTCGGCAACGCGGCCACCGTCACGCACCTGCGCGAGAGCATCCGCTCCGGCCGTTTCCCCCATTCCATGATCCTGGCCGGGCCCCGCGGCGCGGGCAAATACACGCTTGCACTCATGCTCGCTCAGGCCGTCAACTGTCTCAAGCCCACCGTGTCCGACGGCCTTCCCGACTTCTGCGGCGTCTGTTCCAACTGCGTCCGAATCGCCGCCTCCGCCGACCTCGAAACGCTGGTCGACGAAGCCGTCGAGGCCCGCGACGATCTGCGCGAAACCGACAAGCGCGAGACGCGCATCCTCGTCCAAACGCATACTGATGTGCTGGTCATTCCGCCTGACCCGCCCCAGCTCATGATCAAGCTCGGCCAGGTTCGCCAGGCCATTCACGTTGCTTTCTACCGCCCGCCTGCCGAGGCCCAGCGCGCCTTCACCATCTTCACTTCGTCCGCGTTCATGAAAGAAGCGGCCAACAGCCTCCTTAAACTTCTTGAGGAACCGCCCGATCACACATCGCTGATCCTGCTCACGGAGAATCCGCAGGAGCTGCTGCCCACTATTCGTTCCCGTGCGCTCATTCATCGCCTCGGCGCGATTCCGGCCGCCGACCTCGAATCTCTCCTCGCTCACCGCCGCCCCGAGCTCAAGCCGCAGGACCGGTCTCTTGTCGCGCGTTTGGCCATGGGCGCAGTCGGCCGCGCTCTCTCGCTCGATCTCGCCGCGTACCTCGTCAGCCGCGAAGACGCGCTGGTCATTCTGCGCACGGCCATTCGCGAACCGGATTACTCCGCTCTCTTCCACGCCACCGAAAGCTATCGCGCCGGCGCCGACGGCCAGGAGAAAACCGTGAACCTCCTCCGCGCACTCTCCAGCCTCGTTGAAGACCTGCTTCTCATGGTGGCCGGCACGCCATCGCTCATCCGCAATGTTGACATTGCCGCCGAACTAACCCGCCTGTCTGAAGGCCTCACCATCGACTGGATCGATTCCGCCGCCCGCGCCCTCGTCCAGGTTGAGCAGGGCATGCGCCGCAACCTGCTGCGTTCGCTCTCACTTGACGCCATGGCCGTCAGCCTCGCCGCAAACACCGCCCTCTAAACTCAGTCCATCGTTCAACCGCTTTGCAGGGTCCATCTCGCACCTCGCACGGTTCACCGTTCACCGCCCACCGTCTCTTATGTAGCGCCGGCCTCTGGCCGGCTGTCGTGCGGGCGTCCTCGCCCGCACACCCGCGCGCTGTACGCCGTTCACCGCCCGCCGTTCACCGTCTCCCTGCTTGACGCTTGATCGGATTGGCAGCAGAATGAAAGAGCAACCCCCTTTCGGACGCAAGCATCTTTTTGAATAACGTGTTCTCCCACTGATTTCAGGGATTCCGGGATCGCATATCCCGACAACGCAGAACTGTCTTTGGTTTATCTGGGCGTGGGAGCTGGCCTTGGTCTCTGATTTGAAGATGGGACCAGGTTGTTCGGCCGATTGATGCATTTTTGCGGGCGATATTGTCCCGCCGCTGTTTGAATTTTTAGCTTTCGTTCTTCGCGGAGGATCCTCCCCCATGAGCACGCCATCGATGTTGCCTTCATCGAGCGCCGTTGAGCCAAGCCAACCACCGGTACAAAGAAGGAAGAATCTTTCCGCCGCTCTTCCCTTCCGCTTTCCCGCGCAGACGGTTGACAACGCCGCGCCCAATCGGCACGCTGAGCTTTTCTATCTGCAGAAGCAGATCCAGTCGCAGACTCCGATGGTCATCGTCCTTGAAGATGGCGAACGCGTCGACGGCTGCATCGAATGGTACGATCGCAACTCGCTCAAGGTCCGCGGCCGCACCAAGACTCTGATCTTCAAATCCGCGATCAAGTACATGTACAAGCTCGGCGACAACGGGTAAAGACGGCTTCCAGCTTCTAGCTTCTAGACTCGATCCGCGCTCAGCAGGCTACCGCCTCCCGACCGTCAATTTTTCGACGAACCTGACAAATCACCTTGATGTGCTCTGAGCTAGCAGCTAGAAGCTAAGAGCTGGAAGCTGCTTTTAGCAGCCGGTCCCGAATCGCAGCTCCAATCCCTTCCGCCGGCGGAAGCGGGCACACAATAACCGCGCATCCAGCAGCATCGAGCGCCCTCAGCCCCGCATACAGCTCATGAGCCAGAGTCTCCGGCGCATCCCAGGAGCCCCACGCAAAGATCTCTGCGCCGTCAACCTTCTCGAGCGCCGGCAATCCCTGGGGCAGCATCACGCCTACACGTTCGCCGCTCTCGAGGCTCGCCGCCACTGCCATCTGCGCCCCCAACTCATCGCCACGCGCCTCCACCAGCACCAGCCGAGCGCGTGGCGCATAGTGCTTCACCCCCACTCCGGGCGAAGGCAGCGCCTCTGTCGGCGTTTCCTGTAACTGCTCGCGGCTTTTGAATACTTCCACCGGCCCCGCGATTTGCGCAATCTGTTCCGCCGTCAGTGCGCCCGGCCTGTAGATCGTCATGGGGTTGGTCGTCGGATCGAGCACCGTCGACTCCAAGCCGTGCAGCGTCGGACCCGCGTCAAGCACTGCGTCAATGCGCCCATCCAGGTCGTCGAGCACGTGCTCAGCCGTCGTTGGGCTCACATGCCCAAAACGGTTCGCGCTTGGCGCCGCCACCGGAACTCCCGCGCGCCGGATCAATTCCAGCGCCACCGGATGCGCCGGCATGCGCACGCCAACCAGCGATCTTCCCGCCGTCACCACGTCCGGCACTGCGCGCGTCCGCTTCAGCAGCAGCGTCAGCGGCCCCGGCCAGAATGCCTCCATCAGCCTCCGCGCCGTTTCAGGCGTCTCTTCAACCAGCTCGTCGAGCATCGCCTGCGACGCCACATGAACGATGATCGGATCCCACTTCGGCCTCGCCTTCGCCTCAAAAATCCTCTCGACCGCAGAGCAGTCCAGCGCATTCGCCCCCAACCCGTACACAGTCTCCGTCGGCAGCGCCACCAGGCCCCCGCCGCGCAGAATCTCCGCCGCGCGCTCGAGTGCCTCGCGCGCCTCAGGCGTTTCCAGACCGTTCGGATCAATCTTGAGCCGCAGCGTTTTCACTCACCTATTCTCGCCTGTTTGCTTCATCCCTTCACTTCTTCACTCTTTCACCTGTTCCCTTATACTCACCTTGACCTATGCCCATCGAAACCGAGATCAAATTTCGCGTCTCCGATCTCGCCGCTCTCGCCGATCGGCTTCAATCTGCCGGCTTTCGCCTCGAAACCCCGCGCAGCTTCGAATCCAACATCCTTTACGACACTCCCGATCGCCGGATGCGCGCCCGCACCGAAATCCTCCGCATCCGCAGCTACGCCGGCCATTGGACGTTGACCCACAAGCGCCTTCCCAGCCCCGCAGCCGTCGGCCTCGGTCAACACGATATCGATCGTCACAAGCATCGCGTCGAAACTGAAACCTTGGTTGCGCATGGCGGCCCGCTGGCCGAGTTCTTTCTCTCTCTCGGCCTCGTCGCCACGTTTCGGTACGAAAAATGGCGCACCGAATGGACCGATGGCGAGGGCCACTGCGTCATCGATGAAACGCCAATCGGCAACTACGCCGAGCTCGAAGGCCCCTCAGATTGGATCGATCGCTCGGCCCGGCGTCTCGGTGTCGATCCATCCGCCTACATCACCCTCAGCTACGGTCGCCTCTTCGACCAGTGGCGCTTCGAGCACCACCGCACAGTCGAAGACCTGACATTTTCCGCCATCGCCGCCTCTGCGAGATAGTGCGCTCACCCCCCGCCAGGTCTATTAGCTCAATTGCCGCCACATGGCTCGGCTTTCCCCGCATCTCATCCGTCGAGACCCCTTACCCCCATTCACCATCAATCGGTTAGCGATTTCCTCCCGCGTCCCTCCTTTCGCACTCCCCCGAAAGGGGCATAGCAACTCCCATACCAGCAATGAGATCGCTTAAAATAGACCTTTGGGAGTCGTTTGTTTGCTATGCTGCAAGCCTCGAGGGATACTGCCATCCCGGATGTAACCCATTTGAACGTTGCGCTTCTCGGACCGGACGAACAACGCCGCAAGGTTGTCGCCAGCGCTGTCTCCAAGCATCCGGGCCTCAAGCTCCACGAATTCTCGTCTTTCCCGCCAAGGCTTGATGACCTGCCGCAGCGGCTCGCGCAGGCTTACGAAGTCGTCATCATCGACGTGGACAGTGAGCCGGATTACGCCTTCGCTCTCGTCGAAAGCCTCTGCGCCAGCGGACGAGCTTACGTCATGGCTTACACGGCAAACGCCGATATGAAGCGCGCTGTCCAGTTCATGCGCGCCGGTGTCCGCGAATTTTTTACTCTGCCCCTTGATGCCAACGAAGTTTCCGCCGCCCTCACTCGTGCTGCAGCGCCGCGCGCAACGCCCCCGCCACGCGACGATAGTAAGAAGAACGGAAAGTTGTTTGTCTTCCTCGGCTCAAAAGGAGGTTGTGGCGTTACTACACTGGCTTCCAATTTTGCCCTTGCGCTGGCTCAGGAGAGCGACAGCACGACGCTTCTAATCGATCTTGGCCTGCCGCTGGGCGACGTGGCCATCAACCTCGGCATCATCACTGAGTACTCGGTGGTTACAGCTCTTGAAAAACCCAACCGCGTGGACGCCAATCTGCTTTCAACGCTCGTCTCCAAGCACAGCTCCGGACTCTCTGTTCTCCCCGCACCGACCGATCTGTCCGACGTGCAGGCCACCAAAGAGGCTGTTGACAAGCTCCTGACGGTCACGCGCGAAATCTACGACTATGTCGTCGTCGACATCGGTTCGCGCCTCGATCTGATGGACTCGCTGTTGTTTGAGGATTCCTCCACTATCTTCCTCGTTACACAGGTAGGCATCTCTGAAATGCGCACCGCCAATCGCATGATCGTTAAGCATTTCGCAAAGCGCGATGAGAACCTGCAGATCGTCATCAATCGCCATAAAACCAGCGACGCGCTCTTTGACGAAGCACAGGTCAACAAGGCGCTGACCCGGGTTGCGCAGTGGAAGATTCCCGACGACTATGCCGCCGCGCGCAGAACCCGTGAAACTGCGACTCCCATGGTCATGGTCGACTCCACCATCTCGCAAACCATCCGCCAGATGGCGAAATCAGCCGCCGGCTTGCTCGCTGAGAAGAACGAAAAAAAGGGCTTCTTCAGCTTCCTGCGTTAAATTCGCTATGAACGACAGTTTTGCGCTGGGATCTCCGGCTCTCGACATTTTTCATCGCTGCCAACAAGAAACCCAGCCAATTTGGCTGGGTTTCTTGCGTTGATGCATCGCTGATTTATGTTCCATATTCCCTACTCCCTATTCCCTGCACCTACGCCCCGTGGCACTTTTTGTATTTCTTGCCGCTG
>Ga0181535_10002747_pt1 | contig 21116 bp, 18 predicted proteins | sample PEATcosm2014_Bin_44_FD_119774 | JGI IMG/M metagenome (GOLD analysis project Ga0181535, IMG submission 119774) | Peatland microbial communities from MTU Mesocosm Facility, Houghton, MI, USA - PEATcosm2014_Bin17_30_metaG | ecosystem: Environmental > Terrestrial > Soil > Wetlands > Peat | place... | reverse complement strand
AGTGGCCATCGCGTTTGACCGAGGTCAGAAGATTGAAGCCCGAGGCGCGCGTATAGCCGGTCTTGATTCCGTCCATCCCCTCGACGCGATCGAGGAGGTGATTGTGGTTCACAATCGTCTCGCCGTCATAGTAGAAGGCGCGAGTGGAGAAGTAATGATAATAGCGCGGGAAACGCTCCTGGATCGCGCGCCCGAGAATCGCGAGATCGTGGGCTGTCGTCAGTTGGTCGCCGTTCGGCAAGCCTGAAGCGTTGGCGAAATGTGTGTCGTTCATGCCGAGCGCATGGGCTTTCGCAGTCATAAGTTCCGCGAAACTCGCCTCGTCCCCGCCGACGGCTTCGGCGATGGCGACCGCTATGTCATTCGCTGAACGGGTGACGACCGCCTTGATCGCATCTTCGACACCAATCGTTTCACCCGGCCTGAGTCCGAGTTTGGTTGGCTTTTGCGCGGCGGCATAAGAAGAGACACGGATCTCGCTGTCGAGCCGCAGACGTCCTTTCTCGAGCTGTTCGAACAACAGAAAAAGCGTCATCACCTTGGTGATCGAGGCTGGGAAGCGCCGGTCGTTTTCGTTAAGGGCGTAAATCGTCCGGCCCGAATTGCCGTCGACGACAATGGCCGCGATATGCGATGCGGGACCGGTTGCGCGGGCGTGACGGTACTGGAAGGAGGCTTCATGATGCCGGCCTTCGTGATGCGTTTGCACCCAGGCATGGCGGTGGCCGCGCCAATGGCGGGCCTCGGCCGGCGACGCAAGGAAGCTTACCCCCCCTATGATGAGGCCAGCCCAGGCCGCGGTCGCATGATTGCGGCAAAATGCCGCGCCAAGTTTCAGCATCTCCAGCGTCTCCGCTCCCGGCTGGCAAGCGCCTTTGGCTGCCCGCCGAATGATCCTCTCGGGAACGCTAGTCGGACGCGGTTACTGGTTGGTTAAGGCTCCGGTCTAAAGCGCATTGTCTTAGACCGATAAAATGTTGCGTCGCACAATCACCTTGACGTTATTTGTGCAATGCACTAAATAAATTCTCAGCGAGCCTAATAAGCTCGCATTTCAACCGCCTCGGATATCGAGAGCGGGCGTTCGTTCGATCACGGGAAAGAGACTCACATGGCTCAGGAATTTGAAGACATCCAAAAGTTCGGCAAGGAGCAATTCGATGCTGCGGCCGCGGCAACGACAACGTTCACCAAGACACTGCAGGCGATCGCAACGGAAACGGCTGATTATTCCAAGAAATCCTTTGAGAGTAACTCGGCTTTCGTCGAAAAATTGCTCGGCGCCAAGTCTTACGAAAGCGCGATACAGATCCAGTCGGACTATTGGAAGAGCTCTTACGCCGGCTTCGTAGCCGAGGCGACGAAACTCAGCGAACTCTATTCCAGCCTTGCCAAGGAAGTCTTCAAGCCGATCGAGACCGCTTTCGCCAAGGTGCAAAGCGTTAACGGTAGTAAGAGCTAATCTTCGCGCGATTTGGGCCGAAGGCTCCGCGTAGCAGAGACTAGTGAATGTTCGAACCGGCTGGAAACAGCCCGGATTTGGCACGCCGAATAAAAGGCTCGGCTGTGGCTGGGCTTTTTCGTCACAGAATTTCCCTTCGCCGTAGAAATTTTCGGCATGAATGGCCGATGTTTTCCGGCGTCGCGGAACACGCCGGGGGTTGCGCCGCAATTTCTTCAACCCGGTTCATTACGTGCCGATTTTGAACGCATGCGCATCGCATTGGGCGAAAGAGGGAAACATGGCCAGAAAAAGAGGCCGCTTGCCAGACGGGGCAGTCGGGACTGAATTGGCGAAGGATGCTCAAATAGCCGGAACCGATGAAGATACTGTTCCTGCAGCAAACGATACTGTGCTCGCGGCAGAGGATAACGTTCCCGAGGCGGAGATTATTGTTCCCGCGGCTGAAGATATTGTTCCCATAGCGGAAGAAATATCCGTCGTCCCGCGAGCTGAAGAAATCCAGTCTGGGCCGGACATCCAACTCTTGGCTAGCCAACCGGTTGCTAGCCAATCCAGTGCTAGCATTGTCGAAGAGACCGTAGCGGCAGCCACCGTCGATCCGGTGGCAGGGATCATTGAAGCGGCCCTGGCTGAAGATTTCGAAGTTCTGGAAAAACTCGGCAAGGAAGGACTGAAAGAGGCGGAAACCGTTGCAAGTTCTATTTCCGGCAGCTTTCAGTTGTTCGCCACTGAAGCAGCGGATTACTCGAAGAAGTGTCTCGAAAGCAGAGCCGCTTTCGTCGGAGCCTTGCTCGGCGCCAAATCTTTTGAAAGTGCCGTTCAGTTTCAAGTCAGCTATGCCAAGACAGCCCATGCCCGCTTCCTGGCGCATCTCGTGAAAATGAGTGGTCTCTACTGGAAGTACCTCGGAGAGGCTTCCAAGCCGATCGAAATACTGACGGCCAGGAGAACGGTAGACCGCGCGAAGTCTTAGGCGGATCAAGGAACGGGGCAGGGTGCGGTGCGAGGCCCCGGTGGAAGGCTGCGCGAAGTAGCCGGCCCGACACCTATGCCGGCTGCCTTCCTAAATCTCAGGTTAACCCTGGCCGCCTGTTCCACAAATTGAAATCCCCGAAATTTGATGAGCCCGGCTTCCGCCGGGCTTTTTGTCGCATGGGCTGCTGTTTTGTCCCAGCGGCGTCTGCCTGTTTTTTCGGCGAGACAGCGTTGTCTTGTGGCGGCAATCGGGCCAACCTGCGTAGTTTGCCCAAAAACTCGTGTGGCTCAGAAGACGAACCCGGGGTAAGATTAGATCTTCCGGTCGAAAGGCGTCGGCCCCTGCGTCAATTCCTTCTTGCCGGCAAAGCTCGCGCGTTGTTCACTGGAGTTCCGCCACTTGGCGAATCCGCCGGACGGGATATCTTTGAAGGGCGAGGTTTTGGTGGTGACGGACGACATGGTTTGGCAATTCGGCGATTGGCGGTTGGATGGTTGGATTGACGGCTTGGCTCGCGCCGGATCCGGCAGGGGAGGGGAATGCGCCCTTGCGGCTGCCGCCTCTCCAGCTCGGGCCGCCAAGGACCCGCGGCAGGGCGGCGACGGCAGCCCAGGGTCTGGTACGGCGGTCATCGCACGCCCAAAGACGCAGGTCAGGCATCCGAACATGTACCGCGTCTTGCTTTTGAATGATGATTATACACCAATGGATTTTGTGGTTTCCGTGTTAAAAAAATATTTCAATAAGGGTCCGGAAGAGGCAACTCGAATCATGCTTCATGTTCATCAGCACGGCGTCGGTGAATGTGGGGTCTATACTTACGAAATCGCCGAGACAAAAGTAACGCAGGTCATGGATCACGCCCGCAAGCATCAGCACCCCCTGCAGTGCATCATGGAAAAAAAGTGAGAGGTTGGAGCCCATGCCCTCGTTCTCCCGCAATCTCGAACAATCGCTACACCGGGCCTTGGCCATCGCCAACGAACGGCATCACGAATATGCCACGCTTGAACATCTGCTGTTCAGTTTGACCGAGGACGGGGATGCCGCCGCGGTTCTGCGGGCCTGTTCGGTTGACCTTGACCTTTTGAGGAAGAATCTTCGCGAATATATCGACCAGGAACTCGACAATCTGGTCAGCGACGATCGAGAGGACGCCAAGCCGACAGCGGGATTTCAACGCGTGATCCAGCGTGCGGTCATCCATGTCCAATCCTCGGGGCGGGAGGAAGTCACCGGCGCCAATGTGCTTGTTGCGATTTTTGCCGAACGCGAGAGCCACGCGGCCTATTTCCTGCAGGAGCAGGACATGACGCGCTACGACGCGGTCAATTATATCAGCCACGGAATCGCCAAACGGCCAGGCCTAGCAGATTCCTCAAGGACCCCGCGTGGCGCCGAGGACGACGCCGAAGCGCGCGAGGCAAGGGACGCCAAGGAAAGCGGCGATTCGAAGAAAAAGGAAGGCGCTCTCGATGCTTATTGCGTCAATCTCAATAAGAAGGCTCGAGATGGGAAGATCGACCCTCTGATTGGGCGCGAGGCGGAAGTCCAGCGCACCATCCAGGTGTTGTGCCGCCGTCACAAGAACAATCCTCTGCTCGTCGGAGATCCAGGCGTCGGGAAGACCGCGATCGCCGAGGGCCTCGCTCGCAAGATCGTCAAAGGCGAGGTGCCGGAAGTCCTCGCCGAGGCGACGGTTTTCGCGCTGGACATGGGTACGCTTCTCGCCGGTACCCGCTACCGTGGGGACTTCGAGGAACGTTTGAAGCAGGTCATGAAGGAAATCGAAAACCACAAGAAGGCGATTCTTTTCATCGATGAAATTCACACGGTGATCGGGGCGGGTGCGACGTCGGGCGGCGCCATGGATGCGTCGAATCTTCTGAAACCCGCCTTGGCGCAAGGCGTGTTACGCTGCATCGGCTCGACCACCTATAAGGAATACCGGCAGTATTTCGAAAAGGACCGCGCCCTCGTTCGCCGCTTCCAGAAAATCGACATCAATGAACCCTCGATTCCCGATGCCATCGAAATTATGAAAGGACTGAAACCTTATTTCGAGGAGTTCCACAAGATTCGCTATACGAACGAAGCCGTGAAAGCGGCGGTGGAACTTTCGGCACGCTACATCAATGACCGCAAATTGCCCGACAAGGCGATCGACGTGATCGACGAGACCGGGGCAAGCCAGATGTTGTTGCCGGAAGCCAAACGGAAGAAGACGATCGGTATCAAGGAAGTCGAGGCGACCATCGCGACGATGGCGCGGATTCCGCCCAAAACCGTTTCCAAGGACGATGCCGAGGTTCTTGAACATCTGACCGAAACGCTCGAGCGTGTCGTCTATGGCCAGAATGATGCGATCGTAGCATTGACGGCTGCGATCAAACTGGCCCGCGCGGGTTTGCGCGACGGCGAGAAGCCGATCGGCAGCTATCTCTTTTCCGGGCCGACCGGTGTTGGCAAGACCGAGGTTGCCCGCCAGCTCGCGGTCAGCCTCGGCGTCGAGCTCGTGCGCTTCGACATGTCAGAATATATGGAGCGCCACACCGTCTCAAGGCTTATCGGCGCGCCTCCAGGCTATGTCGGATTCGATCAGGGGGGCCTGCTCACCGATGCGATCGACCAGCATCCACATTGTGTTTTGCTTCTCGACGAAATCGAAAAGGCGCATCCTGATCTTTATAATATTTTGTTGCAGGTCATGGATCATGGGAAGCTCACCGATCACAGTGGCAAGGCCGTCGACTTCCGCAACGTTATTTTGATCATGACGACGAATGCCGGCGCCTCGGATATGGCGCGTGGAGCCTATGGGTTCACCCGCTCCAAACGTGAAGGCGAGGATATCGAGGCCATCAACAGGATGTTCGCGCCGGAATTCCGTAACCGTCTCGACGCGGTTGTGACATTCAAGCATCTGCCTGCGGATGTCATCGTCAAGGTGGTTGACAAATTCATCATGCAGCTCGAGGCCCAGCTTGCCGACCGCAATGTCTCGATTGAGCTGACCGACGAGGCGCGCAGCTGGCTGGTCGAGCATGGGTATGATGAGCAGATGGGCGCGCGGCCGATGTCACGCGTCATCCAACAGGTGATCAAGACGCCGCTTGCCGACGAAGTGCTGTTCGGCCGTTTGAAAAATGGCGGGACCGTGCGTGTCGTCGTCACCGCTGAAGAAGACGGTCTTAAGAAATTGGGCTTTGTCTATCCGGAAGGGCCTGTTCTCCCGCGGCCGGAGCGCGACATCGTTGAGGCGAGCAAAAAACGTGTCCGGCCAGAACCTGAAGTGCGTCGCGCCAAATCCCGCCGCCTTAAAGGCGAGGAGGGTGAAGACGAGGACGATCTGGACGACGATGCACCTGGCGACGATGAGGCCGAAACGCTTGATGAACCGGATCTGAAGCACTGAACGGGTGGCGTAGGGACGAGCGATTGTAGCCGGCCAGGGACGGGCTTTGGATCAGGCCGGCTTCAGCGCGTTCACGATTTTTCTGCGAAAAGCCTCCAGCATTTCTGGCCGCTCAAGCGTGCTTGTGTGCCGGCGCAGCTCTACATCCGTCCAGCGCGGCAGGATGTGGAAATGCAGGTGCAATACGGTCTGACCGCCGGCGGGCTCGTTGTATTGCAGGATGGTGATCCCATCCGCTGCCATGGCTTCCTTGACGGCCAGCGCGATTTTTTGCACGCGAACGATGAGCTCGCCGAGCATCTGAGGATTGGCGTCGAAGATATTGCGTGCCGCATGTTTTGGCAGCACCAGCACATGGCCGTCAGCTTGAGGCATTATGTCCATGAAGGCCAGAGCCACATCGTCTTCATAGACCTTGTGACACGGCAACTCGCCGCGCAGGATTTTAGCGAAGATATTTGTCTCGTCATAGGTCGGCGGCGGCATCGGCTTGCTCCTTCATGAATCCGCTATTCGATGCGGCAACCGGCGGGATGAGGACTCAAGGCCCCTTCTTGAATGGCGCCGCCTCCTCATATTCGCGCAGCGCCTCATCGATATGAATGCGCTCTCTCTGGAGATAATCTTCTATCGCGCGGGCAAAACGTTTGTCGCCGATATCATGGGCCGAGAAGGTCGCGACCGGCCGATAGCCTCTAGCGAGCTTATGTTCCCCCTGAGCGCCAGCTTCGACCCGGGTGAGGGTGCGTGCAATCGCGTACTCGATCGCCTGATAATAGCAGACCTCGAAATGCAGGAATGGGTGCTCCTCGATCGCCCCCCAATTGCGCCCGTAGAGCGCATCCTGCCCAAGAAAATTGATCGCGCCCGCGATATAGCGGCCCTTGCGCTTGGCCATGACCAAAAGAATAGAATTGCCAATCGCTGCGCCCACGCTCGAAAAAAATTCACGGGTCAAATAGGGCGTTCCCCATTTGCGCGCGCCGGTATCCATGTAGAAATTAAAAAAAGCGTCCCAATGAACTTGTTTGATATCAGCGCCTGTGAGCAGCTCGATGTCGATACCGTCGGCAAGCGCCTCCTTGCGCTCGCGCCGGATCATCTTACGCTTGCGCGACGCGAGATCGGAGAGGAAAGCGTCAAAATCCGCGTAACCCTTATTGATGAAATGAAACTGTTGACCGGTGCGCTGCAGGAATCCGCTAGAGCCAAGCGTCTCCCATTCCGGGCGTGTGGGGAAAGTAATGTGGATTGACGAGGCTCCGGCTTTTTCGCGGAAGGCGCGAAGCCCGGCAAGCAGCATCAAACGCGCCGGTTCACCATATCCGGACGCAACCAGCAGCCGCCGGCCAGTGACCGGCGTGAAAGGCACGGAGACTTGCAGCTTTGGATAATAATGCAGCCCCGCCCGGTGATAGGCGTCGGCCCAGCCGTGATCGAACACATATTCGCCCATGGAATGGGTTTTCAAATAGGCTGGCGCGGCAGCGGCGAGACGGCCGCTCGAATCCTTGACGAGAATATGCGTGCTGGTCCAGCCGGACCGCGGCCCAACCGATTTGGATGTCTCTAGGGCCGTTAGGAAAGCATGCGATATAAAAGGGTTGAACCGCTCGGTCTCATAGGGGTCGCCGGCCACGGACCCCGGGCCTTCCGCCAGCGAGCTGGCCCCTGGATTGGCACAAGCATCCCATTGCGCGGCGTCGATCTCGCTCATCGATGTCGCGACATGGACCGTGTAAGGCGAAGACATCGCAGAACCCCGGGACGGCAGGCTTTGATCCTATCGCGTTAAGCGCTAGCAACAAGGATACCACCACCCCGGCTGGGCAGGTGAATCCTAGGCCGCGATGGCCGGCTTGCGGCCGAAAACCCGCTGCCAGAAGGTGCGTTGGACTTCCGCCACGAGCTTTTCCCGCTCGTCGGTGAGGAGTTTTACGGTGCCGGTCTGATCCTCAAGCAATTTCAAGAGCCGGACTCGCTCGTCCTGCCAGTTTTCGGTCAGCCGGTGGCGGTCTTCGCGCAGCTGCGCGCGGTCGGTTTCGAGATCAGAGATGCGGCGGTCTTTTTCGGCCAGGAGACTCTTGAGCCCAGCGAGTTGGATCTCGAATCTTGCCGAATAGGGGATGGTTTCCGCGCTGACTTGATCCAGTTGCCAATCGTTCGATGCGGTTTCGTCCGCACTGTTTTTCGAGGTTCTCGGATACACGCGGAAAAGTTCGGCCGGATCGATCTTGTATCCCTCCGAACTTTTTTCGCGGTAGGATAACTTGCCGGAAGCCAAGGCTTTCGAGATGGTGGATTTGGCGACGCCCGCCTCCTTGGCGGCCTGTCCAAGCGAAAGATACATGCGGTTTCCAATCGTTCGAGTGGGGTGTCTGGAAACTATTTCGCGAAACTTTTAAGAAAACTTTAAGCGCGAATCGAAAGAGGTGCGGGACGTGGCAGGGCTGCCACGCTTTTCGAAGGCCAAGGCTGATGGGTGAAGCATCAATTTAGTCCGGTCGGGGCAGGAAACCTTACCAAAATATTTCACGTGAAACATTTTGGTACGATTGACCCAAAAATTTTAGCAAGCAGCCGGTCCGCGCCGCCTCTCGGATTGGTGCGATTGGCAAGAGCAGATGTCTTTTTGCGGCGAAATTGGGGGAGGGGCGGTGGTGAGTGAGGACCCGAAGGAGCCAGCGAGCGGGGCAGGGGAGCCAAAGCCGCCGAAAATCAAGGCCGAGGACAATCCCTGGTATTTGCTCGCGACGCTTTATGGCGAGCCTGAGGGATCAATTCAATATCTTATAGAGAACGAATTGATGGCTAGAAATCGGATCGCCTGGAACCGGTACTTCGCGGAGGCGATACGAATAAAGCTCAGCGTGGAGGAGCAGCATGCCGCGGACGAACTGACTCCGTTCTCACCAGATGAATTGCATGGGGTCGCGGAGGCTTTCGCCGAACGCTGCAAAGTGTCATCGAAGAAATTTTCGCTTCCAGCGGCTACCGATCACATCAATTTTTCAAATGTCGAATTTGGGCAGAGAGTTTATTTTCAACGATATTACTTTAGTTGGCCGACTTTTTTCGACGAAACGATCTTCTCCGGTTATGCCAGGTTTGACGGTGCGATCTTCTCCGATTATACCAGCTTTCGCGGCGCGAAATTTTCTAGACCGGGTGACTTTAAAAGGGCCAGATTTTCTGGGACGGCCAATTTCAACGGGACAATCTTCTTTGACTGGGCCTCCTTTGAGGGCTCGACCTTTGGCGGCCACGCGAGCTTCATCAACACAGAGATGAGAACAGATACCTCGTTTAACGGGGCGACCTTCAAAACTAATCCACCCGGGTTTTTCGGTGCCAAACTTCATCAAAGCACCGTGTGGCGTGGCGTCACGTGGCCACCTAAGCCAAAAAACAGGAATGAGGCCGGGCGCTTTATCGACGCATACGCCTGTCTCAAGCTTGAAATGGACCGGTTGAGAAAGCATGAGGATGAACTCGATTTTTTCGCCCTTGAAATGCAATCGCGCCGTGTCGAGCTAGGCTTTTGGCGGGGCCTGCCTTTCGCAATCTATAAATTCCTGTCCGATTACGGCCGCAGCTATATCCGGCCGCTCGCGGCACTTATTTTAGTCATGGCTATTGGGACATGGCTCATTTGGTATTTCGATCATGATTGCCCGTCTTGGGAAGCTCTTGGACTTAGCGCCGCGAATACATTGAGTGTCTTCGGGTTCCGCAAGGATTTTAATTTGGCGATTGATACTCCACTCACTGGACTCATAGTCCTTGCAGCCGTTCAAACCATCCTCGGAACCATTCTCCTCTTTCTTTTCGGGCTCGGCATCCGCAACAAGTTCCGCATGAAATAAGGGGCCGCTCTGGCCAGAGCCTCCCATTCATCTCACGGCAGACCCGAGCGCATCTGAACTTTGAAGTCAAGGACGCGCCGAAGGCGCGCGGCCTTCGGCCGTCTCGATCCTTGAGTTCAAAGTTCAGATGCGCTTTCCTGCCGCCGCGCGATGAATGGGTTTTTCCGCGCCATGCGCGCCAAGACAAATGCCGCTTGATGGACAGGTAGCGCAAGGGCTGGGCAAGATTAACCTCACCCCTCCCCAACACTCGCGAGCAGCCGCCGTGCTTTGGCGAGATGCGGGACGTCGAGCATCTCGCCCTCAAAGCTGATGACGCCGGCATGGGGCTCGGCCTCGAAGGCGGCGACGATGGCGCGCGCCTTGGCGATCGACTCTTCCGAGGGCGAAAACACTTCGTTAATGATTTCGATCTGGGCCGGATGGATCGCCATTTTGCCCACAAAACCGTCGCGCTTGGCCTCCTCGCATTCGAGGCGCAAACGCGCCAAATCGCGAAAATTCCCATGCACGGCGTCTATCGGCAAGACTCCCGCAGAAGCTGCCGCAAAGAGCGTCAGGCTGCGAACCAGCAGAAACGGAAAAGTATAGGTGCCATCGGCGCCGCGATTGGTCTCGGCGCCGAGCGCGGCGGCAAGATCCTCGGCGCCCCAGGTTAACCCTTCAAGCCGGTGACTCGCGCCCGCATAGGAGCCCAGGTTGAAGATGGCGGCCGGTGTCTCGGTGACGATCGCCATGATTTTCGTCGCGCCATCGGCAAGGTCGTGCTCGGCTTCCTTGACCGCGAGCAGCGCGCCAAGATGCTGAATCGATGCGCCATTGACGCTTTTGGGCAGAAGAATACCGTCCGGCGCCGCCCGCATCACAACGGCGAGATCGGCGTCTGTCAGCCCCGAGCTGAGCCCATTGACGCGCACGTAAAGACGCGGGCGCGATGCCTCGCGCAAGGCTGAAGCAAGGAAGCCGTGGGCAAGCTCGCGTGCCTTTTGATTGGCTTCGGGCGCGATCGAATCTTCGAGGTCGAGGATGAGGCAGTCGGCACCGCTTGCCATGCCTTTCGCGAGTTTTTTTTCACTGTCGGCGGGAATGAAAAGCAGCGAGCGCATGAGGCACCTTTAGACTTCGATTGTGCGCGTTTTCATAAGCGCCTGGCGGCGGCACTCCGCAACAAGCTTGTCCTCTTGGCTGTAGGCGCGATGGAGGAACTCGACAATGCCGGCATTGGAGCGCGATTTCGACAGGCGCTTGCTCAAAATTTCGGTTGTGACATGCAAAGTGTCGCCCTCGAACAGGGGCGCTGGGAATTTCACCTCGGTCATTCCCAGATTGGCGATCGTGGTGCCGACCGAGAGATCGTTCACGGAAATTCCGATCATCAGACCGAGAGTGAAGATGGAATTCATAAGAGGCCGTCCCCATTCGGTTTCCGTCGCGCAATAATGGGCGTCGATATGAAGCGGCTGCGGATTGAGAGTCATGTTGGAAAACAGCATATTGTCCATTTGCGTGACGGTTCTTGTCAGCCGGTGCTCGATCACTGTGCCGGTGACAAAATCTTCGAAATAAATCCCGCCGCGCTTGTGGCGCTCGACGGGCAAGGGATCGCTCATTGGGTGCATCCAATATTTGAAGGATCTGACGGCAGTGCCGGGGCACGGGGCAGTAAGCCTCTATTTACCATGTTCGCGGAAACTGATTTTGAATTTTGATGTTAAATTCAGAAACGATGATGGCTCAAATATTCCTCGATTGGGTAAAGACTGCTTCCCCGGCAGAACGGGCAGAAGGTGCGGGCATGCTTGCGCACACCTTTCTTTATGGCGAGTTGGCGGAACCCGAGCGCGAGGAAGCAAGGCTTGTGCTGACCGCATTGCTTGACGATTCCTCGCCCCTTGTGCGCCGCGCCCTGGCCGATAAATTCGCGAGCGCCATTAATGTGCCGCATTACATGGTGCTCACGCTTGCCAGCGACCATCCGGATATTGCCGCTGTCGTGCTCGCGCGTTCGCCGCTGCTTTCCGATGCGGAACTCGTCGACTGTGCCGCCACCGCCGGTGCCTTCGTGCAATCGGCCATCGCTTTCCGGCCTTCGGTGTCGGCGCCGGTGGCAGCCGCTCTCGCCGAAGTTGGCGCTTGTGAAGCCTTGATTTCTCTTGCCGTCAATCCGGGCGCGGAATTGTTGGAGTTTTCCATCCGCCGGATGATTGAGCGCCATGGTCAAGACGCCGGTCTGCGCGCTGCGATTTTGACGCGGCCACGCGTGTCGGCGGCGCTTCGGTCGGACCTCGCCGGCGCGGCGGCAACGGCGCTTTCTGCCCGCATGACAGGCTTCGGCCGGATCCCGCAGGAAATCGCCCAGAGCCTGACGCGGGAAGCCTGTGAAAGAGCCAATGTTCAGATTGCCGCCGAGAGCACGCGCGAAGCAAATGGCACCTTGAGCTTCGTTGCGTATTTGCGTGGCTCCGGCCAATTGACGGCCGGATTGCTTCTGCGCGGATTGCTTTGCGGCAATAAACATCTCTTAGAGGCAGCGCTTTGTGAATTAACTGGGGTGGCGATGGCCCGCGTGGCGGGTTTCGTGGCCGAGCGCAAGGGCGTCGGATTCGCGGCGCTTTATCGAAAGGCCCAAATGCCCGAGCGCTTGCTGCCTGTTTTTGTCGCAGGCTTGGAGGCGGTTGCGAAATTCCATTGCTGCGGACCGAAGAACGCGCGACTGCAACTGCCTCTTGTCACCTCCATTTTAGAGGCCTGCGAATCTGTCAATCGTGGGGAACTGGACCAGTTGACGGCGCGGTTGCGCCGGTTGGAAGCCGAAGCCGCCCGGGACGAAGCCCGTGATTTCCGGCGCGCGGTGGCGCCAGAGTCTCAAGCAACGCGGGGTTATGAAGTTCCCCGCTTGCTTCCTCAGGCAACAATTCCAGCTTGGCTTGCCGAATCCGAAACGCTGGAAAAACCGATGACGCCGGCAAAAGCCGAAGCCTTCACGATCGATCTGGCGGCTTTTGAGGTGGAACTCGTGGCGGCGTGAGAGCTGCCGAAGCATCACCGGACAGCTGTTCGACTGTGGCTTAAGGCGTCATCGCCATGCATGAGACCGGCGCGTTTGGCATATTGCAAAAGCAGAATTGTCTTGGCGTCGACGATCTCGCCTTTGTCGATCATGGCCAGCGCTTCGTCAAGCGTTGGCTCCAGGACTTCGATATCCTCGCCTTCGTCTTCAAGGCCGCCGCCTTTGCCGCTCCGGTCTCCCGCCGTGTATTGCGCGGCGAAGAAGGTGAGCTTTTCGGCAAAAACCCCGGGGCTCGTATAGGCCTCGAAAAGGCGGCGCGGGTTTCGCACGGTAAATCCTGTTTCTTCCTCGGCCTCTTTGATGATCCGGTTCTCAGCATCCTCACCGTCGAGCCTGCCGGCGCAGACTTCGATCAGACTTTCCCGGCCGTCTCGTAAAAATGCGGTTAGACGAAACTGCCGCACGAGGACGACCTGCGAGCGGCTTGGATCATAGAGCAAAATCGCGGCGCCATCGCCGGTATCATAGATCTCACGGATGATGCTTTGGAGGCGCCCATCGAAACGCTTGCGTGCGACATCGAATCTTTCCAGCAATCCGTTCCCGCGCGAAAGGATGTGCCGCCCAAGAATGCGAATATTGCTGTTCATCGTCTCAATATCCAAACTGTTCGCGCAAAATACGTTCGTTAAGGGAATGACCAGGATCGTGAAGAAGAACGAGATTGGTTGCATGGTCCATCGCAACCGCAATCTTGACGACGTTTTTCACTTCGAAATGATCGGCCACGGCAGCGACGGGGCGTTTATCTGCCTCGAGAATATCGATTGTAACATGTGCCGTATCGGGCAATAGCGCGCCGCGCCAGCGGCGTGGCCGGAAAGCAGCAATCGGCGTCAGCGGCATCAGAGTCGCATCGAGCGGCAAAATTGGTCCGTGCGCCGACAGATTATAGGCGGTCGAGCCGACTGGCGTGGCGACGAGCAGCCCATCGGCGATGAGTTCCGCGAGCCGCTCCTTTCCATCGATCGAAATCTGCATCTTCGCCGCCTGATAGGACTGGCGCAGAATCGAAACTTCATTGATTGCCCGCGCTTTGACGCTCTCGCCTTGCGTTGTGGTTGCTTCCATCAGCAAAGGATGCACGATGGACGCTTCTGCTTGGTCGAGACGCTGTTCGAGATCCGGGCCATGAAATTCATTCATAAGAAAGCCGACCGAGCCTTGTTTCATGCCATAGATCGGTTTGTTTTTGCCCATGAAGCGGTGTAGCGTCTGCAGCATGAGCCCATCGCCGCCAAGTGCAACGACGACATCGGCCGTTTCTGGCTCTACCGATCCATAACGCGCGGCGAGGCCTGCCTGTGCTGCATTTGCCTCTGGCGTTCCGGACGACAAGAAAGCAATTCGCTCGAAGCGATGTTTTGCGCTCATGCTTGGCTGCATGCGGTGTTGCTCCGGCCGCGGATCATTGTCATAGCCGGGAGCCGTCCCTGCTGTAAAGCCATCGCTTATTCGATCACATCCGCCTGGTCGCCGGCAAGAAGAAGCTGAGGAACTTGCGTGAAGGTCCAGGTTCCATTTTTCCGCTCAAAAACCCAGACGAGATCGACACGGCTAAACGGCCAATGTTGCGGTGCGGTTGTCTTATTTCCAAGAATGGCATTCGCGATGACCTGCATATTTCTGTGTTTCCATGCAATCAGCACAGCGCCTTTCGCCATGAGCGCTTTTTGAACAAGCGCCTCCTCCTCGCCTTCAAAATAGTCGCAATTCAAATCGGCTTGGATCAGCGCCGCAAGCGGCAACAAACTATGCTGTGGCCGAAGACTTGGTGCTGTGGGTCCGGCCTTGCAAGCAAACAAGACCTCCGGCCGTTCAAGGGCGGAATTTACAAAGTGGTTGTCACGCGGAGCAAAAAAACGCCCAAGCGCGCCAGCCCGCTGCCAGCCACGCACCGTGAGTTCCTCTTTATTCTTTACGCCTTCTTGGGTCACGCCGCGGATCGATTTGTCGGCGCTTGGCCTTTCCGCATGTCGAATCAGCATGATCTTGGCGCAGCTCATCGCGCTGACTCTCTATTTCCTGCTTCAACCGATTATGGTCTAGAGCCGATGATTAAGAAATATAAGCAGTTCGAGATTGGCCGGTTTCGCCACTTTTCGCGGGTGAACAATCGCTGATCGATTGAATGGTTTTCTGCTGAAAAAATATCACCCTTTCCGGCGGCGGGTGCGGGCCATTCACATAAGGCGCCTCTTCGAGGTTCAGAGATTCGTGCGCCGCTCTTTTGGGCTCCTGGTGGGCACAGAGGCGGATTGCTCTAGGTTGCCATATCGAGAGCGATATTTCTCATAATAGTAATTGCTACGATGGCGTTCGTAACGGCCAATCGTAGTCATATCGACCTTGTTCAGGATGACGCCAAGGAGGCGCTCGTAAATCTCCGGCGCGTTCGATAGACCGTGTCTGATGAGGTCGACCTTGGTGCAACCCCATTCGACGACACAAATATAAGCATCGATAAAGTTTGTCGACGCACGCGCGTCAATCACAGGGATTAACGGCGGCAAGTCGACGATGAGATAATCATAGTTGTCGTGCAAGACTGTGATCAGTTTCTTCATTGCGTCGGAAGCAAGCAACTCGTTGGTATGAGGCATGTTAGACTTTGCCCCCGCGGGAAGAAACCGCAAACCGCTTCGCTGATCGAGCAGAAGAATCTCATCGAGCGATTTCCAGCCAGCCAAGACATCGATGAGCCCCGGCCCGTCAAAACCGAGCTGACGTGACAGGGTTGGATTGCGCAGGTCGGCGTCAATTAGAATCGCATGACTTCCACTATGCGCAATGAGTTGCGCATAATTGGCCGAGATTGTTGACTTGCCTTCGCCGGGAAGTGTGGAAAGAATCCCCATGACTTTCTTGGCCTTCAAAATCCCGCTTAGATCGCTCGTTACCTTGACTGCGCGCAAGGCTTCACTAAAACCTGAAAACGGCTGATCCAGGACGAGCTCGAAAATAGCTTGTGAACGCATGAGTAACGCCGGGGCTGGGTGCTCCAGCGCGGTTTCTGTGACCTTCAAATTTGCCACGCTAGGGCTGGAACCCGCCGCCGTCTTTATCAGCGGCAGCAACGCGAGACAGCTGACTTGCAATTCCTCTTCGACTTGCGCGCTTGAACGGAAAACCCGGTCGAAGACCTCACGCAGTGCCCCAATCCCGAAGCTAAGCATCGCGCCACCAACCATGGCGATCAGCAGCACGAGTGATGTTTTTGGATAGCTCTTCGATAAGGGGGCGTCGGCGGCTCCAACAATGCGCGCCTCGGTGATCGGGAAGGATTGCTGTTGAACTCCCTCCATGTAGCGCTGGAGGAAATAATCGTGGAGTGTCTTCGAGGTTTGTGCGGCGCTTTCCAATTCTCGCAACTGGACTTGTGCTTGATTCGTCACCTGTGTTTGGGAAACGGCGCTGCCGAGGCTGTTACGGAGGCTTTGTTCCCGCGCAAGAGCGATTTCGTAATCGCTCTTGTAGCTTTGCTCGATCTTGGACATTTCATCCTGGATCGAATGCTGGAGCTCACGCATTGACGTGCGCAAAGCGATAACGGACAGATGGTCGGACCCATATTTTTGAGAGTAGATCGCCATGCGGGCCGCTAGGCTGAGGTATTCACCCCGTAATTTGACGATGATTGGGTTATTCAGCGCATCCGAGATTGAAGCGTCGGGAACGTCTTGCTTCATAACTTCTTGAATACGACCGTAGCGGGCCTTGGCCTCGGCGGTCGACGCCTGTGCGAGAATGAGCTGGCTGTTGACCTCCGAGAGTTGCTGGTCATTCATCAATTGGCCATTTGCGCCGCTATCGATGATGTTATGTTGCTTGCGGAAATCAACCACAGCCTGTTGTTGGGCCGCGACTTCAGAACGCAGTTCCTTCAAGCGATCCTGCAGCCAAATACTCGCCCGCCGCGTCTCTTCGTATTTGGAATTGAGTTCGTCATCAATATAGGCTTCCGCGATCGCATTCGCGATCTTGGCGGCTTTCTCTGGGTTGACCGATTGAACGTTGATTTCCATCACATAACTCAGGCCCACCCGGGTAACCATCCGAATGGCATTGAAGGTTCCAAGCACGCCTTTTTCCAACCGCGCCCGTTTCAGGTCCTGATCATCTACCGACTGCGACTGGGTCGCAAATAAACCGCGCACGCGGTTGATAAGAGCGCCAATAAGTCCAGGGGGTTCTCCGACGAATTCGGGATCTTCGGTCAGATGCAGTTTGTTGATGACGGCACGGCTCACATTGTCTGACTTCAGAAGCTCTATTTCAGTTTGCACCATAGAAGCGTCGACATTGACTTCATCGCGTGTCGTAGTCTGAGGATTAAGCATTTGCAGTTTGCGGGCGTCGATCACCATCGAGGCGGTGGCAACATAAGTTGGCACTGTTGTGTATAGATAAAGAAATGTGAGCGCCAAGCTCAAGACCATGAACACGATCATAATCGGCAATTGATGCCGAATGACCCGCAAATAAAAATTGCGCGGTCCTGCATCCAAAGGACTCACGCCCTTAGAACGGGCCTCGTCCGACAGGAGACTCTTATCGACTTTTAGCATACGATTCATATCACTCTTCGAAACTTTAGTGTTGCCGCAAAATTCCGTGTTGCAGTTGCAACCCGGGCGCCGACCTCGACGAGATGGTGCCCAATAAACGGGCCGTAAACAAGGTTTCCTACGAATGCCCCACTGTCCAGCATGCCATTGCTCGGTTTTGGGCCTATTATTAGTTTACGGATCGCCATTGGATGCGGCCGTATGTTGTCGGGCAGCCCCGTCGGGCGCGCAAGAATTATGCTCGCCTTATAGCGGGCACGCTTCGTTAAAAGGTGGTCCAGCTTTGAAACAGGTTGCGGCGCCGTATTGAAGTCGAACGCTTGCTGGCGCGGACTCAGAAAGGCTATGCACTGGACCTGTCCCAACGGTTCTATGATGTATTATAGAGAATATACATTATAGAACTTCGGTTTACTAGAGCTTTCAGAGAGTCGTGTTTGCTTTTTTGCCGCACGTACTCAATCCGTGGTCCCGGGAACTAGCGACATAATCAAATTTAGGTAGAGCTGTGCGCTTTTCGTCCATGAAAAACAAGCGGCTTGGCGGCGGCCCTCGGCGCGCAAAAAGGCTGCTAGGTCTTGATCCACATGCAGCCGCTTGATTTGTTCGAGCCATGCGCGCGGTGATTTTGGATCCGCATAAAGCGCGGCGCTCCCGCAAACTTCCGGCATGCTCGCGCAGTTCGACGCGATTACCGGACAACCGAGGGCCATGGCTTCGAGAGCCGGCAAGCCGAAACCCTCCGTCAGTGAGGGAAAGGCAAAACAAAATGCGTTTCTATAAAGCGCCGCAAGATCGTCATCAGTGACAAAACCTAGCATGCGAACATTTGGTGCGGCGGATTGTTCAACCGGAGAAAAATACCGGTTTGGTGCACCGGCCACCAGAAGATCGAGGCCCAAGGAATCGAGTTCCTTTGCGAGGTCAAACAGGATCTGAACGTTCTTGTGTTGCGCACGGCTGCCGAGCACAAAGACGAAAGGGCGGTTGCCAGAAAGGCTCGACGCATAGACGGAACGGTCCGGACGCCAACGCTCGACATGCTCGTGACCATTGGGAATGACCGTGATTTTATCTAAAGGGCAAAGCTTGAATTGATCCAACATTCGGGCCGAAAAATTTGAGACCGTAACAACACGCGCCGCTCTTTTCGCCAAGATGGGCAGGATCGTTTTGTAATAAACGCGAAACGCAGTACTGTAGCTTTCAGGAGCCAGGTAAGTATTCACATCGTGGATGCAAATGACATGATTAGATGATAATATCGGTCCTATATTACCGAGGCTAAGCAAAACACCTTTCGACATTATTGGTAAGACGCACTGCGTCCATGCCGGACCACCCACGCGGCCAAGAGTTGGCAGAACACCGACCGCATGAAGATCAAGGCTATGAGCGCCAGAGGATGGGATGATGATCTTGGCCGGTAGGGCCGAGCGCCATGGCTCGTCTTGGAGGAGAGCATCCAACGCCAAAACAATCTCGCGGCTATATCTTTGCACGCCGGTGAGGTTTTGAGTGAGAAAGCGACCGTTGATCGTCAGGAGTTGTCGCACGCGCGGCAAACTTGCTGTCGAGACTGATGCATCAATTAGCATAGCCGGAAATCTCGGCACGAGAGACACCGGCGGGCGCACTCAGCGCCCGTACTGGGCTGTCAAATACCGGCGGCTTCGAAGTGGCGATCTGCAACACCCAATCCTCAACTCCGGCTTCCCTCTGGGTACCAGAAGAGCCTCTTTGCAAGCGCCAGAAGAAAAGTTCTTTATCCCGCGGACCTCCAAGCGATCCAATGAGCTGGCCGCTCCATCCCTCGAAACGCCCGATGGCGACGTTTCGATAATACTGTCCATGCTTAAATCTGCCGCGAACAAAAAACACATTCGCTCCAATCACCGGATGTCCTATCCATTTCAGGGCGGACCAAAATCCATACCGGTGAATATGCAAGACGTAACCGATCCCCCTCCCATACTTCCGGCCTTTTCCCTGCATACCGGCTTCCGCTTCAATGTCAAAGGTTGCGTGATAACCATAAAGTGATGGATCAATAAATATCCAATCTGTCACTTCGCCAATGCGCGGAGCATAATGTCCTGCCCTTCACAAGCTTACCAGGGTGTTGAAGCTCCGATACCGATCTCGGGATCGAATCCGTTGAGTGCCATAGGCGCAGTTCTCTTGAAAGACAAAGTCCATTCTATCCCGGTCGTCCAAACATTGGCTCGAGTGATGGGTTGAGCGGTTCTTTCGTATCTTCCATTGATGCTGCGCCCGTCTTGGACGGGCACCCGGCCGGAAACAAAGTCCGCGCCGGTCGCGGCCATGAGGCACACTCCCCGTACGAGGAACCAGGACGGATACCAGCAGTCGTCGTCAGGAAAAACGATAACCGAGCCTTGGGCAATTTGCCAGCCAGTATTGCGGCCCCGGCTAAGACCCGTTTCTCCGGGCTTAGCAGGCGCCTCGGGGGATCGCCATCGCTTGTCTTCGAAAAGCGGATTGAGACCATTATCGCGGTTCTGACCCACTACGATTACCTCGGAATTCTTGCGCTCTTTCGTCAATAGACTTTTAAACAGCCCTTCGAGAGGCGGGGTCCGTCAGAGAGTATAAATAACAAGTCAGATCAATACGTTATGATTAATCACGGCATCGCTTTCGCTCATGTTCAAATCACTTGCGGATGTTTCAATCACGTGTTCGCGTTTGGAGCCCAGACCGCTTATCAAGAAGAGGGCGTGCGACCGAAGGTCACAAGGAGCTACCGTCGCGGCAAAGCTCGCACGCTATATTGAATACCGTGTTAGCACAATCAATATTCATTATTTAATATCAGCGATAAACTCTTTGGGGATTATCCCATTAACACACGTATGAGTTTGTGAGATATTCGCTGTCAAAGGAGATCGCTATGACTACCCGCAAGCGTGGTCGCCAAAGCCAAGCCGGAACCTTAGTTAGTGACGGTCAGCCGTGTTCGGCTCTCGAGTTCTTTGCCGAATTTGCAGATGATGACGCGTGTCTGACTCGCATTATGGAAGTTCGCTACGGTCTTCGTCATGTTTGTGGGCATTGCGGCAGAGAAGCGACGTTTCATAAGCTAACGGGACGCCGCGCTTATTCTTGCGCGGCTTGCGGCGACCATGTCTATCCATGCGCTGGCACGATCTTTCAGGACAGCCGGACGCCACTACAAACATGGTTCTATGCAATCTACCTCTTTATTGCGACACGCCAGGGCGTCGCTGGAAAGGAACTGCAACGCACGCTCGGTGTAACCTATAAAACCGCTTGGCGCATGGGCCAGCAAATCCGCACGCTTATGGCCTCAGTGGATGGGTTTAGGATTCTTAAAGGCCATGTCGAACTTGATGAGGGCTATGTCGGCGGTCATCGGGCTGGCAAGCGCGGGCGCGGCGGTGCCGAAGGTAAATCGATTGTCATGGGCATGGCAGAGCGCGGGTGCACAGACGTGCTTTCTGTGTAGCTCGCTATAGTTAAGGCTTAAAATATCTCCTTAAACGCTGTTTCAGTTTCAGATCGCGCTACGTGTGTCAATGGGATAAGCGCCTAATCTTTTGGGTAGTATAGTCGCTATATCTTATGTATGATAATTTTGTGACGGATATACAAAAGGTAAAAGGTAAAAGGTAGAGGTGTAATGCGGCCATGAATGTTGTCTATTACTTGTCCTATGACCCGAAATCTTACTGCGGGGTAGGCGATTACACCGAGAAACTGGCCGAGGCTCTT
>Ga0181535_10002745_pt1 | contig 21128 bp, 12 predicted proteins | sample PEATcosm2014_Bin_44_FD_119774 | JGI IMG/M metagenome (GOLD analysis project Ga0181535, IMG submission 119774) | Peatland microbial communities from MTU Mesocosm Facility, Houghton, MI, USA - PEATcosm2014_Bin17_30_metaG | ecosystem: Environmental > Terrestrial > Soil > Wetlands > Peat | place... | reverse complement strand
TATCTGACCATCGACCGGTGGACGAGCGAAGAGGCGTTTCGCGCCTTCCGCAGGGAGCACGACAGCGAATACGAGGTGTTGGACCGCAAGTGCGACGCGCTCACCAGCCGCGAGACGCGAGTGGGCGCGTATACGGTTTAAGTCAGATTTCTTGATCTAACTCAGGGCGAGACAGGTGCGTCCCGGCTACATCCAGCGGCCGACGACGACGAACATCACCAGAAGAAACAATGTGAGGTTCGGCACAGCCGATTCATGGCGACGCATGTGAAAGAGGGCGCCATAGAGCGTGACGAGCACGAGTCCCGCAGCCGCCCAAGGGGCGATTGAAGGCGCGAAAGAGAGTGGCGTGATCAAGACCAACGCAGCCACAATCTGAAACACGCCGACTACGATAAGGAACCCGTAGGGCAGCCCGAAGGGGAGACCCGCCGACTGCGCTCCGAGCGGTTTTGGCCTGCGGTTATATCTCATGATTCTGGCCAGGCCGACGCAGAGGAAGACCCCCGCAACCAAATACTCCATAACCCGATCAAGACTGTTCATGGTCTACCTGCCTTCCCTGTTGCCATCGCCAACGCTTGCAAGCGAACTAGATCCGGGCTGAGGTCATGGAAGAGCGCCCGTGATATGAGCGAAACATAAAGAACATGTGAAGTCAATATAAAGGCAGAAAAAAGCCGCGGGGGGGATGATTCGACCTTTTGGAGGTCCTTTGAGGTCCGTCGGGGCTAGCGGTAAAGCGAGATTATGAGTCGCGAGAGGCGAGTTGGAGCTGTGGGCGGCGCGGAGTTCAGGCCGCAAATGAGTCGAGAACGAGGACGTTCCGGGTGAACTCCCGGCCGGCCATGTACTTGATTCCGCGGTCGAAGGTGACCAGGACGCCGTTTTCCTTGATCGCCAGGCCGAGGAGGTAGGCGTCAGTTACCAGCTGATGGCCGGCGATGCGTGACTCGAAGGGTGCGGTCAGAGTAGCCCAACCCTCTGTGAGTGGCCAATAACGGTAGCCGGGGCGATTGGCGAATTCCGCCAAAATGACGGTCGCTTCTTCGTGCGTGCGTGGACCCGGGAAAAAAGATGGATTCGTTGTGATCCGGATAAATCCGATTTCGGTGAGCGGACATACACCCCAATCGTCCTTGCCGGATGATATAAACCATTCCTGCGCCTTCTGAAAAAATTCGTGGCCGGGTTCAGAGAGCGCGATCAGGACGTTTACATCAAGCAAAGTTCTTCGGATCAAACTCTTCCTCCTCGAGCTTTTTCACCATTTCGGAAGTGATCGTTCGACCGGTGGGAGGAAACATTGGCAAGCCGGCCGGACCAATCAGAATATCTGGCGCTGGCTTCGGCCCTTCCTGCGCTTTGCGGATCAACTCGTCAATGGCAGCGCTGAGGGTGATGCTGCGCGCACGCGCGTAGTAAGCTGCAAATTCATGCGTCTCGTCGTTCAGCGTGATCGTGGTTCTCATGGGTCTATTGTGCATCAAATTTCGAATTGATGCAATCTTATGATTTTAATGCTATTTTGATAGCTTGATGCTTATTTGTCCTTGTAATGCTATTTTGTGATATCGATGCGAACTTGTTGCTTTGATTGTGCGCTCCAGCACAGTCGAGTGCGAGACCGCACACTTTCTCTCTTTCTTCGCTATTTTCTCCTTCTCTTCAATGTCCCATCCTGCTACAATCCCATCGAAATCCAATTAAGCCCCTCGCCGTTTCCTGCCAGGAAAGCATGAGATTTGGCGGGCGAGCAATTTTTGAGGAGCCCTCCCAATGGCCATCGTCGACGACCGCGCGAAAGCGGTAGAACTAGCCCTAGCACAGATTGAAAAACAGTTCGGGAAGGGGTCGATTGTTCGGCTCGGTTCCCGGGAGGCGCTGCTACCGATCGCCGTGATTTCGACGGGATCAATCAGCTTTGACGCAGCGCTGGGGGTGGGCGGCGTTCCGCGCGGCCGGGTGACCGAGGTCTTCGGTCCGGAGTCGTCGGGCAAAACGACCATCACGCTGCAGATTATTGCCGAGGCACAGCGCGCCGGCGGGCTGGCAGCATTTGTCGATGCCGAGCACGCGCTCGATCCCGGCTATGCGAAGAAGCTGGGCGTCGATGTGGACAACCTGCTGGTGTCGCAGCCGGACTCGGGCGAACAGGCCCTCGAGATTACGGAGGCGCTGGTGCGTTCGGGCGCGATCGATGTGCTAGTTGTCGACTCGGTGGCGGCGCTGGTCCCGAAGGCCGAGCTTGACGGAGAGATGGGCGACTCACACATGGGGCTGCAGGCGCGGTTGATGTCGCAGGCGCTGCGCAAGCTGACCGGCACGGTTTCGAAGTCCCGCACCGCTCTCATCTTCATCAATCAAATTCGGGAAAAGATCGGCGTGATGTTCGGCAACCCAGAGACCACGACTGGCGGGCGCGCGCTGAAGTTCTATTCCTCGGTGCGCATCGATATCCGGCGTATTGCGGCAGTGAAGGAAGGCGACACGGTGGTCGGCTCGCGGACCAAGGTGAAGATCGTGAAGAACAAAGTGGCTGCGCCATTCCGCGAAGCCGAGTTCGACATTCTTTATGGCGAGGGGATCAGCCGCGAGGGCGATGTGCTGGACTTGGCCGTGACCCACAACGTGGTGGAGAAGAGCGGCGCCTGGTACAGCTTCGGCGGCGAGCGCATCGGACAAGGGCGCGAGAATACCCGCGCGTTCCTGAAGGAGAACAAGGACGTATACGCGAAGATCGATAGCGAGCTGCGCAAGCGATTGAGCATTGGCGCGGCGAAGGCCGATGTGCCCGAGGCTCCGGCTGGCGGCGCGGCGGAGGCCAAGGAAGTGGTGCGCGGGCGGAAGGGCTGAGGCGAGCAGCGGAGTTAGCGGAATTAGCGAATTCGCAAGTTCGCGAGTTGGCAAGTTGGCGAGTTGGCGTGCGCTGCGCGCACATGGCGAGTTGGCAGGCTGACGGGGTCAGTGAATCAGCTTAATTGCGAGGCACCGGAGTTGGCGGAGCCGGCCGCGCTGCGCGCGCGGCTAGTGAAGCTGGCGGATTTAGCGCCGCTCCCCGCTGTTCAAGCTGCCTTACTCGCTTGAGAGCGTAACGCCAACAGCTACACCGAGCGGCCCTTTGGGAATTTCGACGCTGAGTTGTTTGCCGGTGCGGAGGATAACTAACTTCCTTAAATGATCCGTGCCCGATGTCAATCGCGCCAACAATTCCTTCGCTGTACTGATCCCGTCGTTTTCGAGAAGGACATCTCCGATGTGCAACTGAGCTTTCATGGCAATGCCGTTATTCGCGAGCCCTGATATGACAAGGACAGATTTCTCTGGGCCAGCCCGGAGAAATGCGCGTGAAGCATCGGAGATAATGCACTCGGCCTTGGGGTCGCTTGTTCCTGGGGGGCTGGATACACATGTTTTGTCTGGCGTCCAGCGAAGAATCAGGATGCCAAACCGGTCAAAGTAGTCCTTCTGAACCTGTTTTCCCGCACTATCCTCAGAAATCTTGAAGCTAGCGTACCCGTACGTAATCTCAACCGATTTTCCCGCTGGATCAAAACCGGCAACTTCCGTAAGCTGCCCGCCAGCGTCGTAAGCGAAGGTCACAACCGCAGCGCCATATGTGCTCAACGAAGACATGGGTCGATCATTCACATCAAAGCAAGCATCTTTGAGCGCTTGTCCACTTACATTCCGGTCCTCGCGCGTGATCGCGCAACCGTCCTTGGCAATGACGGGTTTCTCATCCGTATCGAGATAGCTTGTGGTGACTTGTTGCCCCTGCGCTGTCCGTTCGAAGCGCACGACGGCATATGTGTTTCCCTGCAGGTCCACGCGCTTGCCCTGCGCGTTGTAGTAGGACTCTTCAGTCTCGTTTCCTTGCACATCGTATTGATCAATCTCTTTGTTCCCCGACACATCGATCCGGGTGACCTGGATTCTATGTCCGGCGGTGTCGTACTCTATCTCCCCCTGGTGGGGTAAGTCACCGGATCCCTTTACTGGGCCACTGACGCCGAAGTATTCCATTCTGGTCATCTGGCGCTTGCCGTTGTATGCGTATTCGCTTCGGGCAATGCCATTCTTATCGCCCTTGAGCTTGCCGTCTACTCCGTGGTTGGTTTCCTCGGTTTCGAGACCACGGTCGTCATACACGCTATCAACACAGGAAATGCCATCCGCATCGACTGCTGGAGTACGATCGGCGTTCAGATAACAGGTTGTGAGAGCATCGCCGAATGCGTCGTAGGTGGCGACGCTCATCTCGTAGGGGAACAGGGCAGCCGATGTTACGGTGTAGCGGGTTTGTGTTGTATTTCCCCATCGGTCGAAGCTTAACTGAGACTGGGAATATCCAAGAGCTTTGGGAGGATTGCCTGAAACGTCGTAGTAATTCCATTGGTCCCTGCGGCCGCTTGTGTCGTAGTGAATCTTTACCAAGTGATATCCGTCATTGATGTTGACGGGCTTGGAATCGATGCCGAAATAGGATTCATCCAGGATTTCCCCGTTGTCGGCATTGGTTCGCCGCAAGATGTGGACCCCGGAGCTGTCGTTAGCCGGCTGGCCCTTGTCATCGAACATGCTGATTTCGGAGATATTGCTGTTCGCATCGTAGGCAAGGCGCAGGTCGTATGCTCCGCGATCACCTTTCGCAGGTTTTCCGGCACGATCGAAAAATGTTTCGCGCGTAAGCCGATCCTGGGCATCGTACTCGTAGACAACCCGTTGATAACTGGGATCTCCCTGCTTGTCCATCGGGTTGCCGTAAATGTCAAAATAGGCCTGTTCAGTATCATTTCCGCGATCATCGTACTTGATCCGGATGATATGCGCGCCTTCTCCCTGGTTGATGACCGGAGAACCGTCCACATCAAAATATGCCAGCTCCGTCTGGTTTCCCCACTGGTCGTAGCTGTAGCGAGCAGAGGCGTATTTGGAAGAGATCACTAAGGTCGGACGGCCCATGGCGTCGGTAGCTTTGGCAAGAATGCGATTGTCGTCCTTGTCGTATTCAATCTCCTCGGAGGCGTTGCCGGACGAGTCGTTCATGGGATTTCCGTTCACATCGAGCGACGTCTCACTGGTTTCGCGACCCTGTGCGTCATAGACAAAGGCCGTACCGTAGGCATTATTTGGCCCTGGAACCGGTTGGGCATCCCACGACAGGTAGCGCAGAGTCTCGTGACCATTGGCACCATGCTGGATCTGGATAATCTCGGCTTCGCTTCCAGCTCGCTCCGGCTTGGGCAGCCCGTCGGGTCCGAAGTAAGTGGCATTCATCGTCTGCTGCGAGTTGCCTTGCGCCTGCGACGGCAGATACGCGAAGCCCCAAACCATGTGGTGATTCTGGTCCCAGGCGGTCTCGTATACGGTCTTTCCGTTCGTGTCCTTGTCATATTGAAACTCCATACGGCAGAACCTGCTGCTTGGATCCTGGTCGCTGGTGGAACGGTCAGAGTTGAGAAGAGTCGAAAGACCATTTTGCATGGTAGGCTTCCCATTTCGATCGACTGCTTCGAGGCTAAGGATCTCGCCGCGAAATCCCTTGCGGGTCACACTGAATGAAACTTTGCGATGATGCACCGTTTGGAGATTGATCTTCCCGTATGGCACGATCACTCCAAGTTCATTCGAGAAATTCCGGTAATAGGCGCTGGTAGGGTGGATATAAGCGAGCCAGTAGTACACGGAGTATGCCACTCCCGCCAAAGCCAATACCGCTGTAGCCGCCGCGACTGTTGTGCGCCGGCGAGCGCGCGCCAAGGCGCGCCGCAGCTCCTGTTGCTTACGCTCTTCCTCCTCGCGCGCGACGCGGGCGGCGCGAAATCCACGGCTCTTCTTGACCACGCCAGTCAACAGGTCGTGCGACAGCTCGACATGGCGGGTTCCCAGGCGGTCTTCGAAGCGCAGCAACCGCCGATCTACAAGGGTATCCAGGTCGGGCAAACTGGCACCTTCGGCAATGGCTTCAGAGAGAGGCAGCGTGCCACGGAATCCCGACGCAGTGAGCAGGCGATCTTCCACGAACAAGCGCACGGGCTCCGAAAGACCCTCGAAGCTACGCTCATACATCGCCTCCAGAATCTCGCCTCGTTCTTTGGCAACCAACTCGCTGGTAATCGATTCCTGACCTAATTCGACCATGCGCCGAAACAGCTCGTGGCACATCACGCTGAGATAAGCGGGTTCAATCTCGGCTTGCGCGACGGCGCCTTGCGCGGCGCCGGCTTCTCCAGCCAATGCCGCGACGATGTCCTGAGCTACCGGTTCACTTACCCAAGGCTTGCCGGAGTTCACGATGACCTGGAGCGCGCGCGCGCCGTCGAGGGGAAGCAGTCCCATCCGGTTGCGCATGATGGCCGGCAAAATTGGGCGCAGTTGATCAAGCCGCGAGACAAAGTCCTCGCGCAGTGAAAGCACCATCTTGTAGGTTGGGGCGCCGGCGTCAACCGCGACTCGCTCAGTGGACTGGGTTACCCGCTGCTCTACGACGAGAGGGACGCGATTCTCGGCAAGGTCCGCCAGTTGTCCAAGAAAGTCCGATGCCTGGCGTTGGTCCTTGCCGATTGTGAACGCCTCCTCAAACTGATCGAAGACCAGGAGTGGCGTGACGCGATCGTTTCGAGGACCCCAAAAATCGGTATCGTGAAAGAACTCCCAGAGCGTCGGCGTGAAGGCCTGGCTTACGCGGCTTTCAACATCGAATCCGCCCTTCTGAGCAGTGGCGAGAGTGATCGCCTTTACCTGTTCGACGGGGTCCACATCGGGATCAGCAAAGTTGAGCCTGAGCAAAACCGGGAAATACATGCCGGAACGCAGACGAGGAAAGACCCCGGCGTGCAGCAATGACGACTTACCAGAACCGGAGCGGCCGAACAGTACTGTCAGCGTCTCCCTTTGGATCAGACGCAGGATTTCCTCGATCTCCGATTCCCTGCCGAAAAACAGCTCATGTTGCTGCTCTGTATAAGGCGCCAGCCCCGGCCACGGATTCTGGGGCTCGACCGGCATCGCGGTGACATCGGTGCTCATTTCGCCCTCCGGAATTTGCGAATTCCGCGACTGAGAAGATCGATGAATTCGGGCGGCAACCGCCCGTCACGAAGCCGCGTCCAGTGGAGGTCCCTATAAGGCGAGTCAACAAAGCGCGCACCCGCCGGCGTATCGTCAATGACGATTGGCTGGAGAAAGACGTCCTCCTTGTGCCTTTCCAGTGCGGCATTCTCAGCCCATTTCCATTCCTTCAGTACGTAACCTCCGAGAGCTCTGGGAGGCTGATCGAGAGATCGAGAGATAATGGCGAGAAAGTATGCCGCGCTGCGAATATTTTCACGGATGCTCTGCTCGAACTCGTCTCCCGGCTGGAGAGCCCGCTCGTCCATCCAGGTGTCGATGTTGGCGGCCTCCAGCTGCGAGCGAATCTCGCGTACACGCGCGCGATCCTCGCTGGCATAACTGAGGAACACAGCGCCAGACTTGAATTCTGTCTGCAGCTCCGGCGAGGGGCGCGGAGCCACATCCCCATTGGCGTTGCGTTCGCGACACAGGCGATGCAATTTGGAGACGAAATCGACAGGCGTTTCTGTTGTGATTACCTTGGCCCGGCGCCGCACCAGAAAATCGGCCAGCCCCGCCTCGCAGTTTGGGCTCACATAGTAGATGTTGATTGTCTCCTCGTGCCTGCGGCCATTCAGAGCGTGGATAAAGAATCGCGCCAGCCAGTCAGGAAAGCTGCAGCCAAGCAGCAGGACGGTCTTCTTTTGCAAATAGTCATACAGATTGTCGGGCGAATATTGCTGATCGAGCAACGACCAACTGAATTCAATCAAATCATCTTCGGTCTTGGCGAAGGTGTCGCTCACCGCACTGCTCGAGCCAAACAAGTGATACAACACGGTAGCCGAGGTGGGGCCGAAGTTGTTGGGCAGATCAATCCTGCTCTTGACTCCGCGCGGCGTGAAGACGATGTTCTCAATTTCCTCACCGGGCCCGCGCGCGTCTTGCAGGGCTTTTTCGAAAAGGTGGTCGATTGTGGTGGTGACATAGAGAGAAAAACCCGGTATTTCCGACAGTTTCCGCAGCACGTCAGGAATCGGCCAGGGGTTGCGCCGCATCACATCGTCGATGTCAAACGCCAGGTCGCCGGAGTTCAGTTTGAGGCTCAGCAAGTTGGCGACGTCGTAGAGAGCATGATGAGCACGGTCAGCGGGAAAAACCAGTCCTGACTGATCCGCGAGCTTTTTTCCGCACGCGGAATAAAGCGACTGTTCCTTGCCGTCTTCCTGCCAAGTGAGCAGTTCCGGACCGATGACCGGGACTACGCAGCGATCCAAGACGAGGTTGGTGAGCTTATCCCATTCCCGATCGGTCATGGGAAATGAACCTGATACTCCGGGCAACGGGACCGGGGCTTCAGCCATTTTCGTTCCTCCGTATCAAGAACCGTGGCAATACCTGAAGTTACCACTTGGCGCGGAGTTTTGGGCATCTTCGTCAACGACCCATTGCGGTCCGCAATTTCGTCCTAACAGGGGGGCTTTTTGCACAGAGCGCGGGGCAGCGACCTGCTGAAATGGTCTGCGTTCCGGGCGGATTAGAGGCTGGCGGGGCAGAACCCCTTTTCGGAAGACGGGGCTGGGTTGGAAAAGGTTGGCGACCGGCCGGGCACGACTCGGGATCAAGGCAGAGTCCTTATCGCAGTGAAGAAAAAATGCCGACTCAGTGAGGGTCGGGATTCGATGTGGGAACGGGCCTCATTGAATGGACTGACGAAGGATCGGCTCACATTCCGGTGGCGTGTCGACGCCGGTAAAACCGAATCCGTTCCATCGGTAGGCTGCGATTCGCGTCGCTTTCGTGGTGGGATCGGGCAGCAGGAACGAGTCGCCTCGATGAAGCGCACACAGGACACCGTCTTTCGATTCCACTGCGTCGATCAGCGGCCAAGCCAAGGCAGAACCTCGCCATCGCGCAATGAGGCCATGGGGACCGACGGTGTAGACATAGGGCCGTAGACCCACCTCGTCATCAATCGATGAGGTATGGCGCTCCAACGAGAGCAGCAAGGGTTCGGCCGCCATCGATGTAACCAGTTGAAGCGAGACGAGGGCTTGGCGCCTGGACTGCCACACCAGTTTTCCCGCCCGGAAGCCATCGAGAATGGTTCCATCGACCGGCTGATCGGGAGACCACGGTTCGGGGCGGATGGAGACTCCACTAATTTTCGCGCCGGGACCAAGCTCAGGAGAACAGCCTGCGAGAGCCTGATCAACTGACACGCTTCTGCCGACCAATTTGGGGAAAGCCGTGGTCTCGTCGGTGTGCGTTGCGAGCGCTCCGCACTGCAGGCGGCCGGCGTGGACGCTGCAGTCGGCGATGAGGCCGTCCTTCGTCTCCGCATATTTCTGGTCGAAAAGATGGTTGCCAAGCGAGAAGAAGACCGGTTTTCCTTCGACACATGCAGACGCCTGGACAACATGGGGATGATGCCCCACGATGAGGTCCGCTCCATGCTCGACGAGCCAGCGCGCCTGCTGCTGCTGCGCATCGGTTGGCCAATCCTGAAGTTCATTGCCCCAATGAATGGATACAACCACGAGGTTGGCCAACTGGCGCGCCAGTCGCAGCTTCTGTGTCAGCTCAACCGAAGGGATCTGTTCGACGCGGCCATCGGCGGCCCTGATGGTTGTGACCGCGACAAAGCCGACAGTAAGTTCGCCAAAGCGAAAGAACTGCGGGGAGCTGTCGAAGTCCAGCGCCAGAAGGCCGCTCTCCTGGAATGCCGCGCGTGTTTCGCTTCGACCGGCTTGGCCGAGGTCGCCGGAGTGGTTGTTTTCCGCAGTCACGAAGCGGAAGCCCGCCTGCCGCATCAACTCGGCCGAGGAGTCGGGTGCGGCAAAGCACAGCTTGTCCCCCGCGGGGCATTTTGCCGGGTCGCCGAGGGCACCCTCGAAGTTGCCGCCGACGAGGCTGGCACTGTGGAAGAGATCAGAGAAGCCGGCCCAGGGGCTTGTCTTGCGCTGGGTGATCTCCGCTTTGACGAGGCGCGACATCATGACGTCGCCAGTAAAGAGCAAGCGAAAATCGCCGGGGGCTTGTTGCGCCCAGGCCGTCGGTGCGATGAAAAGTGCGGCGGCCGCGATGGCTAGAAGGGCGGTTCTGCCGGACATGACAGGCTCTCCCTGGAGATGAAAGAGCTGACCCACGCCGGATGGACCTGGGATTCGACCTTGCCGGGGACCGCTTTGTCTGCCGGTGAAGGATTCACAGGATCGGCGTCGGGGTTGGCGGGCTTTCCCGCCCAGTCGGTGTCTGTAAGCGGCACGGATGAGGGGAATTCGTAGTAGGAGTAAATGCTGCCCTTCACAATTTCGCGGCGGCCAAAGTAAGGAACCACCTGGTCCCACTCAAGCGGACGCCCGACAGCTGCTTCAAGCAAGGGCACTTCGCCTCCGCCTGCGACATCGGCAATCTTCATGATCGGGTTGGGCGTAGAAAGAGCGAGGTCGGCGCTGGCAAGACTGTTATAGACAAGAAAGTCGTGCTCGGCCACTGCACCTACATGGAGGATCACGTCATAATCGCTATCGGCGAGCGGCTGATTCTGGAGTTCCTTTGTGGCCATGGACTCGAAGAGGCGCGCCTTGGTTGCAGTTGCCTGAAGACGGCGAATGATGCCGTCTTGCAAGGGCTGAGCTGCCTTGTCGCTTTCAGGATCCTGGGGCAGATTGCCGGTAAAATTCGCCGACTGCGCGACTACCTTCTCCATCTGATCGAACAAGGATGCAATCGCTTCGAAGGTCTTCGGGTCCGGCTCGACGTAGCCTCTTGGCGGACGCAGGACAATTGCCTCAAAGCCGCCCTCGCCGCACTCGGCCGTTGATCTTTCGTTGACGAGCACCGTCGCGTGGCGAAGCGTAGCCCAGGAAGCGAGACCTGTCTGGATCCGCTTCGCATTCCAAAGAGCGCCTTGCGCGTTGCCGGGGAATGTCGCGTCGTCGGCCCACTGCACGGCCAGCGCGTTGATCCATGCATCATATAGGTCTGGCTGCGCGGCGCTTTGGGGCTGACGCTTTTCGAGCGCATCGAGCACGGGACCGAGTTCGGGATACGACGCAAGGTCGGTCTTGAGCAATGAACGTGCGTAGCCGCTGCCCAGAGCCGCGGCCAGATCAAGACCCGAAGGCAAACCACGCGGACCCTTGGGCCCGGTGATTTGTTCGGCTGCGGGCCAATCGGAGTGGTAGACGGTAGAGAGCAGCACTTCGTTGTCGAAGCCCCATGACAGGGGAAAGATTTGTGGCAAGGTCACGGGATGAAGGGCAAAGGCGGGCGGAGCAAACGTTCCGTTACTCCAGACAAGGGGCGCGCGGCTGGGCGCGATGAAGCCTGTGTAGGCTGCGATCCACTGAAGCGCCTTCGCTTTGACATCGTCGGGCAGTGCATTCAACGGAGCAGCATCGATGGCCGCGGCAGCAGTCGTGAGGTAATGAACCGCTTTGAAATATTCCGCCATTTCGGGCGTAGCGGTGTAATAGCCGCGCGGCGTCAGTTCAGTAAAGTCGAACACCTTGCCAAAGACCGGCGAATTAAAGGTCCCCTGCGCTTGCTGGATGTGCAGAGCCTCGGTGTCGGATGAATTCGTTGCGCTATCAGAATCCGCCACTGCATTGAAGGCTACTGCCCAGGTGGAGCTGGGTGCTGTTGCGTCCAGCGACTGGCGCGCTGCGGCAACAAACGCCCAGAACGCGGGCATCGCCTGCTGGCGCTCCTGAACGATGAATGTGCCTTCGTAGGCCGAGGCAACCAGCTCCCAGAAGATATCGGTGGTGACAAGATAGGGCCGCGTCGGTGTTGCGTCATCGAATTGGCCGCAGGCATACGACTCCGTGTCGTAGAGCTCATACATCTGGTCTTCGCTGGTTGTGCGAAGCAGGCCGGCCCTGGCTGTGTAGCTGTCGCGGTCGGCGGTGTCCTGGGTAAACATCCACGCATTGATCACGTCGGCCAGCGGGACTTGGATCGGGACGTAGGCCAGCGCCTGTGCGCCTGCCTTCGCCACGAGGCCGACGATTCCCTTGCCGTCAGGCACAGAGGAGGGCGTGGAAATGAATTGATAGGCCCCGGCCTGCGTTGAGGTCGTGCTGCCATGATCGCCAATCACGGCGACGCCGGGCACGCCGCTTTTCCAATGAAGCAGAGCGGCGCCGTTCGGGGTTACGGTGAGTGAACCGCCGCATGGATTGCCAGTGATATGCGATGGCTGATCCCAATTGTTGGCCGCGTAGGCAAGCTGCTGGAAGCAACCACTGCCGTCCTCCCAGATGAGCAAATGCCCGTCGGGATGGAAGGACTCCGGCAGCGCCGAAGGGACGAAGTTTGGCGTTGGATCCTGATCCTCGTCGGGAAGTTTTACATAGGTGGACTGCGGGCCGATCGCCTGGTATTCGCGCTGGCCGTCTTCAGTAATCGAACGCGTTGAGTAGACTCCGCCGGGCAGCAGCTCGGCGAAGAAAATCCTGTAACTCTCGATGGCCTGGTTCGTTGTGTCGTTAAAGCCGATTTCAAAGGGCCGCGGTCCAACAAGAAGACGGCGCACGTCAGCAGAGGTCTGATAGATGGAGTGCCCGGTCCAGGTCCCATTCACGTTGTCGACCGCCAGGATCTGAGATTGCTGGCCAGTTTTTCCCTCGATGAAAAAGCGCTGGCCCAAAGGATGGACAGTGAGAGAAGCGGCAGAAAAGGTCGCGGGCAAATCGAGCAGCGGGATGGCGCTCGTGTCTCCCACATGCCAACCAAGCACGTGGTTGCCGGCTTTGTCGCGGGTCAGGATGACCGCGTCCGCACCGGTGGGCCAGATGTCGAAGTCCACAACGGAAGTTCCGACGGGCAGAGTTAACTCTGAACTCGATGCGGGTGAAGGCGTCACCGTGAGTTCGGCTATCGCAAATGGCGATGGCGCGGGCGAAGGCGCTTGCGCGAAGGCAGAAAAAGCAAGGACGGGAAGGCTCAGGAACATCGCCAACGCACGCTTCTGCGCGTGGTTCATAGGGGCCTCCGGGGGGACTCAGGCCATTCTAGACCATGCAGCGCCCAATTCGGGGAACAGAGATCAGAGAACAAAGATCAGAGAACAGTTTATTCTTGCTCAAACTAGGGAGCACAGGAGTTCAGGGCGATTGGAAGCGAACAAGGAAGCAAGAGGGCGAAAGAGCGAAGGAGCAGCGAGCGACAAATGAATCACGAGGCGGCAGCGGCGGGATCGGGACGGGATGCACATTCGCGGCAAAGCGCGGCGAAGCAGATTGAGATGATTGGTGTGCCGCTTGACCTGGGACAACAACGGCGTGGCGTGGATATGGGACCGTCGGCATTGCGCGTGGCCGGTCTGGAAGCGAAGCTGGAAGCGCTCGGCCATCATGTTACTGATCGAGGCAACGTGCAGGTGCCGGTTGCAGAGACGATGCGGAGGGGCGACGCGCATGCGCGCTTTTTAAAAGAGATTGCGCAGTGCGACAAAGAGATCGCGGAACGCGTGGAGCAGGCGCTGGTGCGGGGTGCAACGCCGATCGTGCTGGGTGGGGACCACTCCGTGGCCGCTGGCACCGTGGCCGGCGTGGCAAACCATTTTCGCGCGCTGGATCAGGTGGTGGGGCTGATCTGGATCGATGCCCACTCCGACATCAACACGCCGGAGACATCGACTTCAGGCAACGTGCATGGCATGCCGCTTGCAGCCTTGTTAGGAATGGGGCCGGGGGAGTTGAGCAACCTGCTGGGATGGTCGCCAAAGGTGCTTGCGCAGCACACGGTTCTGGTGGGCATACGCGATGTAGACGAGGCCGAGCGGGAGAACATCCGGCACGCCGGGATTACCGCATTGACGATGCGCGACATCGACGAACTCGGTTTGCGCGCAGTGATGGAGAAAGCGATTCAAATCGCGGCCAACGGCACTGCCGGCTATCACGTGTCGATGGACATGGACTGGGTGGATCCCGAAGAGGCTCCGGGCGTTGGCACGCCTGTGCCGGGCGGAGCGACCTATCGCGAAGCGCACCTGGCGATGGAGATTCTCGCCGATCATGGAGGGATGCTGAGCCTGGAGCTAGTTGAAGTGAATCCGATTCTGGATGAACACAACCGCACGGCAGAGCTGGCGGTGCAGCTGATTTGCTCGGCGTTCGGAAAGAAGATCTTCTGAATCCGCTCGCGAAGTGCGTTGCGGGCGGGAATTGCGGCTATGATCAATCCATTCCCCCCAGGGCCAAAGGATCTTTGCCATTCCCAGCAACGAGGTCGACCCATGCAGGAAGCAGTTCCAGCGCAAGCACCACCACCGAAAGCTCAACTGATGCAGATGGCGATGGGATTTGCCGCCGCATTTTTGCTGCGCGCAGCCGCGCAGTTGCGCGTAGCCGATTTTGTGGCCGCCGGGCCGAAGACAGCCGAGCAACTTGCCGCCTTAACCGATACCCACGCCGCATCGCTTTACCGATTGCTGCGCAGCCTAGCAGCACTGGGGATCTTCAGCGAGGATGAGGGGCACCGATTCCAGCTGACTCCGCTGGCAGAGCCGTTGCGCTCGGATGTGCCCGGCTCGATACGGACATCGATTCTTTCGATTACCGGACCACTCTTTGTGATCCCGTGGTCAAAGATCCTTTATTCGGTGAAGAGCGGGAAGCCGTCGTTCGATGACCACTTTGGCGCGCCGTTTTTCGATTATCTGCCGACCGAGCCCGAGGAGGCAGCGTGGTTCAGCGAACTGCTCGCCGGAATGAACAGCGCGGACGCCCCGGCTGTTGCAGCCGCTTACGACTTTTCGAAGTACACGAAGGTAGCGGACATCGGCGGAGCGACGGGGCACATTCTTACGACGGTTCTCGCGAGTCATCCAGGGCCATGTGGGATTGTCTTCGATTTGCCGCACTGCCAGACCGGCGCCGCAGAGCTGATCGAGACGCGGGGAATGACCGACCGAGTGACGTTTGTCGCGGGCAGCTTCTTTGAGAGCATTCCCGGGAACTGCGATGTTTATTTGATGTCGCACGTGCTCCACGACTGGAGCGAGGAACAGTGCCTTACGATTCTGGCGAACTGCCACCGAGCGATGCAGAGCACCAGCCGGCTGCTGATTATTGAGCAGGTGCTGCCCGAGGGGAACGATTTTCACCCCGGGAAGATGCTGGATATGACGATGCTCACTTTAACGACGGGCCGGGAGCGCACCGAGCAGGAGTATCGCACGCTTCTCGAAAAGGGGAAATTCAAGCTGAATCGCGTGATCCCGACGGATGCGTCCGTGAGCATTGTGGAGGCTTTGCCGGCGTAGGGAGGGCGGCGCGCGGCGTGCGATAAGACAGGGGTCGGGGATCAGAGATCAGGGGTCAGTTTATTCTTGCTGAACTGAGGGGAGCGACGGCTCAGATTGAGAGGGAGCGAGCCGCCCCAGCGAACAAAGACCGTTCGCCGGGGAGCCTGGTAGTGAGCAGTGGAGCTGGAGACGTGGGGACAGTTATACCGCTAGGAGATGCATCGCGACGCGCGCGCGGTTTTGCGTGGGTGACAGCGCTAATCGTTGCCGCGAACGCATACGTGTTTCTGCTGGAAATGGAGGGCGGTGAAGCATTTGTGAGGCGGTGGGCGGTGATTCCGGTGCGGCTTGAGCACGGCCACCGTTGGATCACGATCGTTACCGCGATGTTCATGCACGCGGGTTGGCTGCACATTCTGGGCAACATGGTTTTCCTGTGGGCGTTTGGACCGGCGATCGAGGACGCGATGGGACGGTTTCGGTACTTGGCGTTCTACCTGATCGGCGGCGTGGTGGCGATGCTGGCGCAGGTGGCGGGAAGCCCTGGATCGACAGTTCCCTGCCTGGGCGCGAGCGGGGCAATTGCAGCGGTGATGGGCGCGTTCATTGTCCTGTATCCGCGAGACCGGATTCGAACGTTTGTATGGATCTTCATCTTCATCCGAGTGACCTATATTCCGGCGGTAGTTTTGATCGGAGTTTGGTTTCTGATTCAGTTGCTGAGCGTGGGCTCAGTGGCGAACGTACAGACGGGCGGAGTGGCGTACCTGGCGCATGTGGGCGGATTCATTTTCGGGGTGGTGACGGCGCGGCTGTGGGTGCGGAAGGCAGCTATTCAGTATTAGCTGTAAGCGCGGGTCAGAGTAGCGCCGGCAATCCCATATTGGAGATGAGGTCGCGGAAGCCCGGATTGTTGCGCAGTGCAGCGAAACGCGGATCGACATTCACCCAGATCAACTGAAGCATGCGTCCACGGAATGCAAGCTCGAGACGCTCCATTGCGGCATCGTCATCTCCGAGCCCGGCGTAGACCAGGGCTTCGCTCAGCGGAGAAACCTGCTCTTTTTCGGAGCGGCGTCGCAGTTCCTTCATTGCGGCCTGGGCCGCGTCTCGACGTCCCATGCGCGCATAACAGTAGGCGCTCTCGGCAAGCGCGGCGGGTGGGTGACCCATGATTTCGGCCGCGCGATCGAAGTGCAGGATGGCTTCGTCCCACAATCCCTGCTCGACCAGGACACGTCCAAGAGACCAGTGTGCGTGGCCGAACCCCGGCGCTGTCTGAAGCGCGGCCTCGAGAGTTTTTGCCGCTTCCGCGTAGCGTTGCATCCGGTAGAGACAGCCACCGATGGCGGTGTTGACGATGGCGGAGAGGGGATCGAGTTGCCCGGCAAGACGCATCTCCTCGAGTGCCTCCTGGAGCCTGCCCTGGGGAGTAAGGAAGTCGAGGCTGTAATGGAAATGGACCATGGCGAGATCCGGTCCGGCTTTGAGTGCGCGTTGAAAGGATTCGCCGGCGGAAGCCCAGTCCCAATACCAACCGGCCTGGGTGATGGCCAGGTTGCACAATCCTGCCGCGGAATCAGGCCGGAGACGCAACGCGGCGTCAAGCGCCGACTTGGCAGCGGGAGCGGCTTCCGACGCAGGTTCGAGCCCGTACCATTCAAGCCGCATGTGAGTTTCGGCGATGCCAATCCATGCCGGAGCGAAGTTCGGATCGGCTGCGGCGGCACTGCGGAACAGGTCGCGTGCCTCCTCAAATCCCATGGGCGTCTCGCGATTGAACGCGTAGCGGGCGCGGAGATACAGATCGTAGGCTGCGGGAGCCGGAGAATCGTGAACGGTATTGAGGGCGGAGAACCTTGCGCCGAGCTGCTGCCGAAGTTCCTCCAGAACCGCGGACGTGAGCTCATCCTGCAGGGCGAAAAGATCCTGCGCCTTGGCGTCGAACCGCTTTGACCAAACCTGGAAGCCGTCGGAGGTTTGCGTGAGTTGAACCGCAAGGCGAATATTCGCGGAGGAGCGGCGGAGACTTCCATTAACAACCAGCCGGACACCGAGACGCTGGCCGATCTCGCGCACATCAGGGTTGGCGCCTTTGAACTGGAACGATGAACTGCGGGACACCACGCGTAATCCAACGATGCGGGAGAGCCCGTCAATCAGCTCCTCGGCCAACCCGTCACAAAGGTACTCATTCTCGGGGTCTGGGCTGATGTTGACCAAGGGCAGGACCGCGATGGTGCGCTCCGCGGGCGGCGGCGATGCGGCGGAAGATGCGGCGGTTTGCGGGGTTAACTGTTCCAGTAGTTCGCTCATGGTCTGAAAACGGTCAGCCGCGTTGCGCGCCAGCGAACGCCGGACGACCATCTCGATCGCCTGCGGAATCTCCGGCCGGATACTGCGCATCAACGGAGGGTCCTGCCTGCGTGTCGCGCGCAGCACCTCGATGGAGGAGGGGCCAGAAAAAGGCATGACGCCGGTCAGCATGCGATAAAGAGTGACGCCGAAGGAGAATATGTCGGCGCGCGAATCCGCCTGCTCGCCATCGGCCTGCTCGGGCGGCATGTACCCGGCCGTGCCCACGGTGATGCCCTGGAAGATGCTGGGCGCCTCTGTCTCGGCATCCGGGGATGCCGTTGCCATCATTTTGGCTAAGCCAAAATCGAGGATTTTGATACTGTCGTCGCTTCTTACCAGAACATTTGCCGGCTTAAGGTCGCGATGGACCACGCCTGCCGAGTGCGCCGCGGCGACGGCGTTTCCGATGGCACAGCCAATTGCCAGAGCACGGTCAATGGGAAGTCCCCCCTTCGGGATCAGTCGGTTAAGCGGCGAACCGGATACAAACTCCATCACGATGCAGGTGAGGCCGCCGAGGAAGAGGATGTCGTAAATGGTGACGATTCCCGGATGATTGAGCGACGACGCCAGCCGTGCCTCGCGCAGGAATGCTTCCTCGAGCTGCCTATTCGATGAGGCTGGATGAATGATTTTGAGGGCGACATCGCGATTGAGGCGCGTATCCCGCGCCTTGAATACGACACCCATGCCTCCGGCGCCGATCGGGGCCTCGACCTGGTAAGGCCCGACAAAGGTTCCAGGCGCAAAAGTAATTCTCTTCCCGCCAGGTATCGGATCGGCCGATGAGGTCGCATTGGATGAGATGCCAGCGTCTCTTTGGGAAGACGAAGGATGCCCCTCGGAGTGAATCGTGGTTTCATCTCCGGTGGCTTTGCCCGAGTAGCCCTCAGAGCGCGGCTCGAGCCGATCGCTTGTGCGCAAGTGGCTTGAGGTGACCTCTTTGGGCGGAGTCTCTCCCATGTCCTTACAATATAGTCTCGGACATTCCAGCGGACGCGCGCTCGAAACTCCTCTCCAGCCTCGATGCCGATGCGCATGGATTTCATTACTATGAACTCAGTTCCGGGAGCGAACGCTGCATGCGATCGTCGCTGACTCTGGCGTCTTATCTTCCCCGCTACCAGCGCCGGCTGATCGCGGAAGGCCGCAGGCCGGGTCAGGATGCCTTTGCCGAGTGCAGTCATGCGGTGATCCTGATGGTGGACATCTCCGGCTTCACGGCTCTCACGGAGCGCTTGGCGAAACTCGGAGCAGCCGGTGCGGAACAACTTTCCGGCATTCTGAACCGGCATCTCGGGCGCATCACGGAGATTGCCGAGTCGCACGGCGGCGACATCGTCGCATTTGCAGGTGACTCGGCGATTGCGATGTGGCCGGGTGAGGAATCGCAGCTGACGGCGAATCTGATCCTTGCCGCTAAGGCGGCATTGAAGATTCAATCGGAACTCGACGGATCCGAACCGCATCCCGGAGTCACACTGAGACAACGCGCGGGCGTGGCCTGCGGCACGCTCCGCATCATGGAGCTGGGCGGCGTAAGCGGGCGCTGGCAGTTTGTCGTGACGGGCGAGTCGCTCGCAGATGCTGCCGACGCTCAGCTTGCGGCCGAAGCAGGAGAGGTCGTGCTTTCGCCGGCCGCATGGGGTCTGGTGAGGGATCTCGCCGTCGCCCCGGATTCGGGTGCGCCTCATCGGGAAAATGAACCTGTGCGAGTCACGGCCGTGCGAGAAGACTTGTCCGCATCGCCTTACAGCGGTCCGGCACAGCCCTTCAATGTTGAAGGGCGCGTTTCGGAGGAAAGATTCCACTCGGCCTTCGAATCGTATGTCGCGCGAGCAGTGGTCGACCGGCTCCAGTCCGGCCAGGAGGATTGGATTGCGGAGTTTCGCAATTTGACCATGCTCTTTGTCAATCTGGGGAAGAATCCACCAGGCAGTTCCAGCGAAATTGCCTCGTTACACCATTCGGTAGCGTGCGTTCAGGAGGTCATGGAGCGATTCGAGGGCACGCTCCATCAGTTCCTGATGGATGATACGGGGTTGACAGCTATCTGCGGGTTTGGACTGCCCCCTTTGGCGCACGAAAACGATGCGCGGCGCGCGATTGAAGCAGCGATCGAGCTCAGGCGGAGACTGAACTCACGGAGAATACCGACCTCGGCGGGCATTGCGACCGGCACTGTTTTTTGCGGGATCAACGGCAGCGACACGCGCTGCCAGTACACGGTATTGGGGAACACCGTGAACCTGGCCGCCCGCCTGATGCAGGCGGCCAGCGGTTCGCTCTGGTGCGACGAGACAACGTACCGGGCCGCCTCCGCGTTATCTCTCCAATTCGAGCGCCACGGCGAAGTTGCCCTCAAGGGCCTCTCCTCGCCGGTCGCCGTCTTTGCGCCAGCCCTTCAAACAGAATCCACCACCGAACCATCTTTGGGGTCGCACAGTCGAACGCAGGTTCCCATCGGGCGCGAAGCCGAACTGGACGTTCTGGCCCGCGCGCTCGACAGGCTCGCGGGGCATCGTGAGGGCGGATGCATTCTCGTTGAAGGGGAAGCGGGGTCCGGGAAGTCCTGCCTGCTGAGCTATTTTTCGCGGCAGGTGGAAGAGTTGAGCCGGAACGGAAACCCGATTACCTGCTGGTCCGCAGTTGCCGATCCGATCCAGCAGTCGACGCCGTACCACGTGTGGCGCGCCATTATCCGGGATGCTCTGGGACTTTCCGGCGCTCCGATCCGGGAGCATCGCGACAAAGTTATGGCAGCACTGGAAGGCGAAGAAGACCTTGTGCAGTTGGCTCCGCTCCTCAACGTCATCCTGTCGCTGGATATTCCTGAAACAGCCGCGACCGTTGCGCTGGAGGGCCAGGCACGCGCTCAAAACACGGAGCAATTGCTTCTGGGAATCCTAAAGCGCGCAGCCGGGCGTTCGTGTGTGGTTGTCATCCTGGAAGATGCGCATTGGTTCGATGCGTCGTCCCTGCGTTTCGCACTGCTGGTGCTTGAGCAGATCCCAGAGATCGAGCTCATCGTGTCAAGCCGCCCCCAGCCTGAGTCCGCGGCGCCCGAGTTTACCGAACTGGCCGCGCTCCCGGTGACTCGCCGGCTGGTGCTCGAGGCCTTGAAACCGAAATACGCGCTGGAGATGGTTTGCCGGAGCCTGGCCGTAAATGGGCTGCCACCAGAGGTGGAGCGCGTCATCGAGACGCGCGCTGCCGGCAATCCGCTGTTCTCAGAACAGCTCGCGTATGCGCTCCGGGATAACGGATTGATAGCGATCAGCGACGGCGCGTGCCGGATTACGGAGTCCGTTCCCGGAGCTTCACTCGATGCGGCGCTGACCGGCATGCGATTTCCGTCCACCGTCGAAGGCGTGGTCACGAGCCGTCTTGACCACATGACGCCCGGAGAACAGTTGACCGTAAAGATCGCGAGCGTCATCGGGCAGAGCTTCCG
>Ga0181535_10002744_pt1 | contig 21132 bp, 26 predicted proteins | sample PEATcosm2014_Bin_44_FD_119774 | JGI IMG/M metagenome (GOLD analysis project Ga0181535, IMG submission 119774) | Peatland microbial communities from MTU Mesocosm Facility, Houghton, MI, USA - PEATcosm2014_Bin17_30_metaG | ecosystem: Environmental > Terrestrial > Soil > Wetlands > Peat | place... | reverse complement strand
TTCACACCTTCGCCAAGGATCACAATATCCGCAAAGGCGGTCCCGCCATCGCGGTCAGTCTTAACACCAACGACTTTCCCGTTGGCATCACGCAGAAGCTCCTTGACGGTCGTTTCACACAGCAAGACGACGCCCGCATCGCGAACCTTGCGGCTGAACCATTTGTCGAATTGTGCGCGGAGGATGGTGTAGCGGTTGGGCCGCTCTTCGTTGAAATCCTCGGAGCGGTAATGCATGCCAACGTAGGACGTATCATCCATAGTCCAAAGCCGCTGCTCAATGATATGCCGTTCCAGCGGCGCATCTTCCCGGAAGTCGGGGATCAGTTTTTCGAGGGCATTGGCGTAGAGGATGGCGCCCTGAACATTCTTCGAACCCGGATATTCACCGCGTTCGAGCTGAAGAACTTTGAGGCCTTCCTTGGCCATGGTGTAGGCCGCGGCGTTGCCCGAAGGCCCCGCCCCTACCACGATAGCATCGAAGCGTTCCTCGATCATGAATGTGCCTCCTCAGCCCGCCAGCCGGTTAACCGAAAGGTGCTTGCGGAAAGCTTCTGTTATTGCCGGCAAAAGCCTGATGGCGTCCGCGACAATTCCAATATGCGCAAAGTCGAAGATCGGCGCATTCGGGTCGGTGTTGATCGCGACAATCATGTCGGCGCTCTCCACCCCGACCCGGTGCTGAATGGCACCAGAGATTCCAGCCGCAATATAAAGCTTTGGACGAATTGTTTTGCCAGTTTGTCCAATCTGCCGGTCAGATGTCATCCAGCCTTTCTGGACTAGAGGCCGCGAACCGCCATATTCGGCACCCAGCACCTCGGCGAGCGCTTTCACGAGTTGAAAATTCTCGGCCGATCGCAAGCCCAGTCCACCTGCGACAACAATATCTGCATAAGCAAGCTGGGCCTTGTTCGACTCCCTGTCCGCAACAAACTGTAGAACCTTGGTCACGATGTCGTTTTCCAGGAGTCCTAAAGGATGTTCAACAATACATCCACGGCGTCCGGATTGCCGCGTTGGCATCGACAAGACACGCGGACGAACCGTCGCCATCTGTGGCCGGTAATTCAGGGTCAGAATCGTACAAAGGAGCGAGCCGCCGAAGGTTGGCCTCGTCGCCGCAAGCGAGCCCTCATCGTCGATAGCAAGCTCCGTGCAATCGGCCGTCAGCCCCGTGAGCAGCGTCGTCGCCACAGACCCGGCAAGATCGCGGCCGAGTGTCGTCGCGCCCAACAGCAGAATCTCGGGCTGATACGTTTTGACGAGATCGGTCATGGCCTTGGTATAGGCCTCATTGCGATAATGATTGAGCACGGGATCGGTGACGGTATAGACAAGATTGGCGCCGTATTCGAAGCACTCATTCGCCACGGCCGCGATCACGTCTTTGTCGTTTCCCATAATCACGCCGGCAAGCTGCACGCCCCTTTTATCCGCCAGCTTTCTGCCTTCCCCCAAGAGCTCAAACGAAACCGGGTGCACAGCGCCATGCTCGCATTCGATGACGACCCAGACGTGTTTGTAGGCCTTGAGGTGTTCGGGCAATTCCTTCTTGGTATTGGCCCGGCCAGCTTGTGCGGGTGCTTGTTTCGGCGCCTCTGACATGATTGAGCCTCTTCCTTACTGCCCGGCCGAAAAGCGCATAAGATCGCCTTCGAGAGAGGGCTGGCGCTTGAAAATCTCGTCCATCACCGTCTCGGCGAGGGCCTCAATGGTCAGGTCGGCCGTCGCGATCTGATGAGCCTTCTCGGCCCGCGCAGAAGGGGCGTACACCTTTTTGACAATTGTCGGCGAGCCGCGCAGACCGCATTTGGTAAGATCCGTGATGCCAGCATCCGCCGCATTCCACGTGACGATCTTTGCCCGCGCGGCACGATAGGCGTCATCAAGTGTTCCGCGCCGGATTTCGTTCACGCCCTCGAGCATAGTGATCAGCACGGGCAAGCGGGTTGACAAGATCTGCACGCCCCCTTCGGCCCGGCGCTCGACGGTAATACGGTCCTCCTCTGGAGCAAGATCGACAATCCGCGCGACATAGGTGAGCTGATTGAGCTTCAGACGCTTGGCAATGCCGGGGCCGACTTGGGCAGTATCGCCGTCGATGGTCTGCTTGCCCGTGAAGATCATGAGCGGCTTACCAAATTCCTGCTCGATCTTCGCCAGCGCGCCGGCCAAAGCGAAGCTCGTTGCCAGCGTGTCGGAGCCGGCAAAAAAGCGATCCGTAAGCAAAACAGCCCGGTCAGCCCCGAAAGTAAGTGCCTTACGAAGCGAGTCTTCGGCCATTTGCGGACCCATGGTAAGAACGGTCACCTCGCCTCCGAAACGGTCGCGCCAGCGCATCGCCTCCTCCAGCGCAAAAAGATCATAGGGATTGATGATCGTTGGCACACCTTGCCGCATGATCGTGTTCGTGACCGGATGCACACGGATCTGCGCGCTATCAGGAACCTGCTTCATGCAGACGACGATGTGCATCGGTTTTCACTTTCGCCTTTAAGCCTTCGCGGCGATTGACGCCGCTAAATAATCAGGCGCAATAATTATGCCAGCAATCAACACGCCGACGATTGACCGCGGACCCGTAGATCTGGCCGATCACGTACCGGTCCGACAGCGCTAAGCCGAACATCAGACGCTCCTGTCGGCAAGATGACATTTTTGTCTCTCCCCCTTGTCTTGTCACTTCCCTTTGTTCGCGACAGCAAGAGAGGTGATCGGCACAAATGACTTTCCGGGCTCGGGCTTCGGCTCCACGGCTTCTTTGTGAACTTTGAATAGGCGCTCCTGGATGGGCGAGGATGCGATGAAATCCTGATACGCTTGTTCAAGATGCTCGCGGCAAAGGGTCCGAATCTCGGCATCGCTTAGACCTTCGAAGGCTCCGTCGATCTGGCTCCCTTTCAGGTACTGGCCCATACGCCGGAGAATATGGAGCCTTGTGACCTGGACGACGGTGGCGTCGTAAGGAACGTCGAGATAAATAAAGAACTCCTCGGCAGCCGAGAGCCGTCCAAGTTCATCGATCACACTCATGCCTAGGATTCTCCGTCATCACAAAAGATATTTCGGCCGATTGCGTCTTCCTCTCGGCCTTGGCGGCCTTGGCTGTCTCGCTCGCGGCCCTTGCGTGGACTGCGGCCCCGCATCCCGGACAAGTACGGATTGACACGCCCTTGCAAGTGAGTAACCCGCGCTTCCAGAAACTCGATCCGATCGAGCATCCGGGTCAGCGCTTCGCCCACAGGATCTGGAATGAGGTGGTGATCAAGGGCGATGCGACCATCGGGCCGCCGCCATTCACGTGATTCCCGGACGATTCGTCCAGGAATGCCGACAACTGTCATATTTGGTGGAACATTCTCAACAACGACCGAATTGGCTCCGATACGTGCGCCAGCGCAAACCACAATTGGTCCCAGAATCTTGGCGCCGGCTCCAATCAAAACGCCGCTCTCAATCGTCGGATGACGCTTGCCTGGCGACCAGCTCGTTCCCCCCAGGGTAACGCCATGGTAAAGTGTGACATCATTGCCGATCTCCGCGGTCTCGCCAATCACAACCCCCGCGCCATGATCGATGAAGAACCGCCGCCCAATTATGGCTCCGGGATGGATGTCAATATTTGTGACGAGTCGTCCCAACCACGACAGCAGGCGCGCTGGAAAACGCAAATTCCTCTTCCAGAGCCGGTTTGCGAGACGGTAAAAGATGACCGCGTGCACACCAGGATATGTGAGGACGATTTCAAGCGTATGCCGCGCCGCTGGGTCGCGCGCCTTTACGCAACCGATGTCTTCACGCAGCAGGGCCAAAATTGCCATGCCGCAATTTGCGTAACTTTTCCGTTCAAAAGTTTGTGCGGTTATCATAGTGAATCTAAACCAGCATTGGCTGTTGCGGATCGCGCCGAATCTTGCGGCGCTGTCGCAGCGTAGAACTCTAGAAGTTCGAGATTGTCTATTGGCCTCTTGAGAGCAACCGCATGAGTTCGAATTTCATCGAGCACCCGCCGTGCCCTGCTTTCATCAGCTGTGACGCCCAGCGAGGCCAGCGCATTCGTGACTGCCGCCATGCCAGAATGTTTGCCGAGCAAAATACGGCGGGAACGGCCGAACAAGGCCGGGTCGAGTGCTTCATAGCAGCGAGGATCGCGAAGAAGGCCCGAGACATGAATCCCGGATTCATGAGAGAACGCTGCCGAGCCGACGATCGATTTTGCCGCAGGAATCGGACGGCGCGCGACACTCGCCACGAGTTCGGCGAGATCGGTGAGCTGAGTGAGATCGACCGCCGTCGTCCGGCCGGCAATCTGAGAGAGTGCGGCCACGACTTCCTCAAGTGCGGCATTACCGGCTCGCTCGCCAAGCCCCAAGACGCAGACGCTTGCATGCGTCGCTCCTCCACGTATTGCAGCGAGCGTGTTTGCGGTGGCCAATCCGAGATCGTCATGACCATGAAATTCGAGCTCTAAGTCTGTTTCGTTGCGAAGATGCTGCAAAATGTCATAAGTGCTGAAGGGATCAAGAACGCCAAGCGTATCCGCAAAACGAAAGCGGTGCGCACCTGCCTCTGCGGCGGCCGCCATTACCTGCACAAGAAAACCAAAATCCGCGCGGCTCGAATCCTCGCCGCCGACGCACACGGAAAGTCCCTGATCAAGCGCATAGGAAACGATTCGTTGAATACGTGCGATTACCTCCTGACGGCCGCACCGCAATTTTACCCACATCTGACGGTCGGATACAGGCACCGACAAATTAACCCTCGTGAGCCCAGTCTTGAGCGCGGCATTGACGTCAAACTTTATCATGCGGCACCAAGCGATGACGTCGGCATGGCGCGCCGCCTTGCCAACCGCCGCGATGGCCTCGATCTCCGCGTCCCCCATGGCCGGGATTCCAGCCTCGATCTCGTCGATGCCAGCTGCCTCCAGCCTTCGCGCAATGGCAAGCTTTTCTTCTATTGTAAATGCGACGCCTGGAGCCTGCTCGCCATCGCGAAGCGTGGTGTCATTGACGATAATGGGCGGAAGAACTTGAAGCACAGCTGTTTTTCCTCACGCAACATTTGACGCGCGAAGCTCGCCGCCCGATTCCAACTCCTGCCAATGCGGCGACATCGCCCTTAGTTTTGCGATGATAGCCGGCACTATTTCAAGAACACGCTCAGCATCTTCTGCAGTCGTCTCACGCGAGAGCGAAAGACGAATTGCGCCATGCAAAGCTGTCGGCGCAACATCCATAGCTCGCAGCACATGGGATGGCTCAGTCGAACCCGATGTACAGGCCGATCCCGACGAGGCGGCAATGCCCTCTTTATTCATGTAAGAAAGGATCGCCTCGCCATCAATGTACTTAAACGCGATATTGGATGTGTTTGGCAGCCGGTTCTGCTCATCACCATTCACAACACAATGGCCGATCTGCTGAACCAGACCGCGCTCTATCTGATCGCGCAAAGCGCCGACGCGTGTTTGTTCCGCCTCGAGATGCATGGCGGCGAGTTCTGCAGCCTTGCCAAGCCCTATGATTGATGGCGCGTTCTCCGTGCCGCCTCGCCGGCCGCGTTCCTGATGACCCCCGCGAATGAGCGGCTTGTACTTTACGCCTTTGCGAACATAAAGCGCGCCGATCCCTTTTGGCCCGTGCAGCTTGTGCCCCGACAAGGAAAGCATGTCGATCTCAGTCGTCTTGAGGTTGATCGGGGTCTTTCCGACCGCCTGCACAGCGTCTGTATGAAACAACGCGCCAGCGGAATGGGCGAGCTTCGCGAGCTGTTCGATAGGAAACACGGTTCCTGTCTCATTGTTTGCCCACATGACGGATACGACAGCTGTCCGGGGTCCCAACGCCCGCTCATAGGCCTCAATATCCAAGCGGCCGCGTCCATCGACTCGGATATAATGGACCTTTGTTCCGCGCGTCTTTTCAAGATGATCGGCGAGCGCAAGGATTGCCGGATGCTCGACAACTGTCGTGATGATCTCATCGCGCCCAGACTGCGTTTCGAGCGCCGAAAGAATTGCCGAATTATCGGATTCGGTACCGCCCGATGTAAAGATGATCTCATAATCGAATGCGGCACCGAGCAGCGCTTGCAGATGCTGGCGGGCCTGCTTCAATGCACTGCCCACTTCGGTACCAAATGAATGTGTCGAGGACGCATTGCCGAATTGCTCGGTAAAATACGGCACCATCGCCGCCAGCACCTCGGGATCCATGCGTGTTGTCGCGTTATTATCCAGATAAATCGGCCGCACGGCGTGCCTCTTTCAATGCGCGCTCAATGTGCGCCTTTGACCCCGCCCATGACCGGAACCAGGCGCACGAATTCGCCCAATTTTTCGACGATGCGAGCCTGAATGCCTTCAAGGGTCGCACTGCTCAACTTGCAAAAAACGCAAGCGCCCGTGAGCTTAACCATAACCTTATTGCCGCAGATTTCGACTAGTTCGCAGTCCCCGCCATCCCGGCGTAGATTTGGACGAATCTCTTCAATCACCTCTGTGATGAGCCGGATACGCTCCGCCTCTGCTGTTGCCACTTGACCTATCTGCTCTGACTCCACCAGCATGATTCACCCTACGCTTCTTGACGGTTTTCATTAAACCCGCGAGCACGTGACTTTTCAGCCAAACGACTTGCCGCACGAGCAGCTCGACGTAGCATTCGGGTTTTCGAAGGTGAAACCAGCCCCCTCGAGCGCTACGACAAAGTCGATTGTCGCGCCAGCAAGCAGCTCATGGCTGTTCATGTCGACAAACACCTTCACGCCCTCACGCTCGACGACGGTGTCGTCAGGCTCGGCCGCGTTGACGAGGCCCATCTTATATTGATAGCCGGCGCAACCACCCGCCTCGACCATGATGCGCAAACCACCAACGGGTTCGACTGCACCCTCGATCGCGCTTCGCACCGCATTCAACGCGCTGTCGGTCAGATTAATCATTGCTTACTCTCACTGCCGAGATAACCCATAGTCTCGGAAAGGCAAGCGCCATGCCATGTCATAAGTCTATGACAACGCTGGGATTTGCAGATTCTTGGCTGTTGCGTTTGTAACGTGTGTCAGGTTTCCGACAGGCTTAGTCTTTCCACGCCAAATGGATGTGGGATCAGGGCACCGTTTGCTCGTCGAGCTCCATGCCTCGAAAGATCGAGCAACGCTTGAACGCCTCGAGTGAAGGCTTGACCTTCTTGTGATGGCAATATTTCGAGACGAGCTTCGCTAAGCCCTTGATATCACGTCCACTCGCAGCCGGGAAAGTCTCCGTTAGCTGCTCGAGTAGCGGCCTGTCGACGGCAAGCCCGAATTGCTCGGTCATGACCGTCCAAATCTTGCGGCGCGCGGTCGCATCAGGGGGATAGAATTTGATCAAGGCGATACAGCGCGACACAATGGCTTCATCGATATCGTCGATGCGGTTTGTGGTGAGAAACAAAAGGCCGTTGAAATATTCCAACACCCGCAAGAAGACGCCGACAACAGCATTCATCGTGATGTCGTCATCGCGACGTTTGATGTAGACATCCGCCTCGTCGATGAGCATGACAGCACCCCAGCGCTGAGCCCGCGTCAATGTGTCCTTAAGGATAGCCTCCATTGCAGCCACATTGAGCCCGAGCTGACCAGAATGCACCCGGTAGAGCGGCCGTTTGATGATTTCGGAGTAGACTTCCGCTGTTAAGGTTTTGCCGACCCCAGGCGGCCCCGCGCAAAGCACGGTTGTTCCCCCCGACTTTCCGGCAATAATGTCATCCATCAGGATGTCCATTTCCGCCGTCAGTATATCGATCAGATCGGTCTGTTCCTCGGGCAATATCAGCTTCTGTTTCAGGTCTGGATGATAGGTGTAGGGCTTCATGTCGTCGACGTGAACCCACACATAATGATGCAGCTCGAGATGAAACATGAGGACATAGGCATGAATCGGTATTTTGCAGAAGAGGCCTTTCCGGATGGCGGCTTTGGATTCCTCCACTTCCTCCTCGGCATTATACAGATTGCTTTTGGCGGCTTTTCTCAAATATTGCCCAAGGATATCCCCCGTCCCATCGAGCGTGAGCGCACGGGTGGTTAGGATGCTTTCATCATTGACGAGGCGCGCGCCGCCGCCACCGGAGGCGAGCACGACGACATCTTTGCGTGACCAGTCCGTATCCCGATGGGACGAATTTGGATCATCGGTGTAAAAACCCATACCCGTGCCTGAGAATTGGGCCCCATAACGGGCACGCCAATCGAAATAGCGCGCTTCGGTCTCATCATAGGCGGCCATCAGCTCTGGGGTTTCTTTGAAGAATCCCTTAGCCGCGAAGATCTCGCCAACCGTTTTGCCAACAATATCGCCTGCTGAAATCCTGAGGGTCGTCGATGTGATCGCCCCCTTGGCATTGGCCTTCAACTCGATAAACACGCGTCCCGTCTCGTCGTTCGAGGGCGGCGTGTAGTCCAGCCGGGTAACCGCGTAGGGCAATGGCCGGGTCGCTAGATTTGCGGTGAACATCCAGCCGCGAATCGCGTCTGCGACCAAATACCGCGCAATCGCCGGCAGCACGGACTCAAGATCCTCGGCCGTAAACCTTACGCCCTTATCATCGAAGGCTCGCCGGAGTGTAGAGATATAGGCGAAGCCAACCTGCATTTTTGGTCCGGCATCACGGTACAAATTCTGGAGGAAGGTGAGTTCGGCGTTTGAAAGCTGGTGGAATGGGACCTCGACTTTTTCGCCAAATCGAAGCTGTTCCGTCAGCGGCGCGAGATCCGGGAAAGCCGCGACCATGGTTTCAACATAGGGCCGTTCAATCTGAAGCTTCATTCTCATGGGCCTACAAGTTGGACAAAGAGAGTGCCGGTTTCGATCGGCTTGCACGCTTTACGCCAAACCGGCAGATCATTTGCATATGCGTAGCGCGCCCCTTTAGCGCAGCTCATTCTATGATTATTGAGGAAAGAGTAATGACAACGATCGAGAAGACCCCCCTTGGCCGCCTGGATCAGGAGGGACGCCTCCTCAATGCCGTCCTCAAAAGTCCGACGACGAAGCCCGGGCGGTTCGGTTTTCGCGGGGACATCGCACTGAAGTTTCAAGCTCAAGTCGCGGACGAAAAGCGTCCCCCGGAATTTTCGATCGAACAGGTCCTCACGATTGCCCAGGAAGGGGAGCCGACGATTCCCATTTTGGCTGGTTATCTGCACTCCTTCGCCTATCTGGAACCGGTCACTAAAGTCCTTGGCGACCTTTTAAGTCCGGAAGGCACTTATTTCATGTACTGCAACAACATCGATCTTTTAGCAAAATACCGCGTGACCTGCGACGGCGTGACTTTCTATGTTTTACCTTGTGATGAATCGACAGTTTGGAAGGAGATGCTCGAGTTGATGAGCATCGACAAAAACGATATCAAGAAGCTCGATACCGCAGGAAAGCTTGATTATCTCCTTGATGCCGCGCTTGGCCTTGATGCCAAATACGAACCCATCACCTATGCGCAGGGACTTACGCTGATGGAACCGGTCAAAAACCGGAATGCAAACCGGCCTGTTTGAAGTGCGGAGGCGAGCGCCGCGCCTCACGCTTCTTTTTCTTCGGGGGAACTTTCCTCCTCTTCATCTTCCTCATCCGCGACGAGGGTTACGCCAGTGGCGCAGACGTCACCGTCGAGAATCGTCAGAGCTAGGGGTGTCAGACTCCGGCCCTTGCAGGGACCCTCCAAGCACTGTCCCGTACCGAGTTCAAACAGCGCGCCGTGCTTGCCGCACATTAACCGGATACCATTCGGATCAAAAAACTGATTGCGTTCCCAGTCGAGATTGACGCCATCGTGCGGACATTTGTTAACATAGCCGAAGACCTGCCTGCCCCATCGCACTATGACAATTGAAAAGGGGCGCTGCGTGCCGTCATCATCAAGACGCATCAGCTGAAAGCCTCTCGCCTTCTGGCTAGGAATATCATTGATACTGCAAATGACATAAGCGACGTTCGATTCTATGACGTTCGATTCCATAGTATCCTCATTCACGACGATTTACCCACGCTTGTTCCTCAGCCGTGACCGCCGACCTTGCTTAACAGCACCTTATTGGCGGCTAAAGAAAATTCCTGCCAAGCGGCGGCGATATCCCTCAGGATCGTCTGCATATATTCCTTCGACGGGCGATGCTCATGAGGAAAATTCGATAGCGCACAGCTGGTTCGATTGAACGCGACAACATCATCCACTAGTGACTGCATGAAATCCCGGAATGGAGCCTGCACATCGGGCATCATCGCCGAACGGCCACGCTCGACACCGAGATTGCTTGTATCGAGTGGAAGATCATCGAGAATGGTTATGGCCCTGCCGTAAACCTCCTCGACTGTTTCGAGGATGGCCATTTGCGTGAGCTGATCTCTTTGTTGATTAACGAGATTCTGGTTGAGTCGGTGACGATAATTATCCAAGGCGGCATCGCCCTGAACCGCCACCCAAGCGCGAAATTGAGCAAGACTTGCAGCATTCACGGAGGCCGTACTCTTGTCCGTGGGGGCGGTTCCCAACGGCGTCGATACAGCCCCGTCGATCGATTCCCAGGCGCGTGTGAGATCGCGGTCTATCCGTCTCGCCGCTTCGATTGCACCCTCAAGATAGCCCGCCCCGTGGGCCGCCGTTTCCGAGCCACCGAGGTAGAGCTTTCCATCCCACAAGGCCCTGCGTAGGAAGGGATTAGCGAAGTCTACGTGTTCGGCAAGCGGTCCGCTGCGATCCATAGCGCTACATGTAAAGGGCTCGGTTGCCCAGTCTTGATAGTATTGATTGCCATGCTCGAGTTCTGTACCAAAGAGCTGACCCAATTGATTACCAATGAGCAAGGGTAGTCCGTCACGGAACGATTGGCGTAAGTCTGGCGACAGCGCGAGAAATCCACCCAGCGCCGCTTTGGTACCATCGCTGTCACACGCATCGAAAACTTCGGCCAGCACTGCCTGCTTATGCGTGACGAAAGCATTGCCAGATTGGCCTTTATCACGCCACTGCGCTCGATCATAGCTGAGAATGACTTTTGCCTGCGCCGCCATCCAAGTTTCTGTCGCGCGCATAGCTTCGCGTATCGCACCATCAAGCTCCGGCGCGAAGCGGACATGCTCCTCAAGAAGCCGTGGTGGAAGCGCGAGGACGACGTTGCGCGCGGCAAGAGCGACCTGCTGATCCCCGATGCGGAATGTAAGCCAGATGTGATCCCCGCGATCTTCCAGGCCGGTCAAGACATGTCCAAGCCGCACGCTTTCGGAAGGCAGTCCATTTGCTAGACCATTGACGAGCGTGACCATACCCCCGGCCAGACGCCGAGATCCACTATGGACGCTTTCGCTGTCCAGCTGTTCTGGCGTTTTGTCGGCGTCGCGGAGGTGAAGCACCGCGCCTTGATCATGCTGAAGGAAATCCTCTATCCCTAAATCCGCCACGAGCTGTGTCACGAGGGGCTGCGTATCGGGCCAAAACCAGGTTGGCCCAAGGTCGACCATCAAATCCGACTTCGTACAAGGGACGGAGAAAATACGCCCGCCAAGGCGGTCGCGCGCTTCGAACAACGTAAAATTTCGGCTCCGTCGAAGCAAGCTTTTCGCCAAGCTAAGACCGGTTAATCCGCCGCCAATGATTGCCGTTTCGAGCATCAATCGTCCTCGCATTTCCGGGCGCGATTAAGAGCTTGCAAGAATCGCGCAAAGCCCCTTCCGACCCTGCCGCGAGCTCATTCTAAAATAATTTGACGCACATGACTGGCGCACACGCATGCGACCATTCGCCCCGAAAGCCTGGCAAGGTCGGGATTTGCCGTCACGATAGCGTGCGTTGCCTAGCAAAGCCGCGCTTGCGCTACATGCCGTCATCCCAATATTTGGCACGGAAATTGATGATTGCCATATGGTTTATCAATGTAGGAGGCGCGTCGTGAAGGTTGCACTAGCGTTCGTAAATTGCGGGATTGAAGAGCTTAAAGCGCTTTTGGATGGGGGCACGCTCACCGTCTATTCGGTCGCTCGCCCTTTTACGCCGGATTCTCCCGTCAGTCGAAGTGGCGTCTTGGCAACTTTCACCTTCGCATCGCCCGCTTTTGATCCGGAATCCGATGGGCTCGAAAACCCGGCCTTCGCCGCCAATCCGGTCAATTCGACCAGCGTTGGAACACCGGGGTTTGCGCGGGCTTGCAAGGCTGACGGGACCGTGGTGGCGGATTTCTCGGCCGGCCCCGGAGATCGTGAAATCAAATTTAGCGAAGTCTCCTGTTCCAACGGCGCCCCGGTTAAGATCTCCCAGTTCAAAGTCCTGCCGGACGGCAGCTGGCCCGAGAAGCTTGAGTACTACGAGGCAAGGCCGCGTTCTGGCTACGCCTTACCGAAGAACCCATGAAATGAATTCTATGAGAGCAGCGACTGGCAAGGGGCGTGTTCGTATCCTGACAGATGTCTGTTTCCAGACATCTGAATGAGCCACGCTATTCAAATATTGCCTCTATTCGGCAACATCTTGCCGGCCAACTACTGGTCTAGAGCGTGTTGCGGCCTGAGACCGGAGGTCGTCCCGCATTCGCCGAACAAAGAGTGATATCGGCTTCCGCTCCCCATGCGGCATATTGTTTGCTAAGTTTGCAAAATTGTACAGGCCGGTATGCTTCCGGTGGCGGGTGAACCATGATCAGCGCCGCATCCACTGACGATCTCTTGAACCTCGCGGCGATTGTCTATCGTCCCGAAGATAACGCGGACAGTTTGCTGAGGGACTTTGCGGCCGCTTTGATCCATAAGGGCCATCAGATCGGCGGATTGGTTCAATGCAACAAGAAAGAGGGTCAACATCAGCACGCTGCGATGCAGCTGATCGACTTGATGACCGGATGCGTGTACCCCATCAGTCAGGCGGGTCGCGACTGCAAGCTCGACCCCAGCGCGCTGACGTATGCAGCGCTGGCCATGGGGCGCGCGTTGGACGCCGGCGTCGAGCTCGTGATCGTCAACAAGTTTTCGGCGCAAGAAGCCGCTGGGAAGGGGTTGCGAAATGAACTCGCGGCCGCGGCCACGGCTGGGATTCCGGTATTGACCGCCGTGCCGGAAAAGCACCTAAGCGCGTGGCACGCCTTCACCGGAGGGTTGGGGACGACTATGGCCTGCCGGCGGACCCCGATCGACGACTGGTGGCAAGAGAGATCATTGCGGAACAGCCGCAAGCGCCAGCTCGCGACACGAGCCGAGGCCACTATCAATCAGTCGGTCCCAGATCGCAGCACGCCTGAGGAGTTTGACTTATCGCTACCGCTCACTTGCCGATAATGACATCCGGCGCCTTGATCACCGCAGAAACGGCATCACCGACTTTGAGGCCAAGGTCGTCGACGGCTTCGTTCGTGATTGACGATGTAATCGTCAGACCTGGTGATAGCTCGACTGTAACATGGGCGGTTGTGGAGCCCTTCGTCACCTCCAAGATTTTACCGGGTAGAATGTTTCGGGCGCTCAGTTTCATAACAAGCCTCAAAAATTGGTTTTTGAGCAATTGTAATGCTCTCGATTGGTGCGAACAAGGCCCCGGTTGCCCGTCAGATAGTCGGACATTTGCCTCATACAAGCACCCTATCACTGTGTTTAGGATCTTCACAATTGAATGTCATGGAGGCTCTCAACAATGAGTAATACGAACCACGAAGCGCTTGTGAGAACGACGTGGCTGGCCGAGCATCTGTCAGATCCCGACCTCCGAATCCTCGATTGCACTTGGCATCATGTCAGCACCAATCTTGATGGACGGACTCAATATCGCGGACGCCATCTGCCCGGCTCTGTTCACTTCGACATCGATCATTTAGCGGATAAGTCAAATCCTTTGCCGCATATGCTACCGAACCCTGCGGACTTCGCCAAAAAAATTGGGCTGCTAGGAATCAGCAAGGATGACCGGATCGTCGTTTATGACCGTTTATGCGGCGGTTCGGCAGCCGCTCGGGCTTGGTGGATGTTCCGCATCTTTGATCATGACAAGGTCGCGATGCTGGACGGGGGCTATGGCAAATGGACCAAGGAGAAACTCCCCACGGAAATGTCCGCGGTGCGGCCCGAGCCTAAAAGCTTTACGGCGACCTATAACGACTCCCTCGTGAGATCATTGAGCGAGATGAAGGCTAATCTCGTCAATAATGCGGAGCAAGTCATCGATGCCCGTGGTCCAAGCAAGTTCGACGGCTCACAGGAGGATGTTTTTCCGCACAGAAAGCTGGGGCACATTCCGAACTCCATCAACGTTCCTTGGGGGGATTTGATCGAGCCAGAATCGGGAGCTATCATTGCGCCTGAGGCGCTTGCCGCGCGCTTCAAGGCAGCTGGAATAAATCTTCAGCGGCCAATCGTCACCACCTGTGGCTCAGGCATCACCTCTTGTGTTGTGGCGCTTGGGCTTTTCCTGCTCGGCAAGAAAGACGTCGCCGTCTATGACGGTTCGTGGGCGGAGTGGGGACTCGAAGAAGATACACCGGCAGTTGCTGCGTGAGAAACCGAATCTGGGAGGAGAAACTTTGATATGTCCAATGAGCAGGAAGCGCTCGTGATCGCGGAGGGAACGGAATATGAGCTTCTGTCTTCCGACGATGGAGCCGCCTTTGTGCTGCGCTTCAAGAAAGATCATTTAACAGCCCATCTTCAAGGTGATGACGCTATTCGCTTTCGTGCGGATTTCGAAGCGCTTAAGATGCAATATCCGGCTTGGCAAGCCAATCAAACGCTTGCGCAGCTATGGGACCAAGGCGGTTATAGCTGGCTCGCGGAACAAGATGGGTGTTGACAATGGCTACACTTGTTAAAGTCACTCAAGACGGGCGCAAATTGGAAGTCATCGGACTGGCAATTTGTCTCGATGGAGAGCTGGAAGCCTTCGAATTGATCGAGGTGAAGCTCCATCCAAATCGACGTGCGATCCTGAAAGTGTTGCCAGAGGCCACACACTTAGCCGGGCGGGTGGCACTTACCCGGGAAGAAGCTGCAATCGTAGAGGCGGCCTTTAAGGAAGCCGAAGCTGAGATCCTTGCTAGTCCTGCCGCCATCAACGAGAGATTTCGCATCGCGGCGATGTGGAAGGCGCGCGAACAAGGAATTGAGTAGGCCGCTTAGGCAACCTCCTCGCGCGCGTGCGCGGCTCGCGCGAGACGCGACTCGCCGTCCTCGGCACCAAAGCAGCTATTAAAATCGTCGCACTCTGAACAGACAGGAGCGGTGCACAAGGAAAACCCCTCCGACCGGCATACCATCCGGTAAAGAAACTTCTTCCACTTCATATTTTGCTGATTTCTCTCGGCAAGCCTTGCGAAATGCCGTTTCATGAGACGTGATAGCTCGTCGCGGTTACGCAAGCCGAGGTCTTGCCAAAGATGGTGCGGCGATTTACAGCGTCGCGCAATCACTGCGGCCAGGTAGCGCTCCAAACGGCTGGCGCCCGTGGAAAACATCCCCAAAATATCCCGGACCGATTGCTCTTCGGCATCGATCACTATGGCGGCGTCGTCAAGAAGGCCAGCGAAATCAGGCTTTGAATCTGGAAACATCGCCCCGATAAGCTCCATGAGGGCATGATTATCAAGACCCATCCCCTCGGAAATCCCGCCAGAGCCTTGCTTCCCTTCAACCATGGCGAGGGCAAGAACAGAGGCCATGACATGGATATCAAAGCTGTCATGTGCCGAACGGGCAGAAGATCCAATTAACCATTGATAGGTCTCGTCCGCACCCATTCCCTTATCTCGCTTTAGGAGGCCTCGGCCTTCTCGGCGGCGTGGGTTTGGCAATTGGTCGGGCATACCCGTGCGCAGGCACCACATCCGATGCAAGCACCGTCGTCATTCATCACCATGATTTTCTTTTCAACCTCGTCGTCGTCATCGAGAGCGACGAGCTCGCCATCTTCATTGATGCCTTTCAGCGTCATCACCTCGCGGCCGCAGACCTTATAGCAGCGGCCGCAGCCGATACATTTCTCAGGATCGATATCAAGAAGAAATTCGGGTTGCCAGGAACGTCCATCACGGGTTGCATGTGACATGGGAGAAGGCCTTTAGCGTCAAACGGATTCGAAAGTCTTTAAATTCTCGCGCTTCAGTTCGAGTTCTGCAAAAGCATCGTGCGCTTTCTGGGCGACCGTCATGATCGATTGCCAATTGACCGGCAACTCCTCCGATAAATCATGCAGATCCATCTTGGCCTGGATTGCTTTCGCGGACAGCTTCTTGATTTCCGCTTTCACCGTCTCGACTTCGCTCATGATCCAACTCCCTATTCAATATTTTGCCACGTCGGGGAATTTGGTAATCATCTCGATCCCTGCCTTGACAAATTTATCCCCTTCTTCGGCAAGCTTGCCCATATTGTCGAAACCGAAGCGATGAACATCGCGCAACTGCTTATTGACAACGATCAAACGGCCGCCGATGAGGACCATGCGTCCGAATCCCTCGTGACTCATTTTCAACATCGGCGAGATCATGACACCTGTCGCCCGTTCGATGGAAAGGCAGACCGCGTTAAAAAAGAGCTCCAGCCGCCAAAGGGTATCTGGATCTGGATCACCGATGATCGGCAACGCTCTGCGTGCTTCCTTGCCGATGATGTAGGGCTCAAGCAGATCGATGTCAGCCTTTCCATCCCAGTGGCCATGGGTGTCCTGAGCCCGCCATATTTTGATGAGCTCCTTGACAAAAGGCGCGTCGGCCGCCGGATTGGAGTCGATTACTTCTGCTGCTTCAGCCATTGGGTTCCTCATTCATAGAAATCGAGAGTTCTCTCTTTGCCTTTCGACAAAGCCTTGCGGAGCCAAGGAGGCGGTGTGCCTTTCAAAACGTCCTCAAGTTTTAACAACAGATCGGAGATCGCCTCCGGTTCATTGACTTTCATGGGGTGGATGTTGTTTGCCACGACCCGCGCCGCACCCGATCCGCCTATGGCGGCGACATAGAGGATGGCGCAATCCTTGATCGCCGCGATCTTCGGTGCAAGCTTGTCCTCATTGCCGTCCTCCTGGAGGTCACCATCAAATTGAATGGCCTCGAGGAATTGATGTCCTTCCGGGCCGATCTCATAGATCGCGATATTTTTGGCCCAGCCGAAGTGCGCATCAACGCGCTTCAAGTCCTGGGTTGCAAATGCGATTTTCATGGGGCCTCTACCTTTCCTCTGATACTAATGCGTCGATACGGACGTCGTAGCGTCATGTGCCAAATCCCCCGTGGTCCGCCATGTGTCGGGGGTCGGCTCGTGGTGTTCCTCAGCATTTGCCATGATGAGATTGCTGAGATCGAAAAGGAGGTCCCGCGCGCCGCGATATCCCACCGAAACAAGATGCCCCGCGCCCAGCCGGTCAAACATGGGCAGCCCCATACGATAGAAAGGGATCTTCAAGCGCTCCGCGGCTTGCCGGCCATGGGAGTGTGTGATCAGAAGATCGCAGCCCCTATCCCTTGCGAGGGTCTCGAGATCTTCCAGATCGCCAATCAGCACGTCGTCAATTGCGACACGAGCCAGGACCGGCGACGCGGTGGTGGTCACCGCGGCGGTGACCTTCGCGCCCATCTCATGCAACATGCTGCTGATATCAAACAGCAGGTCTGGTTCCGCGCCAATCGCGAGTTTACGCCCACCGATGTGAAAATGTGCATCGAGCATCGAATCGACGAGCTGACCCCTCTGCCGACGGTATTTCATTGGAACCGGCTTGCCGCTAATTTCACTGAGGAACATGATGAAGTCGTCATTGGGAGAGAGCCCGCAAAGACGATCGAAGAGCCGGTATGGAATTCCGGCCTTTTTCTGCATCGCCTCCGCGGCGAGACGCATTTGCTCTCCAATCGCAATCGTCCAGGCGGAGTAGCCCATTGTCGCGATTTCTTCCACGCCAATCCCGCCAATCGTTGTTGGCGTGAATTCATCCGGGATATGACCGTCAAGCGATCCGGCCAAATCCGGCAGGAACGAAGGCTCAAGCCCAAAATCCTCAATAATAGTACGTAGCTCGTCGAGATCGCCCGGAGTCAAATGGCAACCCGGCAACACGTTGACGCGGGTTTCATCACGGCGCGCTGCGTTGCCCGGTTTATTGACCAATACCTCAACCATTCGGGCAACTGTTTTTTCCCAGCCATCCTGAAACGCATCTTTGAAATCAGGCGTGGATACATAAACTATCGGGAATTTGGCAAGATCCGGATATTTCGCCCGAATGAGCTTGATATATCCCTCGACATCATCTCCCTTGGTTTCTGTCACACCAGTCGAGCAAATCCCTATGAGTTCCGGCTTAGCCCTATTGTAAATATTAAGTATCGCCTGCTCGACGTTATCAAGGCCGCCAAGGACGGTGGCAACCTCGCTCATCGCGGTCGTCTGAAGCGGAATGGCCTCCTTGAAGTGCCGTACGAAAAGGACCAGCCCGAACGATGTGCAGCCCTGCGAACCATGCAGGAGCGGCATCGCGCCCCGCAAGCCCATGAATGCGAGTGCCCCTCCAACTGGCTGACTCATTTTCAACGGGTTAACGGCACATGCCTTTTTGCCAAGGGTGACCTTAGCCATCATTTACTCCGCGGCGGCGAGGACGGGAACAGCGGACGTGTCTTCAACTGCCGGAATGCTGGCCAGGATCTCCTCGATCCGCCCGGCACAGGCTCCGCAACCACCCGAAGCATTCGTTCTCTCTTTGACGCTTTCGACAGAGGCCAGTGCATAAGCCCGAATGGTGTCTTCGATCGTACCGAGGTCCACGCTCTTGCAATTGCAGATTTTCTTGGCTCGCCGGGTTTTTTCGGCAAGCTCCGGATTAGCCGCGAGCGCATCGGCCTCGGCTTGCAATTGCGCGATTGCTTTGGCCTGCCAATTGTTCTCTGGATTTTCCCAGGGTGCGGGCTTACGAACCTGCTCCCAAATTGGATTGTAGAGCGCCTTGTCGATCTCCTCCACAAGCTTCACCATGCCGACATAACCCATGTAGGCGTGATGACGCTCCTGATTGATATCGAGCCAGGGCATCGAGGCCTTCAATGCGATGAATTGAGACCGGCCGCCCGAAAGCATAATATCAGCCTTGGCATCTTTCAGCATCTTGTACATTTCGCGCGGGGTCATATCATCGATCATATGAGCATCTTGTCCCATGAGCTCTTTGATGCGTTCCTTATCTTCTCTTGTCGATTTCTTGACACTTGTTCCGACGAGTTCGAGCCCGGCTTCCTGCAAGGCGGCAACGACTGACCAGGATTTGACGCCACCCGTGATGAGCAACACCTTTTTACCCTTGAATCGCGGCTTGAATGGTTCAATGGCGGCCCAAGCCTTCGCTTCTTCCCGCGCGATGACGGCCTCAGTCCGGTCCATCAATTCGTCAGGCGCGCCACGTTCGATTAAGAGTCGCGCGATCTCGCGAAGCGAATCGCTCGAATCCTGGATCCCGTAAAAGGAACCCTCAAAGAAAGGAATACCATAGCGCTCCTCCATCTTGCGCGCGACATTGATCATCGCTTTGGAGCACACCATCATCGCCGCACGAGCCCGGTGGGAATAGGCGACCTCGCGATACTTCCCGTCACCGGAGATGCAGGAGAAAATACGAATTCCAAGCTCATCGAGGAGCGGCTTTACCTGCCACAGCTCACCAGAGAGGTTGTACTCGCCGATGATATTGAGGTCGTAAGGAGTCGTATAATCTGGCTCCTCGGTTCCAATCACGTGTTCGAGGAGCGCTTCGCCGGCGAGCTTGTTTCCGAGGTTCTTGGGTCCAACAAAACCGGGGGAGTTAATGGGAATGACGGGTTTGCCGAATTTTTCGCGGGCAGCCTTGCAAACCGCGTCAATATCATCGCCAATCATCGCGGGCACACAGGTCTGATAGACGAAGACCGCCGGCGGATTGTATTTTTCGATGATTTCCTTGATCGCCTTATAGAGCCGCTTCTCTCCACCGAATACGACATCCGTTTCATTGATGTCCGAGGTAAAGCCCGTTCTCCAGATATTTGAACCAGAGGATTTAGCACCCCGGTTGTCCCAAGAATTCCCTTCGCAAGCGATTGGGCCGTGAACGAGATGGGCAACATCAGTGAGAGGTTGCAAAGCTATCTTAGCGCCGTCAAACGCACATCCCCCGGCTGCCCCTCCAGGCTGCAGCTGCTTCGTGCAACCTTTTTTCCGCTCTGCCTCTGATTTGTTCGCATTCTTGCCGCAGCCTGGCTCGTTGAAAACGCCCTGGATCGTGGCCGATAGCGAACTCATTAGCCTCTCCTATACCGTGGCTTACAGGCAAACAGCCTCATAAAGGCTGATCGCCGGATACTTCTTTCACCAACCACATTCTTCGTAAACCGCCGCCAGCTGTTCTGGGTTGGCAGCGGCCCGATCGTTAGCGCTGTTTAGCGAATGATATCGAAGCTGAAATCCGTCTTCGCCGGGACGATCGTGTTCTTGTCGATCTCGTCAAAGATTTTGTCGAGAATCCACACCAACACATTCATGCCTCCCTGATAACCCCACACCGGATAACGGTGATGGTGATGGCGATCGAAAACCGGGAAGCCGATGCGGATCAGCGGCGTGCCGGTGTCCCGCTCTAGATATTTTCCGTAGGTGTTACCAATTAGGAAATCCACGGGTTCTGTAAAGAGGAGCGAGCGCATGTGCCAGAGATCCTTACCGGGATACACATGGCAATTCTTACCGAAGGGTGAACTGTCGAAGAGTTCCTGGACCCTCGGCGTCCAAGTCTTGCCCCCGTTTGTCGCCAGCACATGGGTGGGCTCCGCGCCAAGTTCGAGCAAGAAGCCCGCAAGTCCCAAGCAGAGATCCGGATCGCCATAGATCGCGAACTTTTTGCCATGAATATGGGCGCTCGAGTCCGCGATCGCATCGACTAGCCGGCCACGTTCCGTCGCAATCTCCTCTGGGATCTCCTTACCCGTGATCCGCGAGATTTCCATGAGGAATTTATCCGTGGCGCTTACGCCAATGGGATGATTGAAGGCGCGCACCTCTTGGCCATGCGCCGCGACAAGGGGCAGCGTTTTTTCGGTGCAGAACTCCTGCATCGAGATGGTTGCTTTTGCATGAACCGCGTTGGCCGTCTGTTCA
>Ga0181535_10002742_pt1 | contig 21140 bp, 11 predicted proteins | sample PEATcosm2014_Bin_44_FD_119774 | JGI IMG/M metagenome (GOLD analysis project Ga0181535, IMG submission 119774) | Peatland microbial communities from MTU Mesocosm Facility, Houghton, MI, USA - PEATcosm2014_Bin17_30_metaG | ecosystem: Environmental > Terrestrial > Soil > Wetlands > Peat | place... | reverse complement strand
GTTGTCTGTTTTAAATTGTCATCCTGAGCGGAGTCTGGCGCGTACTTTGCGCCAGACGCAGTCGAAGGACCTGCGGTTGTCTGTTCTCTTCCGGAGCATGTATGAAGCTGTCATCCTGAGCGAGTGACAAAACTTTCACAACAAATTGATTTAATTGCCGATAGTCTGGCAATTTTTGGCTGTGTAGGAACTGTGCAGGCAAACTGTGTGAATTTCTGCCAATTTGGCTGCTCCAGGTCTCTTGGACATGAGGAGTCGGGGCGTCGCCCCCTTCTCCGAAGCCAGAACAACAACGCACAGAGTAGCCATGTCCATACGCGATGTCGGTTCCTACTGTTCATACTGCTAACGATAAATGATCGTAGCAATGTTGCCGCACATTGAGTGGTCAGAAGCGATGAATGGGATATTGATGCCGCAATCGCCAGTCGAAGTCTCAGCGATTTGCTTCATGCAACGGACAATCGCATCCGTCGTCGGAGCCTTCAGAGGCTCAGCCCCATATCCATGCCCTGGCTCTGTTCCTGCTTCGGAGTCTGGGCGATCTCAGGCTGCGGCGGCTTTCGCTCCGGCGCATGGGCGCTCTGGTGCGAAACATCATGGCCCAACGCAACGGGCAACTTTTCGCGGTCATTGGTGAAGATCTGAGCGTCGTGAGCGCCGCGTGAGACGGAGACATAGGCCATGCGGTTGTTGAGCAGGTCCTTCGCGCCAAGCTCCGTATCTACATTGATGAGCACACGGTCCGCAGTCTGCCCCTGACTGGAGTAACTGGTCACGGCGTAGCCGTGATCCAGATGAGGATGCCGCTGCGGATCGAAGCTCATGCTGCGTTCATTGTCCAGTTTCAATCGCATCGTGCCATCCTGCGCGATGCCTTCCACCGTTCCAAGTTCACGGTTCGCTATCTTCATCTCATTGTTGGGCGCGGTGAATTGGATGCGGTCGCCGACGGAAAATGCCTTCTCCTGTTCCCGGTAGACAGAGACACCCATCTGGCGGCGCGGATCGTAGGTTGTCTGTTCCCCATTCGTCCGCAAGACTGTCAGCGCGTTTTCCTGTGCATTCACCGAGACAACGCGAGTGTATTCCCCTTTCTGAATGCCAGTCTCCTGCGAGCTACGCGAGTAGCGCACGATGTCATTCACTTGGTATTGCTGCGCCCAACCACGGTCTGCGCCGGTCAGCTCCTGACGTGGCACGAGCGTCTGCACGAAGTGTTCTTCGCGGCTCACAAAGCCGCGCGATTGCAACTCATTATGTATTCGCTGGTTGATCTCTGTCCGTGAACGGTTGTCCGGCGAAACTACCAATGTGCTTTCAGGAGACTTGGCATACTCCTGTGCAATGGCCGAGATGCGTTCCTCATGGCCTTTCACCTCATGCACGCGACCCTGCCGGTCGAGACTTTCGACTGCGGCCCCAACCTGACCGTGAGCCAACTGCTCAACGGCCTGCTTCAGCTCCGGGTCACGCTGCCGCACAATTTCATCCAGCTTCACCGTCCGCATCCCCGCTTCCTGAAGTTGCGCGAAGGGACGACCTGCTTCGACGGCCTCATGCTGGCGCGTGTCGCCTACCAGAAGAACGCGGTCGTTAGAATGAAGCCGAGTTACAAAGTCGTGCATCTGGCGTGTTGACGCCAGTGAAGACTCATCGAGTACATACAATCGCTTCTCGCCGGTATCTGGTTGTTCGCCTCTGGCAAGATGGCGCTGAAGCGTTGAGGTCTCGATGCCGGCTTCGCCGAGCTTATAAGCCGCGCGGGATGTCGGCGCAAATCCTTCGACCGTGTACCCTTGCGCTTCAGCACCTTCACGAACCACAGCCAGCGTCGTTGTCTTACCGCCGCCGGCGACTCCATCCAATCCAACCATCTTCTCGCGGCTCAAAAATATGTCATTCACTGCGCTGCGTTGCGCCGGACTCAACTCTGGATGCCGGTCTTCCGTCGCAATCCGCAGGTAAGGCGATACGAGCATTGGATCGCCATAGCCGCGCTCATTGCCGCGTTGCATCTGGCCGACGATCTCCTTCTCCATGCGGATCATCTCGGCGGTTGTGTACTGTGGGGCTGCGCGGCCATCCGTCTGTTCAACTGCGCGGAACTCGCCTCGCATCACCCGTTGCTCAAACTCATGCCTCACCTGGCTATAAGTAGCCTGACCCATGCTGCGGTCCATCGCCGCCTGTAGGATGGCCCGTTCATCCTGCACCGCCGCGCGCTCGAAAACATGGTTGCGCGAGTAGGTCACGGACTGCTGCACCGTCTTCTCCGGTTGTTGAATATGCTGTTGAGCGTGTTCACGCGCCAACGCCACAACCCTATCCGCCTGATGGCCGAACTGCGCGGCCAGTTCGCGGTGCCGTTGCAACACCTCTTCCGGCGAATGGAGTTCCTTACTATCCCGCGTGCGGTGGGCGGCAACCTGTGCCGCACCCGCGCCCTCTCTCCCGATCTCCTGCAAGTGTTCTTTAATTTGTTCACGGCGTGGACTCGACGCATCGAGATACTCCTGCGTGTAGCCCTTGATCTCCGGCTGACCATGCTTGCCGCGTTCGATCTCGTAACCCAAGCCATGTAGCCGCATGGCAAGCTCGGAGCGGTACACACTGGTCGCATACTGCTGGGACTGGAACAAGCTGCGTTCCTGAAGCGCGCGGGGCTGGCCGTTCTCGCGTTCGGTCACATTGAAGATGACGGCATGAGTATGAAGCTGCGGCGCGGCATATCCGTCTACCGGACGGGCGGTGTCATGCTCGAAGGTCGCCGCGATGAACTTGCCGGTCGTCTCCGGCGCATGGACGTTGCCGATACGCGCCTGGGTATACCGCTCCAGTTCGCCGAGCGCAACGCGGACGCTTTCACGATGTGCCTCGCGCACACGATCATCACCACCCACAAGCGCCGTAAGAGAGACAGACTTCGGCGCGGAGAACGTGGCATCCCATCCGGCACGGTGTTCTACGCTGGTGATCTCTTTGCCGTATTCGTTTTCGTAGGTTCTCGCGGGCTGATGCTTGACCAGTTGGACATCGCTCTCAGGATGCTGGCCTTCACTCAGGCGCGCAAAATGCTCTGAGCCAACTTCCCCATGCAGACCCCACTCCCGCGCGAGTGTTCCTTGCCACTCGCTATGCGCCTGCTGGTCGCGGCTCCAATAGTTCTGCTTTTCGGACGTGAACTCGCGAGAGTGATACGTCCGCGCTTGGCCCGCCGATAACGCTTTGGAGATGGTCAACATACGCGTCACTCAATCCACTGTGATTCATCCCAATCGGAACCTTTTTCATTCACCGCTCTCTGCTTCGAGAACGGAGCGAAAACTTCTTGCTTCTTCACAGGCTTCTTGGCAACTACGCTCGGAGTGCTGGCCGGAGTTGTTGAAGCTCCAACGGGAACAACCGGCGGCGCAGGTCTTGGAACAAGCACCGGCATCTCCCGCTCGATGAACCCACGCTGCTTCGTTTTGGGTTTTAGATAAGGCAGCCGCACCGGGACGACCCGGTTCCCTTGCTTGATGTAGCCATGCAATGGCTCAAGCCCCGCAATCTCGGAAGGCATCACGAGCGGTTTGGTCGCAATCTCCATCGCAAACGATTTCTTGCTTCGCAACAATCCCATCGAACGCGACTCTTTCAGCCGCTCCACTTCGATCTCTCCGATAGCCTCCGAGATCCATTTCGCCGCCCGTGGCTCGGAAGTTTTGAAGAAGATTTTCGTCGCTGGCTGAGAGAGCATTGTTTCGGCGTCCTGGCCGTATCGTTTCTCTAATTGGCTGCGGCCTTGGAAGCCCATCACGACGGGATTCCCGTACTTGCGATTCTCGGTGACGGCGGAGTGAAGCTGTGGCAATTTATTCAGGCTGGCGAGTTCGTCGAGGACGAACCAGACAGGCTTGACGTTGGAAATATCGCAGTAGCCCATCATGCGCAGGATAAACAGATCAAGCCACACGGAATGCAGCGGCAGAATCTTCTCCCGATACGATGGCTGCGAGGTGAGGAAAACCCAACGCTTCCGCTCGTCATACCACTCGGCAGTGGCAAACGTTGGCCTCGTGTGCTCCCACTCCGGCAGCAACTCAAAACTGTCGGCAACCATGTTCAAACTTGAAAGGACACCGGCCCGCTGCGCAGGCGCGGCGGGGTCGAGCAACGGCGCGAGCGGAGTTCCCTTGATTGCCGACTCGATGTTCGATGGATTCGCCATCATCCGCAGGATGTCCCTGGGCTGCGGCTTATCTTTTAATAGATGGGCCAATATCCGGCGCGGGCCATCGGTAAAGAACTCCTTTTCGTACTCCTTCTCCGGCAGAAATGCGGCGGCGATGGTCATTGCGGTTTCGTCGCGCGTGATCTCGTCTCCCAAACTCCAATAAGGGCAGCGTGCGTCAAGTGGATTGAGGATCAAATCGCCCCGCGCTGGCGAATAAAACTCCGGCGTAAACTCCACCGCCGGATCGTAGACGATGGCCGTCTCTCCCCGCTCCGCAATCTGGCGAAGAATCTGCCGGATCGCCGACGACTTGCCGCTGCCGGTGTCGCCCATCAAAAGGATGTGGCTGGCTTCAAGATTGCGAGGGACACGGAACGATGGACTCGCCCATCCGGGAAGCAACTTGTTGAACCGGTCAAGCCGTGGATTGTCCCACCGCAAGTGCAGTTGAATACCATCGGACTTCGTCTGGCGATTCCAGCGCAGAGCGGACAGCAGCTCCGGCCCTTTCGTGCGGCGTCCGTGACGCTCTTCCTGTTTCGATTGCCCCTGAAACCATATCCGCAAGGCGAGCAGAGCGAGGATGAAAGCTACTCCCCTCAAAGCAGGTTGGAGCAGAAGGTGCCAGAAGCCCTCTCCATCATAAAATGACGCCTGAAGATACCGCTGCAACTCGGCGGCGTTGACCCGCTCTTTCGGCCCCTGTTCGAGACTGTTCCAGCCCGCACTTCGGGCAGCAGAAGAGAGCTTCATTGCAACGGCAAGACGCTTTTGATCCGCCGAAGAGCCGGATACAACATCGACCGGGGCGGCGAGTTCTTCAGGCCGGCCGGGAGCGGTCTTGAATATCCACTGAACGTCCGTCGTTGCACTCGGAGAATTCTTGAGGGCCGTACTGCTAAAGTATGCGTCGTAGTAGTACCGCTCCAGGGGCGGCATTGTGAACGAATACCAGATGGTCAACGGGACGCTGAACAGCACCGGCCCGACCGCGATGAGAAACACGATCAGCCACGGAAACCGGCGTGGAAATCGCATCGGCTTCATGGCGTATCCTCGGGTGGCTTGGTCGCGCTTCCAGCCCTCAGTTTGACCAGAAATTCGTCGGCCTTTTGCTGTTTCACCGAGTCGGCGTAAGCCAGCATCTTGCGGAGCGATTCATCCGTCAACGGCCCCTTGGAAGCTGCCGAGAACAGGTTAAGGATAAGGGTGCGCATCGCCATCAGCTCGGCCAGCAGGATCGGGTCGGTATCAGCCGGGACGGAACGGGCCTGCGCGAGTGCCGCTTCACGCAGCCACTCGCCAACCTTCTTCCCGGCGCTTGCCGCTGCGGCTTCGACTTCGGAAAGCTCCGCTTCGGACAACCGGGTGCCGATGGAATTGGTGCGGTACTTCTCGGAGGTCCGGGCAGCGGGAACCGCTGGCGGAATCAGTGAAGGCGGCTTCGAGTCGGTGGTAGACACTGCAAATTTGACCCCGGCAGGAACTTAAATCGTCACCCATTTGGATGCCGGGTTCTGGAGCATGGTTTTCGTAAGGGCTTTCGGATCATCAAGTTCACACGCAGCAACTTCATGGGTAGCGTTCGCTACCGGCATGTTCACAGGCGGAAACGAGAACTAGCAAATTACTGAAAATAAATATGTTAACCATCGTCAACAAACGTATACCAACGTATACCCCGGTGGGGATGACGTGTCAGCCCTACAACCGCTGCGCAGCAGCGCGGGTTTTCTGCCGTTGGCGACACAAGCGTCGCCAACGGGTCACGGACTACTGGGGCATGGTTCTTCTGAGCCGGCAAGTGTGCCATAGGCTATGGCACACTTGCCGACGATACAAGCCCGTCGGGTGGGCGGAGAAAGGACGCTCCTGCCGGACGGCAGGAGCAACGCCCAGGGCGGGAAGACGGGCGCACGAAAAAGAGAGCCTGCTGGTTGGCAGGCTCCCAAGTGACTTTCTGCTCGCTTAGGCTGTCTTTTTCAGCTTGGCCGGTGCTGCCTTCGCCGGTGCCTTCTTCGCGCTCTTGGCTTTCTCCTTCGCCGAGAACTCCTGCCTGACCTTGGCGGCGATGGCATCGGTGTCCACTTTGTAGACCGCCGCTGCCTCTTTCAGCACGGTGGGAGCATTGCCGCGCGAGGCCGCGAAAACGATGGTCAGCTCGACCGCCAAGCGTCCCAACACGCTCTCCTCGGCGCGGCGGAGAAAGGTGGCAAACAGCTTGGCAATGGAGTCGCTGTCCTTAGCCTTCTTGAGGCCGTGCTGCTTGGCAAGGATAGAGAGACGGTTCTCGTCCAGCATCCCGGCCAGCCGCTCGACCACAAACAACAGGTCACGCTTTATGAGCCGCGCCGGAACCGCATCGCCGATGGCCGCGAGTACCCGGATGCCTGTCGTGTTGGAGACGGCCTCTTCCCGGCGCTGCTTGTCCTGCTCGGCCTTCCACTTGGCATTATCCGCGACGTTATGCGGCTTCGACTTTCCTTTGGGGTGATGCACCGGGCATTCGGGGTTGGCGCATACCTTTTGAAACGTACCCTGTCCTTCGCCCTCCGCAACGATGGCTTCGGTGGTGTATTTGCACGTCTTGAACACCGGGGACTTGGCCTGATCTTTGTCGGCTGGTTTGTCCTCCCGGATGGCGACGTACTGGTTGCGCGGGAGTACCGCACTGCCTTCGCGCTGCTGCCCATGAAACGTGCTGATTTGTACCAGCTTGGGTTTGGCGGCAACGGTGGCGGCGATGTGCGCATTCACCTTCGCCTGATAGCAGCTTGGATTGGTGCAAGCGTCCTGCTTGCCGAGGTCGGCAAACAGCAGCTTGTTATGCCCGGTACGGCTGGGGCAGTCCACGCAGCTTCCGGCAACGGCGACAAGCTCCGCGTTGCGCTTGTCGAACGGAGCGTCTTTCAGGAGCAAGAGAACATTCGTCTCAATCCAGAATCGCAGATTCCGCACCGGCAACAGTATTCGCGCGGGCTTGTCGGCATTGTTGGTGTACATCTCTTTGAAACAGGCGGTCAGACCTTGCTCCTGCACGTCAGCGGGCAACTTTGCCAGCAGCAGCGCGTGGCCGACGCCGATGTCGCTACGGTAGAACGCAGCGGCCACGGTATCGCAGAGGTCGGTGAGTTTCAGGCGAGTGGTGATGTAGACGGGCGTCTTGCCTACCTTCGCCGCGATCTGCTCGACGGTGTAGGTTGGCTCCGTGAGCGAAAGAAGCCGCTTATAGCCTTCGGCCTCCTCCATCGGGTGAACGTCGCGGCGCTGGAGGTTTTCAATCAACTGCGCCTCCAGCACTTCTGCATCGGTCATGTACTTGATGCGGACGGGAACGGTGGCAACCTCGGCCATCTGAGCGGCACGATACCGCCGCGCTCCGAAGACGATCTCGAAGCTGGCCTCATCCTTGGGACGGACAAGCAACGGGGAGAGAACGCCCTGACTGCGGATGGTTTCGGCAAGTTCCTTCAAACTGCTTTCGTCGAAGTAGCGGCGGGGGTTGGTTTCGGACTCGGAGAGTAATGACAGGGAAAGGTCGCGGTACTCATTGGCGTTGGCAACTTGGGTGTTCATGGTGACAGGCTCCTTTCGAGCGGTTACGTCTAGCGGTGAAGACAAAGGCGGGCACACGTTCCTCGCCCGCCCACGGACGGGGAAAGGGACTATGCCACCTGCGCCAGTTCTGCATCGGCCATCGCCGCTTGCTCTGCGGTAGGCGGCTCCAACGCGGCGAGGATGACAGCGGAGACCTGCTGCACCACTTCCAAGCTCTCGGCCAGAAGCGAAGCATTGCCGTGATACAGGTGGATGTAGTCGGCGGACGCGCTGCCGACTTTCAGGCCAATGGACTTGCCGACTACGAACGCGACGGCTTCGGCCTCTGTCTCCTTCACGGTCTTGGTGGTGGTCGTGCGGCGTTCGGCCTTATGCAACAGCTCGTGCGCCACTTCGTGAACCAGCGTGGCGAACTCCTCGGCCTCCGACTGCCCCGGCAGGATGGCGATGCGCCCGCCGTAGCTGACACCCATAGCCGGAGCGATGTTCTCGGTAAAGACAAGCTCGATGCCCCGGCTACTAATGAAGCTCAACAGACGGTCGCGGTTCTCGCCCACGTCGCCATAGGCCCGTTCCATCTCTGGAAGCTCCGCGCCGTCGGTCTGCGCGACATCGAAGACATAGGCGTTGCGGAAGCCCACCAATACAGGTTTGTTCGTATAGGCTGGGTCGTCCTTCTTGGCTTCGTCGTCGGTCTTGCGGCGAATGCCGATGATGGGAGCGAGGATGCGGATGCCTTTCTCGCCCTTTCTCACGCGGCGGCCTAGCTGGTTCCACGCATACATTCCGGCCACGCGGGTAGCGGTCGGCCTCTGACGTGCGATCTCCAACACATTGCCAAAGCTGTAATTGTGGAAGCGGCTCATAGCGTCGAGATAGGCGGTCAGCGCATCGCTGCGCCCTGCCTCCAACTGCGCAATAAGCTCTTTCACGTTGGCCGCAATCATCTCTTTGGCCGTCTGGCGTTGCTGTTGCTGCGGTTGTTTGGGGTTTTGAGTGGACGGGGTGACGTTGCTGGTGGTGGCGATGCTGCTCATGGGTGTTTCCTCCTTGGCCTTTGGCCGTTGCACGTCCGCGTTGAAACGCGGCATGTACATGCCGAACGCCACCTGGCGAAGGCGGGGGTAGCAAGCGGAAAGGTCTTCGAGCGGAGCTTTTTGGGGGGACCGCGCGCAGCGTGGGGGAGCCAAAACCCGGAGGGCGAATGGCCTTGCAGCGCGCGAGGGGAGGCCCCTTAGCAGGCTTGTCTACCTTGCTGGGCGCGGAGCGCAGGAATTGTCAGGGAGGGCGTTGCGGGAAGGAAAGGCCCGCAGAGATGGGTGGCGTAGGACGCAACGCGGCCAGCGCCAGGGAAGAGCCCTCTTCCCTCAATCTGGATCGTTAATTAAAGAAACCCCATCTCTGGGGGCGCTTAGTGGGTGAAACCTTGCATTTTTGCTTGGCCTTTGATTCGATAGGCAGCTAATATGAACTGGTTCTTCTGTTCACATTTTGAATGTAAAGTGTGAACGGCCCATGGCTGGGCCGTTCGAGGATACTGAGGCAAGCCTCAGATCGTGGTTACCCACGACACTACCTTACGATGAAAGCTTGAAAGCTCTTTCTTACTAAGAAGAGCCGGGCAATCACCGCTCAAGTACACTGCTGTATTTTTACTGTTCCAAGGGTCAATACGTCAAGGAGCTTTTCTGTGCCTGGGATGGATTTTCGCAAGTACACGCTCGGTCTCGATCTTGGTTCGGCCTCACTCGGGTGGGCGCTGGTAGAACTGGACGACAGCGACAATCCTGTTCGCTTGATGGATGCGGGCGTGCGCATCTTCGACCCCGGGGTGGTTGGTGGAGAGGCAGAGATTCAAAAGGGACGCGACAAGTCAAAGGCGTCGGAACGGCGTTCAGCACGCCAGACGCGAAAGCAAACGTACCGTCGGTCACTTCGTCAGAAAAAGCTATTTCGATTGTTGCAGGAACATGGTCTGCTGCCATCGGAGGAGAATAGCGCCCAGCAGAAGTTCTCCGCCCAACGCCATGAGATTCTGAACACTCTGGATCAAAAATTGACGGCGGCTTGGCGCGGCAAAGCAACATTGCCTGGAAGTTCGATGGATATGGCTGACCAGTCGTTGGTCTACCTGCTACGTCAGAATGCAGTGGATCGACAATTAGAGCCATTCGAGCTTGGACGTATTTTGTATCACTTCTCGCAACGACGTGGTTATCGCTCAAATCGACTGGATGCAGATAACGCAGACGACCTGGGCAATGCAGACGCAGTAGATGCGACAGAACCCGAAGAAACGAAGAAAAAGGCAAAGGCGGCCAAAGAACCCACCGAAAAGACATTGGGCGAGGTTGCAAAGGGTATCTCAACCTTGCGATCTGAAATGGAGGCAAAAGGGACTCGATATCTTGGCTCCTATTTCGCAATGGTGAACCCGCATGAGAAGCGAATCCGTCATCGCTGGACGGAACGAGCCATGTTCGAGGAGGAGTTCACCGCCATCTGGAATAAGCAACGGGAGTTTTACTCGGAACTGCTGACTGACCAGCTAGAAAAGGAGGTGCGCTATTGGCTTTTCTTTCAACGCCCGCTGGCGAGTTCGAATCATTTGATCGGATTCTGTGAACTGGAAAAGGGAGAACGGCGTGCCCCGTGGGCAACGCTGGAAGCGCAACGCTTTCGCCTACTGCAGAAGGTCAATGATCTTCGGGTCATTGAGCGTGGAATGCAGAATGAGCGTCGGCTGAAGAAAGAAGAGCGTGAACGCGTCCTAGACCATCTGGAGACAAAGGGCGATTTGACCTTCAAAGCCCTCAAGGAACTGCTCGCACCCGTGGTCATAGATGGCTCGAACATGGTACGCGGCGTCAAAGACAAGATTGAGAGCAATCGTGTCAATGTACATATGCTGCGCGTCTTCGGCGACCGATGGAATGTTCTTTCCCGTGAAGAAAGACAGAAGGCAGTCGAGCAGTGGCGCACGATAGAGTCTGCCGAAACACTTAAGCGAGTTGGAATAGAGCAATGGCAGCTCGACGAGAACGCCGCAGCGCGATGGGGTGACACAAAGCTGGCTCGTCCTCCAAAAGACTACTGCAACCTATCACGTCTGGCGATCTCCAAAGTGCTGCCCATGATGGAGACCGGATGCCCGTTCAAAACGGTAGAGCGTGAAATATATGGCAACCGCTTTTCGGGTGCGGAACCGATGAGGCTGGTCCCAAGAGTCGCAGATTACCTGCCGTCCATCACAAATCCTGCTGTCATGCGCGCATTGACAGAGTTGCGAAAGGTCACAAATGCAATTATCCGCGAGTATGGAAAGCCATATCAGATTCGGATTGAGCTGGCGCGTGAGCTGCGAAGGAACCGTAAGGATCGAGAAAAACAGTTCCTCGATAACAAAGCGCGTCAGGAGAGACGGGAAAAAGGGGCACGCTGGATTTTGGCACAGCAAAGTAAACCAACCCCCTCAGCACAAGACGTCAGGGACGTGCCTGGGCATATGGTTGATAAGTGGCTGTTGGCGGAAGAATGCCGTTGGCTCTGCCCATATACCGGCAAGTCCATTAATTACACCAGTCTTTTTAGCTACCCTGAATTTGAAGTTGAACACATCATTCCGTTAAGCCGTTGCACAGATAACTCCCTAACGAATAAGACTCTTTGCCATCGTGACGAGAATCAGAGAAAAGGAAACAAGACTCCCTGGGTCGCCTATCATGAAGACGAAGATCGCTGGGCGCAGATACTAAAGCGTGTGTCTCAGTTTACGAATGGACCCAGAATAGGGGACCATCAAAAACTTCGCCGTTTTAAGCTCAGTTCGACGGAAGATATCGAAGGTTTCACTCGCCGGCAACTCACTGATACCCGCTACACAAGCAAACTGGCTTCCCGTCTCCTCATGGCGTTGTACGGCGGGCGCGACACGACTGTATCGGCGGATGACGATACAGCCGAATTCTTCGATAAGACAGGGCGGCGAATCTTCGCTTCCACCGGCGGTGTTACCCATCTTCTGCGGGATGCATGGGTGCTTCATCCCGATGTGGTCCTAAACATGCCTTCCATGAACGACGGCGAAAAACGCAAAGGGAAGGACCGCTCAGACCATCGGCATCATGCAGTCGATGCATTGGTCATTGCGCTAACGACTGAGCAGCAGGTTAAGGCGGTGAGCCTGCACGCGGCAAGCAAGCAGGAGAAGAAGTGGCCGCTTGACTATCGCGATCTTGTCCGCGGACTCAAAACGCCCTGGAACAACAGAGATCAATTTCTTGGAGACGTATTTCATCGGATGTTGGTATCGCACAAACCGGAACACAAGCTTGGAGGGAAGCTCCACATTGACACGATTTACCCCGAGCCATTGCGCGATCCCAACGATGGAAAACATTATGTCAGCTTGCGTCGATCCATCGTCGGAATTACAGATAAGCAGATTAAAGCGATTCAGGGCGACAACATCAGAATGGCAGTTGAACAGAAGCTACGAGAGCATGGTGGGAACTCTAAGAAATTCGACCCCGACAATCTTGCTACTCTACCCGTCGTGAAATCCAGAGATGGACGTTTGATTCCGATTAAGAAAGTGCGTGTCCGGGAAAGCAAGTCTCCAGAATCTCTGATGTCGTTTCCAGGGAGTCGTCAGGTGGAATCGGAAAGCATTCACCATTTCGAGTTTTTTGCACGGCGCGACCGTAAGAATAGAGAGGAGTGGACCCATATTCCTGTGTCCATCATTGAGGCACACGTTCGATACGGTCGAAAGAATCCGGTCATTGCGCACGCACATCCTGAAGACCAGAATGCTGAATTCGTTTTTTCGCTCATGAAGGGCGACACGGTTGAAATGGACTATAACGGCAGTCGAGATGTATTCAAGGTCAAGAAGTTCTACTCGTCTGGACAGATATGGTTTACTCAGATCAACAATGCACAAAAGGACGAAGAGCAGAAAAAAGATAAGACGGCATGGTCGGTGAATCCTAACCCACTGCGCCTGCTCAATCCTCAAAAAGTTACCATTGATCCTCTTGGGAGAAAATACGGGGTCAACAGGGCGACATGATTGATCGAATTATTGAGATTGCGAATCCCGCCCGGTTGAGCGTCCGTGATGCACAGCTCGTCATCGAGCGCCCGCTGACGGAGCAGCTTTCATTGCCCTTTACTACTCCCATCAGCGAGATTGCTGTCCTACTGCTCGCTCACCCCCAGATAATACTTTCGCAAGCGGTGCTCTCGCGAATTGCTGAAGCCGGTGGATCGGTGGTAACGATTGACGGCAAGTTCCTTCCCGCGTCCATGCAACTACCCATACAGGCGCATTTCTTACAGACGGAACGATTCGCCAAGCAAACGCAGCTTTCTCTGCCAACCCGAAAACGTCTCTGGCAGCAGGTAGTCCGCGCCAAAATCCGTGCCCAGGGAGACTTGTTGAAAGAACTCCATGGAAGCGATTCTGGATTGATTGCTATGTCCGCCCGTGTTCGGTCAGATGACGCCGGGAATCTGGAGGCTCAGGCGGCACGGCGATATTGGCCGTTGATTTTCGGCAACCCGAAGTTTCGCCGTGGATCGGAAGAGCCAAACCAAAACCGTCATCTCGACTATGGATACACTGTGCTGCGTGCGGCAGTTGCGCGTGCGCTCTGCGCTGCGGGCCTACACCCCTCCATCGGCTTGCGACACAAGAATCGCTATGACGCCTTCTGTCTTGCTGCGGATGTAATGGAGCCGTTTCGCCCGCTGGTTGACCGCCGTGTTGCGCAATGGATTCGTGACCACGATCCCGCTGCGCTACTCGACCCAGCAACCAAAAACTGGATCATCGGTGCGACCACGGCGCGCTATGTTTGCGATCGGGAGCAGCGCTCTCTCTTTGACATCCTGCTGAGGACGGCAAATTCTCTGGCACAGTGCATTACTGGAGAATCGCGTGAAATCGAGATCCCTTCCTTGCTTGAACCCTGCGCTGATGAGATGCTGCCACCGAAGCGAGAAGTACGCAGTGTCAAAGCGGTGGGTCGGGAGCAGGCTGTCGGATAATTTGAGCGCCTGGGAACCTGGTCTCGGAAAGGCATGTTTGCGAATTTATGAAAGGGCTGCTTCTCTCTGCGTATCGGTCCGTGTGGCTCATGGCTATGTTCGACTTGCCGGTTGAGACACCGGACAACAAGCGCGACTATGTGCGCTTTCGCAAAGCCCTGCTCAAAGACGGATTCATGATGCTTCAGTTTTCGGTGTATGCGCGCTATATTCCAAGTGAAGAGGCTGCTGAGGCGCATCGAAAGACGATACGGTCTGCGATCCCACCGCTTGGACAGGTTCGATTGATGGCCGTAACCGATCATCAGTTCGGCAAAATGGAAGTTTTCTATGGCAAAAAACCGCGAGAACCCGAAGAGGCACCTGAGCAGATATTGCTTTTCTGAAAGGAAAAGCCGCGCCAACCTGCTATTTTTCAGCAGGTTAGACGCGGCCTAGTGTACTTGAGCGGTGAATCCCGGCCATCCCTAGCAACACTACAACCGCCCTCGCTATGCTCGATAGTGTACTTGAGCGGTGAATCCCGGCCATCCCTAGCACCTATCGCCTGATTCAGCATCCCGAGCCGAGTGTACTTGAGCGGTGAATCCCGGCCATCCCTAGCGTGAAGTGTTGATGCACACATCTAACGCCAGTGTACTTGAGCGGTGAATCCCGGCCATCCCTAGCCGATAGATGGACGAGGAGCGGCGGTCGAAGAGTGTACTTGAGCGGTGAATCCCGGCCATCCCTAGCTCAGGTTGGGATGCTTCGCCATGATGGACGAGTGTACTTGAGCGGTGAATCCCGGCCATCCCTAGCAGGACGTACACGCACATCCTCAGACGAAAGAGTGTACTTGAGCGGTGAATCCCGGCCATCCCTAGCATCAAGATAAAGCTACCTACCTCGGGTGGCAAGTGTACTTGAGCGGTGAATCCCGGCCATCCCTAGCCTCAAACAGAGTTGTGGCGCATCCACGAGAGTGTACTTGAGCGGTGAATCCCGGCCATCCCTAGCCACCAAAAGTGCATGTTTGTCAAGTTTTGCAGTGTACTTGAGCGGTGAATCCCGGCCATCCCTAGCTGCCGAGATCAAGAAGCGTGGAATGGCCAAGAGTGTACTTGAGCGGTGAATCCCGGCCATCCCTAGCGATAACTACGATCTGTATCATCAATTTTTCAGTGTACTTGAGCGGTGAATCCCGGCCATCCCTAGCTCGAGAATGCAGCGACAATGGCCGCTATTACAGTGTACTTGAGCGGTGAATCCCGGCCATCCCTAGCAGAGATCGCCATTTAGCGATAGCGCAATCGAGTGTACTTGAGCGGTGAATCCCGGCCATCCCTAGCACCCATCGAGTCCCATCCTCGAACAGTACGAGTGTACTTGAGCGGTGAATCCCGGCCATCCCTAGCCCTTCCCCATGCGGAGGTACATACAAACATAGTGTACTTGAGCGGTGAATCCCGGCCATCCCTAGCGGAAACTGCGACTCGCCGCTACCAACCGTCAGTGTACTTGAGCGGTGAATCCCGGCCATCCCTAGCTTCCTTGATAATGCGCGCGAAGTTTGGGGCCAGTGTACTTGAGCGGTGAATCCCGGCCATCCCTAGCTCACAATCGCAGGAGGCGGAGCAGTACAGGAGTGTACTTGAGCGGTGAATCCCGGCCATCCCTAGCCTTGTTGAGTACGGCAAAGATATTCCCGAAGAGTGTACTTGAGCGGTGAATCCCGGCCATCCCTAGCCCGTGACCGTCAGGACTGCATCGATCATCGAGTGTACTTGAGCGGTGAATCCCGGCCATCCCTAGCCACAACTCCCTTCTGTCAGGTTGGTCGCGGAGTGTACTTGAGCGGTGAATCCCGGCCATCCCTAGCTAAAGTCAGTCTGGAGAGCGTATCGAGTGCAGTGTACTTGAGCGGTGAATCCCGGCCATCCCTAGCGATATGGACGGCAACGAGCTGGTTCGCCGCAGTGTACTTGAGCGGTGAATCCCGGCCATCCCTAGCTCACAATCGCAGGAGGCGGAGCAGTACAGGAGTGTACTTGAGCGGTGAATCCCGGCCATCCCTAGCCCATGCGATAAGGCTGTCATGCTTCGCCTGAGTGTACTTGAGCGGTGAATCCCGGCCATCCCTAGCGAGACTATCGAGCGCGCCGCAGCCGACGATAGTGTACTTGAGCGGTGAATCCCGGCCATCCCTAGCGGGGAAAGCCCCACAGGCTAACCGTTGCCTTCGCAATAACTATGTGGCGAGACAAGCCATCTCGCTCCCACTTGCCTCTCTGCAAATAGCCTGTGGGGCTTTCCCCGCTAGAAATGAAACAAACCCTATTAAGGTGAGTGCTGGGGATTTCTCCGAACTCGGTGTCGGGCAACTAAAGGGTATCTATAACGAATATTTCTCTTCGACCTGGCGGGTTTGACCAAGAGCTGTGAGCGTTTCAAGTATCTCTGCAACACGGGTACGACTCGCCGGCTTGAAGCCTGAAGCGATCTGCTGCGGAGTCTGAAATGGAGTGGCGCGAAGGGCATCCTTGATCGCGCGAACCTGGTCTGTAAGAGTGGCAGGCCACGGCTGTTTGCGGCGAACTGTGGCAGGCGCTTCACCCGGAAGCAAACCGCCAAGAGCAGCTTGAACAGGAGCAGCGTTCGGCGCCTGGAACTCTGGCCGGAGCCAGCGAACTATTCCAGATTCCTCTTCCGTGTGGCGTTGTGCGTTGAGCGCGACGATGTGATCGAGAACTTGCTCCGTGGATAAGTCGGTCGCCCAACCATAAGCGTCCAAAACTGCGCGATCCAGTTCGTCGTGAAGCTCGCGAAGGATACCGACGAGTCCTTCTTCATAGACCGTTCGGTCCTTCTCGGTGAACTCGGCACCAATGCGCAACTTTTCCAGGACGTTGTACATATCGGTAATTGTCAGCGTCGGATAGAGTTTTTGCTGGTTTTTCCGATGAGCGTCAAGACGTTCCGCCGTCCCTCGTATTACTTGCTTCTGAGTCTCTGGACAATCCGGGAACGGAAATGTCAAAAAAACGGAGTCACTAATGTAGCGTGGATCATTCCCGACTCCCATACGACCTCCGCCACGAAGCGCCCACAGCAGATGGATACGAGAGCATAAGACGCCCAAATAGAAAGCGTCATCCAGGCTGATTGCATAGGCCATCGCATCGGGAACCACATCGCTTTCAACGAAAGCAAAACTGCGGAACTTAGCTGTGTAAGGGGTGACGATAAAACGATCAAGTCCTTGAAGCGCCTTTCTCAGTGCCGGACGTGGTTCAGCGAATATCCACCATTTGTCCCTGTATACGGCACGCGCATTTTCAGCTCTGAACGGGCGAACTTGATCCGAAAGATGCTGATAAAGGGACGGGTGTTTATCCCTCGCGGCCTGTTCGGTCAGGCCGTACAAATCTATAATGAACTTCTCTTGTCGGAGACCGGCAATATCCCTTCCCAAAATATAAGGACGGACTACAGAAGGTTTGTTCTGTCGCGTGAATCCGAGATGTGCAAACGACGATGGCAGAAGCTTAAAGCCGTCACCCGCCGGTACGACTCCTTGGTAACAACACAGCTTGTTGGCATTGAGCGGGGTGACCACTCGGACTGTTTCGCCTTCATCGGCTGAAAGGTCTGCGCCAATGCGCTTAACTGATCGCTCAAGAACACCCAATGAGCTTGCATCGTCTAAGGTTCCGCTCGCCACCTCAGAAACAGAGGCAATGCGAGGCGCAGTCGGATCGCTGGTTGACGCGGCAACTGTCATCGCCACTCTAACATCCGCACCTTCGGAAGCCTCTATCCACGGTTGGTCTGGAATTGCATAAAGAAGCTTGATGGCATTTTTCTTTGCGGTCAGGTGTTCTTGGATCAGTCCCCTCGAATAAGGTTGCGAAATGCTGTTTGTCGTGACAAACCCAAAACGTCTTGCCTTATTGGCTCCAACTCGTTCTGCTGCCCTGTGCCACCAATACATAACGTAGTCGCACGTTCGCGGAACTTCTTGATAGACATCCCGCAACATCTCAACATATCCATCGCCGAGAAGACGACGAATGTACCGCGCTCCGATGAATGGAGGATTCCCGATGATGAAGTCCGCCTGGGGCCATTGAGCTTGCTTGGCATCGACATATTGAAACACTGGCAAGCGCGCGGTCTCATCAGGAATCTGTTGGCCGGTCGCGGGATGCTCCTTCATGGAAATCCCGTCCCACTGTGTGATTGGATTACCAGCGTCGTCCAGCGCCGGCATCTTCTTCTTCCATGTGAGAAGAGCATCGGCCTCTACGATGTTATGAAAGTTCCGAATGACTGGTATCGGTGGTTGAGCATCGCCGCGAGTACGGAAGTGCCATTGAAGATAGCCGATCCAGAGAACTAGGTCAGCAATGACCGCAGCACGCGGATTGAGTTCAATACCAAGAAGTTGATGAGGATCAACCGTTAAACCCGTATGTTCGAGTGCTTGCTGTGATTCCCCAAGAGAGTGCAGGGTCTCTATTACCTCGCCCTCAAGCCGTTTCATATGTTCCAGCGCAACATACAAGAAGTTTCCAGAGCCGCAAGCCGGGTCAAGAACGCGGGTAGCGCAAAGCTGCCGATGAAATGCATGTGCGGTCTCGATAGCGGCCGCAGCATCCCCTGCATTGACCTGCTCCGTAATAACTGCTAGCGCATTCCGCCAATCATCACGAAGAGGCTCGACAAGCGTTGGAATGACAAGCCGCTCCACATAGGCACGCGGAGTGTAATGGGCTCCGAGCGCATGGCGTTCGTCAGGATTGAGCGCCCGCTCTAAAAGTGTTCCAAAGATGGCAGGTTCGACATCGCGCCAGCGAGAATCGGCAGCTTCAATCAGCAGTCCCAGTTGATCGAGTGTGAGAGACAGGGCTGTTGTGGATTCAAAAAGACCACCATTGAATTTAAGGATGTGACTGCGAAGGATGGGAGAAAATCCACCATCGTTCATCGTCTGCCACAATGCTTCAGCCATAGGCGCGAAATTGCCAATGTCTTCACGCAGGCTTTCGAGGAGCGTAAGCCAACTGCGTTCGGGAAGAAGACGAACATCTTCTGCAAACGAAGTGAAAATGCAACGGGTGAGAAACTCTGCCACCTCTTTAGGAGAGTGTTCAAGTTCAAGATTGCGAGCGAGCGTAGCGAGCTTCACTGCAACTTCTCGTGTTACTTTGGCGGTCTCACGGGAAGGGTCGAGCGAGCATGGATCGAGCCAGACTGCGCGGAGGCGTTCACGAATCTCCGGCTGTTGAACCTGATGGAGAAGAATTCGAAACGTGCGTGGGTCGGGAAACGGAAGATAAGCCTTGCCCGTTAGAGAAAAGTCAGCATATAGCTCAATGGAATGGCCTACATCGACCACAATCAGGAATGGTGGCCAACCTTCAGAAGCTGGGAGAGCCTTTGCATAGCGCTCCGCCTGTCCCCGAGCTGCAAGCATCGCCTCATCCCAGCCGTGAGTGCCACGAACAGCAGTGCCACGCTTAATTCTGCGAGGTGTACGGAGTGAGGTTAAGGTTGTGGCTGAATCGTTTTGCGGGTTGCTTCCTTGCTTGGCCTCAAGTACGAAGCAATGGCGTTTGTAGAGATCAATGAAGTTTGTTGTCGTCGTACCATCAAGATTTTGAAACACTACCGCCTTGTCGATCACATAGACATTGGCGCTTTCATCCGCCTGGCTAGGTTCCGGTCGGGGAAGATCCAAATGGTCGCAAAATTCCGAGAGGAAAAGAGCGTAGTTCGCTCGCTCCGAGGCAGACGATCGTTCCCAACGTTCGATGAACTTTTCGGTATTTCCTTGCATCAAGATCGTCCTATCTCTATCTGGTCTACAAATTCAGCAAAGCTCCAGCCTATTGCATCGTGCCATGCTGCAATCATCTCTGCTTCCCATTTCATCAAGAACCCAACACGCCGGCCTCACTTCAGGCTTTACGGCAATTCAATGTCCCCGGTTGAGACGCTGCTCCAGCGCTGCAATGGTCGCAGCCACCGCATCCACAGTGGGTATCGGGCCGAAGACCATACCGGACATGGCTTCATAGTCCCGCCGCAGATCGGCGAGCATTCCGTCGTGCGGAGTCAGAGCGAAGCTGCCGGGAACGGCGGAGGCCAGGTCGAGATCGGGCCGGTTGAAGAACATCCTTGCATGGCGCACGCAGTCCTCGGCCATCTCCGCATCTTCCGTTGCCTTTCGGCCTATCTCCGACGCGAGGAGACGGTAAACATCATAGTAATGACGCGAAACGCGCTGTCCGCCTCCTTTCAATTCGCCACGGCGATCCCACCATCGGCGCAGGCCGTGCAGAATAACAACCTTGTCCCAAAAGGTACGGCTGGGGTCAACGGTCGTCACGTTGCCGACCGCCAAATCAAAGTTTGGAAGATCGTCCGCGATGTACGGCTTTACGACGACGGGAGCATGAGGGTCAAGGGCGGATTTCGCGCCCAATTCGATCTTGATGGCGCGACGGATGTACGCATTGCCTTCTATGGTCGCGGTGGGATACCAGAGAAGCAAACTCTGGCCGTCGGGGTCAGCGGGATCGGGTTCCACACGCGCACGATTCGCGTTTAGATTTGCAGTCTGGAGCGTCTGCCGTAGCAGCACGCCTAACTGCTCCAGCATCGGGCCTTGAATGTATTCCTGGCAGGCGGCTTTGATGGCCTCCAAGCGGGCATTGCGTTTCTTGCCACTCAGAGCTTCCAACTCTTCGACGGTCGCGGGCTGTCCAATATCTTCCCTGAAAACTGTGATGTCGATATCTTCGGAGAAGCGTTCGATCAAGCCATAGCCTTTGGAGAGAGAGGTGCCACCCTTAAAGAGCAAGCGTGGGCCACCGGCCTCCAGTCCGTTGAAGAGCGCATCGAGCGTCCAGCAAACCCAGAAGTCTTTTTCGATGTTCTGCTCATTGGTGCGGAGCCGGTCGGCAGCGCCAACAAAGAGGTCGCGGCGCTCTTTCTCACTCGCCGCCAGCACGGTTTGAAAGCCATCGGTCATCTACTACTCGAACTCCTCGCACTCTTGATGATAGGGGCCGGCGCGGACGCACGTCTCAACGGCTTCCGCTTCTCTACCGCTGGCGGCGCTTCAGCGTTCGCCTGCCGGAGCAGGGCGCGCACGATCATTCGCATCCACTCCGGCAGCGCCGACAGGCCACTGCGCAAATCGTCCTGAATGGCCTGTCCATGATCGGGGTCTTTAAGAATGGAGACAAGGCGCTTGCGTAGGCTTCCGTCGTCGGACGGAAGCATGTCACGCAGCCAATGGAGCGCCTGCACGAAACGCATG
>Ga0181535_10002739_pt1 | contig 21169 bp, 16 predicted proteins | sample PEATcosm2014_Bin_44_FD_119774 | JGI IMG/M metagenome (GOLD analysis project Ga0181535, IMG submission 119774) | Peatland microbial communities from MTU Mesocosm Facility, Houghton, MI, USA - PEATcosm2014_Bin17_30_metaG | ecosystem: Environmental > Terrestrial > Soil > Wetlands > Peat | place... | reverse complement strand
ATTGTTCCGCTGCAACTGCTGGCGTACTACATCGCTGTTCGCCGCGGCTGCGACGTCGATCAACCCAGAAACCTGGCCAAGTCAGTCACCGTGGAGTAGGCGCTCAGGCTCTTCCCGCGAACTCCCGCGTCTCCGTATACACCTTCACCTTCTCACCTTCTTGTACGAACAGCGGAACCTTGATCTCAAGCCCGGTCTCCAGCTTTGCCAGCTTGGTTACATTGCCCGAGGTGTCGCCGCGAGCGCCAGGTTCCGTGTAAGTAACTTCCAGCTCGACCTTCTCAGGCATCTGCAAACCGATCGGGTTGCCGTTGAACTTGTGCAGTTGGATCAGCGCGCCCTCCACCAGAAAGTCCAATGCGTCCCCGATCATCTGTCCTGAAAGCGTATGTGTGTCGAAGCTCTCCTGGTCAAGAAAGTGGGAGCCTTCCGAGTCGCTGTATAAGTAGGATGCTTCAACAAGTTCCAGGTCCGGTTCCTTGAACTTCTCGCCCGCCTTGAATGTTTTATCGAAGACTGCGCGCGTAAGAAGGTTGCGCATCTTCAGGCGAACCAGTGTTTGCCCGCCCCGTGCGGTCGGTGTTGAAACCTCTGCTTCAAGGCAGTAGTACGGAGTGTTCTCAAACTCAAATACCATCTTGCGCTTTACGGTAATTGCTTCAATCAATGCGGCCATGGGTTCCTCAAGAGCGGATTTGGAGGCCGAATCGGAGAATAATCTATTCTGGCTCCTATTCAATTATAGGGTGAAGCGCATCCCAGCTCACTCTGCTTCCAACCAAGCCGCGTACTTCATTGCAACCTTATTGCTTCCCGTTTGCATAAACCGGCACGTTTGTAGTGAGGCCTTTGTAGAAGAACTCTCGCAACAGGTTGTTTCCGGCATTGCCAAAGGTCTCGAGCATCCCATTGATCATTGTCAATTTGAATCCCCTGTTGGCCGGAGGATAGTAGAGATTCGACACTGCGCCTGAAGAGAAGCTCCCCAACAGATGAGAATAATTCGGCTCCCAATGACCGTTGTCGCCTCGGCAAAAAAATGCAGCTCCTATCGCATATGCCGCGCGCAGAGTAAAGCCGCCTGATCCTCTGTAAAAATAGCGTGGGTCCTGGTGCAGCAGAGATGGCAGAATCGCGTTTCCGATCATTCTGCCAGTGATGTCGTCTGTGTATTCTGCTCCGAATCGTCTCGAGTAGCCCTTCAAGCCCTGATGGTACCCGGGGAAGATATTGAATCCCTGTTCCACGCCAGCGTATACCCCCGCTCCGATAAACGAGACGGGGTCGATCGAAGTCCGGTCGGCTAGCCTGAACTTCTGCTTTGCCCCAAGAGGAGGTGCATTCCAGTCGTATACGCTGTAAAAATTGGGTAAGATGCCCAGGACTCTTTGCTGGACGGCGATATGAACCTGCTCGTCCGCCAACTCGTTCGCGTTTCCCACCACCCTCACCTCGCTGGCGGTCGAAGCAACCGGAAGAACAATTCTTGCAATCGTTCTGAACTCGCCCGCGACAATGGAAATCTCGGTGGATACAAGTGTCCCCATTTCTGGGGCGGTCACTGTGAGTCTGTAAGATCCCTCCGGCAACTCTGAAAAAACAAATTCACCATTGTTTCCTGTAAAAACCGCGCGCTCCAGCCTGCCTGAAAGCGCAACCTGGGCCCCAGCGATCACTGATCCATTGGGGTCGAGCACCGTTCCGGAAATTGCGGCTGAGAACGCCTGGGAACCGGGTTCGGCACTTGCCGTGGCTAAGGGCCCTCCCAAGCCAGGCGCATCAGGCAGTTCCTGATCGCTGGCCAACTGGCCAGCAGCCTGCTGAGCTCCAGCTCTCTGCGCGCTTGCGCCGATAAGCAACACAATGGTCAGAAAACAAGGCTGGAGTCGATTCCAGGCGGCCAGCTTTCGAATGGAAGATCGATCTTGCATGAGCCCGCCATAGAACTAGAAATACGCGTTTCTCTTCCAAAACTCTCATGGCCATTCCGCGGAAATGAGAGATAGTCTGCTTGGATGCGGAACCAAAACCCCGCGCAACAGAATTGAATTGACCGGAGGAGGAGATTCTGTCCTCCACCTGTCCAGATTGCGCTGCGCATCTTAGCGCGCAGTCAACTTTCTTTCCACCGACCAAAAACCAGCCTCAACTTCCCGTCAGATGGACGACCCTGATCGCCCCCTGTAATCAACAGATTTCATGACGTTTTCGTCATCCATCGCACTGGAGATCTCAACCGAAGCTACATCATTCCGCTTGGCATTTTAGTTCTGGAGTTCCTCTCTCATCGCTTTGGCCATCGCTTCCAGCCGATACCAGCAGCCCCGCGCTTGCCACTTCTGCCCTTTACTGGCGATACTCCCTACAGTCCCTTTTGCGGGCTTAATCCTTTTCCTCAGCCGGAGTTCCCTTGGCACGTGAGCTTTACATCGCACGCCTTGAACAGAAAGAGTGCATCTCCGAGTCGACGCAATGCTTCCACTTCCGGTTCGTCCTTGACGAGCTTGAAAGCTTTCCATTTGCCTCTGGCCAGTTCATCTCTGCCGTTGCAGAGGACGCAAACGGCAAGCAGCAGACCCGCGCCTACTCCATCGCTTCGGCGGCCAGCGGAAATCGATTCGACCTGTGCGTGAATCGCGTGGAGGGCGGCTTCTTTTCAAATCACCTTGCTGACCTGCCTGACCTGCCCATCGGAGGCACCATCCGCATCCATGGACCACACGGCCACTTCATCCTGAATTCGCCCATCACCGACTCCATTCTGGTGGCAACCGGCACTGGTGTCGCTCCGATGCGCGGTTATGCCCAGTGGCTCTTTCCAGAGAATGGTCCTGACCGCAGCGAGGGCCGTGATATCTGGCTGGTGTATGGCACTCGCCACGAAACCGACCTTTACTATCACGAGGAATTTGAAGCGCTGGCCCAGCGGAAACCAAACTTTCACTACCTCGCCACCCTCAGCCGGGCCAAGGATAGCTGGACAGGTTTGCGCGGCTACGTACAGGATCACGTGGCCAGGATTGTTGAAGAGCGCGCCGCGCACCTTGGACTGCCGCTACCGCAGCTGGAAGTCGATCCGGCAACTCCAAAATCTGATCTGAAGTTCGACATCTACGCCTACATCTGCGGCCTCAACAACATGGTCTCGGGCGTGCGCGATCGCCTCGCAGGCTTCGGTTGGCATCGCAAACAGATTGTCTTTGAGCGCTACGACTAAGTTGCCAGCCAGGTTCAACCTGAGAAGACAGGCTCTACAGGTTGAACAATTCCCTCAGCCTCTTGGTCTGCGCCCGGCTCACAGGGATCTCGGTTTGCCGCTTGTCATTCATCCGCAGTTGGTAGCTCGACTTGAACCACGGCACCACTTCGCGAATGTGGTTGATGTTCACCACAAAGCCGCGGTGGGCCCGCCAAAATACGCTGGCATCCAACAGATCCAGCAATTCTTCGAGCGTACGGCATTTTGAATGCCCCTCAAAGGTCTGCGTCACCACCCGAATCACGCCCTCATCGATGGCCGCGTAACAGATCTCAGCCTGGTCCACCAGCAGCAGTCGATTCTGTGCCTGCACAATAAGCTTCGCGGGCTGAGGCGTGCGAGAGGCGCCGTTCGGCCCCTTCAGCAGCCGCAACAGTGCGTCGAGCTGAGATTCCACTTGAGAATCGATGTGGGCCTCCGCCAGCTGGCCCACTCCTGTTGCATTCGAACCGCCTGCCGTCATGCGCAGGCGCACACGATCAACCGCCTGTTCAACTCGCGTGCGGTCAAATGGTTTCAGCAAATAATCCACGGCATTTACATCAAAGGCACGTACAGCGTACTGATCGTAAGCCGTGGCAAACACAATTTGTGGAAGCGGCTCCGCTTCTCTGCCCCCGGTTGTGTTGGCTTTGGAGCGCTCCATCAGCCGTTGGATCACGGCAAAACCGTCCAACCCAGGCATCTGCACATCAAGAAAGACCAGGTCTGGATGATGCTCCTCAATCAGGTCAACGGCCTCAATGCCATTCGTCCCCTGTGCCACCACATCGACGCCGCCCACCGAGTCAAGCAGGTACTTCAGCTCATCGCGGGCAAGTTGTTCGTCATCGATAATGAGCGCGGAGATAGACATTCAGATCGGAAGTTCGATTGTAGGAAGGGAAACCGGCGCGGTCAATTCCCATCGCCTGGCGTGGGCGGGATCAAACCAGTCAAAAACGTCCCGCGCCCTGGAATCCGGTCGACAGTTGAGGAAGACCTCAATCGCCAAGCACCCGCAGGCGCGCCGGCATATGATCGCTGGCCAGTTCGTGGCCGCATCGTGTACAGAACTGATCGGTCGTGCGCACGGTGCGGAAGCAGTTACCGCAATTGGCGCTGAGTCGATAATCGCACTGTGGGCAAAAGTGAAAATCGCTCTGCACGTGTGTTGAACAGGCTGGGCAACGTGAGACTTCCGGCTGACGAAGCAGGAAGTAAAGCACCGCTCCGATGCCTCCCGGCATGACGAAGCAGATCATCATCCAGAAGCGCGAACTCATTGCCCGGCGGGGAGCATCCTTGCTGACATAGCCCACCATCAGGAAGTAAAGGGCAATCAGCAATCCGCATGACACGTTCATGTAAATACGCAGGCCCAGCGGCGGAAGATGATGTCCCTGAGTCGGCAAAACGAACCAGAAATAGTATTCGACAAGCAGGAATGCAATGGACGCGGCAACAATCGACCACACCGGGATCAGCCGGGTGTCTTCATTTGCCGAAATGGATTGCGGATCGCGCATAGGGCATCCCTCTCTCGGAGGGTATCAATAGAGACTAAACTTAGCTTAATCCCCTGTTTGTATGGACGGCAAAGTAATTCCGGAAGTTGCGCGAAGCTTAGAATCCTTGGTAATCAGGGGGTCAGGGCTTGCGGCGGAGCCAACCGGCAAGCAGCACTGACGCAAGAAGCGCCGCACTGAAGAAGAAGGTCCACACGCTCAATTGGCTCACAAGGCTGGTCAGGTGTTCTTCTTCAATCAAAGTATCTGCGATCCACCAGACTAGGGGACCCAACACCAGCAGCACAAGCAGGATGGCCGCCAGGGCAATTGAGCGCGCGCGTTTGCGCCCAGCCTTCTGGTCCTGCATCACACCCAGCGAGGCATTCACAACACGGCAGGTTTGATATGCCACTGCCGCGTCGCGGTTGGCTTGGTTTCCGGTAAGGGCCGTCAGAAGATCGCGGTCAGCGGTCGATCCAGTGCTTCCATCGCCGGCCGCGCCCTCGGCCAGCTCATTGCTCTTCACACAGCCTCCCGGACACGCACGACGGTGCGCTCCAGTTTTGGCTTGATGGCAGCCATTCCCCTGTAAAGTCTTGATTTTACAGTGGAAAGCGGCGCCCGCGTGACTTTGGCAATCTCTTCGAGCGATAGCTCCTCATGGAAGCGCAGCACCAGCACTTCGCGATGAAGCGTGTCCATCTGCAGCAATGCTGCCGCAATCTGTTCCCGATCTTCAAGGTTTGAAAAGCGGTCGAAAGGAGTGGGCTCGTCACCCGCGATCTCGAAGCTCATCGGCCGGTCGTCGTCGCTCCCGCCTTCAAAAAGCTCATCCAAGCTGCACATGGTGCGCTTGCGCCTCTGGTCAATTACCAGGTTGCGGGCGATGGTAAACAGCCAGGTATCAAACCGTGCCTGCCCGTTGAACTGCCCGCCGCGGACCAGCACACGCATCCATACCTCTTGAAACAGGTCTTCAGCCATCTCCCGGTTGCTGGTCAAATAGAGCAGGTAGCGCATCAGCCGGTGCTGATAGCGAACAATGAGCTCATCCAGCAAGCCGGCGTCCTGCCGCTTCAGCCCTGCCGAAACCGCGAGGCTTTCCTCCCGGACCTGTTCCTCAGCTACCGTGGCGGGACTCTTTGCGAAAAGGGGGCGGATCGACGCAGCTATGCTCATCTTGTTCCATTAGACGACACAACCGCCTCCCAAGTCTCCGGGAAACCGAATTCAATGGGAATATTTCTCGCAATATGACAATTTGGGGCCCCGGTCGGCCGCAAATACATACGTCAAGGCTCGCTGAACCCTCTTTTTGCCACGCGCAACGCCGCTTCCACAGTCTTGGCAGCCCTGTCTTCGCGAGCCTCCACGCTCTGGTAGTAGTAAATCCCCATCAGGTGACTCCGCCGCTGCACCGCGGTCATGGCTTCCCATCCTGCCCGAGCCTGCGGTTGACGCAGAAAAGCCGCATGCAGAATGGGAGGAAGCTCAGTCTCACCCTCCAGGGCAAGCAGCAGACGCTCGGCCAGATGCCGGTGGGGCTCATGGATTTCAACGCAGCCATAGTATGCCCGTGGCTCTGAAATCCATCAAGAACTTTGACCGAATCGCGCGGCGGAATCGACAATCCGTCGAGAAGCCACCCCAATCTTTCGCTATGAAGTCTTCTCGACGCACTCCAGATCATCCAGATCTACACGCATTCAGGATGAGGCCATTCTCCACCCAAATGATGAAGACAGTCCCTCCAACCTCGCGTAGCTTGGTCATACCCTGTGATCAAATGTGATCCAAATCACACTAACTTGCGAGGCCAAAATTGGAGGTCCTTCATGAAAAATGCAATGAAGCTGTCAATCTTCCTCATCGCTGCCGGAATCACAATCACTGGTGGCAAAGCCATTGCACAAGGGTGCGTTGCAGCCCACAGTAATCAGCGGGCGTTTGACGAATTGCTTGATACAGATACGGGCGGTCCCGTCTCCCCCTCAAAGCTTCATAACCTCACGGTCGACATCGGCTACCGGGTCTTCAATTCCAACAAGTACTTCGTCGGCCCAAACGAAATTGCCAGACCGAGCGCGATTGAAAACCACCAGAACATCTTCGACGTCGGCATTGAATACCGTCTCAGCCCGCGCTGGAGCCTGATTGCCGACATCCCAGTGTTCAACGGCACGCGCGACCAGAAATACCCACCCACAGGGATATTTCAGGTGAGCGGTCTCGGCGACATCACGGTAGGCGCCCAGGCCTGGCTCTTCCGTCCGCCCACTGAAAATGGCGGCAACATCGCCATCAGTTCCCAACTCAAGATTCCCACCGGTATCGACAACGCCACCGGTTCGGCCTTGTATCAAGGCAAGATCATCAAGGCCACTGCCGATCCCTCGTTGCAACCGGGCGATGGCGGATGGGGATTCAACGTTGGTTCTCAGGCCTACAAGTCTCTCTGGGCCCATGCGTCAGCCTACGGGCAGGGAACCTACCTCTTCAACCCCGAAGACACAAACGGCGTACCGAGTTTTCGGTCTCAGCCGGGCCAGAGCATCATTTCGGTGACTGACCAGTACATTTATCGCCTCGGAATCTCCCAGGGTATTCCCCAACTGAAGATCAGGGGTCTGGCGTTCAGCTTCGGTGTACGCGGCGAGGGCGTGCCGCCTCATGACCTGCTCGGCGCCAGCGATGGGTTCCGCCGCCCAGGCTTTATTCTGTCCGTCGATCCCGGCCTGATGTTCGACTACAAGCGAACCACCTTTTCGGTCAACGGACCTTGGGCAATCTTCCGCGATCGTCCGCCCAGTGTCCCCGAGTTGCAGAACAACACCTACAACGGGGATGCTTTCTTCGCCGACTACACAGTGGTTGCCAACATCTCGCACCATTTCTAAAAACAGGGCATCGATCCGCCTGCCGATTCAAGGCCTTCAGTCTTCAGAGTCGGCAGGCGCCAAATCCAATCCTTGCTCGCCAAATCCCCGCCAGGGCGGCCGTTCCGGGACCCGCATGGTTGCCGTGTGGGATTCTGCTCGCCCACCGTCGATCTTCTACACTATCCCTTATGGAAGTTCTTTACGGCGTTCATCCAGTCGAGGAGGCGCTCAGGGCGGGCAAGCGGCGCTTTGATCACGTGCAAGTGGCACGCGAACGGCAGGACGATCGACTCGATCGCTTAGTGGAGTTGTGCCGCCAGGCTGGTGTTCGTGTCCGCCAGGAGTCGCGCGAGCAACTCACTCTTTTGGCCAAGACCGCTGCCCACCAGGGTGTGGTTGCCCTGGTTCGCCCGCAGGAATCGCTGTCTCTTGAGGATCTGTTCACGCCCGATCAGGCCGCGGCCGATCCAGCCGCAGCGCGTTTGCTTCTCGCTCTCGATGGCGTGGAAGACCCGCAAAACCTGGGCGCACTTTTGCGTGTGGCCGATGGAGCGGGTGTAGACGGTGTGATCCTCACCGAGCGGCGTTCTGCGCCTCTCAGCCCGGTTGCCGTCAAGGCAAGTGCCGGCGCAGCGGAGCACCTCCGCATCGCCCGCGTTGTGAACCTGGTGCGCGCTCTTGAAGAGCTGAAACGCCAAAACCTTTGGATTGTAGGACTCGATGAGCGGGGAACAGCCGATTACGATCAGTTCGATCTCACCTGCAACTGCGTCATTGTCCTGGGGCGCGAAGGCGCGGGCCTGCACGAGCTGGTTCGCCGCACCTGCGATCACCTTTTGCGCATTCCGATGGCCGGCGGAGTCAGCTCGCTCAACGTTTCGGCTGCCGGCGCAGTCGTGCTGTATGAGGCCTATCGCCAACGCCGCAACGCGGCCCACTCCGCCGCCGCAGCCAGTTCCGGCGCTCGCCCTACGCTTGTGCCGGCGTCCAAATCGAAGAAGCAGAAAGGCCTGGGTTCATGAAGTTTTCAACGGCCGCAACCTTATTCGCGGCTGCGATATGGAGCGCAATCGCTTCCGGCTCGGCGCAAGTTAACAATTCTTCTTTGCCGGCCCAGGAACCCGCAACCCAGCCAGCCGCGCAGGATCAGCAGCCGAAGGGCCAGGTCATCTTCTCGCGTTCCATCGACGAGAATGGCCAAGCCTCAACGCACTCCAGTCTTCCCGAGGCTCAGTCCCCGGCACAGCTGGCGGCAAAACCCTCCGCTCAGGATGCCGAGCGCAAAGCGGTGACCTTTACTGATTTCGATATGGATGTTCGGCTCCGCGGCGCGGAACAGAACATGGCGGTGCGTGCCCTCATCACAGTGCGCAACGACGGCAAATTCCCGCTCACGCACATCCCATTGCAACTATCCTCTTCGCTCAACTGGGAACGGATTCGGGTGAGAGGCAAAGACGTGGTTTTTCCCGTAGCGACCCTGAACTCAGACGTCGACCACACTGGCCAGTTGCATGAAGCGGCAGTTCCGCTCGCCGACTCTGCTGGTGGCCCGCTTGCGCCCGGCGCCAGCCTTCAACTTGACGTCACCTATTCTGGCACCATCGCCCAGGTCGCACAAAGGCTGCTGGTCATCGGAACCCCTCCCGATGTAGCGCTGCACTCTGACTGGGATGAAATTGGCGTTCCCTTCACCGGCCTCCGCGGATTTGGCAATGTGGTCTGGTATCCCGTCTCAAGCGTACCTGTGCTCCTGGGTGATGGAGCGCGGCTCTTCGACGAGATCGGCGAGCACAAACTGCGGCTCGCGGGCGGACACTTTCGCCTCCGTCTCACCACTGAATTTCCCCACGGCCGCGCCCCAACGGTTGCACTCATCAATGGCCACTCAGTCGCACTCACAGTCACTGACGCCAATGGCCCAGACCAGGCACAGGATGCCGCCGGCGTTGCCACTGGGAACCTCGAAAGCTCAGTGCTCGGATTTGAAGCGCCCAGCCTGTTTGTCGCCATCCGTGCCCAGCACACCGACGCAAACACCACGATTTGGGCACTCCCTGAAGATGAAGCCGCCGTGCAGGAATGGACCACCGCGGCCACCACGGTCACGCCGTTCCTTCAGGGCTGGCTCGGCAAGCAGCCACGCTCCCAACTCACGATCCTTGACCTGCCGGATCCTGAAAATGCGCCGTTCGAGTCCGGCGCTCTACTCGCAACTTCGGTTCACCAGGGCAATGCAGACCAGTTGGATGGCATTCTGGCACACGCGCTTACCCACGCGTGGATGCTGTCACCCCGCGCCTGGCTGAGCGAGGGCGTTGCTCACTTCATGGGAACTCTGTGGGTCGAAAAGCTGAACGGCCGCGACCAGGCCCTGGGTACCCTTGAGGCATCGCGGTCCGCGCTCGCGCTCGCGGAGCCTGCGAGCCCCGGCGAAAGCACAGGCCAGCCGCTCGCTGCAGCCATCTCTCCCGTGTATTACCGCACCAAGGCGACCTACGCATTTTGGATGCTCCGCGATGTTGCCGGTGACTCCACCCTTTCCGCCGCACTGCGCGCTTACGATCCGGCAGCCGACATTTCAACCCAGGACGCGAGCGTAGGATTTGGGAGGGGCGCCGGCCCCAGTCCGTTTGAAACGCTGATGGAACGGGCAGGCGCTCGACGCGATCTCTCCTGGTTTTTTGCCGATTGGGTTGATGCCGACAAGGGGCTGCCCGATTTGAGTATTGAGGGCATTTTTCCCAGCGCTGCATCGGCAGGCAACTGGCTTGTGGCCGTCAAGGTTGCGAACGCCGGCTATGCCGCAGCTGAAGTTCCGGTGACCGTACGCTCCGATTCAAACTCTGTCACCGAGCGGGTTCTGGTTCCCGCACATGGCAAGGCTGTGCAGCGCATCCTCATCCAGGGCAAGCCGATTGAGGTTCAAGTCAACGACGGCACCATTCCTGAAACGCAGGCCAGCGTCCATCTCACCAAGCTGGATGTGGACTCTGGAACGCCTCCTTCTCCCAGTCCGGCCCAGCCCTGAAAAACTCTCCTTGACAGCTTAGGAAAGATGGGCTAGTCTCCTAATCAACTTAGGGGGCATTCGTGACCGACCAGGCTCAGCTTCTACCCGGCACTCTTGATTTGCTTATTCTGCGAACGGTTTCGCTCGGACCATTGCATGGGTACGGGATCCTGCTCCGCATCGGCCAAATCTCAGGCAACGCGCTCTTGATTGAACAGGGCGCACTCTACCCCGGTCTTTTTCGCCTTGTCCGCCAGGGCCTGCTGAAAGCCAGCTGGGGCACCTCAGAGAACAATCGTCGCGCCAAGTTCTATGAGCTGACCGCCGCCGGCCGCAAGCGCCTGCGAGAGGAAACGGCAAGTTGGAATCGCCTTGCCACCGCCATTGCGTGCGCCCTGGCCGAGCAACCGGAGGAAGCATGACACTCGCTGCCTGGCTTCGATTGCGCACTGCGGCCATTTTCAGTCGTTCGTCGCTGAATGCTGAGATGGACGAAGAACTTCGCTCGCACATTGCTCATCGCGCAGATGATCTTGTCGGCTCCGGCATGGAGCGCGCCCAGGCAGAACGTCGCGCCCGCATCGAATTGGGCAGCTGCGAAAAATACAAGGAGGAGATTCACCAGGCCGGGGGCGGAAACTTCATCTTCACCGCATTTCAGGATCTGCGCTACAGCCTGCGCGTGCTTCTCAAATCCCCGGGCTTCACGGTTGTGGCTGTGCTCACGCTGGCACTGGGCATCGGCGCCAATGCTTTCGTATTCGCTGTTCTAAATGCGTTTTTCCTGCGCCCGCTGAACGTGCCTGAGGGGCAAAGCCTGTATGCCATCCAGCGTGGCAACGACAACTACATCATCCAGTCCTATCCTGATTATCTCGACCTGCGCGATCGCAATCGCAGCTTCGATGCCCTGGCCGCTTACTCCATCCTGCAAGGCGGCCTCGACACCGGCAAAGATCCGTCGCACGTCTGGTTCTACGGTGTCAGCGGCAACTACTTTGACGCTTTGGGGATTCACCCTTATCTTGGCCGCCTCATTCAACCTTCAGATGAGCGCGGCACAAACAGCGCTCCGTATATTGTGCTTTCCTACGCTTTTTGGCACAGCCAATTTCAAGACGATCGTTCCGTTGTCGGGCGCGTCGTTCGTCTCAACAAGCACCCATACACCATCCTCGGCGTTACACCGCCCAGGTTCCGCGGAACCTTGCTGTTCTTTTCTCCTGACTTCTTTGCGCCTCTGGTTAATCAGCAGCAGTTGGTCGGATGGGCCGACCCGAACGACCGGGGCAACCGCTGGGTATTCGAGGTGCTCGGCCACCTCAAAGCAGGAGTCACTCCAGCACAGGCAGCTGCCGATCTCAGTTCAGTCGGTTCCTACCTGCATCAGCACTATCCCAAGGACGATGACCAGTCAACCTTTTCGCTGGTGCGGCCGGGGCTTCATGGCGACTTTTTTGCACCTGCGATTCGAGCATTTCTCGCCGGACTGATGCTGCTTGCCGGATTGATTTTGCTGGCCGCCTGCGCCAACCTCGGCACTCTGTTTGCAGCACGTGCTGCCGACCGCGGAAGGGAAGTGGCTTTGCGCCTCGCGCTTGGCTCCAGCCGGACCCGCATTCTACGCCAGTTGCTCACTGAAGCCATTCTTATTTCGATCGCCGGCGGCGTGATCGGTCTTGCAGGAAGCGTCTCCCTGTTGCACCGGCTCAGCAACTGGAACCCTTTTCCGCAATTTCCGATGAGTATTCCCGCCAGTCCCGACGCAAGAGTCTATTTGGTCGCATTGGCGCTTGCCCTGGTCAGTGGATTCCTCTTTGGAATTGTCCCAATTCGCCAGGTGCTGCGGTCCAACCCCTATGAAGTGGTGAAGGCCGGCTCAAGTGCAAAGCTGGGACGGAGGATCTCAGTCCGGGACGTCTTGCTCGTTGTTCAAATTGCCATCTGCGCCATCCTCGTTACCTCTTCGCTCGTTGCAGTTCGGGGGCTCATGCGTTCCATGCACACCAGTTTCGGCTTCGATCCGCAAAATGTGATCCTTGTCGACACTGATCTCAAGATGGCCGGCTACAGCGAAGACAAAATGCCCGCCATGCAGCGCCGGATGATCGATGCGATGCTGGCAATTCCTGGGGTCACCGCCGCAGGATTGGTTGATACTCCTCCTCTGCATATGGGCTGGGGTGTCGCCGACGTGTTTGCCGAGACAGCTACTGACTTAAGGCCGGCCAATGCGGTTGCGCAAGCCATCAAGTACAAAGTGTCTTCCGAATATATGCGGGCGGCACGCACCAGTTTGTTGATGGGACGAAACATCTCGTTGCACGACGACATGCATGCGCCCCATGTCGCCGTTGTGAATCGTGAGTTCGCCCGAAGGATTCTCGGCTCTGAAGCAGGCGCGCTCGGCCGCCACTACAAACTGCCCGATGGAACGCTCATCGAGGTGGTGGGCATTGTGGAAGACGGAAAATATACCGCGAACCTTGCCGAAGCCCCGCAGGCGGCAATGTTTCTTTCCATTCTGCAGAATCCCGTGAGTGAAAGCTGTCTGGTGGTGCGCTCGAGCCGCGATCCCGGCCAACTTGCGGCGGCTATTCGAAGCTCGCTTCGTGGCTTGGACTCTGGTTTGCCCGCGTTCCTCCAGACCTGGAACGAGGAAATGAACGGTGCACTGTTTGGTTCACGCATGGCGACACTTTCCCTGGGTGTGCTGGGATTGCTAGGGGCGATGCTTTCAATCACCGGCATCTTCGGAATGGCAGCCTACTCGGTCAGCAAACGCCTCCGCGAACTTGGTATCCGCATGGCGCTGGGTGCGCAGCGCAAGGAAGTGCTGCGGGCAGCATTGGCGAGGCCAGTGATTCTGTTGGTTTCAGGTTCCATTGCAGGACTCTTTCTTGGCTTGCTTGCTACCAGGGTTCTCGCTTACATCGTGTACCAGGCCAGCCCCCGTGACCCGCTGGTGTTGGCAGGGGCTGTCGGGGCCATGGTGCTGCTGGGCCTGTTGGCAACGTGGATTCCCGCGCAACGAGCACTGTCTGTCAACCCAATGATCCTGTTGCGGGAAGAATAATCTCAATTTGATCAATGGGCTTTGAAGCACTTGTCAATCGGAGGAAAATGAGACTCTTCGATTCAATCCGCAACTGGATCACCGCACTCTTTTACCGTTCCCGGATCAACGCCGAGATGGAGGAGGAACTCCGCTCGCACATCGCTCACCGCGCCGACGATCTTGAACGCTCCGGCTTGAATCGTGTCCAGGCAGAACGCCGCGCCCGCATCGAATTCGGCGGTCGCGAAAAGTACAAAGAAGAAATCCACCAGGCCATCGGCGGCAACTTGGTTTCTACGTTTGTGCAGGATATGCGCTACAGTATTCGCGTTCTGCTCAAGTCCCCGAGCTTCACTATCGCCGCCCTCATCACCCTCGCATTGGCCATTGGAGCAAACGCAGTGGTCTTCGGCATCATGGATGGCCTCATCTTGCGGCCGCTCAATGTACCCCAATACGAGAGCCTCTACGGAACCAACTACGGCGACAATCCTGCCTGGCAGTCTTATCCCAACTATCTCGATCTGCGCGACCGCAACCACAGCTTCGAAGATCTAGCGGCATTTGGCATGGTCTTAGGCGTGGCTTTGGATACGGGCAAGGATGCTATTGCTTCAAACGGCTTCGCGACTACAGGAAACTACTTCGATGTGCTGCGCATGCATCCTTATCTCGGCAGATTCTTTCACGCATCCGATGAACGGGGCCCCCAAAGCGCTCCTTATATCGTCCTCACCTACGCGTACTGGCATACCCGTTTTCAGGACGACCGGAATGTCGTGGGCGGCATTGTTCAACTGAACAAGCATCCATACACCATCATTGGTGTGGCACCACCTGGGTTCCAGGGAACCTTGATGTTTGTCGCTCCCGATTTCTTCCTGCCCATCGTCAACCAGCATCAACTGGGCGCAGGCGGGGCGCCAGGCGATCGAACCAATACGGGCGAAGTTTTTGAGGCGTTCGGGCACCTTAAACCAGGAGTGACTATCGCGCAGGCCGTAGCCGATGTGGACACAGTGAACTCGTACCTTGAAAAGACCTATCCCAAAGAAGTGGGTCACCACCGCACCGTCCTCGCTCACGAAGGTCTCACTTCATTTGGCCCTGGAGTGCGGGCGTTCCTGTCGGGGCTGATGCTGCTAGCCACGTTGATTCTGCTGGCAGCATGTGCCAACCTGGGCAGTTTGTTTGCTGCGCGGGCAGCCGACCGCTCCCGCGAAGTGGCACTGCGCCTCGCGCTCGGCTCAAGCCGCAAACGCATCCTGCGCCAGCTGTTCACTGAGGCATCGCTCATCTCGCTCGGTGGAGGCACGCTGGGACTCGTGGTCAGCGACGTGTTGTTGCACCGCTTGACCACTTGGGAGCCCATCGCTGGAGCTCCGCTCCACATACCCGTGACGCCGGACGCAAAGCTTTACGTGTTTGCTTTGGCTTTGGCGCTGGTCAGCGGATTCCTCTTCGCCATTGTTCCCGTACGCCAGGTGCTCCGGGCAAATCCCTATGAGATCGTCAAGGCCGGTTCCAGCGTCAGGGGCGGGAAGCGGCTCACGGTCCGCGACGTGTTGCTTGTTGTGCAGATCGCCATCTGTGCCGTTCTTGTCACCTCGTCACTGGTGGCAGTGCGTGGACTGGTGCGCTCCCTGCATTCCAACTTCGGCTTCGAGCCGCGCAACACGATGCTGGCGGCAGTGAACCTGGCAACGGCCGGTTATACAGGCGACCAAATTCCTGCAATGCAAAGGCGCATGATCGATGCCATGCAAACCATTCATGACGTAGACGCAGTGGGGTTGGTCAATGGATATCCTCCCCTTGTCTATACCGCCGGAACCAAGGTCAGCGTATTTAAGCAGGACGCCAGCGATCTCAGCGTGGCGAAGGCCGACCTCAGACCGTTCCGCTACGACATCTCTCCCGGATACTTTGAAGCGGCAGGCACAAACTTGCTCGCGGGCAGAACCCTTTCCTGGCATGACGACAAGAGCGCGCCCGCAGTTGCCGTCATCAATCGAGACTTTGCTGAAAAGATATTTGGCTCGGTTTCTGACGCGGTAGGCAGCGCCTATAAGCTGCCGGATGGAACCCGCGTCCAGGTCGTCGGAGTTGTCGAAAACGGAAAATACCAGGTCCTCACTGAAAATCAACAGCCGGCCATGTTTCTTTCATTTCTGCGATCGCCCTTGAGTGCTGCATATCTTGTGGTGCGCTCCAGGCGCGATCCGCAGGAACTTGCGGCCGCCATGAGAAACAAGATCCGCGAGTTGGATGCTGGTTTGCCCGTCGACACCCAGACCTGGAACCAACTTCTAGGGACCATTTTGTTTCCTTCGCGGATTGCCACCATGGCCCTTGGAGTCATGGGCATGATGGGTGCCATGCTGTCGATCACGGGAATCTTCGGGATGGCAGCATACTCGGTGAGCAAGCGGCTGCGTGAACTGGGCATTCGCATCGCCGTCGGCGCTCGGCGCGTTGAAGTGTTGAAGACCGCATTAGGCCGCCCTGTCAAGTTGTTGGCGATCGGTTCGACCGCAGGATTGCTGCTTGGCCTTCTCGCTACAAGGGTGTTGGCCTTCATTGTGTATCAGGCAACGCCGCGTGATCCGCTGGTATTGGGCGGCGTTGTTCTGGCCATGCTGTTGCTGGGGCTGGTGGCAACATGGATTCCAGCTCAACGAGCAATGTCAGTGAACCCCACCATACTGCTTCGCGAAGACTGAACGGGAAATCTCGAACACCATTACTTTGCAGCATGAAAACAGGAAGGAAGAATGAACATTCCCCATTCGCTTCGTTCCCGCATCACCGCTCTCTTTCAACCGTCGCAGTTGAACGCTGAGGTGGAGGAGGAGCTTGGCTCACACGTTGAACATCGGGCCGACGATCTTGAGCGCTCCGGCATGGACCGTGCCCAGGCGGAACGCCGCGCCCGCATCGAGCTCGGTGGCCGCGAGAAATACAAAGAAGAGATCCACGAGGCGGTCGGCGGCAATCTCATCTCGACCATGCTGCAAGACATTCGCTACAGCATTCGCGTGTTGCGTAAATCTCCGGGGTTTACCATCGCCGCCGTTTTGACGCTGGCACTGGCGATCGGCGCAAACGCATTGGTCTTTGCTGTGTTGAACGCCCTCCTCCTGCGCCCCCTGAACGTCCCTCAAGCACAGAGCCTCTACGCAGTCGAGCGGGGAGTCTTCAAGCAACAGGACAACTCCTATCCCGACTATCTCGACCTGCGCGATCGCACGCGCACCTTCGACGGCCTGACAGGTTATATCCTGGCTCCGGTCGGACTCGATACGGGGAACAATCCCGTCCAGGCGTGGGGCTACGAGGTCACTGGCAACTACTTCGATGCTTTAAAGATTCAGCCCTACCTCGGCCGATTTTTTCACGTTGCGGATGAGCATGGCCCCAATAGCGCTCCCTATCTCGTTATCAGCTATGCCTATTGGCACAGCCACTTTCAGGACGATCGCAGCGTGGTCGGCCGCCTCGTCCAGGTCAACAAGCACCCTTTCACCATCCTCGGAGTCGCGCCTGCTGAGTTCAGAGGGACATTGCTGTTTTTCTCTCCTGACTTATGGGTCCCAATGATCGACCAGGAACAGGTGCAGGGGCTCACAGTCCTAGGGTCGCGCAGTGAGCACGACATTTACATGGTGCTGGGTCACCTCAAGCCGGGAGTGACACCGGCACAGGCCGTTGCCGATCTGAATTCGGTCGGCGCCTATCTCGAAAAAACCTACCCCAAAGAAGACGCCAACATGACCTATTCCCTGGCGCGCCCAGGCCTTGCCGGCGATATGCTTGGGCCGCCTGTCAGAGGATTCATGACCGGAATGATGCTGCTGGCAGGCTTGATTCTGTTGGCTGCGTGCGCCAACCTGGGCAGCTTGTTTGCCGCCCGTGCCGCTGACCGCTCTCGTGAAGTGGCTTTGCGCCTGGCTCTTGGATCAAGCCGCAGACGCATTCTGCGCGGAGTCTTCACTGAAGCTGTTTTGATTTCGCTCCTTGGTGGTGTCGCCGGGCTCAGCGGCAGCATCGTGCTCTTGCGCGCTCTCAGCACATGGCAGCCAATTCCCGAGTATCCGTTGTTCCTGCCCGTCAATCCGGACGCACGTGTTTATATTGTCGCTTTGCTGTTGGCCTTGATCAGCGGCTTTCTGTTTGGCGCGGTTCCTGTCCGGCAGATACTTCGTACCAATCCCTATGAAGTGGTCAAGGCTGGGTCCACGGGCATCATTGCAGGCCGCACAGGCCGTCGCATTACACTCCGGGACGTTTTGCTCGTCGTGCAAATTGCCATATGCGCAGTGCTCATCACTTCATCGCTGGTGGCCGTCCGTGGGCTGGTGCGATCCATGCATAGCAACTTCGGTTTCGACCCTCAGAATGCAATGCTCACAGATACCAGCCTCAGCATGGCCGGATACAGCGGCGACAGAGTGCCAGCCATGCAACGGCGCATGATTGATGCGCTGCAGACCATTCCCGGCGTGCAGTCTGTGGGATACGTCAGTCAGTTTCCTCTGGGAGGTGGCGGGTCGACCGAGGATGTCTTTACCAACCAGACGACAGATTTGCGCCAGGCCAATGCCGCCGCTAACGTGCAAGTCTTCAAGATATCTCCCGATTACCTTCGCACCGCGGGCACTACCTTGTTGAGCGGAAGAAGTTTCTCATGGGGTGACAACAAGAATGCGCCGCGCGTGGCAGTGATCAACCAGTTACTAGCTCGAAAAATCTTCGGCTCCGTCCCCGATGCGATTGGCAGATATTTCAGGTTGGAGGACGGCACATCCGTACAAGTTGTAGGAGTTGTCGAAGACGGAAAGTACTATCAGCTCACTGAAGATCCAAGGCCGGCAATCTTCTTGTCTTTCATGCAACTGCCTTCAAACCTGACATGCCTCGTTGTGCGCTCGAATCGTGATCCCGAACAACTCGCCGCCTCTGTGAGGAAGGCGCTGCATGATCTCGATCCCGCCCTTCCGCTGAACATTCAAACCTGGACCCAGGGATTGGACATCGCTCTGTTTCCATCACATGTGGCCACGGTGGCGCTCGGTGTTCTGGGCATGATGGGCGCGATGCTGTCGATCACCGGCATCTTCGGAATGGCAGCGTACTCGGTCAGCAAGCGCCTTCGCGAGCTGGGCATTCGCATGGCGCTCGGAGCCCGGCGGAAAGAAATTCTCCTTGCGGCATTGGGACGGCCCTTGAAATTGCTTGCCTGTGGCTCCGCCGCAGGATTGCTTCTCGGACTTCTGGCCGCAAAGGTCCTGGCCTACATCGTCTATGAGGCGAATCCCCGCGATCCGCTGGTTCTCGGCGGGGTTGTCGTGGCCATGCTGTTGCTCGGCCTTCTCGCCACATGGGTTCCAGCGCAACGCGCTTTGTCAGTGAATCCGCTGAGCCTGCTGCGCGAAGAATAGCCGGCAAGGTTCTGCCTAGTCTTTCTTCTCCGCGTTGCGCGCTCGCACCTTGAACCAGATCGGCGTGCCCTTAAATCCGAACGCCTCGCGAATCTGATTCTCCAAGAACCGCTCGAACGAAAAATGCAGCTTGACGTCGCGGTCTGTGAAAAGCACAAACGTCGGCGGCGCAACGGCGGCCTGCGTCATGTAGAAGATGCGTATCCGCTTGGCCATCGGCACCGGAGCGCGCTGGAAGTCGATCTTGTCCAGGAACCGGTTCATCTGTCCAGTGGACACACGCTTGCGCCGTTCGGCGGCAACAGCCACTACCTCGTTCAACACGCGCAACAGTTTTTTGGCGCCCGGCCCCGTTCCTTCAAGCGCAGAGAGAAAAATCACCGGCGCATAGCGCAGATACTTCAACACCGACCGCAGCTGCTTCTCGAAGATCTCGCGATCGGACGGAGGCTTGCCATCGGTGCGGCCGGTCGTCACCGCGTCCCACTTGTTCACCACGATAATCACGCTGCGCCCGCTCTCATGCGCATAGCCTCCGATGGTGGCGTCGGCTGCCGTCACCCCATCGGTCGCGTCAATCACCAGAAGCGCCACATCGGCCGCTTCGAGATGCCGTCTTGCCATCACCACGCTCATCTTCTCGGCCATCAGGTGCGTCTTGCCCTTGCGTCGGATGCCCGCGGTATCCACAAATCGCAGCTGGTTGCCTTCGAACTCCACCACTTCATCCACCGCGTCGCGCGTTGTGCCCGCGATCGGCGAAACAATCGCCCGCGAGGTGCCAGTCAGCGCGTTCAGCAGCGTGGATTTACCCACATTGGGCCGCCCGATGATGGCTACCGACGTTTCGTGCTGTTCGAACTCGCCATGCGTGCGATGCAACGGCAGGGCGTCGGCGTCCGGTTCCGGACCAAGCAACCCCTCCGCAGTTTCATCCAACTCAGCTTCATCGGCCTCGCCCGCGGCCTCGCTGCCGGCTGCAACTGCCGCTTCCTCCCCCAAAGCATTGTCCGTCACAGGCAGCGCGTCGGAGATCGCGTCGAGCAGGTCTCCAATGCCCAGACCGTGCTCCGAACTGATCGGAAATACATTCCGAATCCCCAATTGGCGGAAGTTCTCTGCTCCCAGCGCCATGGCCTCGCCTTCGACCTTATTTACTGCCAGAAATAACGGCTTCCCACCGCGAATCAGCAGCCGCACCAGGTCGTAGTCCGGGCTCGCCAGCTCGGTGCGCGCGTCCACCACCAGCACCAGAGCATCGGCCTCTTCCAGCGCCACCTTGGCCTGTGAGTAGATTTCAGTGGGAATCAGCTCCGGATCGTCGGGAACAATGCCGCCCGTGTCCACCACGCGAAACTGCCGCCCGCCCCACTCGTATTCCCCATAAATGCGGTCACGCGTAATGCCCGGCTCGTCGCCCACAATCGACCGTCGGCTTCCGGTCAACCTATTGAAAAAGGTGGATTTGCCCACATTGGGACGGCCCACAATGGCCACCAGCGGCAGCGCCGCCGCACCTGGCACCGTGGGCACAACTGATCTACGATACCTCGCCAAAAAAGACTCCGATCACCGCAATTCCAAAAACACCGCACACAATCCAGGTTCTCAAAAACCTTTAAATCAAGCTTCCGTCAGCGGTCTTCAGGCGGAGTGCGCTCTTCAAGCTTATCCTTCCCAGCAGACTCAAGCCAGACGCAACCCCATTGTGTTTGTTCGGATGAGCCGTTTCCAATCTTTGCAACACAATCCCGGCCAAAGAATTGCCCACCGGATTCAAGGGGTGCCCATGCACATCCTGCGAACTCCAATGAACATCGCTGCGGTAGATCCTTCCGCCGCCGCCGCTAAAAAAGCTATCGCCGCGCAAAGGGCCTCTGAAATCCGCAAGAAGCTTGCCAAGTCCGCAACCGGCCTTGATTCAGCAACCACCCCCGATGAAGCCTTCATCGTCGGCCACTGGCTCAGCACCCAGCTCGACGCAATCCAAAACCGCGCAACAGGCGAAGCCGAGCAACACGCCAGCGCT